>Ga0207646_10004217_pt1 | contig 15733 bp, 16 predicted proteins | sample KBSK5502metaG_FD_184343 | JGI IMG/M metagenome (GOLD analysis project Ga0207646, IMG submission 184343) | Corn, switchgrass and miscanthus rhizosphere microbial communities from Kellogg Biological Station, Michigan, USA - KBS K5-50-2 metaG... | ecosystem: Host-associated > Plants > Roots >... | reverse complement strand
CCTGCCAACCTTAATAGCCATGCGGACGCTCAAGCTGAAGACCGTCGACGCCTACGTTGCGTTCGACCTGGAATGCCCGACCAGCGCGGGCGGCACGCGGCTCGCGCCTGACGTCACCGAGCGCGAAACGCAGCTGTTGGCGCGCGCGATGACGTACAAGTTCGCGGTGCTCAACGTGAACATCGGAGGCGCCAAGGCCACCATCCGCGCCACCGAAGCCGACCGCGACGACGCGGTCAAGCGCTACGTCGAGGAAATCCGCCCGATGGTCGAGAGCAGCACGTTTCTGACCTCCACCGACCTCGGCACGAAGCCCGAGGATTTCAGCTCGCTGCCGGGAAGCGAGCAGGCGAGTGTCATGCACACCACGCATGAGGGCATGCCGCTCGATGCTTTCATCACCGGCCTCGGCGTGACTGTCGCAGCCGAGACCGCCCTCGGCGGCCTGGCCGGCAAGACTGTGGTGATCGAGGGCTTCGGCAAGGTGGGTGGCGCCACCGCGCTGGAGATGTGGCGGCGAGGCGCCAGGCTGATCGCCTTCTCGACCATCTACGGATGTGTCCGGCGCGCCGCGGGATTCGACGTCGAGGAGCTGCTGCGCCTCCGCGCCGAGCACGGCGATCACTTGGTCGAGCATGTCGACGAGCCGGTGAGCCCGGCGACTGAGCTTTTCGAGGTCGGCTCCGACCTCCTGGTGCCCGGCGCGCGCATCGGCGTCATCGACGAGGCGCGTGCGAAGACGCTGCAGGCGAGGGTCGTCGCGCCCGCGGCGAACGTGCCGTACACGAAACGCGGCCTCGAGGTCCTGTGGGCCCGCGGCATCATTCCCCTGGCCGATTACGTGTGCAACTCGGGCGCGACCATCGGATACGTCACCGACAGCGTAACCAGCGCTGAACAGGCGATCGCAGTCGTGGAGGACCGCGTGCGCGAGCTCACGCGCGGGGCCCTTGCCGATCCAGCGGGGCCGTTCGAGGGCGCCCGCAAGCTGGCAGACGCGCACCTCCGCACGTGGGTGGACGCCGCCCAGATGCCAGACGGGCCGCCCCTCGCATGAAAGCCGCCGATCAGGCGACCGGCCGGCTGCCCGGCGACACCTGCGACCGCGACTGGATCTGGGACCGCGAGGTCGAAACAGAAGGCCGCTCGCAGGCGCTCGCGCGAGGCGAGGCAGCATGGGAGCGGCAGTGGCGGCACCTCATGGAGAACTCCGCCTTCTATCGGCGAAGGTTTGGTGACGCGGGGATCGGACCCGGCCTCGTCCGCCTGGCCGATATCAGCCGCCTGCCCTTCACGTCAAAGGCTGACCTCAAGGAAGCCATCGACGAGCGGCCGCCGTTCGGCACCAACCTCTGCGTGCCCGAAGAGCGCGTCAAGCGCGTGTACCAGACCAGCGGCACGTCGGGGGCGCCGAGCGTGCTCGCGCTCACGCCCAGCGACATCGAGATGTGGACGACCATCGGCACGCGCAGCTACTACACGTCCGGCATCCACGACCACCACAGCGTTCTGTCGACCTTCGGCGCGGGGCCGTTCGTCGCCGGCCACACGTACTTCGTGCTGGCCCGAATCGGCGCGCGCGTCGTCCCCCTCGGACCAGGCGACGCGGACCGTGTCCTGTTCGGCATGCGCGCGGGTATCTTCGACACGCTGCTCACCACGCCGTCCTTCGCGCAGTACCTCGCGAACCGGCTGGAGGCGGCCGGCGAACACATCACCTCGCTCGCGCACATCGTGACCGGCGGCGAGCCCGGCGGCGGCATCCCCGCGGTGCGCGATCACATCGAGTCCGTCACCGGCGCGTTCGTCAACGAGGTGATGGGCATCGGCGACATCGCGCCCTCGCTGTGCGGCGAGTGCCCCGGACGGCAGGGCATGCACTTCAGCGGCGGCGGGCATGTATGGGCGGAGCTGGTGGACCCGGATTCGCGCGAGCCAATGACCATCGAGCCCGGCGCAGTCGGCGAGTTGGTCTACACCCACCTGACTCGAGAGGCACATCCGGTCGTCCGCTTCCTGGGTGGAGACCTAGTGGAGGTTCACGGCGGCGATTGCGGCTGCGGGCGCGCGACCTTCCGCATGCGCATCATCGGGCGACGCGACGACATGTTCATCGTGCGCGGCGTCAACGTGTACCCGTCCGCGATCCTGGCGGTCGTGGGGCGGTTCCGGCCACGTGTCACGGGGCGCGCGCGGATGGTTCGGGATGGCACGAACGTCAGCGTCGAGCCGCCAGTGCCCATCGAGGTGGAGGTCCCGGATGGCGCGCCGGGCGACGCAGCGTTGAAGGACGAGATCGAGAAGGCGGTGCGTGCGACGCTCACGTTTCGCTGCCGCGTCGAGCTGATCACCGAGTCGGGCTTCGGCGAAGCCTCGTACAAGACCCGCCTCACGAGAAAGACGTGACGCGCAAGAAGCTGCGCTCGGAGATGGGTTGGAGCTTGCCGGACAAGGTCGTCGTGCGCGGGCACGACCTGACCGAGCTCATCGGCAACGTGTCGCTCGGCGACTTCGCGTTCCTCGAGCTCAAAGGCAGGCTCCCGACTCCGCAGGAGTCGGTGGTGTTCAACGCGATCGCGGTCACGCTGGTCGAGCACGGCGTGACGCCGAGCGCGATCGCCGCGCGGATGACATACCTCGGCGCGCCCGAAGCGCTGCAGGCGGCGGTCGCGGCGGGCATTCTGGGAATGGGGGACCGCTTCGGCGGGCCCACCGAGGAGGTCGCCCGCCTGCTTCAGGAGGCGCTCAAGGACGCAGGCGACGACGCCGACCTGCAGACCCTTGCCGAAGGAATCGTCTCCAGGCAGAAGCAGGCGAAGCGAGCCGTTCCGGGGCTGGGTCACCCGATCCACAAGCCGATCGACCCGCGCACGCCGCGTCTTTTCGAGGTGGCGAAGGCCAACGGGTTCTCCGGCCGCTATGTGGAGCTGATCCGGGTCGTGTCCGAGGAGGCTTCGCGCAGCCTCGGCCGCGACCTGACCGTCAACGCGACCGGCGCCATCGGCGCCATCGCCAGCGAGCTTGGCCTGCCGTGGCAGGTGTGCCGCGGCCTGGCGGTGATGGCGCGGGCGATCGGTCTAGTGGCGCACCTGCAGGAAGAGGCACGCGAACCCATGGCCGCGGAGATCTGGGCACGGGTGGAAGAAGAGGCATCGGAACCCCCCACCTGATAACCCGCGTTTGTGCACAAAATCACGTTTCGGCACCCGAATAACCTGCTTTTGTGCACAAAAGGTGTCGAACGCCCCCACAGGGTGGGGAGGGACTAGCATAGGTTGCGGTCGCAACCGTCCGTACACGGAGGTCTTAGCTTGCCTGCCGCCGTTCCGGGCATCCACCACGTGACCAGCATCACAGGCGACGTTCAGAAGAACGTCGACTTCTACGTCGCCGCGCTCGGCCTGCGCTTCGTCAAGAAGAGCATCAACCAGGACATGCCGGACACGTACCACATTTACTTCGGCGACTACCTCGGCTCGCCCGGGACCGCGATGACGTTCTTCGGCTGGCCGACGTGGCCGAAGCGCCGTGCGGGCAGCGGCCAGGTGACGACCGTCGGCTTCACGATCCCTGAAGGGTCGTTCGAGTTCTGGGTGAGGCGACTGCGCGACCTGCACATCGAGTCATCGAACGCCACCCGCTTCGGTGGCGACGTGATCACGATCCATGATCCCGACGGCATCGAGCTCGACCTCGTTGCCGGCAAGTCGTCGCTGAACCTGACAGCGTGGCCAGACGGTCCGGTGCCCGCCGAAAACGCGATACAGGGCTTCCACTCGGTGACGCTCACGGTCGCCGAGGCTCAGGCTACGAACGATTTCCTGACCCAGACGATGGGCTTTCGTCAGAAGGCGCAAGAAGGCCGGCGGACCCGCTTCGAGACGGGCGGAGGCGGGCCGGATTCGATCCTCGACCTCGTCGAGTCACCGGAAGGCCCTGCGGGCGAGGAGTCCATCGGCACCGTGCACCACGTCGCCTGGCGCGCGCCGGACGACAAGCACCAGGCGGAGTGGCGCGAGATTCTTATTGCCGCCGGACGCAACGTCACGCCGGTCATCGACCGCTGGTACTTCAAATCGATCTACTACCGCGAGCCTGGCGGCGTCCTGTTCGAGATCGCGACCGACTCGCCTGGGTTCACCATCGACGAGAAGCCCGACGCTCTTGGCTCGGGACTCAGCCTGCCGCCATGGTTCCAGGTCCGGCGCGACAAGCTGGACGAGACTCTGACCCCGATAGTCATTCCGACCAATCTCGTGCAAGGGAGGGCAAGCAGCCGATGAGCACCGCGACGATAGCTCCTGTCAACCCGATGTCGGCCGAAGGCAAAGAGACGGTGATGTCCGTCATGCGCCGCGACCGCGAGAACTTCATCCGGCTCGTATCCGATCCGAAGAACTGGAACGTGCAGACGCGATGCACCGAGTGGGAGACACGCGACCTGGTCGGGCACATGATCGATGTCACCGAGGGCTACTTCCGCAACTGGGACGCGGCGACCGGCGGCACAGATCCGACCGCACCCATGGGACTCCAGGTGATGGCAACGACGCTCGACGACCACGCCAAGGACTTCCGCAAGCTCTCGCGCGAGGAGGCGCTCGAGCGCTTCAAGAAGAACGCGATGAAGCTCGACAAGATGCTCGACGACCTGACGCCGCAGCAGTGGGAGGGAGGCCTGATGGTCTCGCACCCGTACTCGGGTGCGGTGCCGGCAGGCTTCTACGCGACGTTCCAGATCATGGACTACGGCGTCCACCCCTACGACATCGAGTACGGGCTCGGCGACAAGCTTGCGACCATCGACGAGGCGACGGCCGGCATCATCCTGCCGTTCGCGTTCATCTTCTGGCAGTACCAGGTCGACCAGAAGGAGGCCGCCGGCGCTGATTTCCAGTACGGCATCGATGTCGCCGGGCCGTGGGGCGGCAAGTGGCGCATCACGGTCAAGGACGGCAAGTGGTCGCCCGAGCCGGAGAAGGGCAACTTCGATGGCTGCTCGGCTCTGTTCAAGTTCGACAATGCGGCCGACCTTGTGCTCACGTTCTTCGGCCGCTACCCCGGCGGCTCAGCCAGCGGCGACCCGGAGGTGATCGACAAGGTTCGGCACCTCCACTTCTCGATCTGATCCGAAGCAAGCTCTGGGCGGCGGACCTGACGGTTCCGGGTCCGCCGCCTTCCATTCGCGCGACTCAATTCGTCGAGGTCACCTCCGCTTCGGCCGGCGCGCTCGTGGCGGCGATGGGCACGGAGGGCGATCGCGTCGCGCCCCGATTCGAGCGCGGCAGCCGCGCGTTTGCGGTCATGGAGGCCGGCAAGGTTGTCAGCTACGGCTGGCTCTCGACCGCGTCCGAGTGGATCGGTGAGCTCGGAGTCGAGATCTCACCGAACGCGCGCGAGGCTTACATCTGGAACTGCCTGACACTCCCGGAGCATCGCCGGCGCGGCTACTACCGCGCGCTGCTGGAAGGGATCGTCGTCCAGGCTCGACGCGATGGCCTGGCGCGGCTGTGGATCGGCAGCACCGAGGATCCCGCGCAAAAAGCTGACGCCGACGCCGGGTTCGTCACGGTGCTGAACTTCGCCGTCCGCAGGTTCGCGGGCCTGCGGTGGCTGAGCGCGAGCCCAGACCCGCGCGCGGACTCAGAGCTTGTCGCAGCCGCGCTTCGGCGGCTCGGCATGTGGTCGGGGACGTCGATCGCACCCGATCGCCGCCGTGTCCACTAAGGAGCAACGATGCGGTGCTTGTTCTGGCTGGTCAGGTGGAAGGTGCCCGCCGACGTCACCACCGTGAGCTCGACCGAGTAGTCGCCGTAGTTGTCGTTGGTGCCCTGATGCTGCCCGTTGGTGCACGCGCTGGGGATCGTGGCTGTCAGCGTGGCCTTCGAATTCGCGCCGACCCAACGGGGCGAGAACTGGACCTCGCCGGCGTCGTACCTGGTCCCCACTGCCTGCTGCCACTGGCCGTGAACCGCCGACACCACCAACACGGCGCCGATCGAGCGCACATCCACGGACTTCGAGGTCGAGTTGTCGGCCGAGATCTTGGCGTGCAGGTCGTACCTCGTGTTGGCCGACCCCACCGAGCACGTGTAGGTGCCGTCGACGGTCGCGCCGGTGACGGCGAAGCCGGTCGAGCCGCACGCGGCCAGGATCACCAGGCCGATCGCAACGAGGGCAGCTCGAGCCATTGCCGGTTTCAAGGTATGGCAATTACGCGGCCGCTCGTTGCATAGTTTCCGCGCATGAATTCAGGCGCGCTGTCCGGAAAGGTCGGGTTGGTGACAGGCGCGGGCAGTGGCTTCGGCCGGGCGGTCGCGCTCGCATTCGCGCGTCAGGGCGCCGACGTGGTGGTCGCCGACTTCGACGCGCCGCGCATGGACCGCACGGTCGAGGACATCCTCAGGCTGCGCAGCGCGGAGAGATCAATCGGACTCTCGACCGACGTGCGCAACGACGCGTCGGTGCGCTCGCTCGTGCACGGTGCGATCAAGTCGATGGGCAAGGTGGACATCCTGGTCAACGCAGCCGGCGTGCTGCTGCAGGGCAAGCTCGAGCGAATCTCCAGCCACGACTGGAGCTGGATGCTCGAGACCAATCTGCTCGGCCCAGTGCGCACGACGACCGCACTTCTCAGCCACATGACCGAGCGGGGCTCGGGTCACATCATCAACGTCGTCTCCTTCGGCGGCGTGCATCCGGGCGATGCGAACACGATTCCGTACGACACGGGCCACGCCGCGCTCGCTGCCTTCACGGAGGCGCTGGCGCAGCAAACCAGGGGGACCGGCGTGCAGGTCTCTCTTTTCTGTCTCAGTCAGAAGGCGCCGAAGATCGGGCAGAACACGCGCACGCGAGGGCTCGGCCGGTGGATGGGCGACGGTACGCCGCCAGAGGCGGGCAAGCAGGCCGTCGAGCAGCAGGCCACAGCGCTGATCGACGGCGTCCACCACCCGCACTTCCTCATCGCCGGCGAACCCGCCGACATGCCTGTCCTCCAGGAGCGCTGGGGCCACATCGACACGCTCGCGACTGTCACGTGACGATCCCCACCGACCTTCTCTCGGGCATCGCGATCTGCGTCGGCGCGGCCGCGCTGCTCGCGCTGGTCAGCTGGCGTCTGCACCAGCCGCTGATCCTCGCGTACCTGCTGGCCGGCGTCGTCATCGGACCGATCGGCTTTCGCTGGGTGACCGACCTCGCGAGCATCCAGACCGTCGCCGAGATCGGCCTGATTCTGCTGCTGTTCGTCATCGGCCTCGAGATCGACCTGAAGAAGCTCGCGGCCGCGGGTGCGCCGATGCTCGTGACAGGTGCTCTCCAGGTGCCGATCTGCATCGCGCTCGGCCTTGGGTACTTCGCGCTGCTCGGCGCGCGCGTCGGTGGCGGTGACTACTCGCTGATCTACCTCGCGGCGTGCATGAGCCTTTCGAGCACGCTTGTCGTGGTCAAGATCCTGAACGACCGGATGGAGCTCGACACGCTGCCGGGTCGCATAACGCTCGGGGTGCTCGTGATCCAGGACCTCTGGGCTGTGGTCATGCTCGCGGTGCAGCCGAACATCTCCAACCCAGACTTGCTGCCGCTCGCGCTCTCGCTGTGGAAGGGCGCGCTGCTTGTGGTGGGCGGCCTCGCCCTCTCCAAATACGTGCTGCCATACCTCTTCAGGTCGGTGGCCAAGGCGCCTGAGCTCGTGCTCGTGACGGCGCTCGCGTGGTGCTTCTTTCTCGCGGGGGTTGCGAGCTTCATCGGGCTTTCGCGCGAGATGGGCGCGCTGATCGCCGGCGTGAGCCTGTCGACCTTTCCTTACAACCTCGACGTGATGGCCAAAGCGACGAGCATCCGCGACTTCTTCGTGACGCTGTTCTTCGTCGCGCTCGGCATGCAGATCCCGATCCCGACGCCTCGGGTGTTGCTTCTGGTGCTCGGCGCCTCTGTGTTCGTGATCGTGAGCCGCGCCGTCGTGGTGCCGATCCTCTACACGCTGCGGCTCGGGCTTCGTAACAGCTTCGTGCCGGCGATCAACCTCGCGCAGGTCAGCGAGTTTTCAATCGTGATCGCCTTTCTCGGCGTGTCCGCGAACCCGCACCAGATCAGCACCGACATCCTGACTGTGGTCATCCTCACGTTCGCGGTGACATCGGTCGCCTCTACCTACATGATCAACGCGAGCCACGTCATCCAGAACGCATTGACAACCGCGCTCAAAGCCATCGGCCTCAAAGACCTCGACGCGGACAAGGCCCAGGCGGAAGAGGCCGAAGGCCACTACCCCGTGATCTTCCTCGGCTTCTTCCGCGATGCGAGCTCGATCCTCTACGAGTTTGAGCACGAGGGTGATGTCGAGGAGTCGAAGGAGTTCGTGAGCAAGATCCTGGTAATCGACTTCAACCCGACCGTCATGCGCGAGCTGCGGCGCCGGGGCATCAAGGTCGTGTACGGCGACATCGCGCACGTGGACACGCTCCACCACGCAGGCATCGAAGACGCAGAGCTCGTTGTGTCCAGCATCACCGACGACGTCCTGCGCGGCACAAGCAACCTGAGGCTGCTGCGCAGTGTTCGCACGCACTCGCCGCACGTGCGCGTGGTGCTGACCACCGACCACATCCCGCAGGCGCTGAAGTTCTATGACGCTGGCGCCGACTTCGTGTTCATCCCGCGCCTGTACTCCGCCGCCGCCTGCGCCCGCATCCTGCGCAAAGGGCTCAAGGAGGGGTTCCTGGAAGTCCGGACACAGGCGATCGGGCACCTCAAGCAGCGCCAGGAGGTCCTGGCCTAGTCCCCACGCAGCTGGTTGCCACGTTTGGCGCCAAACGGGTCCTTGCTTTCGCCTTCAGGCGCGGGGATGGCGCCAAACGGGTCGAATTGGTCGCGCCACCCGGTCCCTCCCCACTTGTGGGGAGGTCAGGTGGGGATGTCAGCTCTGGCCATCCTCATTGGAATCCATGGCCCGGCCTCATCGATTTACAGGATGGCCATCACAGGTCCGGTTGGCTACGGTTCATAGCCAGATGACGGTTTACGAGGGCGCTGTGCGTATCGTCGGCAAGGACGGTCGAGATCTTGTGCCCTGGCGGGTCGCGGTTTACGAGAGGGGCCGCTTCATCCGCTACGCGACCGTCCCGGCGCCGACCGTAGCCGAGGCGGCGCGCCGCGTCCAGGCGCTCTACCCGAAGGGCGCCGCGATCGCCTTCTAGAGGCGCCTCTAGAGCGAGACGCGCTGGCCGGCGCCTTCGGCCACCGCGCGCTCGTACACCAGGCGCACCGCGGCGGCGTCCTCGACCGCGTGCCCGGTGGACTTGTACACAGTGAGCTGGTCGGGCGCTGTTCTGCCAGCCTGCGCGCCCGCGATGACCTCGCCGATCTCCGTGACCGACTCGGCCCGGAGGCCCTGCAACTCGTGCGCTCCGGCGGGGGGCGGCTGCCGGACCGCGTCGCGCGACTCGACGAAGATCATGCCCGCGCCGATGGTCTGCGGATCGAGCTCCGGGCCAAACGTTCCGCCGACCGAGCTCACGTGCGCGCCGGAAGCGAGCCACTCGTACTTCATCACCGGCTCCCGCGCGTCGGTGCAGCAGCACACGACGTCCGCGCCCTGCACGGCCTCCTTGAACGAAGTGACCGGCCGTGCCCGCGGATTCTCCGCGGCCAGCGCTTCGGCGGTCGCGACGTTGCGCGAGGCGATCCGGATCTCCTTGAAGTCGCGGACGCGCGGGAAGGCGGCGAGGTGCGAGCGCCCTTGCACCCCGGCGCCGAGGATGGCCAGGGTGCTCGCCTCCGGCCGGGCCAGCCATCGCGCGGCCACCGCGGCCGACGCGCCGGTCCGGATGGCCGTGATCGCCACGCCGTCCATCACCGCCAGCGGGGCACCTGTGTCCTGGTCGAACAGCGCGATGAGTCCCTGGTGCGACGGCAGCCCGCGCGCGTGGTTCTGCGGAAAGACCGAGACGATCTTCGCCTCGAGCACGCCCGAGATGTAGCCGGGCATGGCACCGAGCAAGCCGCCGCTTTCGGTTCGCGCGGCAATCCGCGGCGGCACCGAGGTGCGGCCTGCGCTCAGCTCCACAAACGCCGCCGCGAGCGACTCGAGAAGGCGGTCGATGTCGAGGAGACGGACGACGTCGGCCTGGCTCAGGAAGAGAAGGCTGCCGCTTGCGCCCGTCACTGAGCCGGCGAGTTGACGCCCTGCTGCTCGGACACGACGGCCGGATTGCCGTTGGCGGGGATGACTGGGAGCGACGGCACCGTCGGCGCCACCAGGTCTGTCATGACCGTGCTCGACGCCGGCTCCGTAGTGGGCTCCGCGGTTCCGCCACCGGTGTGCGCACGTTTCAGCGCGGCTCGCAGGCGCGGGATCTGGGCACGCAGCGGCTCCTCGACCCAGTCGAAAGCGATCACGCGCTCGTTGACCTCCCAGAACAGGCCCGAGCGCATCGACTCCATGCGGTTGAGCGCGCCGTCAACGAAGTCTGGCGGGGCCCACGCGATGCCCTCCACCAGGATGCCGCTTACGTCCTTGGCGTCTGAGGCCATAGCCCAGAACGCGAGCTTCGCCACGGCTTTGAACAGGCCGTTGAGGCCGATAGGCCGTGCGTTGGGGATCAACTCCTGCAGGTTGCGCACAAGCAGCAGCGCGAGCCGGCGCGTTACCTCAGGGTCGCGGCCTTGCGCCTCGATGGCGAGGTCGGCCACGTCCTCGGCCGCCGCGCCAAAGATTGCCGGCATGCCCGACTCGTCGAAGTGGCGGCCGTAGCGCAGCAGGTGTGAAGCTGCATCCACTGACAGGTCAGGCCGCCACTCGAGCGCGCCGATGGCCAGCCGGCGGTACTCGTTCATCATCGACGACGCGAAGGTCGGCGCCGTGCGGTTGATCGCCGTGCGCAGGTACGTGTTGAAGAACCGCACGCTCAGGTCCGCGACCTCTGGTTCGCCGACCTCGATGGCCGCGAGCCCGATGTCGCGCGTCGCGAGCGCGATGGCGTGCACCGCCTCTTTGCGGTGGACAGGCGTGAGCCCGACGAAGTCGACGAAGCTCGACAGGATCGTGTACTCGACCCACGTGCGCGCGCGGTTGACCTCGGACAGGATCTGATCGGACGCGCCGGGCAGGTCGGAGTGCCCGACCTGGAACCATTCCGGCCGCAGCTTCTTCTTGACGCGCAGGTAGTCGTCGGCCACGAATCGCCCCAGTGCCTCGATGCCGTATATCGACACGGGCACGTCGCCTAGCTGGATGGAGCCGAAGACGATGTCGGTGACCTGCGAGATGCAGGTCATCAGGCCGTCGCGGCGGCGCCTGCCCGCCACCGACTTGCGGATGTCGCGCGTCGCCCGCTTGCGGATGCCTTTGATCAGGCTCTCCGCTCGCATGATGTCGAAGATGTAGATGACGTACGGCAGGAGGATCGCGAAGTTCGCGAGCGCGAAAATCACCGCCAAGGCCACGCTCCACATCGGCACGTAGTTGGGCTTGATCTCCGCGCGGACGAGGAACGTGTAGAGGATCGACGCCAGCGCGAAGGTGAAGACGAGGGCGTTCAGCGGGTTGCGGGTGAAGATGTCGATGATCCGCGGCGAGTAGCGCGAGGAGGTGGTCTGGATTCCGTAGAAGACCACCAGGATGACGATGCTGAGCGTCACGCCCTCGGCGCCTCCAGCGAGCGATACGGTGCCGGCTGCCGCGGCGGCGTCTGGCGTGAGCAGGGTGATCAGCGACGTGTAGTGGCTCGCGTCCAGGAAGCCGAAAAGGACCACGAGCATCGCGACCAGGGCGACCAGCGCGATGCCGGGCAGCACGACGATCAGACCGGATGGGAGGCCGGCGGTCACCGAGCGCTTGATCTGGGTCTTGGGGTCGTTTGGGGCCAACTGAAATGTGCGGCGATACTAACCTTTGCAATGGGGGTGCGACCCGTGTTGAAGGCCATCGTCTTCGACTTCGACGGCCTGATCCTCGACACCGAAGGACCGATCTACCGCTCGTGGCTGGAGGTCTACGCGGCACACGGCCAGGAGCTGCCTTTCGACCGCTGGATGCAGATCGTCGGCTCCTCGAGCGCGGCGTTCGACCCCGGGGCCAACCTCGAAGAACGACTTGGGCGCGCGCTGACGCAGGACGTGCTGGATGAGCGGGTGCGGCGGCGCAGCGAGCTCGTGCTTGAGCAGGCGGTCCTGCCCGGCGTCGCGGAGCTGGCGGCGTCGGCCCGCGACATCGGCCTAAAGACGGGCGTCGCCTCGAGCTCCACCCATAGCTGGGTCACGGAGCATCTCGAGCGGCTCGGCATCCTGCCCTTGTTCGAGTGCATCCGGTGCCGTGATGACGTCCGGCTGGTCAAGCCGGCGCCAGACCTCTTCGTGGCGACTCTCGACTGCCTCGGCGTTGCGCCAGGCGAGTCGGTCGCCATCGAGGACTCACCCAACGGCGTGCTCGCGGCCAAGGCGGCGGGGATGTTCTGCATCGCGGTGCCCAACACCATCACCGCGGGCCAGGACCTGAGCCGCGCCGACCTCGTGCTCCCATCGCTGGCCGGCGCGACGCTTCAGAGTCTGGCCGCCAGCTTGGGCCTTACAGTATTTCGGTGCGAATCGGGATCCTCACCGGAGGAGGAGACGCGCCCGGCCTGAACGCCGCAATCCGTGCCGTGGCGCGGCGAGCCTTCCAGCTCGGGCACCACGTGAGCGGCGTCCAGAATGGGTGGGCGGGCTGCCTGGAGGATGGGCTGATTCGCGAGATGACCGCGCAGGACGTACGCGGCATCCTGCCGCTCGGCGGCACCATCCTGGGGACGTCGCGCACCAACCCGCTGAAAATCAAGGACGGCGTCGCGACCGCGATGCGCATGCTGCGACGCAGCGGCATCGACGCGCTGGTGGCGATCGGCGGCGACGACACGCTCAGCGTCGCGGCCGCCATGCACGAGGCGGGCTTCTCCACCGTGGGCGTGCCGAAGACGATCGACAACGACCTCTCGGTCACCGACTTCTGCATCGGCTTCGACACGGCGGTGGGTGTGGTCACCGACGCACTGGACCGCTTGCACACGACGGCCTCCGCGCACCACCGCGTGATGGTGGTCGAGGTCATGGGCCGCGACACAGGCTGGGTGGCGCTGATGGGCGGCATCGCCGGCGGCGCTGACCTGATCATGATTCCCGAGTTCCCGTTGACCCTCAAAGAGGTCGTGGCCCACCTCTACCAGCGGCGTGGCGACGGCAAGCTTTTCAGCATCATCGTCGTCGCCGAGGGCGTGAACATCTCCGGTGTCGAGGCCGAGTCGCGCGAGGGCGAGGCTGACGCGTTCGGCCACGTGCGGCTGGCCAAGCGCGGCGTGGGTGACCTGCTTGCCAGCAGCGTCGAGCGTGAGACCGGGTTCGAGACGCGAGTCACAGTGCTCGGCCACCTTCAGCGAGGCGGATCGCCTTCGCCCACCGACCGCATCTGGGCGACGCGTCTCGGCGCTTGCGCCGCCGATCTGATCATGGCTGGCAAAAGCGGCGTCATCCCGATCCGGCGCGACGGCGGCGTGCAGGTGGTCGCGCTCTCCGAGGTGATCGCCGAGACGCGGCGCGTGCCCCAAGACCTCTACGAGCTGAGCCGGATCTTTTCTTAAGAAGCATGCCGCGTAAGAAGCGGATGCTCGAGCTGACCGCGTCCGGCGACGACGGTACAACCGGACTGCTCGGCGGTGGGCGCGTACGCAAGGACGATCCGCGCATCGAGGCGTTCGGCACCCTCGACGAGGCATCGAGCGCGCTCGGCCTGGCGAAGGCCCTTTCTGATGACGCGCGCGTGCGCGAGGTCTGCGAGGAGGTGCAGCGAGGTCTCTACGCGCTCGGGGCCGAGCTCGGCACCAATCCGAAGTCACGCAAGACCTTCGCCAAGGTCAGCGCCAAGGACGTCCGCCGGCTCGAAACGGTGACCGCTCAGCTCGAGGACGCCGTCACGATGCCTGAAGGCTTCGTGCTGCCGGGCTCCACGCCTGCGTCAGGCGCGCTCGACGTCGCGCGCGCGATCGTTCGCAGGTCGGAGCGGCGCACGCTCGCGCTCCAGGGGCTGGGCGGCGTGGCCAACCCGCAGGTCCTGCGCTGGCTGAACCGGCTCAGCCTGATGCTGTTCGTGCTCGCCCGTTACGAGGAAAACCGGGCGGGACGAGCGGCCAGGGCGGCCAGAACGTAAAGTTCCAACCGGTAGCCCGATGCAGTACGCGGTCCTCGTCGCACTGGTCCTGTTGGCGACCTACATCGCCATCGCCTACGCCGTCTACCACCGCGCGTTCGCCCCGGTACGGCCCGCTGATGTCGAGGACTTCACGTTCACTCCGTTCGAGTTTCAGGCGGATTACGAGGACGTCGAGCTCGTCACCGCCGACGGCGTGAACTTCGGCGCCTGGTACTTCCGGCAGCCCGGCTCGCCGCAGACGGTGATCGTGTCGGGCGGCCACAAAGGCCAGCGGCAGGGCGCGCTGGGCATCTCGATCGCTCTGTGGCGCAAGGGCTTCAACGTGATCGTCTACTCCTACCGCGGCATGTCGGGCAGCGATCGCGCCCCGATCACCTTCGGCATCAAGGAGGTGCTGGAGCTCCAGGCGGTCATCGCGTTCGCGCGCAAGCGAATTCCGCATTCCCGCATCGGGCTGCTCGGATATTCGATGGGCGCCGTCGTCTCTCTGCTCGGCGCCGCCGGAGAGCCCGGCGTCGAGGCGCTGGTGCTCGACAGTCCGTTCAGCGACCTGCGCACCTTGCTCATCGAGAACGTGCGCACACGAGCGCGGCTGCCGGGCACGCCGTTCGTGTGGCTGGCCGGGCTGATGCTGCGCGCGCGCAGCGGCAACAGGCTCGCCGATTGCAGCCCGATATCGGTCCTGAGCTCGCTCGAGCCGCGACCTTTGTTCTTCATCCACGGCGGCGGCGATCGCATCACCAATGTCAACCACAGCCGCCGCCTGTACGACGCATACCGCGGGCCGCGCGAGATCTGGATTGTTCAGGGCGCGCCGCACGCGGGTGCGTACTTCGCGGACCGGCCCCTGTACGTCGAGCGCGTCGCGGGCTTTTTCGCGCGCCACCTCGGACTGAACGTCAGCGGTCTCCTGAGGCTCGTCGAGGAAGAGGAAGTCTCCTAAGCTCCGCTGCGACAAATCGCCGTCCTGGTTACAGGAACAGGTGAGATATGCAGCAGGTGGCCGAGATTGACACGCCCCGCGGCTCAGCAATCGCGAGCGAGCGCGTCTTCGCCGACCTGCTGCGGCCACTGATCGAGCCAGGATTCCGCCTGGCGCTGGCCATGCTTCATGACCGCGGCGCCGCCGAAGACGCGGTCCAGGAGGCCTGTTTCACGGCGTGGCGCAAGCTGGCGACGATGCGGGACCGGGCGCGGCTACGGCCGTGGTTTCTGGGAGTCGTCGCGAACAAGTGCCGCAACGCGCAGCGTGACAGGTGGTCGTCGGGCGTCAACCTCGGTGTGCCCGAGGACCTGTCCGTCATATCCGGCGAGGACAGCGCGCTCCGCGGTGCCGACTTGAGGAGGGCGGTGTCGAGCCTTCCTCACGAGGACAAGCTGATCGTCGTCCTTTACTTCTATCTCGACCTGCCGCTCGACGAGGTGGCTGTTGCAGTCGGGAATTCTGTGTCCGCCACGCGCTCGCGGCTCTATCGCTCGATCAAGCGGCTGCGGCCTGGCGTCGACCTCGAGGAGGCATTGAGATGAGCCTGCGCAGCGAGATGCATGCGG
>Ga0207646_10004216_pt1 | contig 15739 bp, 12 predicted proteins | sample KBSK5502metaG_FD_184343 | JGI IMG/M metagenome (GOLD analysis project Ga0207646, IMG submission 184343) | Corn, switchgrass and miscanthus rhizosphere microbial communities from Kellogg Biological Station, Michigan, USA - KBS K5-50-2 metaG... | ecosystem: Host-associated > Plants > Roots >... | reverse complement strand
TCGCCCCCACCCTTCAGGTGGAGGTACTTCGTGATCGCCGCCGTCAGGCTCGTCTTGCCATGGTCGATGTGGCCGATCGTGCCGATATTGACGTGCGGCTTGCTGCGCTCGAACTTCTTCTTGGCCATCGTGATTGCTCCCTGGCTCCTGCCCCTCGGGGCGCCTAGACCTTCGACTTCTGGACGAGCTCCGAGGCCAGGCTGGCCGGGACCTCGGCGTAATGACTGAACTCCATCGACGACGTGGCGCGACCCTGGGTCATCGACCGCAGGTCCGTCACGTAGCCGAACATCTGGGCGAGCGGGACGAACGCCCGGACGACCTGCGTCGAGCCGCGCGATTCCATCCCCTCGATCTGGCCCCGTCGGCTGTTGAGGTCGCCGATCACGTCGCCCATGAACTCCTCGGGCATCGTGACCTCGACCCGCATGATCGGCTCGAGGATCGCCGGGTCCGCCTTGTTGAAGGCGTCCTTGACGGCCATCGAACCGGCGATCTTGAACGCCATCTCCGACGAGTCGACCTCGTGGTACGACCCGTCGAACAGGGTCGCCTTGACGTCGACCACGGGGAAGCCGGCGTAGATGCCGGTCCCGAGGGCCTCCTTGATGCCGGCATCGACCGACTTGATGTACTCGCGCGGGATCGTGCCGCCGACGATCTTGTCGACGAACTCGTATCCGGCGCCCTTCTCCTGGGGCTCGAGCTTGATGACCGCGTGGCCGTACTGGCCCTTGCCGCCGGTCTGGCGGACGAAGCGGCCGTTGCCCTCGGCGGCGCGCCGGATCGTCTCGCGGTAGGAGACCTGCGGCTTGCCGATGTTCGCGGCGACCTTGAACTCGCGGATCATCCGGTCGACGAGCACGTCGAGGTGGAGCTCGCCCATCCCCGCGATCAGCGTCTCGGCCGACTCCGGGTCGGTGTGGACCCGGAACGTCGGATCCTCCTCCGCCAGGCGCTGCAGCGCGATCGCCAGCTTGTCCTGGTCGGCCTTGGTCTTCGGCTCGATCTTGACCTCGATGACCGGCTCGGGGAAGGTCATCGACTCGAGGATGATCGGATGGTCGGGATCGGTCAGCGTGTCGCCCGTGAAGGTGTCCTTCAGGCCCACGGCGGCGGCGATGTCGCCGGCATAGACCTCCTCGATCTCCTCGCGGTGGTTCGCGTGCATCTCGAGGATGCGGCCGATCCGCTCTTTGCGGCCCTTCGTCGGGTTCATGACGTACGAGCCGGCCTTCAGCGTCCCGGAGTAGACCCGGAAGAAGGCGAGCTTGCCGACGAACGGATCCGCGGCGATCTTGAACGCGAGCGCGCTGAAGGGCTCCTTGTCGTCGGGCGTGCGGATGATCTCGGCCCCGGACTTCGGATCGAGCCCGATCATGGGCGGGACGTCGAGCGGTGACGGCAGGTAGTCGACGACGGCGTCCAGCATCTTCTGCACGCCCTTGTTGCGGAGCGCCGAGCCGGTCAGGACCGGGATGATCCTCGTGGTCAGGGTGCCGAGCCGGAGACCGCGCTTGATCTCGGCGATCGTCAGCTCCTCGCCCTCGAGGTACTTGTGGGTCAGCTCGTCGTCCATCTCGGCGACGGCCTCGATCATCGTGTGGCGGTGCTTCTCGGCCTCGTCGCGCAGCTCGGCCGGGATGTCGACGACGTCGAAGGTCGTGCCCTGGTCGTCGCGGTAGTAGTAGGCCTTCATCTCGACGAGGTCGACGACGCCCTCGAACTTGTCCTCGCGGCCAATCGGGATCTGGATCGGCACGGCGTTCGCGCCGAGGCGGTCCTTGATCGACTCGACGCCGCGCCAGAAGTCGGCGCCGGTCCGGTCGAGCTTGTTGATGAAGCAGAAGCGGGGCACGCCGTAGCGGTCAGCCTGGCGCCAGACCGTCTCGGACTGCGGCTCGACCCCGGCCACCCCGTCGAAGACGACGACCGCGCCGTCGAGCACGCGGAGGCTCCGCTCGACCTCGACCGTGAAGTCCACGTGCCCGGGCGTATCGATGATGTTGATGCGATGATCGCCCCAGAACGCCGTCGTCGCAGCCGCGGTGATCGTGATCCCGCGCTCCTGCTCCTGGGGCATCCAGTCCATCGTGGCCGCGCCGTCATGAACCTCACCGATCTTGTAGATCTTCTTCGTGTAGAAGAGGATCCGCTCGGTGACGGTCGTCTTGCCCGCGTCGATGTGGGCGATGATCCCGATGTTCCGCGTGCGTGCCAGCGGAACCTGTCGTGCCACGGTCTTCCTATGCTCCTGTTTCTACCACTTGAAATGGCTGAAGGCGCGGTTCGCCTCGGCCATCTTGTGCGTGTCCTCGCGGCGCTTGACGGCGGCGCCGAGGCCGTTCATCGCGTCGACGAGCTCCTGGGCGAGCTTGTCGCTCATGCTCTTGCCGTTCCGCTTGCGGGCCGCCTGGACGAGCCAGCGGACGCCGAGCGACAGGCGGCGGTCGCCGCGGATCTCGACCGGGACCTGGTAGGTCGCGCCGCCGACGCGGCGGGGCTTGACCTCGATGATCGGGGTCGCGTTGCGGAGCGCGGCCTCGAGGACCTCGAGCCCGGGCCGGTGGGCCTGGGCCTCGGCCCGGGCGAGCGCCTGGCGGAGGATCCGGTCGGACAGGTTCCGCTTGCCGTTCGCCATGAGCTTGGCGGTGAAGCGGGCGGTCGTCCGGTTCGCCGGCTCGGTGTGGTACTTGGTCATTCGCGGGATCGACTGGCGGCGAGGCATTACTTCCTGCCCCCCGGCCCGGTCGCGGCCTTCGCCCCGTACTTGCTCCGACCCTGCTTGCGGTCACGGACCCCGGCGGCGTCGAGCGTGCCCCGGATGATGTGGTACTTGACCGAGGGCAGGTCCTTGACCCGGCCGCCGCGGACGAGCACCACGGAGTGCTCCTGGAGGTTGTGGCCGATGCCCGGGATGTAGGCCGTGACCTCCATCTGGTTGGTCAGCCGGACGCGGGCGATCTTGCGGAGCGCGGAGTTCGGCTTCTTGGGCGTCATCGTCCGGACCTGGAGGCACACGCCGCGCTTCTGGGGGGCGCCGGGGATCGGCACCTGGCGCTGCCGCAGGCTGTTCCAGTTCTTGCGCATGGCCGGCGCCTTGATCTTGGAGATCTTGCGCGTGCGGCCGTGACGCACGAGCTGACTGATCGTCGGCACGAAGACGCTGCTCCTCTCACTCCGGAATGAGTGCTGGTGGGCGGGGGTCGGCCGGCGTGGTGCCGGCGCCGCGAGCGATCAGGCTCGCGAGACCCTCCTGGGGGTGGTGTTCTCGACGGGTGACCGGCGCGCACGCCGGCCGCGGACCCCTCCCGAGGCCACGAACGCGGAGTGTATCAGCGGCCCGAAAATCGTGTCAAACGATTCGCGGGCCGCCGACGCTCGATTCGTGCTCGAGAAGGGCGGTTGCCTAGGCCTTCGTCCCCTGCTCCTCGGCTTCGGCCACCGGCTCCTCGGAAGCGGTCTCGTCGGCCGATGTATCGGCCCCGTCGCCCGCCTCCTCGTCGCCGAGGAAGGGGTTGTATTCGCCCTCTTCGGTCGCACCGGCGATCGTCGCCGCGAGGGCCAGGCCCGCGGCCTCGTCGGCCGGCCGACTGCCGTCCTCGAGGAACGGGTTGTACTCGGTGCCGGCGTCCTCGAGGACCTCGCCCGCGAGGGCCTCCAGGGCCGCCCGCCGATCGCGCTCCTTGCGGGCCGCGACGTTCGCCGGCGCACCGGTCCCGGCGGGGATCAGCTTGCCGATGATGACGTTCTCCTTGAGGCCGATCAGGTGGTCCTTGGCGCCGTTGATGGCGGCCTCGGTGAGCACCCGGGTCGTCTCCTGGAAGGACGCCGCGGCGAGGAACGACGACGTGTTGAGGGACGCCTTCGTCACCCCGAGGAGGACGGTCTGGGCCGTGGCGGGCTCGCCGCCCTCGGACAGGACCTTGTTGTTCTCCTCCTCGAAGTCGAGGCGGTCGATCAGCTCGGTCGGCAGCAGGTCGACGTCGCCTGGCTGGTCGATCCGGACCTTCCGGAGCATCTGCCGGACGATGATCTCGATGTGCTTGTCGTTGATCGTGACGCCCTGGCTCCGGTAGACCTTCTGGACCTCCTTGACCAGGTAGCGCTGGACGGCGTCCTTGCCCCGGGTCTCGAGGTACTCCTGCGGGTTGATCGGGCCGTCGGTGATCCCGTCGCCGGCCCGGATCTCCTGGCCGTTCTCGACGAGCAGCTTCGCGTTGTGAGGGATCGTGTACTCGCGCTCGACGACGTCCTCGGCCCGGACGGCCAGACCGTCCGTGCCCTTGACGAGGAAGCCCTTCACCGGCGAGGCCACGTCGGTCGGCCCATCGCCGGACTTGAACCGGGCGATGACCTGGTTGGCCTCGACGGAGTCGCCCGGGGCGGCGAGCATCTCGGCGCCCTTCGGCAGGGCGAGCGAGGTGTCGTAGACCTCGGTGCTGGTCACCTTGACCTTCGTCCCGGTATCGCTCCGGAGGATCTCGACGATGCCGTCGATGTGGCTGATCTCGGCCTTGCCCTTGGGGACGCGGGCCTCGAACAGCTCCTCGACGCGGGGCAGGCCCGCGGTGATGTCGAGGCCGGCGACGCCGCCGGTGTGGAACGTCCGCATCGTGAGCTGGGTGCCCGGCTCGCCGATGGACTGGGCGGCGATGATCCCGACGGCCTCGCCGGACGCGACCATCTCGCCGGTCGCGAGGTTGCGGCCGTAGCACGCCCGGCAGACGCCGTAGCGAGCCTCGCACGTCAGCGGTGAGCGGACGAGGACCTCGGCGATCCCGGCGGCCTCGATCCGGACGGCGAGCTCCTCGGTGATCTCGTCGTTCCGATCGGCCAGGACCGGCTGCTCCTCGCCCTTCTTGACCTTGACCGACGCGTCGCGGATCGGCGCGGCGGCCAGCCGGCCGACGAGCCGGCGGCGGAACTCCTTCTCATCGCTGGAGTCCTCGCGGGTGATCCAGCTGCCCTCCTCGGTGCCGCAGTCGTCGTCACGGGTGATGACGTCCTGGGCCACGTCGACGAGCCGCCGGGTCAGGTAGCCCGAGTCGGCCGTCCGGAGGGCGGTATCGGCGAGACCCTTGCGGGCGCCGTGGGTCGAGATGAAGTACTCGAGGACCGTCATCCCCTCCCGGAAGTTGCTCCGGACGGGGACGTCGATGATCCGGCCCGACGGGTCGGCCATCAGGCCGCGCATCGCGCCGAGCTGACCGATGTTGCCCTTGTTCCCGCGGGCGCCGGACGCGGTCATCATCGTGACCGGCCCGTCGGCCTTGAGGCCCTTCATCATCTCGTCGGACATCGCGTTCGTCGTCTTCTGCCAGACGTCGACGACCTGCTCGTAGCGCTCGTCGTCGGTGATCAGGCCGCGCTGGAACTGACGATCGATCTCGTTGACCGAGTCGTCGGCCGCCGCGAGGCGGGCCGGCTTGTCCTTCGGGACCTCGATGTCGAACAGGCCGATCGTCATCCCACCGCGGGTGGCGAAGTCGAAGCCGACGCTCTTGATCCCGTCCACGAGGTGGGCGGTCTCGTCGGCGCCGAGCAGCCGATAGCACTCGTCGACGAGATCCTTGAGATCGGAGCGCTTCATGACCTCGTCCTTGAAGCGCATCTGGTCCGGCAGGATCTGGTTGAAGATGATCCGTCCGACCGTCGTCCGGCGGCGCTCCACGCGGAGCTCGCCGGCGGTCGCGTCCCACGATCGGACCTCGGCCTCGACCGGCTCGTGGAGGGTGACCCCGGTCTTCTCCTTGAGCTGGTAGGACAGAATCGCCTCGTCCTCGGTCGCGAACAGGCGGACCTTCTTCGGCGTCTTGCCGATCGGGTCCATCGTCAGGTAGTAGCAGCCGAGGACCATGTCCTGGGTCGGCGCAACGACGGGCGAGCCGTCGGCCGGCGACAGGAGGTTGGCGGTCGACAGCATCATCGTCCGCGCCTCTTCCTGGGCGGCCGTCGACAGCGGCACATGGACCGCCATCTGGTCGCCGTCGAAGTCGGCGTTGAACGCCGTGCAGACGAGCGGATGGATCTGGATCGCCGAGCCCTCGACGAGGACCGGCATGAACGCCTGGATCCCCAGGCGGTGGAGGGTCGGGGCGCGGTTCAGCAGGACCGGGTGGTCCTTGATGACCTCTTCGAGGACGTCCCAGACCTCGGGCCGGACGCGCTCGACGATGCGCTTGGCGCTCTTGATGTTGTGGGCGAAGCCCTTCTCGACGAGCTGGCGCATGACGAACGGCTTGAACAGCTCGAGCGCCATCTTCTTCGGCAGGCCGCACTGGTGGAGCTTGAGCTCCGGCCCGACGACGATGACCGAGCGGCCCGAGTAGTCGACCCGCTTGCCGAGGAGGTTCTGGCGGAACCGACCCTGCTTGCCCTTGAGCATGTCCGACAGGCTCTTCAGGCGGTGGTTGCCGGTGCCGGCGATCGCCCGGCCGCGGCGGCCGTTGTCGATCAGGGCGTCGCACGCCTCCTGGAGCATCCGCTTCTCGTTGCGGATGATGATCTCGGGCGCACCGAGCTCGAGGAGCCGCTTGAGGCGGTTGTTGCGGTTGATGACGCGCCGGTACAGGTCGTTCAGGTCGGAGGTCGCGAAGCGGCCGCCGTCGAGCTGGACCATCGGCCGGAGGTCCGGCGGGATCACCGGCAGGACCGACAGGATCATCCAGTCGGGCCGGGTGCCGGAGCGACGGAACGCCTCGATCAGGCGGAGCCGCTTGATCGCCTTCTTGCGGCGCTGGCCGGAGCTCGTCCGGACCTCGACGTGGAGGGTCCGGGCCAGCTCCTCGAGATCCATCCGGCTGATGATCTCGCGGACCGCCTCGGCGCCCATCCCGGCGTTGAACAGGCGGCCGCCGCGGGCGCCCGTCCCGTGGCGCTCCTCGAGGCCGCGCAGCTCGAGCTCGCCGAGCGTCTGCATCGGCTTGAGCGACTCGATCTCGTCGCGGAGCTTCTTGACCTCTTCCTTGGCCCCCTGGGCCTGGCCGGCGAGCTGCTCGCGCTCGTGACGGAGCGTCTCGTCCACGCCCGCCTGGAGGTCGGCGACCTTCTGCTCGACCGCTCGCTCCTCGTCGCGCTCGCGCTGCTGGAGCTCGGCGTTGACCCGCTCGGTCTCGGCCGACACGATCTTGCGGAGAGCGGCCGTGGCCTCCTTGCCGCCCTTCGCGCCGGCCGCGACGACGACCTCGCCCGTCGGGGCGAAGACGATCGTGTCGGCGGCCTCGCCGGTCTTGAGCGCCGCGAGCTCGGCCTGGACGGCCTGGGCCGCCGTGACGACCTCCTCGGTCCGCGCGGTCCGCTGCTGCTCGAGATCGGCCTTCGTCGTCGCCAGGGCGGCGTTCAGCTCGTCCTTGTTGCGGTTGACCTCGGCCCGGAGCTGGTCCTCCAGCTCGGCCAGACGCTCGCCGGCCTTGCCGCCGCGGCCCTCGGCCTCCTCGTCGAGGGCGAGCAGGGCGCGCTTGCGGGCCTCCTCGTCGACGTGGGTGACGATGTACAGCGCGAAGTACAGGATCCGCTCGAGGTTGCGGGGGCTGATGTCGAGGAGGATCCCGAGCCGGCTCGGCGTCCCCTTGAAGTACCAGATGTGGCTGACCGGGCTCGCCAGCTGGATGTGGCCCATCCGCTCGCGGCGGACCTTCGAGCGGGTGACCTCGACGCCGCACTTGTCGCAGATGATGCCCTTGTAGCGGATCCGCTTGTACTTGCCGCAATAGCACTCCCAGTCCTTCGTCGGACCGAAGATGCGCTCGTCGAAGAGACCATCCTTTTCCGGCTTCAGCGTCCGGTAGTTGATGGTCTCGGGCTTCGTGACCTCACCCTTCGACCACTCCCGGATCTGGTCCGGGCTGGCGAGCGAGATGCGGATCGCGTTGAAATTGTTGACCTCGAGCATGGTTCTCCTCCGCGCCGCCGCCTGGCCCGGCGGCGCGATGCGGCCTCAGGACGAGGGAGGCCGATCCGGCCGGGCCATCACCCGGTCGGTGCGAAACGTGGACGGCCCGGTCAGTCCTCAAACCCGGCGAGGTTGATCCCGCCGAGATCCGGGAGCATGTAGCCGGAGACGTCGTCTTCGGCGAGCTGGATCTCCTCGTCGTTCTGATCGAGGATCTCCGCGTTGAGCCCGAGGCTGCGCAGCTCCTTGATCAGGACCTTGAAGGATTCCGGGACGCGTGGCGGCTGGATCTCCTCCCCCTTGACGATGGCCTCATAGGTCTGGACCCGTCCGAGGACGTCGTCCGACTTCACGGTGAGCAGTTCCTGGAGGATGTTGGCGGCCCCGTAGGCCTCCAACGCCCAGACTTCCATCTCGCCGAACCGCTGGCCGCCGAACTGGGCCTTGCCACCGAGCGGCTGCTGGGTGATCAGGCTGTACGGGCCGGTCGAGCGGGCGTGGATCTTGTCCTCGACGAGGTGGTGGAGCTTGAGCATGTAGATGTAGCCGACGGTGATCGGCCGGTCGAAGAGCTCGCCGGTCCGGCCGTCGCGGAGCTCGATCTTGCCGTCCTCGGGCAGCGCCTTCTCGACGCCGTAGACCTGGTGACGGGCCTCGCGAAGCTCCGTCTTGATCTGCTCCTCGGTTGCGCCGTCGAAGACCGCCGTGGCGGCCTTCTGGCCCTTGGCGTGGAGCGCCCACCCGAGATGCGTCTCGAGGATCTGGCCGATGTTCATCCGGCTCGGGACGCCGAGCGGATTGAGGATGATGTCGACCGGGGTCCCGTCCGGCAGGAACGGCATGTCCTCCGCCGGCAGGATCTTGGCGATGACGCCCTTGTTGCCGTGACGGCCGGCCATCTTGTCGCCGACGCTGATCTTCCGCTTCTGGGCGACCGAGACCCGGACCAGGCGGTTGACGCCCGGCTGGAGGTCGTCGTTCAGCTCGCGTCGGAACTCGCGGATCTCGACGACCTTGCCCCGCTCGCCGTGCGGCAGGCGGAGGCTCGAGTCCTTCACCTCGCGGGCCTTCTCGCCGAAGATCGCCCGGAGGAGCCGCTCCTCGGCGGTCAGCTCGGTCTCGCCCTTGGGCGTGATCTTGCCGACGAGGATGTCGCCGGGGCGGACCTCGGCGCCGATGTAGACGATGCCCTCCTCGTCGAGGTCCTTGAGGGACTCCTCGCCGACGTTCGGGATGTCGCGGGTGATCTCCTCGGGCCCGAGCTTCGTGTCGCGTGACTCGATCTCGTGCTTCTCGATGTGGATGCTCGTGAACAGGTCGTCCTTGACGAGGCGGTCGCTGATGACGATCGCGTCCTCGTAGTTGCCGCCTTCCCAGCTCATGAACGCGACGAGCACGTTCCGGCCGAGGGCGAGCTCGCCCTCCTGGGTCGACGAGCTATCGGCGATCGGCTGGCCGTCGGCCACCCGGGCCCCGACGTCGACGATCGGGCGCTGGTTGATGCAGGTGCCCTGGTTGCTGCGGACGAACTTCTGGAGCTTGTACTCGTCGAGCTCACCGGCGTCGGTCTCGATCCGGATCCGCTCGGCGGTGACGCTCGTCACGACGCCGGCCCGGGCGGCCATCAGGACCTGGCCCGAGTCGCGCGCGGCGCGCTCCTCCATGCCCGTCCCGACGATCGGCGACTCCGGCTCGAGGAGCGGGACCGCCTGGCGCTGCATGTTCGAGCCCATCAGGGCGCGGTTGGCGTCGTCGTGCTCGAGGAACGGGATCAGCGCGGTCGCCACGGAGACGACCTGCTTGGGGCTGACGTCCATGTACTCGATCTGGCCGGGCCGCGCCTCGGGGAACGTGTCGCGGTAGCGGGACGGGACCCGCTCGGCCGTGAAGTGGCCCTCGTCGTCGAGCGGCGCGTTCGCCTGGGCGACGACGTGCTCCTCCTCCTCGTCGGCCGGGAGGTACTCGATCTCCGAGGTCACGATCGGTCGGATCGGGAAGGCGTTCGCCTTCTGCTTCTTCAGCTCGGCGATCGCGTCGCTCGAGAACGGCTGGCCGGCTTTCAGGATGGTGCTGCCGCTCTTGCTGAGCAGGTCGCCGCCCGCCTCGTACGTCGACAGCTTGGGATCGTCCCACGCGACCGTCCGCTTGACCTTGCGGTAGGGCGTCTCGATGAAGCCGTAGCTGTTGATCCGGCCGTAGGTCGCGAGCGACCCGATCAGGCCGATGTTCGGGCCTTCCGGCGTCTCGATCGGGCAGATCCGGCCGTAGTGGCTGTGGTGCACGTCGCGGACGTCGAACCCGGCCCGCTCCCGCGACAGGCCGCCCGGCCCGAGGGCGCTGAGGCGGCGCTTCGAGGTGAGCTCGGCGAGCGGGTTCGTCTGGTCCATGAACTGGCTCAGCTGGCTGCCGCCGAAGAACTCCTTCATCGCGGCCACGACCGGCCGGATGTTGATCAGGGCGTTCGGGGTCGCCTTGTCGATCTCCTGGATCGTCATCCGCTCCCGGACCACGCGCTCCATGCGGAGGAGGCCGATCCGGAAGGCGTTCTGGATCAGCTCGCCGTTGGCCCGGATGCGGCGGTTGCCGAGATGGTCGATGTCGTCCTTGGGATGCTGGCCGCGATTCGACTCGATCAGGTGGCCGACGATCGCCGCGATGTCCTCGCGGGTGATCGTCCGCTGCTCGCGCGGCAGCTCGATGCCCATCCGGCCGGCGACGCCGTCCAGCTTCTTGTTGAACTTGTAGCGACCGACCCGACCGAGGTCGTACCGGCGGAAGTTGAAGAACAGGCTCTCGACGAGCTGGCGGGCGTTGTCGCCGGTCGGCGGATCGCCCGGGCGGAGCTTCTTGTAGACCTCGATCAGGGCTTCCTGCTGGGTCTTCGTGAGGTCCTTGTCGAGGGTGTTCGCGACGAAGGGATGCTCGGGGTCGCTGTCGACGCCGCTGAACAGGGCGGCGATCGAGTCGTTCTCCTCGTAGCCGACGGCCCGGAGCAGGGTCGTCGCGGCGATCTTCCGCTTGCGGTCGACCTTGACCCAGAGCTGGTCCTTGTTGTTCGTCTCGAACTCGAGCCACGCGCCGCGGTTCGGGATGACCTTCGCGCTGAACAGCATCCGGCCCGAGGCCGGGTCCTCGAGCTCGCTGTAATACACGCCGGGCGACCGGACGAGCTGGCTGACGACGACGCGCTCGGCGCCGTTGATCACGAAGGTGCCCTGGTCCGTCATCCACGGGTAGTCACCCATGTAGACGCGCTGGCGCTGGATCTCGCCGGTCTCCTTGATCAGGAGCTCGACATTCACGTAGAGCGGGCGGGAGAACGTCAGGTCCTTCGTCCGGCACTCCTCCTCGGAGTACTTCGGGTCGCCGAACTCGTAGTCCAGGAACTGGAGCTCCATCACCTTGGCCGTGAAGTCCTTGATCGGACTGATCTCGTCGAAGAGCTCCCGGAGGCCCTTCTCGATGAACCACTGGAACGAATCCAGCTGGAGCTCGATCAGGTTGGGGATCGGGAGGACTTCCGGGATGCGGGCGTAACGCGTTCGCGTCAGCGCCGCCGCCGTCCGGTTCGACGACTCAGCAGACAGCATGAAGCACCACTCCTTGACGGAGGTTGAGAGAAAGGGAAAGGGCCGCGCTCACAGAAGGAGTAGGATACCGCGCTTTCGTCAGATGTCAAACGGGCCTCGCCCTTTCGGACGAGGCCCATCGGCGGTCGCCACTCGGGCGGGCCGGGCGTGCGTTGCCGGGTCCGGGGGCTCGCTCACGCACCTTGAAGTGCGCTCGCTCGCCTCCTCCCCGGCGCCTTCGTCCGGCCTCGCCAGAGCGGCGAGGTGGCAGTTCTGGAGTACCCCGTGATGACTCAGGAGTGGCCCCGAAACTGACTCCAGGAGTGCCCGAGTTACTTGATTTCGACCTTGCCGCCGACCTCTTCGATCGCGGCCTTGATCTTGTCGGCCTCGTCGCGGGCAACGCCTTCCTTGATTGCCTTCGGGGACGCGTCGACCAGGTCCTTGGCCTCCTTGAGGCCGAGGCCGGTGAGCTCGCGGACGACCTTGATGACCGGGATCTTGTTGGGCCCGATCTCGGTCAGGGTCGCGGTGAACTCGGTCTGCTCTTCGGGGGCTGCCGCGACAGCGCCATCGCCGCCACCGGCCGCGGCCGGGGCCGCCGCGACCGCGGCCGGGGCCGCCGCCGTGACGCCGTAGCGCTCCTCGAAGCGCTTGATGAACTCGGACAGCTCGAGGACGGTCATCTTGTCGATCGCTTCGAGCAGGTCGTCCTGGGTCAGGACCGCCATGTCAGGTCTCCTTGTCGGGTGCGCCGCCGGTCATCGGCCGGGCGCGGGTCGGAATGGGTCGATGGACGTCGTCGGGAAGGAGCGATCACGCCCCCTCGGCCTGTGCCTTCTGGTCCCGGACCTGGCTCAACGCGTACCCCAGGTTCCGGATGTTGGCCGCCAGCAGGCCGGCCAGCGTCGCCATCGGTGCCTGCATGCCGCCGGCGAGCTTGGCGAGCAGGACCTCGCGCGAGGGCAGGCTGGCCAAGGTCTTCACGCCGTTGGCGTCGATTGCCCGGTCACCCAGCACGCCGCCGGTGATCGTCACCAGCTTGTACGGGCGGGTCGCGTCGATGACGGCCTTGGCCGTCGCCGACTCGTCGTTGCCGAAGGCGATCGCCGTCGGGCCGGTGAGGAGCGGGCTGAGGGCCTCCCCCACCGTGTCCTGGGCGGCGATCCGCATCAGGCGGTTCTTGACGACGCGGTAGGCCACGTCCTGCTTGCTCAGGGCGCGACGGATCTCCGCGATCTCCTTCACGGTGAGGCCGCGATACTCGGAGACGATCAGCGTCCGGCTCCCGGCGAGCTGCTGGCGCAGCTCCGCGACCTTCTCCTGCTTGGCCTCGGTGGGCATGGGTTGCCTCCTGGCTTCTGGCGCACAACCGGCGCGCGGCGGTGGGTCCTCGCGGCCCGGAGACCACGAAGCCCCTGCGACGGCGCCTGTTCGGCTGGCCTGACACGCAGGGGCGCTGCCCACCGGCTGGTGGTCGGCACTGGTCCTGCCTCGGCGTGCTCGCCGTCGTCCCCGGTCGGGCCAGGAGGCTCGACCGATCCGATCCGGCGGATCAAGCCCCGACCGTCACGGCCCCGGAGGGTCGTCACGGTCCGCGGGCGCAGGCTGTCTGCGGCGGTCCGTCGTTGTTCAGTTGTCGGCGCCCGCTGGGCCTCGCGGCCCGACCGATCGCCGGTCGATGATGGTGACGGACCCTCGCCTCGCGGGCAAGCGGCCGTCACCGCATGTGGTCCGGCGCCCCGGCGCCGGTTCGCGCTAGGCCGCGTTCGCCGCGGCGAGAAGCGCGGGAAGGTCGACCCGGATCCCCGGGCCCATCGTCGCGGCGATCGTCAGGCCGCGAAGATACTGGCCCTTCGCCCCGGACGGCTTCGCCCGGTTGATCGCGTCGATCAGGGCAGCGAGGTTGGCCACGAGGGCATCGGCCTCGAAGCTCGTCTTGCCGAACGAGGTGTGGACGATCCCCGCCTTGTCGACCTTGAACTCGACCCGGCCGCCCTTGACCTCGCGCACGGCACGGTCGAGGTCGAACGTGATCGTCCCGGCCTTCGGGTTCGGCATCAGGCCGCGCCGGCCGAGGATCTTGCCGAGCTTGCCGACCATGCCCATCGAGTCGGGCGTCGCGAGGGCGACGTCGAACTCGAGCCAGCCGGCCTCGATCTTCTTGACGAGATCCTCCCCGCCGACCTCGTCGGCGCCGGCGCGAAGGGCCTCCTGCGCCTTGTCGCCCTGGGCGAAGACGGCGACGCGGACGACCTTGCCGGTACCGTGCGGGAGGACGACCGTGCCGCGGACCATCTGATCCGCGTGGCGCGGATCGACTCCGAGCCGCAGGTGCGCCTCGACCGTCCCGTCGAAGGCGACGTAGTTCGTCTCCTTCGCGAGCGCGGCCGCCTCGGCGGGCCCGTACAGCCGGTCTCGATCGACGAGCTTTGCCGCCTCGAGATATTTCTTGCCGTGTCCTGCCATGTCGTGTGTTCCTCTCGCTGTCGGCCGGCGAACCGGCCTACCTCGGGCCGATGGCGTCGCAGAGCGCCGCCTCGGGCTTCGATCGGCTGAGCGTTGAGGTCGTCGCTCAGCTCACGCAATGTCGCTCGGCTACTTCATGACCTCGATGCCCATGCTCCGGGCGGTGCCCTCGATCTGGCGCATGGCGGCCTCGATGTCGTTCGCGTTGAGGTCGGCCATCTTCGTCTCGGCGATCTGGCGGACCTGGTCGCGTGACACGCGGCCAGCCGTCTCCTTCTTCGTCATGCCGGCGCCCTTCTCGACTCCGGCGGCCTTCCGCAGAAGGTCGGCAGCAGGCGGCGTCTTGAGGATGAAGCTGAACGAGCGATCCTCGAAGACCGTGATCTGGGCCGGGATGATCTGGCCGGTCTTGTCGGCGGTCTTCTCGTTGTAGGACTTCGTGAACTCGACGATGTTGATGCCGTGCGGGCCCAGCGCTGTCCCGACGGGCGGGGCGGGGGTCGCCTTGCCGGCCGGCAGCTGCAGGGTCAGGACGATTCGGATCTTCTTGGCCACGGTGGGGAGAGTTCCTTTCTCAGCCGGTCGGCTACAGCTTCTCGACCTGGAGGAAGTCCAGCTCGACCGGCGTCTCGCGGCCGAAGATGCTCACGAGGACCTTGACCTTGTTCCGCTCCGGGTTCACCTCGTCGACCGTTCCGATGAACTCGGCAAACGGTCCGTCGGTGACCCGGACGCTCTGGCCCTTCGTGAATGCGACCCGGAACTTCGGCGTCTCGACGCCCATGTGCCGGAGGATCTGCTTGACCTCGTTCTCGTCGAGCGGGATCGGCTCGCTCCGGACGCCGGGGATGTTCGCGCCGCCGACGAAGCTCGTCACGCCCGGGGTGTTCCGGACGACGAACCACGAATCGGGGTCCAGGATCATCTCGACGAGGACATAGCCCGGATAGACCTTCTTCTGGACGGTGTGGCGCTGGCCCTGGCGGATCTCGATCTCGTCCTCCATCGGGACGAGGACCTGGAAGATCCGATCTTCCATGCCCATCGACTCGATCCGGTGCTCGAGGTTGGCCTTGACCTTGTTCTCGTAGCCCGAGTACGTGTGGATGACGTACCAGCGCTTGTCCGGCGCCTTGCCGGCCTCGGACGTGCTCGTCTCGGTCATCGTGGGATCCATCATCCGACCAACAGCGCGATCACGCGAGCGAAGCCGAGGTCGAGCACGGTGATGTACGCCCCCACGGCCAGGCTGACCGCGAACACGAGCACGGTCAGGTTCCGGACCTGCTCGCGGGTGGGCCAGGAGACCTTCTTCAGTTCGGACCACGCTTCATCGATGAAGCGGCGCAATCGACTCACTTGTATTTGGTACTCAACTACGAAGCTTGACTGTGTTGACCCCTCCGAAGGCCGAGGCGACGCTCCCGCGAGCCATCGGCCTGAGGATTTCTGGCAGGGGCGATAGGACTCGAACCTACAACCGCTGGTTTTGGAGACCAGTGCTCTGCCAATTGAGCTACACCCCTGCGATGCCTCCCCTACTTCGCCTCGCGGTGAAGCGTGTGGCGGCGATCCCTTGGACAGTACTTCATCAGCTCGATCCGGTTCGGATCGTTCTTCTTGTTCTTGCGCGTCGTGTACGTCCGCTCCTTGCACTCGGTGCAGGCGAGCTGGATCGTGGGACGCGCTTCGACTCTGGCCATCTCGTTACTCGACGATGCTGACGATGGCGCCGGCGCCGACGGTTCGGCCGCCCTCGCGGATCGCGAAGCGCTGGCCGATCTCGAGGGCGATCGGGGTGATCAGC
>Ga0207646_10004215_pt1 | contig 15741 bp, 16 predicted proteins | sample KBSK5502metaG_FD_184343 | JGI IMG/M metagenome (GOLD analysis project Ga0207646, IMG submission 184343) | Corn, switchgrass and miscanthus rhizosphere microbial communities from Kellogg Biological Station, Michigan, USA - KBS K5-50-2 metaG... | ecosystem: Host-associated > Plants > Roots >... | reverse complement strand
CCGATCTCGTCGCGGACCCGCTTGAGCGCTCGGCACTCCAGCGCGAACCCCTCACGATAACGATCGCTCACGTAGCGGGCGGCGCCGCGGAAGCCCAGCATGGGATTGCCTTCTTTCGGCTCGAAGGCGGCGCCGCCGATGAGGCCGGCGTACTCGTTGGTCTTGAAGTCGCTGGTCCGGACGATCACGGGCCGCGGGAAGGCCGCGGCCGCGATCTTGGCGATGCCGCGGGCCAGCACGTCGACGAAGTACTCCGTCTTGTCCGCAAAGCCTGCCGTCAGCGCGCTGATCTGCCGTCGCGCGGCGCGATCGCGGACCTCGTTCCGGTGAACCAGCGCGAGCGGATGGACCTTGATGAGATTGCCGATGATGAATTCGATCCGCGCCAGCCCCACTCCGTCGGCCGGCAGTCGCCACCAGCGCAGCGCGGCCGCGGGATCCGCCAGGATGAGCATGACCTTGGTCCGCGTCTTCGGGAGCGACTCGGGATGGATCTCGTCGCTCTCGATCTCTCCGAGGCCTGCGTAGACGTGGCCTTCGTCTCCCTCGGCGCACGAGACCGTGATCTCCTGGCCGTCCTTCAGAACCTGGGTCGCCTTGCCGGTGCCGACGACCGCGGGTATGCCGAGCTCGCGGCTCACGATCGCCGCGTGTGACGTGCGCCCGCCGTGATCGGTGACGATCGCCGCAGCGCGCTTCATGAGGGGCACCCAGTCCGGATCGGTCATCTCGGTGACCAGGATCGCGCCGTCCTCGAACCGGCGGCGTTCGGCGGCGTCGCGCAGCTTGCGCGCCTTCCCGGCCGCGACCGCCGTCCCGATGCTCAGGCCCGTGAGCAAGCGTCGGCCCTTGCGCGTGAGCGTGTACGTCTTGAGAGCCGCCGCTGGCCGGCGTGACTGCACGGTCTCGGGTCGCGCCTGGACGATGTAGAGCCGGCGGGTCTCACCGTCCTTGGCCCACTCGATGTCCATCGGGCGGCCGTAGTGGGCCTCGATGGCGCAGCCCCAGCGGGCGAGGGTCAGGATCTCGGCATCGCTGAGCACGAACGACGCGCGCTCTCGCTTCGTGGTCGACACGTTGCGCGTCGCCCCGGACCGGTCCGAGGCGTAGATCAACTTTCTCTGCTTGTCGCCCCGTGTCTTCTCGACGATCGGTGCGAGCTGCGGCCGGTCGAGCAGCGGCTTGAACACCAGGTACTCGTCCGGCCCGATCGTGCCCCGGACCACGTTCTCGCCGAGCCCCCAGCCGGCATTGATGAGCACGACGTTGGGAAAGCCGGTCTCCGTGTCGATCGTGAAGAGGACGCCGGCGCCGGCCTTGTCGGCTCGCACCATCTGCTGCACGCCGACCGAGAGCGCGACCTTCATGTGCTCGAACCCGTGCGTTTCGCGATAGACAATGGCCCGATCGGTGAAGAGCGAGGCGAAGCAGCGCCGGCAGGCCTCGAGCAGCGCGGCCTCGCCGGCGACGTTGAGAAATGTTTCTTGCTGTCCGGCGAAGCTCGCGCCCGGCAGATCCTCGGCGGTCGCCGAGCTGCGGACCGCGACGTCGACATTCTCTCGCCCCACCTCTCGGCACAGGTCGCGATAGCCCTCGGTGATGGCCTTGGTGAGGGCCACGGGGAATTCGGCGCGCTCGAAGGCCTTCCGAATCCTCTTGCCTGCCGTGCCCAGCGTCATCTTGCCGGTCTTGAACCTCGCCAGGACCGCCCGGATCGGTTCTGTGAGGTCGTTGGCGGCGAGGAGGTCCCAGTATGCCTGGGCGGTCGTGGCGAAGCCCGGCGGCACGTTGATACCCACCGGACTCAGCGCGCGGATCAGCTCGCCCAGCGAAGCGTTCTTGCCGCCGACCCGCGCGACGTCACCCGAACTCAGTTCGGCGAGAGGAACGACGTAGCTACTCGCGCGGTCACCGTGTTCGCCGGCTCGCTCGTCCACTCCGATCAGACCCCCTTTCCCTTGGTCGGCTGATGGCTCGCGGGAGGTGGGTGGCGAAACGGCGCCGTCGAATGGCGCCGCACCGCCCAGCTCGCGTCGTCGAAGACGTCCTCGACGCTCCCGAGCTCGTCATCGGCGACGGCGATCGCGTAATCTCTCATGCGGCCGAAGCGTCGGAGCATCGCTGTCGACCTCCCGTCGATCCCAATCGGGCCCGATTCCGACCACGTCCAGCACCATGACCGAGCGAAGGCGGTGCCAGCTACTTCGGAGGCGATGTAATAGCTACAGCCAAGTGGGAGAGAATGTCGCGAGCCGCCCCTGATGAGCGTTCCCGCCTCAGGGCGTATGCGCCGCGCGCTGGTGCTCCTCCAATTCCTGCTGCGAGACGAATTCCGCGCCACACACTGGACAACGGAACTCGCCTGAGTCCATGCCCTGTCACCCGTGCACGCGCGTGCACGCGTCTTGCCGCCGGCGATCAGGTATGGCCGTTGTCCATCCGAATGACGGATCGGCGCTGGCACCCGTGATGCAACTCATCGGGCGGGTGCGATGACAACGACGGAACGGATTCGTGGACGGCAGGTGAGCATCGAGGTCGGCGAGGTGCCCGGCGTCGTGGGCTGGACAGCGGTCGGCATCGTGACGGAAGGACCGGACCCTGAAAAGGGGCTGCGGTTCGAGGCGCGCGCGGCGGATCCGGGCGAAGCCGAGCGACGACTGAAGCTGGAGGTCGAGGCCGCGTTCGCGTGACTCCTTGGTCGGACAGACGTTCGCGCCGCGTGACTTCCTCACGCGGCCGCGCTGCGTCTCGCGAGACGATGCGCGAACCAGTCGCGCGCCAGGCGGGCCGCGATCTCGAGTGTGCCTGGTTTCTCGAAGAGGTGACTGGCTCCCGGAACGATCTCGAGCTTCACCTCGGCCCGCATGTGGGCCAGGGCCTCGCGGTTCATGCCGATGACCGGGACGTCGTGGCCGCCGACGATCAGTAGCGTCGGCGCCTCGACGCGGGCGAGCGCGGCGCCCGCCAGGTCGGGCCGCCCGCCACGTGAGACGACCGCGCGAACGAGATCCGGCCGCTGGGCCGCCGCGACGAGAGCCGCCGCCGCGCCCGTGCTGGCTCCGAAGTAGCCGATGACGAAGTGACGCGTGGCCGGTGCAGACGCGAGCCAGTCTGTCGCCGCCGCGAGCCGCTTGGCCAGCAGAGCGATATCGAACCGGAGATGGCCCGTCCTCTCATCGACGGATTCTTCCTCCACCGTGAGCAGGTCCATGAGTAGCGTGCCCAGCCCCGCCTCTCTCAGCACGCCCGCGACGTAACGATTGCGCGGACTGTGGCGGCTGCTGCCGCTGCCGTGCGCGAAGAGCACGATCCCCTGGCTGCCCTCCGGCCGAGCGAGATTGCCGTCGAGCGTCACCCGTCCCGCCGGAATCTGGACCGGATGCTCACCGATACCGTCGTTGAGAGGCTTGTTCATGTTCGCGTCCATCGACGCGAGCTACGCCGCCGCGCGCCGGGGCGTTTCGCCGCGGGTCTCGGCGGCGCTGGGGACGAGCAGCTGCTTGAATCGCTCCCACGGTGTCGCAGGCCAGGTCTCGGTGCTCGCGTGGCCGAACGACCGCACGATGACGGCGACCGTGGTTGCCGCTTCGTTGTCGGGCGCCTCGAACAGGTCGACGTAGTCGTACGCGCCCAAGACGGCGTAGCTGGCGAGCCACTTGACCTGAGGGCAATCCGTCCGGATCTTGTCGGTCACCCGACGGCCGAGCTCTTCGAGCGAGGCCGGGTCTCTCAGGGCGTCCCCGCTGACACGGGTCAGCATCACGTAGGTCGGCATGACGAGTTCCTCCTCCGTTCGAGGTCACCGCTTCGAGCGGCGCTGTCGGATGCAGTCACGATATGCGGTGCGATACGCTTCGTCGTCGGCCCTGCCCGCATCCATGCCTTTGAGGAGCGGATCCGGCGACTCGATGATGATGGAACCGCTGGGATCCGTTCGTTCGCCCGTTCTGCCGCTCGGGAGGGCAGCCGAGGGCCCGGGCCCCAGCGGACTGCGAGCGTCGTTCGCGCCCGCCCGATGTGGAGTCTCACGAGCGATGTCCGGCCCCGGTCGAGGGCCAGGGAACGCGCTTCCGCCCGTCTTCCGACTCGCTTCCTCGTTGCACATGGCGATATCGCCGATCGCCGGCTCCTGGGCCCGGATCACTCCCGCGGTCACGAGCAGGACGGCGAACGCGCCGATGACAGAAGCTCTGACGTGCATCTGCCCCTCCTCCCCGTCGCCGTGTCGTGTCCGATTCGCATGAATTCCTTCCCCTCACGCTTCCGACGAATCCTTTGGAGGATTACTTGTGGAGCAACGTGCGTGCCGCCAGGGTCATGTCGAGACGGCCGGCCTGACGGGTGCGCCGACACGTCCGAATGTCGATCGGTTCGTGCTCTCATCGGCATGTGGCCTGCATCTTGTAGGTTTTTCGTCCGCGCTGATCCCAATGTTGAATGCCCAATGTTGAATGGATGTGGACGATGGACGGTGACACATGCGGCTACGGGTGGCCTGGGATCTCGTTGCGGAAGGCTTGAAGAGCGAGTGGGCCGACGTCGCCGGCATGCGAATCCACGCCCGCGTCACGGCCGGCCCGTTGCCCGCCGACGCACCGAGTGTCGTGTTCGTACACGGCATCGGTGTCTCGGGGCGCTACCTGGTGCCCACGGCGACGCGACTGGCCGAAACCTTCCGAGTGTACGTGCCCGACCTGCCGGGCTTCGGGTTGAGCACGAAGCCGAAGGACGTCCTCGACGTGCCGGCACTCGCCGACGTGCTGGCCGCGTGGATGCGGGTGACGCGGCTCGCGCGAGCAGCGCTCCTCGGAAATTCATTCGGCTGCCAGATCATCGCCGAGTTCGGCCTCCGCCATCCCGCGCTGATCACGCGGGCGGTGCTGCAGGGGCCCACGATGGATCCCCGCGCGCGCAGCGTGTTCCGACAGCTTTTCCGCTGGGCGCTCAACTCTCCCTTCGAGCCCGACGCCGGATCCACGTCGCTGGGATCCGTGGTCCGGCAGGACTATCGCGACGCCGGCGTGCGGCGGGTCATCGCGACCTTTCGCCACGCGCTCCACGACCGCATCGAGGACAAGCTGCCCCGCCTCGACGTCCCGACGCTCGTCGTCCGCGGCGCGCGTGATCCGATCGTTCCGCAGCGGTGGGCTGAAGAAGCCACGCGACTACTTCCCCACGGTCGGCTGGTCGTGGTCCCGGGCGCCGCCCACACGATGAACTTCACCTCCCCCGATGCGCTCGCGCGCGTGGTTCGTCCGTTCGTCGAGCAGGACCGTCACCGCTCCGCCGCGTCGAGAGCCGGATGAAGACGAAGCACAGCCTCGCCGACTTCGACTCTGCGCCCGCGATGGTTCGCGCGCTCGGCGCCTACCTCCACGGTCGTGACTTCCCGGGTCTCGGGATCTGGCCGGCGGCCCTCGAGCCGCTGGCGCGAGCCCTCAACCGGGTCCCCCGAGGGCTGCGTGAAATGATCTACCGGGTCGCTGGATGGATGGAAGCGATCCCCGCCGACCGGCTGGGCGGGGTTCGCGCGGAAGATCTCTCGCGGTGGGCGGTCGAGCAGTATCCGCGCCGTCCGTATCCCGCCGTGGCGATCGGCTCGTCGAACGGCGCCGCCGTGCACCTGTGGGCGGCCCTCGGCATCCCCTGGCTGCCGCAGACATTCCTGGTTCCCGTGCGCGCCCATCTCGATCCCGATGAGCCGCGGCGGTCGCTCGAGTGGGGGCGCATCCACGGCCCGGCGCTCCTCGCCTCTAATCCCGATCTGCAGCTGCACCACATGCACGACGCCAATCAGGACCGGCTGATGATCGCCTACATGCAGTACTTCCGCGTGAAACATCAGCGGCTCGGTGAGGCCTCCACACGATTTCTGGAGGACACACTCCCTCCCGGAGCGACCGTGTTCCTCGTCGAGTGTGGCCTGGCCTGGCCGACGACGCGGATCGGTGATCGCCACGTCTTCCAGCACGGGGCCCTCGGGGGCGCGACCCCGGACGAGTACGCGCATGGGGGGCCACGCGTCGAGGCTTATCTCCAGCGGTACGGCATTCCCAAACGCCGGTGGGACTCCCCGCCCACGGACGGCCAGTCGCCAGAGGCGGAGTGGGGCTTCGCGCCCGCCCTGCGCGCGGATGTCACGCGATTGGCCACGCGCCATGGCTGGCGCGTCCGGCGGATCGTCTTCGACCAGCCCGAAGACTTGAGCCCGCTGGTCGCCGATCTGTATCGATGGTGGTATCACGGGCGAGGGCTCGACAGCCGCCGGCTGATCGTCGAATCGTTCATCCTCCTCGAGCCATGGTGGACGCTCAGCACCGGGGCCGCGCCATTCTGGATGGTGTTCAACAAGGAGCCGTCCCTCGCCGCTCTCGACCGATATCTCGACCACGCGGAGCCGTTCGACGAGATCGGCCTCACCCTCTTCTCTCATGGCGTGGACTCGGTGGGGCTGCCCTCCATCGAGCGCTGGTCGGCCGTGCTCGACCGGGCGCGAAACGCCGGCCGATTCGTCGGCGTTGACCGCACGGCGTTTCCGCGAGACTTCGCCGTCTTCCTCCGGTTCCACCGGGAGCTCGCATCGATCTCCGCGCGACGGCCGATGCCGCCTCCGCTGACCCTGGCCGATCTCGACGCGTTCCTCCGAGACGCGGGTCAGCGCTTCGCCGTCGAATGGCTCGACGGCCGCCTCGACGCGCACGCGCGCCCCGGATGATGGGCCCTCGTGCCAGATGGCCGTCGATCGCGCTCTCCGAGCGTCGCGTGCGCGTGGGCGGCGAGACGGTGCCGTACCGCGTCGCCGGAGAGGGCGAGCCCGTGGTCATGATGCACGGGCTCGGCGGATCGAGCCGCTGCTGGGCGTGGACGGTACCCGCGCTCGCGCGAAGGTATCGCGTGTACCTGGTGGATCTCCCGGGGTTCGGTACGTTACGGCGACTTCACCGGCAGTTCGCGCTCGGGACCGCTTCCGCGTGGCTCGAGGAGTGGATGCGCGCCGCCGGCGTCGGTCGAGCCCATCTCGTCGGCCACTCGATGGGCGCGTTCATCTCGACGCAACTCGCGACGACGGTCCCCGCCCTCGTCGATCGGCTCGTCCTCGTCTCCGCCGCCGGCGTTCCGACGGGCCGTTCGATCCTCGGCTGTCTCCGGCGCATCCCGGCGGGCTGGGGCCATCGCGCGCCGGGCGCATGGCGCCTGGTGGTGCCCGACTCGTTGCTGACGCGGCCGTCGGTGGTCTGGCGGACCGCGCGAGAGCTGCTGGCCCAGGACGTCGGCGCGACGCTTCAGGCTGTTCGTTCACCCACGCTCGTGATCTGGGGGGCGGACGACCCGCTGATGCCCGCGGCGTGCGCTGAAGTCTTCCGCCGTGGCATTCCCGACGCCCGGGTTCTCCTGCTCAGGCGCGCCGGACACATGCCGATGCTCACGAGTCCTGACGAGTTCAACCGGGCGCTCCTCGCATTCCTGGGAGGCGAGCTGATCGGCGAGTGATCGTGGCCATGTGACCATCGGCCGCTAACCATGCCGCTGCCACACGTCGTGCTCCGCTTCGGTGTCCGTCTTCGCGCGCAGGTCCTGTCGCCCGCCGGGATGTCCGGCGTCCTGGGCGTAGCCCAGCGTCGTGCGCCGTCGGCCGCCCGCGGTCACTGGCCGGCGCCGAGCCTGCGGCAACGTCTCGGAAGCGAGGCCGCGTGAGTGACCGGGCGGCAGGCCGCGTGCATCGAGGCAGGGTATGACGCAGGGGCGCAGGTCCGAAGAGCCGTTACCGGGCACCATTCCAGCCCGACGGGGATTCCGCTGTCCCGTGTGCGGCGCCGAGTTCGTCTCGCAGGAACAACTGGACGAGCATGAGCGCGCTGAGCACACGCCGTAGCACCGTCCAGGTTGCAATTCCTTCAGGGCGGCTTCCTCGTCGACGGCATGCGTGCTGCACGCCATGCAACACCATGGTGATGCGCCCGGAAGCCCGGATCCAGGCACTCGAAGACGTCGCGACGCGGCTCCGGATCGATTCGATCCGTGCGACGACCGCGGCCAAGAGCGGTCATCCGTCGAGCTCGGCCTCGGCCGCCGACCTCGTCGCGGCGGTCTTCTTCGACGCGATGCGATTCGATCCCGACCATCCCCGCGCGGTCACGAGCGATCGATTCGTGCTCAGCAAGGGACACGCCGCGCCCGTGCTGTACGCGGCCTGGGCCGAGGTGGGCGCGCTCAAGCGCGAGGAGCTCACCACGCTTCGGAATATCGACAGCGATCTCGAAGGCCATCCGACCCCGCGCCTGGCCTTCGTGGATGTGGCGACGGGCTCACTCGGCCAGGGGCTCGGCGTGGGCGTCGGCCTCGCGCTGGGCGCGCGTTTCGCGGGAGCCGACGCGCGCGTCTTCGTGCTCCTGGGCGACGGCGAGACGGCGGAGGGCGCGGTGTGGGAGGCCGCCCAGATGGCGGGCCACCGCGCCCTCGACAACCTGATCGCCATCGTCGACGTCAACGCGCTCGGGCAGTCGGGCCCGACGATGCTCGGTCACGATCTCGACGCCTACCGCCGGCGATTCGCCGCGTTCGGATGGCGGGCCCAGGCCGTCGACGGTCACGATATGTCACAGATCGTGGCGGCGCTCCGCCGGGCCCGGCGCACGCGCGGCGCGCCGAGCGCCATCATCGCGCGGACGGTGAAGGGCAAGGGCATCGAGGGTGTCGAGGGCCTGGCCGGCTGGCACGGCAAGGCGCTGCCGCCGGACCACGCCGAGCGCGCCGTCGCGGCGCTGGAATCACGCCTCCATCACGTGCCGGCGCCGCCGATCCAGCGACCGCGCGCGCGGCGGCACGAGCCCGCCCCTGCGCCCGTCGCGGGGACCCGTCCGGACGTTCCCACGGGCGCCATCGCGACGCGCGAGGCCTACGGCCAGGCGCTCGTTCGTCTGGGCGCCGCCGATCCGCGCCTCGTCGTGCTCGACGGGGACGTGAAGAACTCGACGTACGCCGAGCGCTTCCTGGAGGCCTATCCGGAGCGATACGTCGAGAGCTTCATCGCCGAGCAGAACATGGTCAGCGTCGCCGCCGGCCTGGCCGCCCAGGGCCTCGTCCCCTTCGCGTCGTCCTTCGCGTGCTTCCTGACGCGCGCGGCGGACCAGGTCCGGATGGCCGGCATCTCGCGCAGCAACGTGAAGCTCTGCGGCTCTCACGCCGGCGTCAGCATCGGCGAGGACGGGCCGTCGCAGATGGCCCTCGAGGATCTGGCACTCTTTCGGGCCGTGCCCGACGCCGTCGTCCTCTACCCGGCCGACGGCGTGGCCACCGACGCCTGCGTGCAGCTCGCCGCCGCCTACCACGGCCTCGTGTACATCCGCACCACGCGCATGAAGACCGATCCTGTCTATGCCCCCGACGAGGCCTTCGTCATCGGCGGTTCGAAGGTCGTGCGCGCCCACGCGGGCGACCGGCTCACCGTCGTCGCCGCCGGGATCACGCTGCACGAGGCGCTGGCCGCGGCCGACGAGCTCGCCGCCAAGGGCATCGCCCTCCGTGTCGTCGATCTCTACTGTCTCAAGCCCATCGATCGCTCGGCGCTCCTCGAGGCGGCGCGCGCGACCGGCGGAGCGCTCCTGACCGTGGAAGACCACTACGCCGAGGGCGGCCTCGGCGCGGCGGTGACGGAGGCGCTGTCCGACACCGGCATCGTCGTCCATCGCCTCGCCGTGCGCGAGATCCCGCGCAGCGGCGTGCCACGGCAGCTGCTCGAGCGCTACGGCATCGGCCGCGCCGCGATCGTCCGCGCCGTCGACGAGATCCTCGACGAGGCCGAGGCGGCCGGCCGGCGCGCGGCCGAGGCCACGCGGTCGGCCACGAGCCGATGAAAGGAGATCGATCATGGCCCACACCGCGGCCGACGTATTGATCGAGACGATTCACGACTGGGGGGTCGACGTCGTCTTCGGTCTTCCCGGAGACGGCATCAACGGCATCATGGAGGCGCTGCGGACGCGTCGCGACCGGATTCGCTTCGTCCAGGTCCGCCACGAGGAGGCCGCCGCCTTCATGGCGTGCGGCTACGCGAAGTTCACCGGCCGACTCGGATGCTGTCTGGCGACCTCGGGCCCCGGCGGCATCCATCTGCTCAACGGGCTCTACGACGCCGCCCTGGACGGCCAGCCGGTGCTCGCGATCACCGGCATGGCGTATCACGATCTGATCGGCACGCACACGCAGCAGGACGTCGCCCTCGACCGGCTGTTCATGGACGTCGCCAAGTACAACGAGCGGATCATGGGGCCGGCGCACGTCGAGAACGTCGCCGACCTCGCGTGCCGCACCGCCCTCGTCTACAGGGGCGTCGCCCACGTCACGATCCCCGTCGACGTGCAGGAGATGGACGCGGGCCAGGGGCGGTCCAAGCGAAACATCGCCGAGCACACGTCCGACGTCCATGGTCGCGGCGCCCGCCTGCCGACCGACGAGAGCTTGCGGCGGGCCGCCCAGGTCCTCAACGCCGGCCGCCGGGTCGCCATCCTCGCCGGGCGTGGCGCGCTCGACGCGACCGCCGAGCTCGAGCACGTCGCCGAGCGGCTGGGCGCCCCGATCGTAAAGGCGTTGCTCGGAAAGGCCTGTGTGCCCGACGACAGCCCGTACACGACCGGCTCCATCGGCCTGCTCGGCACGCGGCCGTCGCAGGACGCGATGGAGGAGTGCGACACGCTCCTGATGGTCGGCACGTCCTTCCCGTACCTCGAGTTCCTGCCCAAGCCCGGCCAGGCGCGCGGCGTTCAGATCGAGCTCGATCCGATGCGCATCGGTCTGCGGTATCCGGTGGAGGTCGGTCTCGTCGGCGACAGTCGGCAGACGCTCGAAGCCCTGCTCCCGCTGCTACGGGCCAAGACCGACGGCAGCTTCCTCGAGAAGGCCCAGAACGGCATGAAGCGGTGGCGTGAGCTGATGGACGCGCAGGGGACCCGTACCGACACGCCGATGAAGCCGCAGGTGCTGGCGCGCGAGCTCGGTCGGCGGCTGCGCGACGACGCGGTCGTGTCCTGTGACAGCGGCACGATCGCCACGTGGTGGGCCCGGCACATCCCGGCGCGCCGTGGCCAGATGCATTCGCTGTCGGGCAATCTCGCCACGATGGCGATGGGCTTGCCCTACGCGATCGCCGCGCAGGTCGCCTATCCGCAACGCCAGTGCGTCGCGTTCGTGGGGGACGGCGGGTTCTCGATGCTGATGGCCGAATTCGCGACGTGCGTGAAGTACCGGCTGCCCGTCAAGGTCGTCATCGTCAAGAACAACACGCTGGGCCAGATCAAGTGGGAGCAGATGGTGTTCCTGGGTAACCCCGAGTATGGCTGCGAGCTGCATCCGATCGACTTCGTCAAGTATGCCGAGGCCTGCGGCGGGCGCGGGTTCCGCATCGAGGATCCCGCGGAGTGCGGCCGCATCCTGGACGAGGCGCTGGCGACTCCGGGTCCCGTCCTCATCGAGGGCGTGGTGGACCCGCTGGAGCCCCCGATGCCTCCGAAGGTCACGCTCGGCCAGGCCGCGCACCTCGCCCAGTCGCTCGTTCGTGGCGAGCCGAACCGGGAGAAGATCGCGCTCACCATCCTGTCCGACAAGGTGCGCGAGCTGGTGTGATCGGCAGCGAGGGGGCGGACGCCGCCATGGCGCCCGGCCCTGCACACGATCGCTCGGGCTCAGTGGCGCTTGAAGAACTGGACGGCGCGCTCGTGGCGCTCGGCGGCCGCGCGGGTGGCGAACGTGCCGAGGTTACGACGCTTGCCCGTCCTGGGATCCTTCTTCCGGGAGAACAACCGATACTGGCTCGAGGGAAGCTTGCGGATCATGCCGTCTTCCGTGACTGCGCACGCGGCTTGCTGGGCTCGCCGGTCGGGGCCGAGACCTTCTTGAGTGTCTCGTGCGTCTGGGTCACCTTGATCTCCGCACGGCCCACGAGGTCGGCCATGGACACGATCCCCTGTAGTTCGCGTTGCTCGTTGACGACGGGAATGCGGCGGATCTGATTCTCCCGCATCAGCTCCGTGGCTCTCTCCACCGAGTCGTTGGGCGAGCACGTCACCACCTTGGTCGTCATGCAGTGCTCGACGCTGACGCCGCCTGGATCCCGGCCTTCCGCGACGACGTTCATGCAGAGGTCACGATCGGTCACGACCCCCACGATCTTCCGGCTCTGCGCATCGTCGACGACCGGCACGACGCCGGCGTTCTCGTCACGCATGATGCACGCGGCCCGCTGCGCAGAATCCGACGGCACGCAACAGCTCGGCTCCTTGGTCATGGCGTGTTTGACTCGCATGATTTACACCTCCGTCTGTTGCTCAGGCAGAGTACGGAGCAACGGGCGTGCCGACGGGTGGCATCACACCGCCCACGGATAGGTCTCCGGCAAGTCCCCCGCTTCCCAGCCGGCGGTGCGCTCGAGGGGAACGACGGCACGCGTCTCGTCGATGTGAACGACGCCGTCGAATTGCTCGGGCAGCCGGGCATGAAAGTAATGGCTCGCGCGCTCGGTGTGCGGCAGGTAAATCACGCCGATGGCGCGCTCCAGCCGCGGCCCGGCCAGGGGCCTGCTCACGTCGTCGGCGCGCAGCGGCAGGAAGAACGCGGGCTCGGCGACTTCGTGGAAGACGGCCTCGTAGCTTCCCGCCAGCGCCGGGCGCACGCGCTTGCGCTCGGCCGGCGCACCCCAGTCGGACGCCGCGGTCACCGTGCCGTGATCCGTGGTGAACCCGATGGCCACGGCCTCGCCTCCGTGGCGCTCGCGGACGAGCTGGCCGAGGTTCAGCTCGCCCCGGGCCGCCATCGAGGTGGCTCGCGCGTCGCCGAGATGGGAGTTGTGGGCCCACACGACGGCCCGGGCGCGCGCGCCGGGCCGGTCGAAGTACGCGAGCAGCGCCTGGAGCGTCTCGGCCATGTGCTGATCGCGCACGTTCCACGACTCGTCGCGACCCCGGAACATGGTCCGGTAGTAGCGCTCGGCGTTCTTCACGACGCGCGCGTTCTGCTCGGCGGCGAAGAACGCGTCGGCGGCGACCCGGCCGTCGCGCCGCGCGTAGTCGAGGGCGTGACGTCGCAGCTCCACCAGCTGGGCGACGACCTCGTCCTCGCACGACGGGCGCAGGCCGATCGTCGCGCGATAGCCGTAGGCCTGGGCGCCCTCCTCCTCCGCGTGGTCGAAGCAGGCATACCGGCGGCGCGCGCGGAGGGCGGCCTCGGGATCGATCGTCTGCAGATACTCGAGCACCGCCTCGCTGGAGGCGCCGAGACTGTACAGATCGAGGCCATAGAAGCCGGCGGCCGCGGCGGGGACGCGGTCGTTGTGGTGCCGGAGCCAGTCGACGAACTCCACCACGTCGGCGTTGCGCCACATCCAGGCGGGGAAGCGACGGAAGTCGGCCAGCGCCTCGACGGCGGTCGTGTCGCTGCCGGCGGCGCGCACGAAGCGATTGACGCGGTAGGCGTCCGGCCAGTCGGCTTCGGCGGCGACGATGGTGAAGCCTTTCTCCTCGATGAGCCGACGGGTGATGCGTGCGCGCTCCCGGTAGAACTCGTGCGTGCCGTGCGAGGCCTCGCCGAGCAGCACGATGCGAGCGTCCCCCACGAAGGCGAGGAGCTGATCGTGATCCGTCGCGCCGCCCCCGAGCAGCGTCGCGGCGCGACGGATCGAGGCCCTGAGACTCTCGCCGCCGGTCACGAGACGGTGGATCGATGTCGTTCTTTCCATCCTAGCTTTCCGCCGGGCTCATGCAGTCCGTGCGGGCTTCGTGCCAGCAGCAAGATGGACTCCCCGGAGGCTCGATGGCGGCCGCCTTGCACGAAGCCATGCGCATGGCCAAGCGTGCGCCCATGAGTCTGAGAGCGCGCCGCGGGCTCGTGATCGGGCCGTCAGACGCCGGCGCGGACGTCAGTGTCGCCGTCGCTCGCGCGCGTCCGGCCCCGGCCCGGGAGGGGACCGGGACGCGGCGTCCCGTGGCCGGCTACGCGCACGTGAACCGCTGGAGCCTCAACGACCGTGGCGCGGCCTCGGACGACACGGCGGCCCGGCTGATCGCCGACGACCTCGAGCGTCGACCCGGCTTCGTCTCGTATGCGCTCGTCCGCACGGGGGCGCGAGAAGTCGTCGCCGTCACGATCTTCGAGACCGAGGCGCAGCTCCGAGCGGCGATGGATGCGATCGCGCCGTCCGTGCGCCGCCACGTCCGGCCCCTCGCCGCCGCCGGGCCCGAGCGCCGGCAGGGCGAGGTGCTGCACTATCGCGCCGGGATCACCGCCCGCGAAAGGCCGGCGGCCGCTTCTGCACGAACGCGCTGATCCCCTCGCCGGCATCCTCGGTCTCGAAGCAGATGTTCTGGGCGTAGGTCTCGAACTCGAGCGCCTGCCGGAGATCGCACTCCAGGCTGTGATAGATGGCCCGCTTGGCCAGACGGATGGCGATGGGCGGCCCGTCGGCGATCTTCCGCGCGAGCGCGCGGGCCGCCGGCAGCAGCGCGTCCGGCGCGTGGACGGCGCTGACGATGCCGAGCCGTAACGCCTCCTGCGCGTCGATGATCTCCCCGGTGAAGATGAGCTCGCAGGCCTTGGCCGCACCCACCACACGCGGCAGGAAGTACGTCCCGCCCCAGTCGGGATGCAGCCCACGCTTGACGAACGCCTGGGCGAATTTGGCCGCCGCCGAGGCCAGGCGCATGTCGCAGGCGAGGGCCAGGTTCATGCCCGCGCCCGCGGCAGCGCCGTTGACGGCGGCGATGACGGGCTTGGGCGCGTCGCGAAGAGCGAGCACCGTGCGGTCCCGCCCCGGCGCGACCTTCTCCATCAACGGCCGCGACGCCCCGCGCGCCTTGTTCTCGCTCATGGCCTTGACGTCGCCGCCCGCGCAGAAGCCCTTGCCCGCGCCCGTGACGATCAGCACGCGCACGTCGGAGTCCTCGGCCGCGCGCGTGACCGCGTCGTGCAGGTCCTCGCGAAGCGTGTCGCCGAGGGCGTTGAGACGCTCGGGGCGATTCAGGGTGAGCGTGGCGATCCCGTCCTCGACGTCGTAGAGCAGGCACTTGTACGTCATGGGGTCACTCCCTTCCGGGGTTCGAGCAGCGTGAGGAACGCCTGGGCACTCGCGGTCAGGCGGCGGCCCTCGTCGTGAATGACGTGGAAGTGCCGGCGCAGGCGGAGCCCCCGGACGCTGAGCGCCGCGAGCCGCCGCGTCGCCAGCTCTCCGCGGATGGCGTGGACGGACACGAGCGCGATGCCGAGCCCGGCCATGACCGCCTGCTTGATCGCCTCGGTGTGGTCCAGCTCCATCGAGGCCTTGCAGCGCAGACCCGCCTGCTGCAGCGCGCGCTCGGTGACGTACCGCGTCGCCGACCCCTCCTCGCGCATCAGCAACGGCTCGTCGCGCAGCTTCTCGACGCGGATGTCGCGGAGCTTCGCCCACGGGTGCGCGCGCGGCACGATGAGGACCAGCTCGTCGACCAGGCCCGCGGCCACGCAACGCTCGCCGGCGCCCAACACGTGTCCGCCCACGACGCCGAGATCGAGCTCACGGGCCCGCACGCGCTCCTCGATCGTGCGCGAGTTGGCAATCGACAGCTTGAGGTCGATCCCGGGATAGCGGGCGCGAAATCGCGCGATGACGGAGGGCAGGACGTAGATCCCCGGGGTCGTGCTGGCGCCGATGAGGAGCGCCCCCCGGCTGAGCCCTCCGAGATCGAGCACGGCCTGCCGGCCGCCCTCCGCGGCGTT
>Ga0207646_10004214_pt1 | contig 15743 bp, 15 predicted proteins | sample KBSK5502metaG_FD_184343 | JGI IMG/M metagenome (GOLD analysis project Ga0207646, IMG submission 184343) | Corn, switchgrass and miscanthus rhizosphere microbial communities from Kellogg Biological Station, Michigan, USA - KBS K5-50-2 metaG... | ecosystem: Host-associated > Plants > Roots >... | reverse complement strand
GACCGCGAGGGCGTCGTCGAGGGTCTCGCCCGCCACGTAGCGGAGGGCGCGGCGGCGCGCCGCCGTCGCGATCGGAGGCAGGGCGCGGGCCAGGCGCTCGTAGGTGTCGCTGGTGGCGAGGCGGAAGAGGAGGCGGCGGCGGAGTGCGGGCACGTAGCGCCGCGCCCGCCCGGCCGGTGAAAGTCCCATAGTTTGCTCCTCCCGTTTAGGACCGCCATTCCAAAGGGCTCTTCAGGACGATTGGCAGAGTCGTGGGCGATATGAGCCTGCATCACCGTGACATTGAGGTCGGTGCTGGCTTCGGGCTCGGTGTTCCCGAAGCTGCCGATGCGCTCCCCGGACAGAAGCGGCTCTGAGTTCGTTCCATCCGACGGCGCCTTCTAGACCAACAAAGCCTCTTCCAGCCGCTGGGGCAGCGAATTGTCTGCGCCTTGCGCCTTGAGATAGCCCGCTGCCGAGCCGTATTCCCGGCGGAGCAGCGCAAGAAAACGCGCCATGGATTCCGCCGAGGCCTCCCAGTGGAAATCAGGCAGCTCTTTGGCTTCCGACGGGATGGCGGGGTCATTTCTCGTGCGGTCCCGGATTTCCGGCATGAACGGGGCTGAAAGAGTGTAGTCGTGGACAATGTCCTCGTCTATCACGCCCGCCGCCGCCAGGAGTAGGGCCGCGAGCACGCCGGTCCTGTCCTTGCCCGCCCTGCAGTGAAATACCAGCGGGTGATTGGTTCGGTCGGCAATCAGCTCCAGCGAGTTCACCAGCCTCTTGCCGAATTCCGGCTGGCGGATGCGGTGCAGATAAAGCTCTCCCATATCGGTCGCATCGTGGAAAAGCTCCGTCTCTTGCTTCAGGTAGTCAAGCGAATCAGGTCTGAAGGGTACGTTGTGATACCGCGCGCCCATTTCACCGAGGAGGCTGATTTCCCGCTGTTTGTTCGGCTCTCTCGGAGTTCCAAGGTCTATGACCGCCCGGGGGCGGATGTCCTCTCTGAGCCTGGCAATATCCGGTCGGCTCATGGAATGCAGCGCCGCACTTCTGAAAAGCCGCCTCCATGCCACGGCACGCCCGTCCCGCGTCCTGTATCCACCGAGGTCTCTGACATTGGGCACGGATTCGAAATTGATGTGTCTTGGATACGATTGGTTCATCTGTACTCCATTCCGGCGAAGGCCGGAATCCGGCGTGTAGGGTGGGTGGAGCGGAGCGTAGGCCGCATAAAGGCCCGGTTGTTGACGGAACCGCCGTTCTCAGCCCCTCCACCTCGAGTCCACTTCCGCCGCTCCCCCCCGGCACAGGCATCGACGGCGACTCGGACGGTATTCGAACCGTGCTCCGGAATCTCTCGCTCGAGGAGCTCGAAGGGACCGTTGGCTTTGGACATTTGCGCGACAACTTGACTTAGGTGTGGCTAGTCCATCGGTCGGAGCTCGGATAGCATCGTCGGCACGAGTTCGGAGACGGTCGGATGAATGTGCATCGCGCGGCGGATCACTGTCCACGGCGCCTTTGCGTACATCACGTCGAGGATCGAGTGGATGACCTCGTCGCCGCCCGTGCCGAGGATCGTGGCGCCTAGGATGGCGCCCGTCTCGGCGTCGACCGCGATCTTCATGAATCCCTGAGTCTCGCCCTTTTCCACCGCGCGTCCGACGCGCGTCATCGGCCGCTTCGCGATGAGCGCCTTACGCCCGCTCTTGCGAATCTCTCCCTCCGTCATCCCGGCCCGACCGAGCGGCGGATCGACGTACAGCGCGTAGGCGGTGATCCGATCGCTCACTCGGCGGGGATCGTTCTCGAGCAAGTTGGCGATCACGATCTCCCCGTCGTTGTACGAAGTGTGCGTGAAAGCCCCCTTGCCGTTGCAATCGCCGAGCGCCCAGATTCCCGGGACGCCCGTGCGGAGCTGGTCGTCGACCACGACGTAGCCCCGCTCGTCGACCGCGACCCCCGCCTTCTCGAGGCCCAGATCGTCGGTATTGGGACGGCGGCCGACGGCGAGCAGCACGTGCGTGCCGTGCACTCGCGGCGCACCGTCGGCACAATCGACGTTGGCGACGATCTCTTCGCCGCGCTTGGCGAAGCTGATGCACTTCGCGTTCGTGCGCACCTCGACGCCCTCGTGCTCGACGATCTCCCGGATCGCGGTCGATACGTCCTCGTCCTCACGGCCGACGAGCCGCTGCCCCATCTCGATGACCGTGACCTCGGCGCCGAAGCGCCGAAACATCTGACCGAATTCGAGGCCGATGTAACTGCCGCCGACGACGATCAGGTGCCTCGGTAGAAAGTCCACCGACATCATCGAGCTGTTGGTGAGATAGTCGATCTCGCGAAGCCCCGGCAGGTCGGGAACGAGCGCCCGGCCGCCGACGTTGATGAAGATCTTGTCCGCGTGGAGGCGCTCTCCGCCGACGTTCACCTCGTGCGCGGACTCGAAGCGGGCGTGGCCCTGGTAGACGGTGCAGTTCTCCATGTTCCGCAGCCAGTCTTCGAGACCGGTGCGCGACGCCTTCGAGACCGCCTCTTTTCGGGCCATGACCCGCTTCATGTCCACACGCACCGAACCGACGTTCACGCCATACTCGGCGGCGCGGGCGGCGATGCGCGCCGCGTAAGCGCTCGCCACCATCGTCTTGGTCGGAATGCAGCCGGTATTGACGCACGTTCCGCCGAAGGCGTTGCGCTCGATGACCGCGACTCTCATTCCCGCGCCCGCCAGACGCGAGGTCACGTAGGGACCGGCCTGGCCGGTGCCGATGACGATCGCGTCGTAGGCAGTCACGACGGCAGCTCTTTGCCCGCCTGCTCCGCGACCATGTACGCGGCGTACCACTCTGGCCAGTTCGCATCCCTCTGGCCGAGCCGGGCCTCGTACTTACCGTGGGCGGCCTCGGCACGCCGAAACGCGTCCGCCAGATCGTTCGCGGACGCGAAGCTCGTCACCCCGGAGTCGATGCGCCCGGCCAGCCGGGTCGTGACCTCCTGGAACAGCCATCCGTTGCCGTCTGGATCACGGAACGAGGCAAACGAGCGGTAGCTGCCACGCGCGGGATCCGGACCGCTGGTCCGACGCCGCCCAAATAGATAGGGCTCGTCCGTGCCAGCGTACACGCCGTCGCTGTGGAACACCTCGCTCACCTCGACGCCGCGACCGCGAAGCTCGTCGCGCGCAGCCACGATGTCGGAGACGATCAAGTACAGGCCCTGAGCGGAGCCAGGCGCCGTCGCCGTGACGTTCTTGCCGAAGATGACCGAGCACCCGGAGCCGGGCGGCGTGAACTGGATCACGCGGAAATCGTCACCGCTGGCGAACTCAGCGTCGAGCCTCCACCCGAGCCTCCCGTAGAATTCCTTCGCGCGGTCGACATCCGAGACGGGGATGACGACGATCTCGAACTTCATGTCGTTGCTGCGGATCTTCGTCGTGCTCATAGTTGCCTCCTGAGTTGTGTCAGCTCGTGTGCATCCGAACGATTCGAATGCGATGTACGGACGGACTGAACCCCACCGCCCCGCTCCTTCACCCGAGCCTGCGCAGGCGCTCAATCAGGAGGCGCACGAAGGCGGCCGTGTCGACGTCGACGGCAACACGGGCGTTGGGCTCGCGGCCACTGCGGCTGTGCCGGTCGACGACCGTGCGCCCGCGCGAGAGCTCCGACGAGCAGTCCACCACGACGTTCAGGTACTCCGTTGTCAGGAGCCCCGGGCGCACGAGCTCGGCCACCGCGACCGCGTCGTGTATCGGGTACCCCTCCGGATACCACGGGTAGCGGCGGTAGGGCGGAAACGCGTCGAGGATCGCCGCGACGACGCCGCCGGCCCGGCCGAGGCCGCGCAGCTCCTCCAGCTCCGCGGGGCTGACGATCGCCCGGTACGTCACGTCGAGGCCGACCATGGTGAAGTCGATCCCGCTCGAGAAGACGCGCTGCGCGGACTCGGGATCGACGTAGATGTTGAACTCGGCGGCCGTGGTGGCGTTGCCCTCGCCGATCGCGCCGCCCATCAGGACCATGCGTCCGATGCGCTCGGCCGCGTCGGGATACCGTGCCAGGAGCAGCGCCACGTTCGTGAGCGGCCCGAGCGGAACGAGCGTCACCGGCTCGTCCGCGGCAAGCAAGAACCGCGCGAGGAGGTCGACCGCGTGCTCGTCCACCGCTCGACCCGCCGCAGGCGGCAACCCGGGGATGTCGCGCCGCACGTCGGCGCTGTCCGTGCTCGGCGTCCGCCGGAAGGGGAGCTCACGCACGAGCGGCCGGTTGGCGCCTGCAGCGACGGGAATCTCGCGGGCCAAGAACTCCACGACCCGCAGCGCGTTCTCCGTCGTCTCGGCCACAGGCTGGTTCCCCTCGACGGTCGTGATCCCGAGCACCTCCACCTCGGGGCTCGCCAGCGCGAGCATGATCGCGATCACGTCGTCGTAGCCGGGGTCGCAGTCGATCAGAACCGGGATCGGCATCAGCGGGCCATCATCTCTTCCAGCTCGGCAGCGGTCGGGAGCGACGGCTGTGCGCCGGGCCGCGAGGCCGCGATCACCCCCGGGGCGCAGGCGCGCGCGAGCGGCTCCCCGCGCTCGCGCCCCTGGAGAAGGGAGACGACGAGGGCGGCGCAGAAGGCATCCCCGACGGCCGTCCCGTCGACGGCGGGGAGAGCATAGAGACCGTATAGAGGCCTCATAAAGACCCGGTTGACGGAACACCATTCTCAGCACTTCCGCCCGCCCCCCGATCGGCGCCCACCAGGCCAGTCGGCCTCCTCCCCTCACGATACAGCGCGGACAAGTGGCCGGTCGCCCCCCGGTACAGCGTTTCGACGTCAATCACCCGCCGTGTGCGCGAAATCGTCGAGTGGTCGGGCGCCGCGGTGTCGGGGTCGCGGCTCACGAAGGTCCGCACCGCGAGCGAATCCGCCGCACGCCATGCCATGCCCCGCTCGGAGTCGAGCCCTTCGAAGTAGCCGACGAGCAGCAGGCGGAAGTAACGACCGGGTGGCAGGCTTGGTCGTCCCATCACCGGCGCGTAGAAGCGCTGACACTGCTCCTCGGCAAAGCGATCGAACCCGGCCCCATCGAGGATCGTGTTCAGCTTCGCGTAGAACGGATGGCCCGGCGAGACCGGCAACTCGGTGGCGGCCACAAACATCGGAGCTTGCTTGCTCGTGCGTTTGCCCATCGCGATGCGCCGTACTGTACGATCACACCGGCGTTGGTGGCGAGAGATTTCTGATGACTTTCACCACGGACTGCTAAGTGTTCAGCGAAATGAGCGGAACCGATTCCTGGGTGAAGTCTGGGTAAACGAAAGGGGCTAGCGGCCTGAACGTCCGCTAACCCCTCGTCGTTCATGGTTACGGGGGCTGGATTTGAACCAGCGACCTTTGGGTTATGAGCCGCCGTGAGACCGTGCCGGCAACCCTCTGATCTCGTGAAGAATGTCTAGAACGACGGGCAATTGTCGGTTCCTTCATCGTGGTGCTACGTGCCCCTGCTTTGAGGATGTTTCAGGGTGGTATGGGAGCAGAACGGGAGCAGATGACCTTTGGGTTTTGCTCAAGCCTCTACCGGTCTCCGCAGTGCGGCGCAGTCTTCCCGGATATTCGTAGGAGTGATTCGAACCTTTACGGCCCGATATCCGCTTTCGTGTACTGCGCTCCGAAGGCCCGGATGCCGGCGCAATCGGCCACTTGACCAGACTAGAACTCGAGGCGGTAGAGTCGGACCCACAGGTCCGGTTCGATTCCCCCCTGTTTCTTGATATTGAAACGGTCGCCGTCCCCTGGCCCGGGCATCGGGGTCGTTCGCCAGAGAGACGGCCGCTGGAAGAGATGCTGACGGAATTCCTCGGTGGCCCAGATCTGCCCGGGATCGACGTGTGGCTCGACACGGGTCGCGAGAAGAATGGCTTCCCCGCCGCCGATGCTAGGCAGCCTGTCACCGACCCGCTGCCGAACATGCACTTGCCCGTAGTGCAGCGCAACGCGAAGGCGAGGCTGCCCCGGCGCTCCGTACACCTCGTCGATGAGATGCCGCGCGGTCTGGGCCAGCGCGGCTGGATCCTCGTGGGCGATCAGCACGGAGTCTCCCGCGCCTGCCTCCGCGCACACCGCCCCCTGGGCGTTCCGCTTCACCGCTTCCTCCAGTGCCTTCCGGACGGGCCCGTCCGTCCCGGCCCGCATCAGGACCCCGAACCCGTGGATGTCTCCCTTCAGCACACAGAGTGTGCGTACCGTCGGGACACTGGCTGCGTTCGAAACCTCACGCCACGGCCGCCCGTAGCCAACAATGGTCACTCGCTCGATGCGGTCGAGGTACGGCGGATTGATACGTCCGATCACGTCCGATAGAGCCGGATGCACGAAGTAGTCCGTCGCTCGAGGCAGCACGCCGTCCGGTGCGAGCGTGCCCTCACCCGGGCGCAAGAACCGCTGTACCCACTCCCCGCGCACCCAATCGTGGTGAACGTAACCAAGCAGACCAACCCGATAGAGAGCACAGAATACGTGCCGCTCCTCGAACCCGCCACTTTCCCCGTTGTGCTCGTGGAAGAGGGCTTCAACATCATCTCGCGCCAGAACATGTGCCGGGAGCCGCCGTAGAAAGCGCTCGAGATCCAGGTCGCCAAGGTATGGCGCGATCTCGGCCAGGTACTCGTATGCGATCTCGGCGGCCGCCTGGTTCACCACTTCCTTCAAGCGATGCTCTTGCCCCCGCTCCTCCGGTCGAAGAGCCGACAGGCGCTCCCCTACGGTCATGAGATCGCGCGGCCGGAGCAGCGTGTGACGGCATACATACTCGAAGACGTCCTCCTCCTCGCGTGTGTAGGTATGAACAACCTTAGTCCGCCCCAGGAAGGCCTCGATCGGATCCACCCGCCGCTCCGGACGCACCATCCGGTCGCTCTTTTCGAGACGAACGTTGTTGACGAAGATCTCCCGAAGGCTCTCGGTGGAGTAGACGATGTCGACGGCGCTCCCGCGGTATTGCTGCGCCATGACCGTTGTCTGTGGGAGGCGGGAGTACGCCTCCTTCCGCACCGCGGCGAAGACCTTTAGATGGTGATTGATACGTCGAAGCTGATAGGCGACCTCGACGAGACCGAGTTGCGCGAAATACCACACATTTGGCGAGAGTTGGCCGGCGACGCTCGGGCTAGCCTTGCCCTCGATGTGCTTGTTGAAATACTCGTCGACCCCGTCGATGAAGATCGCTACCGGTGACGTGACCGCTCGAAGCAGTGGCACAAGCCGGCCATCGGTATCGGTGGCACAGCGTTGAAGATCGCTCGGGTTGAAGTCGAGCAGGCGCACAAAGTGATCCACAACGCTCCGCAAATGGCCATCAGCGATCAAGGTCGCTAGCTTCGGACCGACCCTCAGCCCCCCGGCCTGGCCCAGGTGCTTGAGAGTGGCGACAGCAATTGCAGTCAACCACAACTTGGACCACGGCAGAGATGAGGCCGCGAAAAATGCCAGCGCCTCGCTGCCGAAGATCTTGTCGCCGATCGGTTTGTCGAGAAGGCTTCCGGTCGGAAGACAGGCGGCCCGTCTGTCCTGCTGGTAGAGAATCCGCTTGGCCTTGAGGAGCAGGGTCTTCCCGAAACCCTTCGTTCCAATGACGATAAACTTATCGTCTCGATCCGGACTCAGGAAACTGTCGATCTCCGGCGTCCGGTGAAGGAGAGATTCGTCGAAATCCTCGGCGACGTGGATGTCATCGGCGTCCACGGTCCACGCTCGCATGTGCCCTCCAAAGGCAGCAGTGAAGGGTCGAATGGGGAACCCGAGGATACCGCCGTTCGAACCTCTTTTCCAGTCCGCTAGAAGGCTGATCGGCCTGTGACGCTTTGATCCCTGGGTGAAGTCTTGGTCAACGAAAGCGGTTAGCGGCTTCTGCGTCCGCTTAACCCCCTAGTCGTTGCTGGTTGCGGGGGCCCGCAACCACTTGCCGGCGAACAGGTCGCTGGGCTTCTGCTTCGAGATCCCGATCTAAATTCGTGGTTTTTCAGTCACGACCACGTGTTCACTAAATGTCTCAGAACCTGTGCGTCGACGCCAGCTCCCTGAAACATGCGCCGCCGACGTTCCCTGCGCACTGCCTCGGCCACCGTGTACGCGCGCGGCGCCCGGGAGTGCGGCGTGCCGGGTGGACGCACCGGCAGCGTCACCGTGATGCAGCGCGCAGGCAGCGGGTTGAACGTGAACCTGCACTTTCACACCCTCGTGCTGGACGGGGTGTTTACCGAAGCGCCCGGGGGCGCGCTGGCGACGATCCGCCAGCGGGTGCAACGGTTGCTGGTGCGCCGGGGCCTGGAGCCCGGCGACGCCGCGACGGGGCCGGCAGATCCACTCGCGGACGAGTCCCCCACAATGGCGGGGATCGTCGGGGCCTCGGTCCAGGGGCGGGTGGCGCTGGGCTCACGCGTGGGGGCGCGGGTGCGACGGCCCGGCGAGGCGCGCGATACGGCGGCCGTGACGTCGCGCGGGCCGCGGCAGGCGCACCTGGAGGGCTTCGACCTGCACGCCAACGCGTGGGTGTCGGCGAACGATCGGGCGGGGGTGGAGCGTTTGTGCCGATACGTCTTGCGTCCGCCCTTCGCGAAGGAGCGCCTGCAGCTGCGGGGCGACGGCCGCGTCGCGCTGGAGCTCCAGAGAGCGTGGCACGACGGGACACAAGAGTTGGTCTTCGAGCCGCTGGAGTTCCTGGAACGGTTGGCGGCGATGACCCCGCGGCCGGAAACCAACCTGCTCATCTGCCATGGCGTCTTGGCTCCGCGCGCCCGGTGGCGCGGGCGAGTGGTCGTTTACGGGCGCATGGCGCAGGAGCCCACGGCGGCGCTGGCCCCGGCCCCGGACGGGGCGCGGGAACAAACCAAGCCGCGCTCCCGGACCTGGGCGGCTCTCATGCACCGGGCGTTCGGCATCGACGTCCTAGCGTGTCCCCATTGCGGGGGCCGGCTGCGCCTGATCGCCACGTTGCACGATCCCGTGGTCATCCGGAAGATCCTCGCGCACCTCGCCCTCTGCCACTCGGGGCAGAGTCCCGGCCGCGCCCCACCCGGGTCTGGCGCCGCCGCGTCCTGATCGGATCGGCTCGGGGGCGCGGCGGACGCCGTCGTGCCGGCGCCGCGAGGTGGCATTCGTGCTGATTCGGCCGGTCCACCGGTCGATTGACGGCGGCGGTCTGTCTGGCCTAGCATGTCGCTCACCCGGGCCGGCTCGCTCGACCCGCAAGAAGGTCGCTGATGTGCACTGTGGCATCCGGCTCCTGCGGCGTTCCGCGTCCGAGTCTGGTACCTTATGTCACGGTGACCGGGGCCGCGGACGCGGCAACCGCCTCCGGAGGGCGTTCATGTTGCCTATCCGCTTGCTCACATCGTTGAGGCGCCGCGGGCGTAACTGGAACTTGAGGAAGCCCTCGCGGTTGGCGCGCAGCGTTACTTCGTCGTCGATGCCCGAGCCCATGTAACCGAAGTGCGCGGGCGGCACGTTCTAGCGCGCGACGGGCTCGAAGTCGAACACGTTGATCGCGTCCTTGGGACTCGCGATGAGGTCCTGCGGATTGAACGGCGCCCAGATGATGGGATCAGGAAATCTCGACGGAGTCTCGGCTGCCCAGGCCGCAAAGCCCGGAATCGCGAGCAAGGGACTACCGGAAAGAAATTTCAGGAACTGCCGGCGGGCTGATGTTGGGTCCATGAGCTACCCTCCCTTAGGTGGTGCACTCGATGCCGGATGCCGTGATGTTCGAATTGTTCAGGACTTATCACACGTCCTCCGGATGACGAAGACGGATCGGTATTTTCGATCACGCGAACCTGAGTATTGGGGGTTCGGGCGTGCGGGTCAACACTCCCCCGACGAGCTCCTGGCATGGGCGAGCAAGACAGTGGCGCTCGCGGTTTGACACGCCGCACCGCCTCGCCGATGATCGTGACCAGCCACCCCTAAATGCCGGTACACGCCGGCCGTTCCGGAGGAACCATGTCCAAATGCATTCACCGTAGTTTTGCGCTGCCGCTGGCACTCGCGTTGTGCGCGCCTGCCTTCGCCGATGTTCCTATGCCGGCGCCGGGCGCGAGTCCACGGATCGATGCCATCAAGAAGGCCGGCGTGCTCCGGGTCGGCGTGCTCGCGAACGCGCCCTGGCTGGTGGAGAACACGACGGGGCGAGGTGATGCGTGGAGCGGTCCCGCGTGGCTGCTCGCCAACGAATACGCCAAGCGCTTGAGTGTGAAGCTTGAGGCGGTTCCGGTAAGCCACGAGACCAAGGTGCCCGTGCTCGCATCGAACCAGGTCGACATTTCGGTGACGCCACTGGCCGAAACGGCCGACCGGCTGAAGGTCGTCGACTTCGTGATCTACTCCAGCACCAGCGTGTGCATGTTCGGTCTTGCCTCAAATCCTAAATTTGCGAGCGCGAAGAGCGTCGACGACCTCAACAAGCCCGAGATCACCATTGCCTATTACACCGGTGGCGGCGAGGAGGGATGGGTGAAGGAACGCTTCCCGAAGGCTCAGTTGCGCGGTGTCGCCGGCTCGGGCGTGGCGCCGGTCGAGGAAGCGATGGCCAAGCGCGCGGATGCGGTGCCCATCAACCGCGTTCCGTGGGTGGCGATGGGGCGGAAACTCAAGCAGCTCGCCGTGCTTCCGAAAGAGAACAACTGCCAGAACAGCACGGAGAAGGCGGCTCCGGTAGGCATGGCCATCGACAAGAACCAGCCAGCCTTCCTGCAATGGACGCGCGCGGTCGAAAAAGAAATGGAGCCGCAGCTCAAGAAGGATGAAGCGCGTGTCATTGATACGATGAAGTAGGCGGCGCCGGCGATCCCGCCGTCATCCGATGGAATTCGACTTCGCCGTCATCGGCGACAACTGGCAATTCCTCGCCTACGGCGTCTGGATCACGATCCTGCTCTCGGCGGTCTCCGGTTTCACCAGCCTGGCCGCGGGCCTGGTCATCGCGCTTCTTCGCCTGTATGGCCCTGGTTGGCTGCGCGTTCCGTGCGTGCTCTACATCGATTCCATGCGTGCGATTCCGGTGCTCGTGGTCCTGGTGTGGACCTTCTTCGCATTGCCGATCGTAGCCGGCGTCACGATGTCCCCATTCACCGCCGCGCTTATCGGCTTGACCGTCCATCTGGCGGCCTACGCCGCGGAGATCGTGCGCGCCGGCATCGAATCGGTCCGGCCGGGACAGACGCGCGCAGCGCTGGCGCTCGGCATGTCCCGCGCTCAGGTCGTGCGACGCATCCTGCTTCCGCAGGCAATCGTGCGCATGCTGCCGGCATTCGGCTCGCTGTTGTCGGTCACCATCAAGGACACCGCGATCGCTTCCGTGATCGCCGTCCCGGAGCTCATGCGCCAATCCGAAACGGTGGCGGGACAGAGCTTTCAGCCGATCGAGGTATTCAGTTTTGCGATCCTGCTCTACTTCCTGATGCTCTTTCCCGTTACGCGCGGCGTCGACCGCTTATATCGCCGCGTTGCACATCTGGGCAGGTCGTGACATGTGCAGGCGCTACCGGCGATGACGCTCGATTGGTCCGTGGTGTGGCAGCATCGCGATGCGCTGATCGCCGGCACCGCGACGACCTTTCTGCTCACGATTGCGACGATGGCCATCGCGGTCCCCTGCGGGATCCTCGTCGCCGGCCTTCGCCTCTACGCTTGGCGCCCGGTGCGCGCGCTTGCGACCGGTTACGTCGAGCTTTTTCGCAACCTGCCGCTGATCCTGGTCGTGTATTGGGCGTTCTACGTGCTGCCGATCCTGACGGGCCTCGGGCTCTCGCCACTCGCAACCGGCCTCGCGGCGCTGTCGCTGAACGTGACGGCGTACAACGCCGAGACCTTTCGCGCAGGCATCAACTCCATTCGCCGCGGGCAAGTCGAAGCGGCGATGGCCCTCGGAATGACGCGTGCACAGGCGTTGCGAAGGGTTATCGTGCCGCAGGCGCTGCGACGAATTCTGCCGGTGCTCGCGAGCACTTGGGTGTCGCTGTTCAAGGATACGTCGCTGGTGTCGGTGATTGCGGTGACCGAGCTCGCCTACGTCTCGATGCAGGTGCGAGCGCAGACGTTCCGGGTGCTGGAAATGCTGACCGCTATGGCGGTGCTGTACTGGCTGCTCGGGTATCCGCAGGCCAAGCTCGTCGACTGGATGCAGCGGCGCATGAAGGTGACGGAATGAACGCACCGGTTGCGGGACGCGCGAAAGCTGCCGGGGCGAAGATCATTCGTTACCTCGACGTGGTCAAGCGCTACGGCGATTTCACGGCACTGCTGGGCGTGTCGCTCGACGTACATGCCGGCGAAGTCGTGTGCTTGATCGGTCCCTCGGGCTCGGGCAAGTCGACGCTGCTCCGCTGCACCAACGGCCTCGAGACGATCGACGGCGGCGATATCGAGTTCGAAGGCGCACGCCTCCCGCGCGACGAGCGTGCGCTCCGCGCCGTGCGCCAGCGGATGGGCATGGTATTCCAGAGCTTCGAGCTCTTCCCGCATCTCACCGCACAACAGAACGTCGCGGAAGGGCCGCGCACCGTGCTGCGAAAGCCCGCGGCGGAAGCCGATCGTCGGGCGACCGCGATGCTCGCGAAGGTCGGGCTCGCCGACAAGGCACCCAATCTTCCCGCCGCGTTGTCGGGTGGGCAACAGCAACGCGTTGCGATCGCGCGCGCCCTTGCGATGGAGCCCGACGTCATGCTTTTCGACGAGCCGACATCCGCGCTCGATCCCGAAACGATCGGCGAAGTCCTGAACGTGATGAAGGTGCTGGCCCAGGAAGGCATGACGATGGTGGTGGTGACGCACGAAATGGCCTTCGCACAGCGCGTGGCGGATTGGGTCGCGGTATTCGACGCGGGGCGGATCGTCGAGCAGGGCCCGCCGCGGCAGATCTTCGAATCTCCTGTGACGGACCGCACGCGCGACTTTCTTAGCCACCTCGGATGGTCGGGCTGATGCGCGCGTTGCAGGATTTCGCCGTGCTGCAGGAGGCGTGAGACGCCGTGATCTGGACGAGCATGCCGGGCGCGGAATCACGTGATCTCCAACTGGGCCGTTGATAGGCCGTGGACGAGGCGATCCACCCGGTCGGGTGTGGTGCTAAGAGTCTCCAGCAGTTCGTGGCGGGTTATCACCAGCCCTGGTTACAGGACACTCACGGTCGCCGTACTGCCGTCCACGCCGCCCGCTGCACCGAACGCCATGGCATCCGCGCCCCCGCGGCAGCGGATGACGCTCGGAGCCGAGTGTTCACCTTAATCCTTGAGTTTCAAGAAGGCGTTGTCGACGCGTGAGATGTTCGGCCGGTTTTTCCGAAGCTCCGCTCGCAGCGCGTCGAGCGCAATCGACTGATGGCCCGGACGCCAGACAAAGCACGTACGTGCCTTCGCGACGGCCGTGGGCAAGGGATATGCTGTGACGTCGCGCTCCCCCAGCGAGACACGAAGCACCGAGCGCGGGACGATCGCGATCCCCGCGCCAGAGGCGACGCAGGCGACGATGGCGTGGTACGAGCCGAACTCCATCACTCGCTCCGGCACCACCCTCGCGCCGCCGAGCCACGCCTCCAGCCGCCGCCGGTAGGAGCACCCAGTCGCGAAGGCGATGAGTGTCGTGTGACCGATGTCTTTCGGTGTCTTGATCTTGGGGAAGCTCCTGGGCGCGATGAGGACGAGATCCTCGCTGAACACCGGTTCGGCCTCGAGATCGTGTGCGGTGAACGGTTCCGCGACGAACGCCGCCTCGACCTCGTGATTCATGACCTTGGCGACCAAGGCGCCCGTCGTGCCCGTCACGAGCTCAATCCGCACGTCCGGGTAGGCTCGATGATAGCGCGAGAGGATCGGGGGCAACCGGGTTGCCGCGGTACTCTCGAGCGCGCCGATCTGCAGGGCGCCTGCCGGCGTGCCGTTCCGAAGCGCGGCCTCAGCCTCGGACGACAGGTGCAGGAGCCGGTCGGCGTAGGCAAGCAGCCGCTTGCCCTGCGGCGAGAGCACGAGGCGGCGGTGCTGCCGTAGAAAGAGCTGGGCGCCGAGGCGCTCCTCGAGCTGCTTCACGCGCGTGGTCACGTTCGACTGCACGCGGTGGAGGCGAAGCGCCGCTTTCGTGATGCCGCCTTGCTCGGCGACTGTCTTGAAGATCTCCAGGGCGGTCAGGTCGATGTTTCCCATAACGAGAATGATTAGATCTCAATTATTCATTTTTGACAATAGCTCAGTTGACCGAGACTTGTGACATGGTCCGCCACTCGGGAACGATCCGGACGACTCCTACGCGCGTGCCCTCGCCGACGGCCGTTGCCTTGGCGGGACTGACGGCTCTCGCGGTCGCGATGGGTATCGGGCGGTTCGCCTTCACACCCATCCTCCCCATGATGCATCAGGATCAGGGGCTGTCGGTCGCCGGCGGCGGGTGGCTGGCGTCGGCGAACTACCTCGGGTATTTGCTCGGCGCGGTCTCGGGGATGGTCCTGCGGGTACGGCCCGCGACGGCGATCCGCACGGGCCTCGTCGTGATCGGGATCGCGACGCTTGGGATGGGGCTCGAGCACGGGTTCGCCGCGTGGGTCGTCCTGCGCGCCCTCGCGGGAATCGGGAGCGCCTGGGTACTGGTCTTCGCCTCGGCGTGGTGCCTGGAGAGGCTCGCCTCTGTTCGGCGCCCCTTGTTAAATGGCGCGGTGTTCGCCGGTGTCGGAACGGGGATCGCGGTCGCGGGCGGGTTTTGCATGGTCCTCATGCGGGCGAGCGCGAGTTCGTCTCAGGCTTGGACCGGTCTTGGAGTCCTCGGGCTCGCCGGGACGGCGGTGATCTGGCGAACATTCGGCGCGGAGGATGAGGCGAGGAAGGACGAGGGTCTGCCCTCGACAGGACACGGGCGGCAGTGGGATGCCAACTCGGGGCGTTTGGTGCTCTGCTATGGAGCCTTCGGCTTCGGCTACATCATTCCCGCCACGTTTCTTCCCGTCATGGCGCGCCAGGTGGTCCACGACCCCTCAGTCTTCGGCTGGGCCTGGCCGATCTTCGGTGCAGCCGCTGCTGTCTCCCCGCTGACTGCGGCCGTGTGGGGGCGGCGGGTCGGCAACCGCCGTCTGTGGATGCTGGGCCACCTCGCCCTGGCGCTCGGCGTTGCGCTCCCAGTTTCGTGGCCCGCCATTGGCGGCATCATGATCGCCGCGTTCCTCGTTGGCGGGACCTTCATGGTGATCACCCTGGCCGGCATGCAAGAAGCGCGCGCGGTCGCGGGGCCTCATGCGACCGGTCTCATGGCAGGCATGACCGCGGCCTTCGCGACCGGGCAGATCATCGGGCCGATGCTCGTGAGCGCCGTGGTCGGTGCCGATTCGGACTTTTCCGAACCGCTACTGGCTGCGTGCCTGCTGTTGGTGGCGAGCGCGTACGCCCTCCGTGCTGGGCGTGAGCCCCAGGGATTCAACGGACGCCGCGCCCCAGGTGTGCCCGTACTCGGACGCCGCACGCGGCAACATCGACGTCACGATCACCGAGGTGAACAACCATGAGCGGCTCGCCGAAGACAGCCATCGTGACCGGAGCTTCGCAGGGGATCGGTGCCGGAATCGTGAAAGGGTTTGTCGAACGGGGTTTCAACGTCGTCGCCAATTCCCGGAAGGTAACACAATCCAGCGAGGTCGCGGCCTCCGACCACGTCGCTCTGGTGGACGGCCACATCGGCGACCCGGCAACTGCCTCCAAGATCGTCGAGACGGCGCTGTCTCGCTTCAAGTCGATCGA
>Ga0207646_10004213_pt1 | contig 15744 bp, 11 predicted proteins | sample KBSK5502metaG_FD_184343 | JGI IMG/M metagenome (GOLD analysis project Ga0207646, IMG submission 184343) | Corn, switchgrass and miscanthus rhizosphere microbial communities from Kellogg Biological Station, Michigan, USA - KBS K5-50-2 metaG... | ecosystem: Host-associated > Plants > Roots >... | reverse complement strand
CACTCCTGCCGTTATGCCTTGCCAGTACCACTCTGGATACAGCCGGATCAGATTGCTCGTCGCGGGGTCGAACAGGAAGTTTCCTTGCGGGAAGAAAGCGTCGTGAAAGAGCAGAAACAGCGGATCGAACGCCACCGCGGCCGCGATGCCGATCACGGTGACAATTCCGGCTGAAATGAGGGCGCCCGCGCGTACCAGGCGCAGCACATCGCCCCGGAGGCGGGCGCGCTGCACTCGAAAGATCGCGACGAAGAGGGCGAGCGCCGCCGCGTACTCCGCGCCGCGGAACACCGCGCGTACGTCGGCCATGTGCGCGTACTCGTCGGGGGTGAACAACGGCCCGCCGGGGCCCGCATTCGGTGGCTGCTCGCTCAGCCCAACGACGTACGAGCTCCAACGGCCGTGCCAATCGCGGAGGCTCTCGAGCGGCATCGGGATCTCGCCCGCCGGGTCGCGACTCGAGGCGGTTCGAACGAAAGTGGTCCGCGTATTTCCCGTCGCCTCAGCAAGTCCCACATACGCCCAGTCGCCACTCCAGACAAGCGCGAGCGCCACGAGACCGAACACCACGAATGCCATCGCGAAGATCGCGACTTCCACTCGGTAGGACGTCGTCACGCTGGGATCGCGCCTAGGCCAGGCCGGCCCGAATAGACGAAGCGACCCGCCTTCACGCCGACCGCGCGAAACGGGTCGTCGGTGATCAGCAGATTGCCGTCGAGATCGGCCCACTCCACCGCAGGCGCGAGATGCGCCGCGGCCGCGATCGCCACGCTCGTCTCGGCGGCGCGGCAGCCGAGCATCACCTTGAGCCCGCCGTCGTGCGCGGCCGCGATCATCGCGCGCGCCGCGGCGACTCCGCCGCACTTTTGAAGCTTCACGTTGATGCCGTCGCACGCGCCAATGAGAGCCGGCACGTCGCTCGCGCGCACCGCTGCTTCATCCGCCACGATCGGCAGCGGAGACGAGGCGCGAACGCGGCGAAGACCGTCGATGTCTTTTGGGTCGATCGGTTGCTCGACGAACTCGAGATCGAACGGCATCAGAGAGGTGATGCGCGCGGGCGCTTCGTCGACGGTCCATGCGGCGTTCGGATCGACGCGGATCGTTCCGGAGAAGCGCTCGCGGATCGCCTTGAGCGCGGCGACGTCGTCGCCGTGGCCTAGCTTGACCTTGAGCACGGTGAAGCCATCCGCCGCGGCCTTCGCAGCGCGCTCGGCCATCACTGCGGGCTCGGCGATCCCGATCGTGAACGACGTGGGCGGCGGCTCGCCGGCGGCGAGCCCGAGGAAGTCCCGCAATGTCACGCCCGCGGCCTGCGACGCGCGATCGTGTGCGAGCACGTCGATCGCGCAGCAGGCCGCGCCGCCGTGCGGAAAACGGCGCTCCAGGGCGGCGCTCAGGCTCGTCAGATCGAGCGGATCCTCGGACAGTGCATCGACCGCGACTCGGACCTCGCGCTCGACGGACTCGGGCGTCTCTCCGAAGAACGCGTCGGGCACGCCCTCGCCGCGCGACACCCGGTCACCCTCGCGGAGCTCGACGAGGACGACCTTCTTCGTCGTGTGCGTCGCCCGACTGATGGCGAACGGCACGGCGAGGTGAAGCTCGACAGTCCGGACGGTGACGTTCATGAAGGCACACCCTCCCGCAGCGCGCGGGCGATCCGATCGGCTCCAGGCGCGCCTTCGCGGATCGGATCGGCGGTCGGTAACCCGGTTTCGAGAGCGGCGCTTTGAATCAGCGCGGGGGCGAACTTTTCGTCCGCGTCGGCCGTGTTGAGCGCGACCGCGACAACGCGCGCCTGCGGATACCCCGGAGGATGTCCCCACGATGCGGCGTCTTCGTACATTCGGACGCACGCCCGCAGGTCGCGGATCGGCAGCCCCTCTCGCTCAAAGCCTTTGACGCTCATACGGGTTGGGTTGTGGCACAGGACCATGAGGTCGGGCGCGCTTCCGTGGAGCAAGCCGAGCGTCACGCCCGAAAAACCGGGATGCGCAAGCGAGCCCTGCCCCTCGACGATCACCCAATCCGCGCGCTCGGCCGCCTCGCACACCATGAGCTCCGCCGCTCCGCCGATGAAGTCCGCAACGACCGCGTCGACGGCGATCCCGCCTCCCGCGATCGCGATCCCGGTCTGCCCGGTCGCGACGAACTCGGCACGCTCGCCCGCGCGGCGAAGCGCCGTGACGATCTCGAGCGAAGCGGTCATCTTCCCCACCGCCGCATCCGACCCGACGGTGAGGACGACACGCGCACCTTCGCGCCGCGAGCGATGGCCGCCAATGGGAAGATCCGGAGGCGATTCCCGGAGCTCGCGGACCCTGGCGCCGCCCCGCTTTGCCGCGGCGGCGAGGTCCGGGTCGGCGAGGACCCGCTCGTGCAAACCGTTCCAGACCTCCACCCCGCGTTCCAGCGCGCGCGCGAGGGCGGGTCGATACCCCTCCGGGATGCGACCCCCGGCCGCGGCGGTGCCGATGAGAACCACGGTCGCGCCGCGCGCCAAGGCGTCCTGCACGGTCGCGACGACCGGAACACCCTGACCGACGCCGACGCATTCCGCCGCGTCCTTCCCCGCCCTCGTCGAGTCGACGACCGCGACGACCTCGTAGGGCGCATAGCGCAGGACTCCGATCGCGGTCTTCGCGGTCGCTGGCGCGAACTGGCCCTCAGCGATGATCGCGACCTTCATCGTCCGCCGAGATCCCGCCCCTGACGCAGGAATCGTCCATGCCGCTCCGGCGCCGTCTCGCCCGACTCAAGCGCCACTCCCCCGTTCACGATGACGTACTCGATGCCGACCGGGTAGCGGTGCGGGTCGTCGTATGTCGCCGCGTCGATCACGCGCGCCGGATCGAAGACGACGAGGTCGGCCCACGCGCCCTCTCGAACGACGCCACGGTCGTGGACCCGCGGACGGGATGCCGTGAGCGACGTCATCTTCCGAACGGCGTCCTCGAGGCCGAGTACGCGCTCGTCGCGCGCGTACCGGCCGAGCACGCGAGGGAACGTCCCGTAGGAACGCGGATGGGGCTTGCCGAACGAGAGCGGACCGTAGGGCGCGTTCGCGCGGGAATCGCTGCCAATGCAGACCCACTCCTTTGCCATCACGTAGCGCACGTCGTCCTCGCTCATGGAGTGGTGGACGATGTCGACCGCGCCGTCGTGCTCGATGAGCGCGTCGCACGACCATTCGAGCGGATCGCGCCCGGACTCGTCAGCGAGCTGCTGCACGCTCTTGCCGGCCCAATCCGGATGGTGACGCGCCCGCGCGATGACGATGCGGTCGAAGGCCCGCCCGGTCTCGACCTCCTCGCTGCGGATCCGCGCGCGCACGGCCGGATCGCGAAGGCGCTCGCACATCTTCGCGGTGCCGCCTTCGTGCACCCAGTTCGGAATCGTGACCGCGAGACCGGTGGACGACGCCGTGTATGGGTACTGGTCCGCGGTGACATCGACGCCCTCTGCGCGCGCCCGCTCGATCAACGCCGTGGAGTCCTTGACCTTGCCCCAGTTCTTCTGTCCCGACGCCTTGTGATGCGAAAGCTCGACGCGCGCGCCCGAGCGGCGCCCGATCTCGAGATTCTCCGCAACCGCTTCCAGAAGCTTCGTGGACTCGTTGCGGATGTGGCTCGCGTAGAGGCCACCCTTGTCGCGCACGACCTCGCACAGCGCCGCGAGCTCGTCTGTGGTCCCGAAGGCGCTCGGCGGATAGATCAGCCCTGACGCAAGCCCGATCGCGCCCTCGTCCATCGATGTCGCGAGGAGCGCGCGCATCCGAGCCAGCTCATCCTTCGTCGGCGCGCGGTCGTCCGCTCCCATGACGCAGGATCGCAGCGTGCCGTGACCCACGAAGGAGCACACGTTGATGGCCGGCTTGACCCGGTCGACGGCGTCGGCGTACTCGCCGAAGGTGGACCAGGTCCGCTGCACGTTGAGGCGAGAGAGCTCCCGATCGAGCTCGGCCTCGGCGAGGCCGCTCACCGGCGCCGACGAGCCGCCGCAGTTCCCGCAGACGACGAGCGTCACGCCCATGTGCAGCGCGCTCTCGAGCGCGTCGTTCACGAACATCGCCTCGTCGGAATGCGAGTGGATGTCGATGAAACCAGGCGCGATGACGCGATCCTTCGCCTCGATGACCCGCGCACCGTCTTTCGCAACGTCGATGCCGATGGCAGCGATGCGTCCGCTCCGTATTGCGACGTCGGCGCGCCCGCCAGGCGCTCCCGTCCCATCGACCACCGTACCGCCCCGAATGACAAGGTCGGTCACGAGTGGCGTCGCTCGCGTCCCTGCCCGCGCTCTTTTCGTTTCGCCACGACCAGGAGCTTGCGCGACTGGGCGCCCGCGGGATTGCCGTCGTAATCGCCGTGGAGCGTTTCGATGACGAACCCGGCCTCCGAGAAGAGCAGCTCGGCTTCGCGCCGATAGAGGTAATGGAGGGTCGTGGTCCCGCCGATGCGGCTGACGGTTCCGTCGTCGGTCGTCTCCTCGTACCAGATGCGCTGGGTCACTCCGTCGACGTTGGCGCGACTCGACGAGAATTTGCGCACCGCGCGAGCGCTCTCCGGGTCGACGCGCTCCCACTCGTCCATGACGCCGCCGTCCAGCCCGACCACGACCTCCGGGTCCGGCTGGAACACGTCGATCGCGACACGGCCCCGAGGGGCGAGATGCTCGCGCACGCGCGCCAGACACGACCAACGATCGTCAGGGTCGAGCATGAGGAACGAGTTCAACGCGACGAAGACGAGTGCGAACGGCTCATTGAAGGAGAACGCGCGCATGTCGCCCTCGACCCAGCGGACCTCGACGTTCGCGCGGCGCGCCCGGCGCTCGGCTCGTTCGAGCATCGCGCCCGAGCGGTCCAGTCCGACAACGTGATGGCCGCCTTGAGCGATGGGCACCGCGATCCGCCCGGTTCCGCAGCCGAGCTCGAGGATCGGGCCGCCCGTACGACGCGCGAGACCGCTGAACCACTCGACGTCCGGCCCTCCCTCGAGCGGCGCGACATCGAGGTCGTACAGCGCCGCGAGGCGCGCGGCCTCCGACGGGTCGCGCTCGGCGCCCTGCCAGTCACGCGGTGCGGCCGTCACGACCAATCTCCGGCTCTGCCGGACACGCGCTCAAAGCTGGCCACGCCGGCCCCTGGCCCCTCACTCCTCACGGCAAAGGCGCTCGTCGCTCGTTTCCATGTGCCTCCTTCGCGCGTTTGAGGAGCGCGGACTCCGTCAGCACGTCGAGCGCGGTCATCGCCAGCGCCTTGGCTGCGACGTGCATCGTCTCGAGCGCGCGAGGCGCCCGCGCTGCGTCGGTGAACGCGATGGAATGTCCCGGCACCGGCCCGTCAGTTATCGAGAGGAACGGGTGAATGCCCGGGATCACGGTCGTCACGTTGCCCATGTCCGTGGACCCGTGCGTGTCCGCAGGACGCCGCGGCTGCATCGTGCGCCCGAGCGTCCGGACGTTTTCGGCGAACGCCTCTGCGAGTGGACGGTTTGTGGTGACGACCTCGCAGACGTCGCTCCACGTCGGGCGGATCTCGGTGCCGGTCGCGACGGCCGCGCCTTCGAAGCACGCCAGGACCCGGCGCCGGAGGTCGGCCAGATAGGAATTGTCCGGCGACCGGACCATGAGTCTCGCCGCGGCGCGGTCCGGGATGATGTTCGCGGCTTTTCCCCCGTCGGTGATGATCCCGTGGATCCGCGAGTCGCTGCGCACCAAAAGCCGGAGCGCAGACATGGCACTCCAACCGAGCACGACCGCGTCGAGCGCGTTCACGCCATCGTGCGGCTCGGCCGCGGCGTGGGCGGCCTTCCCCAAAAGCTCCACGTCGAGGTTGACCATCGCGAGCATGAGGGGGTCGATCTCGTCGCGGTCCCCCGGGTGGTACATGAGCGCGGCGTCGACGCCCTCGAACGCGCCGCCTTTGATGAGCTGGACCTTGCCATTGCCGCGCTCCTCTGCCGGGCAACCGATGACGCGTACGCGTCCGCGGACGCCGTCGAGGGTGTCGCGAAGGGCGAGGAACGCGCCGACCGCCGCCGTTCCCATGAGGTTGTGCCCGCACCCATGGCCGATCCCGGGCAGGGCGTCGTACTCGCCGAGTATTGCGACGAGGGGACCACCCGACCCTGTCTCCGCTACGAACGCTGTCTCGAGACCGCCGGCTCCGCGCTCGACGGAGACCTTTTCGGACTCGAGATAATCCACGAGCGAGCTCGAGGCGAAGCGCTCCTCGAAGGCGAGCTCGGGACGCGCATGGATTTCGAGCGCGAGTCGATCGAGCGCATTGGCGCGCGCGTCGACCCGCTCGGATATCCGCTTCTTACGCGCCGCGGCGTCCAACTTGTCCTGAGGCTACCCCGAACGCGCAGCGGGACGCGCGCTCAGAACAAGCTCGGCGAGGATGAACCCGGCGACGACGAATCCGCCGGTGATCAGGCTCAGCCCGTCGATGGCGCGCAGCAGACCGAGCGCGGCAACCAACGCGCCGACCTCGACGCCACGGCGGACGGCCGGTACGCGGCGTGGATGACGCCGGCGCGGGCGAGCGAACACGGCGTCGCGCTCTTCCACCGCCACGCCCACAAGGGCGACCGCGCACGCGATGGCGACGGACGCGGCGGTGACGACGGACGCGACCGCGAGGGTCTCGCTCGGATCTCGGGTGAGCAACAGAAAGACGACGGCTGCCATCGCCACCAGGGCACCCGCCGCGAGCAGCTGTTTGCTCAGCTGTCCTCGACCTTGGGTCGCGGCTCCATGCGAAGAGGAAGCGCCACCTGCTCTCCACCTGCCGCGATCGGAGCCTGCGCCAGCGTCTCGATCGCGCTGGACGCCCGCGACAGCGCGCGGTCGGTCTCGTCGAATTTCTTCGTCGCGTTCTCGAGATGACGGCCAAGCTGGTCGTGGAGCTCGACGAATCGTTCGAACTCGCGTCGGACCGCAGCGACTCCCTGCTGCAGCTCGCGCGTGCGCTCCTGCATCGCGAGTCCGCGAACGCCGAGCGCGACGACCTGCAGGTACGCGAGGAGCGTGTTCGGAGAAGCGGGGATGACCTTCCGCTCGGCGCAGTACGCGCGCAGGTCGGGCTCTCCTTCCTCTTCGCGAAGCACGAGGTCGTAGTAGATGGATTCCGACGGTATGTACATGAGGGCGAAGTCGATCGTCCCATCCGCAGGTGAGACGTACCGCCCGACCGCGTCGATGTGTCGCCGGACCTGTTGGAGGAAGGCGCGCTTCTTCGTGCGGCGCTCCGCGTCATCGACGGCGTTGGCGAGCGCGTTCCACGTCTCGTTGGGGAACTTCGCGTCGATCGGCACGATGCGGCCCGCGTAACGGACGATCGCATCGACGCGCGAGCCGTCCCTGTACGTGTACTGGACCTCGTAAGCCCCCGCGGGTAGGGCGTCGTGAAGGAGCCGTTCGAGAAGCAGCTCGCCGAAACCTCCGCGGGCCTTCGGGGCGCGCAACAGGTCCTGCAAGGATCCGATGTCCTTGGCCAGATCGCCGATCCGCTCGCTCTGCTCACCTAGGCTTCCGAGCTGCCGGGAGAGATCGGTGAGTGTGCGGTGGGTCGTGCCGGCCTGGGTCGCCATCTGCTGCTCGGTCGCTCCGAGGGCCCGGCTCAGCTCGGTCCGCAGATCGCCGACCGAACGCGCGACGAGTTCGACCTGCCCTTGGGTTCCTTGCTGCGCGGCGTGCAACTGCGCCGACAACGAGTCGCGGATGGCCGAGGCATCGCCGCTGGCCGGCCTTCGCAACACCACCGCCAGCGCCCCGAACGCGGCGATCGCAGCCACGAGGGCGAGAAGCGTGGCCAGGTCCATCGCCCCGGATTGTCGGTGCCCGGACTCGTTAGCACAAGTGTTCGAGGCACCCTTTCCGTGTCCGGGAACACCTTCTCCCCGACCGTCTGCCAACACTGTCGGAAAGGGACTGCGCTAGAACGTCGGGCGTGGAAGCAACCGCGCCGACCCGACCCCTCACGTTCCGCGAGTCCGTGGTCTACGGCTTCGGCAACCTCGGTGCGAACGCCGTCTACAACTTCCTGAACGGCGCAGCAGGTCTGTACCTCAACCGATATCCGGAGGTCCCGATCTGGCTGGTCGGCCTGCTCTCGCAGGAGCGCTCCCTGGCCGGCGCTTTCGCGCAACCAATTGTGGGCGCGATGTCCGACCGGACCCGTACGCGCATCGGCCGCCGCAAGCCGTACTTCATCGCCGGCGTGGCGCTGACCGCGGCGTCGCTCCTCTATCTCTCCGGATTCCCGCCGCTCGTCCCGATGCTGATCGTGCTCTCGATCAACGCGTTCTTTCTCAACGTCGCCGTAGACCCGTACACCGCGCTCATGGCCGACCTCGTGCCCCCAAGCCAGCGCGGGCGCGTCGGGACGGTCCTCGCGATATTCAACATGCTCGGTCAGATCGCGGCGACTCTCATCGCGCTGTTCCTGTGGACCGAATCGCCACAACTCGTGTTCGTCCTGGTTGCCGCCATCCTCGTCGTCAGCTTCACCATCACCACCATCGGCGTCCGCGAGCCCGAGTCTCCGCCCGCACCGAAGGATCGCGTGAAGATCGACGTCGGCAAATATGTCGGTGGCCTCTTGGCGCAGCGCGAGCTCACGAAGTACGTCCTCGCGGCAGCGGTCTTCTGGCTGGGCACCGGTGGGGTCATCCCCTACCTCACGCGGTTCGCGGTGAACGAGCTCGGCACCACCGAGGGCGACTCCTTCCAGCTCTTTCTCCCCGCGCTCTTGGGGACGATCGTGGGTGCGATTCCCGCCGGCTACCTAGCGGACCGCCTCGGAAAGAAACCCGTGCTCGCGGTCGGCATGGTCGCGTTCTCGGTCGTCGCCCTGATCGGCTCTCAGGTGCAAACCGTCCCACAGGCCCTCGTCGTCATGGCCTTCATAGGGTTCGCGAACGGTGTGTGGACCGCGCTCAACGTTCCGCTCCTTGTCGACCTCGTGCTCCCCGAACGTGCCGCCGAAATGACGGGCCTCGGCTCCGGGGTATGGTCCCTCGCTCAGCCGATCGGCGCGGTCATCGCCGGGATCCTTATCGCGAACTTCGACAGCTACCGCGCGTCCTTCGTTGGAGCCGCCGTTCTCGTGTTCGTCGCCTTCCTTTTGTTGCTCACCGTACGGGCGCCAAGGATCACCCGGCCTGCATAGCCACGTCGTTGCGCACGGACGGGAACCTCCCGCCGGCCGAGTTGTATGGAGACTGAGTGGCGCAAGGGCCATGCAGCCACCGCTCGGAGGGACGCATGCGACGCATCAACGTCATCGCGATCGGCACGCTCCTCGCGCTCGGCGCCCTCGCTGGCTCGGCACTCGCGAAGGAGGGCGCGGTGTCGAAGCTGGACCCGCTTCCACCGGGAGGCCTTCGCGCAGGTCAGACGATCCCGGTCGGTTTCACGATCCTGATGGACGGCGTCGAGCCCTACAAAGCTGACGTCGCCGAGATCGTGGTCCGCAACGGCACAGGCAAAGTCCTCTCCTACCCGGCCACGCCACAGGGCCCGGCGGGACATTACGTCGCCAACGTCTACTTCCCGGCCGCCGGCACGTACACCTGGCAGGTCACACAGGGCACGTTCTTCGCGCCGTACGATCTGGGCACCATCGCCGTGCTCGCGCCGGCGGCGGCATCCGAGACGCAAGCCGCTCCGACGAACACACCGGCGACCAATGACCCGATCTCACAGGCGATCCCGTTCCTCGCAGGGCTGGTCGCGCTCGGCGGGACGATCCGCCTGGCGCAGCTTCTGCGGAGCCAGCGGCGGGTCTCCGCGGCCGCCTAACCAACACGCACGAGAAAGGGAGCAGGGTTTTGTGACCCTGCTCCCTTTTTTGATCGCAGCGCTCGTCTGTGTGCAACGACGCTCAGCCCACCGGTACCGCCGACGCGGTGCCCACTCGTGCCGTCAGCGAGCTCGGGCAGATCTGGTGGTAAGGGCATTGCTGGCACGTCCGCAAGCCCTTCGGGTTCGGTGCGAACTCGCGCGCACGGATCCGCGAGGCTGTGCCGCTGATCAGACCGCGGACCGCGCCGACGCTGTCCTCGGTCGGCGCGACGGTCCCACGCTCCCCGCTCTCGAGGTAGTGCAGCACCGTCTGAATCGGCCGCTCCCCATAGACGCGCTCGTGGGCCAGCGCGTACAGCCGGAGCTGCAAGCTCTCGTTCGCGGAGCGTTGCGCTCGACCGCTGCCCTCTTCGTCAGCGCCGGCCTTGTAGTCGATGACGATCGCGCCGTTTGGCGTGCGATCGACTCGGTCCCAGCGGCCGACGACGCGATCGCGGCCGAGCATGAAGCTGAAGCGCTGCTCCACGAGGTCGGGGCTTGGCTGCCCATGCTCCTGCCCGTGGAAGCGACGGAGCGACGCGAGGCCAGCCTGAAAGCGTTCGGTCTCGTGAGCGGGACTGATGAAGCCTTCGGCGAGCCATGCCGCGCGGAACACGGCTTGGACCTCCGCGAGGGCGGGCTCGGCACCGTCGCGTTTTCGCCGAAGGTAGTCCCTCACTGCCTCGTGCAGTGCGAGGCCGTAGGTCATCTGCGGCGTCGGCAGCGTCGGGATTTGGAGGACGTGCTTGAAGCGGTAGAGGAGGGCGCACTTCTGGTAGTCGTCGATCGCTTCGTACGAGACCGTCAGAACGTCGTCTGCGCCGAGCGCCGGCAGTGGTGCGTCGGCCTCGCTGGGGGGTTGCTGGAAGCGCTCGAGCTCCTGCGCGACCTGGAGTCGTGCGCTCAGTCGAGACGGCTCGCGCCCGAGCGCCTCGGCGATGAAACGGCTCGGCCGAGCCGCCCGCTGGTAGCCGTAGTCGATCGCGCTCGTGAAATAGAAGGTGTCCTTCGCGCGGGTCATGGCGACATAAGCAAGTCGCCGTTCTTCGGCGATGTGCCGGTCGCGGTCCGGTGGCGGTGTTCGAGCCAACACGTCGGGAAGGCGGAAGGGATCGAGGCGCGCCTGACCGGGTAGGCGTTCGTCCGTTGCGTGGACCAGGAACACCATCCCGAACTCAAGACCCTTCGCCTTGTGGACGCTGAGGACGTTTACCTGCTCCCGCGATGTCTCGAAGTCCGCGGCCACCGGATCGTCCCCCGCCTCGCGCAGGAGCTCCAGGTGCGGGACGAAGAACGACGCGCGATCCGTCGCCAAAGCGCGGCCGGCGCTCTGGACGAGCCGCAGGAACTTCGCGACGTTCCTCGCCTGCTCCTCTACGAGCGTGGAATCGGGCTCGAGATATCGAGCGAGAAGCTTCGAGCGATCAAGGAACTCGAATAGGAGGGCCGCCGTACTCAGTTCCGTCGCGCGCGCCGAATAGTGACCGAGATCCTCAACCAGACGCTTGGCCGACGCGACAGCATCATCACCGGCGGCAGTCTTCCCTGCGGCGATCTCTTCGAATACCTCGCGGAGCGGCTTCTGACGACGACCGCTTCCCTCCATCGCGCGCGCGAGATCGTCCGCGGGGAATCCATAGAGCGGCGACACGGCAAGGTTGTAGACGTGCCGCGAGTCCGACGGGAGAGCGACCGCGGAGAGAAACGAAATGAGAAGACGGATCTCGGGGCGCTCGTACAGCTGTCCCCCTCCCGAGAAATGCGTCGGGATCTGTCTTTGCGCAAGGGCGTGAAGGAACGGCGTGGCGTCCGCGTTGTTTCGGACGAGGATCGCGAAGTCGCCGAAGCGCCTTTGGCGCCGCACTGCTTCGCGCGCGATCAGATCCGCGACTGTCTCGGCTTCCTCGACGCCCGTCACCTTTTGGATGTGATCGACGTCCACCTCTTCCGCGGTCTCTCGACCGCGAAGGCGCTTGTCGATGCCGAGGCTCTTCTCGAGCCGCCCGGGATTCTTGCTGATGAGCCGATACGCCGCGTCCAGCAGACCCTGCGACGAGCGGCGATTCTCGATCAGCGAGACCGTGGTGTGGTCGGGATAGCTCTCCCGGAACCGGTCGAAGTTTCGAAGGGTCCCACCGCGCCAGGCGAAGATCGATTGATCGTCGTCGCCGACGACGGTGATGTTGCGGTGGGGCTCGGCGAGAAGCCGCAAGAGCTCGAACTGCGCGTCGTTCGTATCTTGGAACTCGTCAACGAGGATGTACCGGAATCGCGCGCGCAGCCGGGCGGCCGCTGCTGGATGATCGCGGAGCAGCTTCAGTGTGAGGGCGATCTGATCGCCAAAGTCCACGACACCGTGGCGGTCCTTGATGCGGTTGTAGGCGTCGTAAGTGGCGGCGAGCTCTTCATGCGACGACGCCTCATCAGCTTTGACGTCGGCGTCGATCGAGTCCCCCACCGCGTCGCGGAGCGACCTGGCATAGGCGATATAGGCCTCCGGCGAGATGTCCTCGTCGCGCGCGCGCGCGAAGAGATCGAGGAGGGCGCGCACGTGCTGGAGTGGATCGCCCGCTGGCCGATAACGCTTCAGAGGTAGGGCGATCTCGCACTGCGCGCACCCGTACAGGTGTTCGCGGACGAGGATGACCTGTTCCGCAGGCGACAGAACGCGCAGCTCGCCGCTCCGGCCAAGCTCGAGGGCGAACTCGCGGAAGACCTCGTCGCCGAATCCGTGGAACGTTCGGATGACCGCGTCGTTCAGCCCAATCGGGGTGTTGATGTCGACGCGCTCCTGCATCTCGGCGGCGGCACGTTCGGTGAAGGTGACGGCCAGGATCTCGTGCGGTTTCGCGGCGCCCGAGGTGATGAGATGAACGATGCGCGCGGTCAGAACATGGGTCTTCCCCGTCCCAGCGCCCGCGACCACGAGCAAGGGTCCGGCACCGTGCTCGACCGCGAGTCGCTGCTCTGGCTGTAATCCCTGCAGGATGTCCGGGCGGGGTTCGCCGAGACGGAAGGTGAGCTGCTCGCTCATCCGATGTGAACTCGATCGCGCGGCTCGGCCCGGCCGAAACCCTCTTTACGCAGTCGGGCCGAGCCTTCTGTCCCCAGATAGACCACGTGTTCTATTTTCCATCTTGGGCAATCCGCTCCGCAAGTGCGATCAGCGTTCGAACCGCGGGGCCCTGCGGTCCCTTCGGAGCATGCGGCCTATCGCGGTCGAACCAGAAGGTGCCGGCGATATCGAGATGCGCCCACTCGGTGCCGTCTTCGACGGCTGACTCGAGGAACGCCGCAGCGGTGATCGCGCCGCCCGCTCGCGAGCCGGTGCTGTTCCTGATGTCGGCGACCTCTCCTTTTACGGCGTCGCGGTACTCGTCAGTGAGCGGCATCGGCCACATTCGGTCCCCGGCCGCGGAAGCAGTCGCCCGAACCAGCTCGACGAAGGAGTCGGGCTTCCCGAACAGCCCACTGAAATGCTCGCCGAGGCCGACCGCAATGGACCCCGTAAGGGTCGCGACGTCAACGACGCGTCTGGCCCCCTCCCGCTGGGCGTAGGTGATGCCGTCGACGAGTACGAGCCTGCCCTCGGCGTCGGTGTTTATCACTTCGACGGTCTTGCCGCTCATGGCGGTAAAGACGTCGCCCGGTTTCGTCGCACCGCCGCCGGGCAGGTTCTCGGTGCACGGAGCGATGCCGATGACGTTGACCTTGAGCCCGAGTTTTCCAATCGCGGCGAGGGCCGCGATCACCGAGGCCGCGCCGGTCATGTCGGCCTTCATATGGTGCATGTTGTCCGCGGGCTTGATCGAGATCCCTCCGGAATCGAAGGTGATCCCCTTCCCCACCAGGGCAAGGTCGTAGCCCGACCCGCCTCGGCCCCGGTGGCGCATGACGATGAAGCGCGGGGCCTCGTGGCTGCCTTGGGCGACGGACAGGAAACTGCCCATCCCGAGGGCGCGGCACCGATCCGCGTCGAGCACCTCGATGCGGACCCCTGCCTCTTTCGCAAGCTCCCTCGCGGCCTCGGCGACAAGCGTCGGGGTCATGCGGTTGGCGGGCTCGTTCGCCATGCGACGCGCTGCGTTGGTGGCCTCGCCGATTGCCGTGCCCCGCTCGATCGCGCCCGCCACGGCCTGCTTGGTGACGAGAAGCACCTGGTCGATATTCGGAAGGCGCCGGTCTTCCGCGCGCGTCCGGTGAGCCTCGGGACGCCACATTGCGTAGATCGCCCCCTCGACCGCGGCCTGCGCCGCGCGCTCTTCGCCAAGCGAATCCGCGGCGATCGCGATGGCGACTTTGCGCACAGACGCTCGCCATAGCGCGCGCACGCCGGCACTCGCGATGTTCCGCGCGCGCTCCGCGTCCAGCTCTGCCGACCTGCCACCGCCGACGATGACGACGCGCGGCTCCTGGTGCAGCGTGTTGACGCTGTAGAGCCGCGTGACGCCCTGTTCCTGTTTTTGGAGGCGGGCGATCGCGGTTCGCGTCCCACGCGCAAGCCACGTCGGAGGCTCGGCGCCGGCAAAAAGTGGGACGATGATCGCGTCGACCTTACCGACCTGCGACGAACGAACTGAACGAAATTTCATTGAGCGACCTTCTTTCGAGCAACGAGCGTAGCGACGCGCTCGCGCGCCTGCTCTGGCGAGACAATGAGAATGCGGTCGTCGCCGGACCGGCGCGTGATCCCCCGGTCGTCCAGGAAACCCAGCAGTGGCAGCACGTGTTTTCGGCTCGACCCGGTAAGGTCGCGCGCGCGGGCCACCGTGATCGTCCCGGTCGCGGCGAGCTCGGTCACGACCGCGTCCGCGAAGTGCGCGACCGCGTCAGGTAGGAACACGGCCTCGGTACCGATCCTGACAAGATCGCCGCGCTCGGCGAGAGCCGCGACCAGCTCGCGATCGAGGCCGTACTCGGATTCGAGGGTCGCGGGCGAGGGCGGCTGTAGCGGCTCGCGTGTTAGCGCGGCGCGCGCGCGTAACCACGCTGACTCCTGCTCCGCGGTGAGCGTCGGGGTGTGTGTGACGAGTGCGAGCGCGCTCCCCCGCTCCGCGATCCGGCCATCGCGCACGAGGCGTTCGACCAACGCGTTGAATCGCTTCGCTGGAAGATCCACCGTCGAACGGATCTCTTCGCGCGGTGCGCCCGGGCGAAGAGGCGCGCGCCGATGCGTCGCTGCGAGGCTTCGTTCGATCCTCGTTGCGTGGGCCTCGAAGGACTCGCGTGAGACGAGCGCGTCGGCGAGCGGGACCGCGCGCTCACTCTCGAGCAGCTCGCGTGTCGCGGCGTCACGGTCGCGGGGGTCAAGCCCGCTTCGCGCTCCGGCTTCGTCGGGCGTGCGGGGCACGTCGAGCGCAGCGAGGAGCCGGGACGCGGCCGTCGGGGCGGTGCGCCGCTCGAGGACGGCCACCGCCTCGCGGCGCCTTCGCATTCGCTCGCCCGAGATGTCAGCGACGGCACCGCCACCGAGCGTTTCGGGCGGTGACGGACGGCGAATCACGAAACGGTCCCCGACAGCCACGGCCAACGGCATGGCGAGGCGAAGCTGCACCCAACCGGATGTCCCCGGCTCGAGCGTCGGCGCCTCGAGCAATGAAACGCGCGCCATCACTTCGGCCGTCCCCGCATGCACCTTCACCGCCTCGTCGTGAGTAATCGCGTCGGACGCTGAACCAAGCATCTCGACTCGTGCGGAGAGCACCGAGACGGGCGCGAGCGTGCCGGGGCGGACAACCACCATGCCGCGCTCGAGCTCGTCCTTCTCCACGCCGGCGAGGTTCAGGGCGACGCGGCTGCCCGGACTCGCCGAATCCAGCGTGCGTTTGTGGGTCTGGATACCGCGAATGCGTGCGCGCTGAGCGGTGGGAAGTATCTCGATCTCGT
>Ga0207646_10004209_pt1 | contig 15753 bp, 15 predicted proteins | sample KBSK5502metaG_FD_184343 | JGI IMG/M metagenome (GOLD analysis project Ga0207646, IMG submission 184343) | Corn, switchgrass and miscanthus rhizosphere microbial communities from Kellogg Biological Station, Michigan, USA - KBS K5-50-2 metaG... | ecosystem: Host-associated > Plants > Roots >... | reverse complement strand
GTCCTTCACGAACCGGCCCTTGGGCGACCAGAGCTTCACCTTGAGGTTCGATTTCCCCGCCTGGGCCAGCAGCTCTTTGGCCTTCTTCGGATCGTACGCATAGCCGGACAGCGCCGCGTACCCGTTTTGAAGCGGAGAGACGTGGCCGGGAATGACCTGCGCATTGTTCTGGAACAGCTCTTTGACGATGGCGTCGCGGTTCACCGCGTAGTTCAGGGCCTGGCGCACACGCACGTCGTCGAAGGGCTTCTTCTTGACGTTGATCACGACGAACAGCGCCCGCGCGGTGGGGCTCGACTCGATGACGAACCTCGGATCCTTCTTGAGACGCGGGATCTCCTCCGTGGGAATGTTGACGATCAGGTCCGCGTCACCCGATTCGAGCATGAGCACCCGCGACTGATCCTCCCGGACCGTCCTCACCACGACGCGGTCGAGGTTCGGCGCGCCGCCCCAATACGCGTCGTTGCGCTCCATCGTCACGTGGTCGCCCTTCACCCACTCGACGAACTTGAAGGGGCCGGTCCCTGAGGGATGCAGCGCGAGGTCCTTGCCCCACTTCTGGTGGGCGGTGGGCGAGACGATCGCTCCCGCCGAATGCGCCATGATGAAGAGAAACGCGCCGAATGGCTGCTTGAGCGTCACGCGCATGGTGGAGGCGTCGACGACGTCCGCGCTCTGCACGACCGGCGTGTAGAGGCTCGCCTTGAAGGGCTTCTCCTCCCCGAGGACGCGGTCGAAGAAGTACTTGACCGCCTTCGCGTCGAACGCGGTGCCGTCATGGAACTTCACGCCCTTTCGCAGCTTGAAGGTCCACGTCAGCCCGTCCTTGGACGACGACCACGACTCCGCCAGCGCGGGCTCGAGCTGCATCTTCGCGCTGAACCGGACGAGGTTCTCGTGCATCATCCGGTTCACCTGCTCGCCGGGGTTCGACTGGGTGTTCTGCGGGTCGAGGCTGTCGGGATCGGCGCCGGTCGCGAAGGTGAGGGTGCCCCCGCGCACCGCCTGTTGCGCGAGAGTCGGTCCGGTCATCGAGAGCGCCGCCAGGCCCAGCAACATCACCGTGACGCACAACACAGGCGCCCGTCGCATGTGAGACTCCTTCCGTGTGTCGGTACCGTTCGGGTCAGGGAGTCGTCGTGGTTCCCTCTTCGCGCGCGCCCGACGTGCGCTGCAGGAAATCCGCGGGCAGCGGCTTGCCCGCCTTCGTGAAAGCCTGGCGGATCGCGTCCACGTTGGGGCTGAAGATCGTCTTGCGATTGCTCCGCGCCCACGTGTTCGAGTCGCGCGGGGGATCGGCCATGCCCTGGAAGTGCGGCATGACGTAGCGCGCGAACAGCTCGTAGGAGTGCAGCGTCTCCTGGCGATTGGCCCAGTTGTGGGCGCGGAAGAGGAGACCACCGAAGCCGCCGGCGGAGAGCTGCCACAGCTTGTCGATGCCCTTGATCACCGTCTCCACCGAGCCCACGAGCGTCGTGCCCATCTTCACGCCGTCGGTGAGCGGATCGTCGGAGCGGCCCGGCGGACGTCCGAGCGTTTCCTCGAAGTAGGTAACGGTCTCGTGGCGCTCCGACACCTTCACCTGGCGCAGCGCCAGCGCGTCGTCCTCGGCGACGTGCACGTTGACGACGAGCCGCCACTTCTTGCGGTCCATCGTCTTGCCGTGCTTGGCCGCGACATCCTCGCCGATCTTCCACTGGTTCGCGAGCGCCTCGGGACCACCGGGGACGCCGGCCCCGAGCGACAGTACGCCCAGGCCATGACGGCCGGCGGCCTGGACGCCCGACGGCGTCATCACGCTGGCCACCGCGATCTCGAAGTGCGGCTCGGTGTACGGCGCCAGATGCAGCCGCGCCTCGCGCATCTCGAACCAGTCGGTCTTCAGCGTGACCGGCTCCTCGCACTTCAGCAGCGCCATGATCGCGTCGAGCGCCTCGTCCATGCGCGGGCGCTGCGTGACCGGCTCGATGCCCATCATGTAGGCGTCGGACACGAGCGCGCCGGGACCGCAGCCGAGCATGGTGCGACCGCGTGACATGTGGTCGAGCTGGACGAAGCGCTGGGCCACCAAAAACGGATGGTGATACGGCAGGCTCGTCACGCCCGAGCCGAGCCGGATGTGCTTGGTGCGCTCGATGGCGGCGCCGATGAAGATCTCGGGCGAGGCGATCAGCTCCCAGCCCGCCGAGTGATGCTCGCCGATCCAGGCCTCGTCGTAGCCGAGCCAGTCGAGCCACTCGAGCAATTCCATGTCGCGCGCGACCGCCAGGTTCGGGTTTTCTCCGAGGCGGTGGAACGGGGCGAGGAAGATGCCGAACGTCATTCCCTTGTGGGCCATGGGGCTGACTGTAGCACGGGAGGTTCGCCGGCCTCTTTTGGCGTACCATGCGCGCCATGAGCGACAAAGGCATTCAACTCGTCCGTGAGCATCTGGCGAAGCTGCCGCCGTCGAACACGCTGACCATCGAGCAGCGACGGGCCCAGTACGAGCGCGCCGAGCGCGTCTTTCCGACGCCGCCGGACGTGAAGGTCGAGACGATCGCGGCGCCCGCGCGCCCCGCGGAGTTGCTGACGCCGCCCGGGGCGCGTACGGACGCCGTCGTGCTCTACCTGCACGGCGGCGGCTACGTGATCGGCTCCCCGCGCTCGCATCGGCATCTGGCGGCCGCCATCGCGCGTGCGGCCGGGACGCGTGCGCTGCTGCTCGACTACCGGCTGGCGCCGGAGCATCCGTTTCCGGCCGGGTTGGAAGACGCCGTTGCCGCCTACGAGTGGCTGCTCGCGCGGGGCATCGCGCCGGAGCGCGTGGTCGTGGCCGGCGACTCGGCGGGCGGCGGACTGACGGTGGCGACGCTGCTGGCGCTGCGCGATCGCGGACTGCCGCGGCCGGCGGGTGGCGTCTGCATCTCGCCGTGGGTCGATCTCACGAACAGCGCCGAGAGCTACGTCACCCGGGCGGCCGTCGATCCCATCGTCACGCGCGAGGGCATCGAGGGGATGACGCAGGCCTACGTGGGCGGCGGCGATCGCAAAGCGCCGCTGGTCTCGCCGCTCTATGCCGACCTGCGCAATCTGCCGCCCATGCTCGTGCAGGTTGGCAGCGACGAGGTGCTGCTCGACGACGCGCGTGGTCTCGGGCAGCGCGCCAGGACGGCCGGCGTCGACGTCACGGTGGAGGAATGGCCGTCGATGATCCACGTCTGGCACTGGTTCCTGCCGATGCTCGACGAGGCGCAGCGCGCGATCGACGTCATCGGCCGGTTCGTGAGGAAGGTCCATGGCGCAGGGTGATGGCCGCGTCGTCCTGATCACCGGCGCTGCGCGCGGCATCGGCGCGGCCACGGCGCGTCGGCTCGCGCGCGAGGGCGCGCGGCTGGTGCTGGCCGACGTCGACGGCGTCGGCGCCGACAAGCTCGCGGCCGAGCTGGGCGGTGTGGCCGTGCAGGCCGACGTCACGCGAGCGGCCGACGTCGCGCGCATGATCGACGAGACTTACCGCCGCTTCGGCCGGCTCGATGTCCTGTTCAACAACGCCGGCGTCATCCGCGTACAGCCGCTGCTCGAGATCACCGAGGCGGAGTGGGACCGCGTGATGAACGTGAACCTGAAAGCGATGTTCTTCGTGCTCCAGGCCGCCGCGCGGCGGATGAAGGAGCAGCCGCCGATGGCGGGCTCCGAGCTGCGCGGCAAGCTGATCCAGACGGCGTCGATCGCCGGCTATCGCGGCGGCGGCCCGCTCCTCGCGCCCTACAACGCGACGAAGGCGGGTGTGATCAGCATCACGCGCACGGCGGCGCAGGTGCTTGCGCCCGACAAGATCACGTCGAACTGCGTGTGCCCGGGCGCGGTGGACACCGAGATGTGGGCGCAGATCGACCGCGAGATCGGCGCGCTGCATGGCTGGGGACCGCGCGAGGCGTGGAAGAAGCGCATCGCCGGCATTCCGCTCGGACGGCCGGAAACGCCCGACGACGTGGCCGGCGTCGTGGCGTTTCTCGCGGGGCCGGATTCCGACTACATGACGGGTCAGGCCATCAAGGTCGATGGCGGCATGGTCATGGGAGACTGAATGCGCGGCAGGCAGGACGGCGCCACGCTCATGACGTACGCCGCGCTGGTTGTCGTCACCGCCGCGGCCTGGCTGTCGATGCTCGGGTCGCCGATGAGCGGTGACATGGCCGGCATGGAAATGGCGATGGCGCCGACGCCGGGCGACGGCATCGCGTTCGTCGTCGCGTGGGCGATCATGATGGTGGCGATGATGCTGCCGAGCGCGATGCCCATGATCGGTCTCTACGCCGCGATGCAGCGCGACGCCGCGAGCGCGGTGAGGATCGCTGCGATCGCCTCGTTCGCGGTGATGTACGTGGTCCTCTGGGCGGTCACCGGCGTGCCGATCTACTTCGCGAGCGTCGCGCTCATGGCGATCGCGCCGACGACGCTCGCCTATACGATCGCCGGCGTGCTGTTCGTCGCCGGCGTCTTCCAGCTCTCACCGTTCAAGCAGGTGTGTCTGCGGCACTGTCGCAGCCCGCTCGGGTTTCTCCTCGGCCACTGGCGCGAGGGCTGGCGCGGTGGCATGGCGATGGGATGGGCACACGCGAGCTATTGTCTGGGCTGCTGCTGGGCGCTCATGGTCGTGCTCGTCGTTGCCGGTGCGATGGGACTGCCGTGGGTCTTGTTGCTCGCATGCGTGGTGGCGGCTGAGAAGATCCTGCCGCACGGCGATTGGGTCGCGCGGACGACGGGCATCGCCCTGGCCCTGCTCGGGGTGGCCGTCGCCATCCAGCCAGGCCTGGCGACCGTGTTGCGCGCGTCCCCGACGTGAGACAGTTGGATGGTGAACGGAGGAGCGTGATGGCGAACCCTCAGTGGCAGGTCAGCGGCGAATACTTCGAAGCCTGCAGTTGCGACTCGGTATGTCCGTGTCCCACCTCGGGGCTGGCGGCGCGGCCGACCAAGGGCTTCTGCGACGCGGGCCTCGTGTTCCAGGTCCAGCGCGGCCGCTACGGCAGCACGACGCTCGACGGTCTCAGCTTCGCGGTCCTGCTGCACACGCCGGGGCCAATGATCCAGGGCAACTGGACGGTCGGCCTCGTCCTCGACGAGCGAGCATCGAAGGACCAGCGCGAAGCGCTCACCACGATCGCGAGCGGGCAGGGCGGCGGCCCGATGGCCGCGCTCGGACCGCTCATCGGCACGTTCGCCGGTGCGGAAGCTAAACCGATCAAGATCGAGAGCAGCGGCATGCGGCGCTCGGTGTCCATTCCGGGCGTCCTCGATCTCATGGTCGAGGGGATCCCAGGCGCGAACCAGGGCGAGCCGATCTATCTCGACAACGTCGGCCATCCCGCGGCGTCGCGCCTCGCGCTGGCGAAGGCCTCACGCAGCCACATGCACGCCTTCGGCATCAACTGGGACGAGACCTCCGGCCGCAACAACGGCCATTTCGCGCCGTTTTCGTGGAAGTCGTCATGAACACGCTCACCGTTCTCGATCCGACCGGTTATCCACCGAAGATCGCGGCCAAGCCCCTGGCGCCGCGCCTTCCCACGCTGAACGGCCGCACCGTCTACCTGGTCGATTGTCGCTTCGACGACTCCGACCTCTTCCTCGCCCAGATGCAAGCGTGGCTCGCCGAGCACATGCCGAGCGTGACGACGGTGCTGAAGCGGATCTCGAGCGTATACCTGGTCGACGATCCCAAGACGTGGGAGGAGATCCGGGCGCGCGGCCACGCCGCGATCCTCGGCGTCGGCCACTGAAGCACGTGCGCGCCGGCGGTCGCCGCGCACGCGATGACGCTCGAAGCCACGTACGGGGTGCCCACCGTGGCCATGCACACGGACAAGTTCGACCGGGTGGTGCGCTCGGTGGCCGAGGTCAACGGCATGCCGGATCTCGCGCAGGTGTTCGTGCCGCAGCCGATCATGGGCAAGAGCGCCCACGAGTTGCGCGCGTACGTCGACGGCGTCGATCCGATCACCGGCCGCGCCGTCATGCAGGAAGTCGTCGAGAGTCTCACACGCGCGCCCGACGGTGCCCGCGCGCCGATCGAGTACGACCGCTCCACGCCGCGGCTCGTCGAGCCCGACACCGAGGAGAACCTGCATCGCTTCTTCCTCGAGCGCAACTGGACCGACAACCTGCCCATCGTGCTGCCGACCGAGGAGCGCGTGGCGGCGATGCTGGGCGGCACCCGACGGAAGGCCGACGAGGTCGTGGGACGCATGCGCTCGACCCACTTCCGCGAGTACTGGCAGTACACCGTCGAGAAGGTCGCGGTGAACGCGGTAATGGCGGGCGCGCGGCCCGAGTACTTCCCCGTGATCCTGGCACTGGCGGCCACCGGCGTCACCGCGCGCGGCTCGTCGTCGAGCGCGGTGGCGGCGATGGCGGTGGTCAACGGACCGATCCGTCGCGAGATCGGCATGAACGCGGGCACGGGCGCCATGGGTCCGTATAGCCACGCCAACGCCACCATCGGCCGCGCGTACGGATTGCTCTCGCAAAACGGTCAGGGCGGGTCGGTGCCCGGGCTTTCCTACATGGGCAACCAGGGCAACAGCTACGCCTACAACAGCGTGACGTTCGCTGAGAACGAGGAGCGCAGCCCGTGGGAGCCGTTTCACGTCGAGCGCGGGCTGGCGCCCTCGCAGAGCGCGGTCAGCGTGTTCTCGGGCGTGCGCTCGACGGCGTTCACGCTCGGGCTGCGCGAGAAGCACTGGCGCGAGCACGTCCGGCATCTGCTGCGCGGCATGGACCCGCACGGCCCGCCCACGCTGCTGCTCGACCCGATCGCCGCGCGCCAGTTCGTGGATCGCGGCGGCTTCGGGAAGAAGGACGCGCTGATCGACTGGCTCTACGACACCGCGCGCATGCGCGCGAGCGAGTACTGGGACTACCAGCTGATCCAAAACTACGTCTACCCGCGCGCGACGTTCGGCGAGGAGCCGTGGGCCACGAATCTCAAGGCCGAACCCGACGCGGAGATCCCGATGTTCCGTCGCGAGGACATTCATGTCATCGTGGTCGGTGGGGAGACCAACGGGTACTGGCGCATCATGGGCTGCAACTATCAGAAGACCGAGCCGGTGGATCCGTGGCGCTGAGACTCGCCGTCGCGCTCCTCGTCCTGTTGACGGCGTCCGTGGCCGCAGCGCAGGACGCGACGCGTCTGGCGATGGCGCGCGTGCGCCTCACGACCGACCCGAAGGTGCCCGTCGGCTGCACGACGCTCGGCACGATCGATGACACCTCAGTCAAGGACCTGCGGCGCAAAGTCGTGCGACTCGGCGGCGACACGGCGTTGCTGTCGTTTCCCCCCGACAACCTCGAGCGGATGAACGCGATCGTGTTCCGCTGCCCGGCGTCGTCGGCCACTCCCGCAGCCGCGCGTCCGCCGTCGGTCACGCCGAGCGTGCCGCCGTCCCCCAATGGCGCGCTCACGCCGAGCGTGCCGCCGCCCAGCGGCGCCCCGCCGCCGCCTCCGCCGCCGGGCTCGGCGCCGGCACCGCGCTAGTCCGGCGCGCGACGGCGTTGCGCCGTCACGCGCGATGTGGTCCACTCCCGGCCATGCCGGCCGTCTTCCGCTTCGCGCTCAACGACCTGCCGCCCGAGGCCGAGAGCCTCCGCGCCGACGTGCGCGACTTCCTCCAGAAAGAATTCAGCGGCGCCGCGCCCGCCAGGCGCGCCCGCTCGTGGGGCGGGTTCGACCGCGAGTTCTCGCGTCGCGTCGGCGCGCGCGGCTGGATCGGCATGACGTGGCCCAAGAAGTATGGCGGTCACGAGCGCTCGTTCCTCGAGCGGTACGTCGTCATGGAGGAGATGCTGGCCGCCGGCGCGCCCGTGAGCGCGCACTGGGTGGCCGATCGGCAGAGCGGCCCGCTGCTGCTGCGCTTCGGGACGGAGGCGCAGCGAGAGAAGATCTTGCCCGCCATCGTCCGCGGCGAGCTCGCCTTCGCCATCGGCATGAGCGAGCCCGACTCGGGCTCCGACCTCGCGTCGATTCGGACGCGCGCCACTCGGACCGACGGCGGATACCTGGTCAACGGCACCAAGGTCTGGACGTCGAACGCCCATCTCTCCGACTACGCCATCTCGCTGTTCCGCACGCAGGTCGTGCCGGACAAGAAGCACGAGGGCCTCACGCAGTTCCTCGTCGACCTGCGCAACACGAAGGGCATCACGATCCGGCCCATCATCGACCTCGCGGGCAAGCACCACTTCAACGAGGTCAACTTCACCGACGCGTTCGTGCCCGACGATGCGCGCGTCGGCAACGAGGGCGAGGGCTGGAAGCAGGTGACCACCGAGCTCGGCTTCGAGCGAAGCGGGCCCGAACGCTATCTGTCCTCGATGGCGCTGATCCGCGAGCTGGTGCGCGAGGTGAGCGCGCACCCCGACGACCGCGGCGCCGAGACGATCGGGCGCATGGTGGCCAGCCTGGCCACGCTGCGACAGATGTCCACGTCGGTCGCCGGGATGCTGCAGGCCGGCGAGACGGTGAATCTCGAGGCCGCCGCGGTCAAGGACGTCGGCACCACGTTCGAGCAGTCGATCCCCGAGCTGGCGCACGCGCTGCTCGACCTGGAGCCGACGCTCGGCACGGGGTCCGACCTGCAGCAGGTGCTCGGCTACATCACGCAGACGGCGCCGTCGTTCTCCCTGCGCGGCGGCACGCGCGAGATTCTGCGCGGCATCATCGCCAGAGGATTGGGATTGAGATGAGCAACACGGACCTCCGCTCGCTCCTCTCGGACACGGTCACGCGCCTCTTCACCGATCTCGCGACCAAGGAGCTGATCGAGGTCGCGGAGAAGGGCACGTGGCCCGACAAGCTCTGGCGCGCCCTCGAAGAGGGCGGCCTGACGCTGCCGCTGGTGTCGGACGACGCGGGCGGCGCGGGCGGGACGTGGCTCGACGCTCACGTCGTCATCCGCGCCTCAGGGCGTTACACCGCGCCGGTGCCGCTGGCGGAGACGATCGTCGCCGGCTGGCTGCTGTCGCGCGCGGGGCTCGAGGTGCCGTTCGGCCCGCTCACGCTGGCGCCCGTGCACCGCGATGAGCGGCTCACGCTGGCGGAAAGCGGCGCCGGCGTCACGGTGAGCGGGCGCGCAACGCGCGTGCCGTGGGGCCGCGATGTCGGCCACGTGGTGACCGTCGGTGAGCTCGACGGTCGTCCGACCGTCGCGCTGATCGCGCGCGGCGCCGGAACGGTCGAGGAGGACCGCAACCTCGCGCTGGAGCCGCGCGACACGCTGGTGTTCCGCGCGGCGCCCACCGTCGCGGCGGCGCCCGCCGACGTGCCGGCCGACGCCATCCACGTCTATGGCGCGATGGCGCGGGCCGCGCAGATGGCGGGCGCGCTGGAATCCTGCCTGGTGCAGTCGGTGCGCTACGCCACCGAGCGCAAGCAGTTCGGCCGTCCCATCGGCAGCTTTCAGGCCATCCAGCAAAACCTCGCGGTGCTGGCCGGCCACGTCGCGGCGGCGGGCATCGCCGCGGAGTCCGCGTTCCGCGCCGCCGAGCGCGGCGACGCGCGCTTCGAGGTCTCCGCGGCCAAGGTGCGCGCTGGCGAGGCGGCTGGCGTGGGCGCCGGCATCGCGCATCAGACGCACGGCGCCATCGGCTTCACGTACGAGCACTCGCTGCACTTCGCGACGCGCCGCCTCTGGTCGTGGCGGGCCGAATTCGGCAGCGAGAGCGCGTGGGCGCGCGAGCTGGGCCGCACCGTCGCCGCGCGCGGCGCGGATGCCCTCTGGAGCGACCTCACCGCGCGCTGAGCGCGGTCAGCGCATCTTCGCGCTGCTGTTCGGCCCCAGGTGCTTGAGGTCGCCGACCTCGCGGATGGCGTTGACCATCGCGCTCGGGATCGGCATGGCCTTGAGCGCGCCGTCCTCCATGATCCGCGCATAGACGCGCGTGGCCCGCCCTTCGCTCACCGGAGCACCGGTCATCGCATTCTTGGCCTTGCAGTTCCAGTGCAGCGTGTGCTCGCCGATCTCGGCGAGGGTGATGGTCGTGAGGATGCGGTCACCGTACGCGGCGGGACCGATGAAGCGGAAATGGATCTCGCCCATCACGAACGTCGTGCGGTCGTTCTTGATCATCTGCTCGATCGGATACCCGATGATCCGGAACAGCTCGTGCTCGGTGTCGTTGAACCAGGCCACGATCCGCGGATAGTAGACGAGGCCGAACGGGTCCGACTCGCCCCAGTTGACCGTGATCTCCCTCCAGTACATCGCCATGCCTGGTTCCTCCCGGCCGGTATTGTAGCCGCCGGTGGCCAAGCCGTCAGGCATGGGTCACGGCGTCGTGCAAATCGTCATCCCCGCCGACGGGCTCCGGCCAAATGACCGACGTGAAAGCGTCTTCGCCTTTGGTACCACCATTGCTCTCTCTCGCCCGGGGCGTGCCGGCTCGCCCAAGGGAGGCCACCATCAAGCAGTCAGCTGCGCTCATCGCTCCTGCCCTGCTGCTTCCGATCGCCGCCGTGGTGTCGCTGAGTCCAGCCCTGCGCGACTCGCTCGCGATTCACGCCGCGCCGCTGATCGTGCTCGGAGGCTGCGCGCTGCTGGGCATCGTGACGGGACGCGGCCGGCTCTTGCTCGGTGTCCTCGTGCTCGGCCTCACGATGGCCGCGCTCATCAACTCCGGCAGTCGCACCCTCTTTCACGCGGTGGCGCTGCTGCTTCCGGTGAACCTCGGCCTCATCGCGTGGCTCGGAGAGACGCGCGCGCTGTCCGCGCGCGGCGCCTGGTGGCTCGGGGTGATCCTGCTTCAGGCGGGCGCCGTCGGCATCATCGAGCTGCTCAACCCGAGCGCGCTCGGCGCGTCGCTCGCGCGACCGCTCGTGGACGTCGACGTCGCCTGGATGCCGCTGCCACACCTGGCACTCTTTGCCTTCGCCGTCATGCTGGGATTGCACCTCGTGCGCTTCGTTCGCGGCCGCCGCCCGCTGCACGCGGCCGCCGCCTGGGCGCTGGTCGCCTCGTTCCTGGCGCTCGACACGGCCGGCTCCGGGGGACCGGCGGATCTCCACTTCGCGGCCGCCGGCATGCTCCTGGCGCTGGGAACGGTGCTGGAGCCGCCGACCGTGCTCCATCTCGACGCGGTGACCGGCTTACCCGCGAGCCTCGAATTCAACAAGGTCGCGCGGCGCCTGCCCGGGCGGTACGCACTGGCGTGCGTGGGCATCGACGACTTCACGTCGTTCCGCGCGGAGCAGGGTCCGGACGTGTCCAACCGCATGCTCCGGCTCGTCGCGCAGGCGCTCAAGAAGGTCGGTGGTGGCGGCCGCGTGTTCTACCTGATGCGGGACCACGAGTTCGTCATCGTGTTCGGCCGCAAGTCGGCCGAGATCGCGGCGCGCCACGTCAACATCGTCCGGCGGGCCGTCGAGAAGGCGAGTCTCGACGTGGCCGTGCCCCAGAAGACCAAATCGGGCGCGAAGGCGGGCGTTGTCCGGCGAACGGTCGCGGGGACGGTGAGCGTCGGAATTGCCGAGGCGCCGGGCCGCGGTGCCGATCCCTTCAAGGTCCTGCGCGATGCCGAGGAGGCGCTGCTCCAGGCCCGAGCGGCCGGAATGAACCGCATCGTCGTGCACCAGTCGCCCGCGCGCGCCGCAGCTCAGGCGTCGGGAATCAGCGCGTAGGCCCAGAACGCATCGCGCGAATCAGCCGCGCGCGGTGAACTTCGGCATGACTTCCGTAGCAAAATGCGCGCAGCTGCTCGAGCACTCGATGTCCCTCAGATAAGCGGTCAGCTCCTCGGCGTTCGTGGCGCGGGACCTACGGAAGGTGAACGAGCTCGGCGGCTACCTGCACCTGGTGATCTCGATCCCGAGCCTCGCCGCGCGCTAGGGACGCCGCCGTGTAGTCGCCTCCGGCCATTTTCGCTGTCATCCGCGAGCCGCTGCCGCTTCGCGCGGCTCGCATCATGCCGCTGACGAGCCAACGAGCGCCGGCAGTCATCATTGGTCTTACAATGCAGAAATGGACTGGCTGGTAAAGGAAGAAGCGACCCACTATGGATTCGACGCGCTCGTGAAGGACAAGAAAGCCGTGTGGAGCGGCGTCAGGAACGCGCTCGCGCAGGAGCATCTTCGCACCATCAAGAAGGGCGACCGCATCTTCTACTACCACACCGGAGACGAGAGGGCGGTGGTCGGCATCGTCAAAGCGGTCCGATGCCGATCCGGATCCCGAAGATCCGAGCGGACGGTACGTCGCGGTCGATGTCGCGCCGGTCAAGCGGCTTCCGAGGCCCGTTACACTCGCCGAGGTCAAGGCAGATAGGTTTCAAGGACTTCCCGCTCGTGCGCATCGGGCGGCTGTCCGTGATGCCAGTGACCGATGCGGAATGGGCGCGAATCGAACGGATGTCCGGCAAGGCGCCGAGAGGTGAGCCATGAAATTCGGTCTCTACAGCTCGATCGCGAATCCGCCGCGCGGTGAGCGCCTCGATCGCTGCATCGACGAGACCATCGCCGAGGCTCAGCTCGCCGAAGCCAGCGGCTTCGACTCCTGCTTCTTCGGCGAGCACCATCAGGACCACGACGGGTTCCTGCCCTCGCCGCTGATCGTGGCGGCGGCGGTAGCAGCACGCACCACGCGGCTACGCGTCGGCACCTCGGTGATCCTCCTCCCGCTCCATCACCCGGTCCACGTGGCGGAGGACGTCATCACGCTCGACCTCGTCTCCAAGGGCCGCGTCATCCTCGGCGTGGGCATCGGCTATCAGCCTGCGGACTTTCGCGCTTTTTCCGTCCCGATGGAAGATCGCGCCGGGCGCTTCGAGGAGAGTATTGAGATCCTGCGCCTCTGCTGGGCCGGCGATAAGTTTTCGTTCCGTGGCAAGCACTACGCGCTGGAAGACATTCAGATCCGTCCGCGGCCGTATCAGAAGCCGGGCCCGCCATTGTGGATCGGCGCCAGTATCACAGCCGCCGCCCGCCGTGCCGGCAGGATCGCCGATGGCTTCGTCGGCACGCCCAGCACCAACCTGGCGAACGCAACGCATCTTGCCGACGTCTATAAGGACGCAGCGCGCGAGGCCGGACGGGCGGCCGAGGTCGTCCAGATGCGAGACGCCTGGGTCGCCCGGTCGCGCGCCGAGGCTGACGCAGTGTACGGGCCGCACGTCATGACCGCCTACCGGTACTACTGGGAGAATCGCCTGGCCGAGTTCCGCAGTCTCTCCGCGGGCTCGCAGTTCACCCTGGAGAGTCTTGCGCCCGATCGCCTGATCCTCGGAGATCCCGAAACCTGCATCCGAGAATTCCAGCGCTGGCAGAAAGCGACCGGCGCCAGCACATTCCTGCTCCGCCTACGCCACGCCCATTCAGGGGGGCCGGCGCACGACAAGATCATGGAGACGATCAGGCTCTTCGCCGAGCGCGTCCTGCCGTACGTGTGACCTTTCAGGGGCCGGGGTACTGCTGAAGGTCTCTCCGGGCGGCGAACATCCTCGAATTCGAGGTCGACTTGATCTAGCTACTCGCCGGTTTTCGAACCCGTGTTTGAGTCACGACCACGTTATCGCTCAGCAATGTACGAGGTTACACACTGTTTAGTTCCGAAACATGCGACACGACTAAAACACGCAGCCCGATGTTCCTTGAAACTTAGCGACTGGTTCAGATCGCGGGACGCTGGAGGCGCGGCTACGCGATCGGCGTTGCGGGGCGTCAAGCGCATCGAGTAGTACTGCGACGTGGCTGGAAGGCCGTGACTGAGCGGCTCAAATAGCGGAACTAAATTAATATCGAACCGCGAAGCCCGTACCGGCGAGGAAGTCATTCGCCTCCTTCGTCAGCCCAACGCCTGCGCGAACATCGACCGCAAGGTTCTTGGTAATGAAATACACGAGGCCACCGACGGCGTAGTCGCGCACGCCGCTCGCCGCTCCCGACGCTCCCGGCGAATAGAACGCGTCCCATTCGATGAACGCCTCGAGATCACGTGTCACCTGAACCACGGCGGTGAGTCCAGTGGCAACTTCGAGATGGGAGCGGTGGACGTCGTCACGAACCTGATTGGTCGCGATGAGTAACTCGATATTGAACAGGCCGGGGATCACCTGCCAGCCACAGTCTACGTTCAGTCCCGGAAGTACGCTATCCGCGGTGGCGCTCCTGCTACCTGTCGGAACGGTCATTTGGGGAATCAGCGCGATCTCTGGCAGATATTGCCGCTGCTCTATCAGCGCCAGCTTGGCGCCGAGGTAGAGGTCTTGAGCGCCGTTCTCTCTGCTGTGGACGCCGGCGACCGTTTGTTCCTGGCTGACGAAGTTCTGACCGATCCGGAACTCGAACCAGTCAACGAACATGCCGACACGCAGCAGCGCCTCGGGGTAGGTGTGGGAGCGCAGCGAGGATCCTTTCTGCGTAAACGTATATCCGGACTCCAGCACGACGCGCCCCTTACCCACCGTCGTGCTCGCCTCTGGCAGATGTGGACGGTCAGGATCCAGGCGCCCTTCTTCCTCACCGTCCTCCCTGTCCTTCGCCGACGCCTTCATCCCGAAGATCGATCCCAAAAGTGTCTTGCTCCCGCTTCGTCGCATCGTCGAATTCGTTTCGCGATTCTCTTCGGCTGACCGTTCGGGCTCTGAGGAAGAAGAGTCATTTACTGCCTGGCGCTCTGGAATCATTGCCTGCAGCGGGCCGGCGTAAGCCGCGCCGCCACACGGACGGCCTTGGACCACACCAACGGCCACCAACATCGGGAGAAACAGAGATATAGACAAACGCCGGGCCCGCTGCCTCAAGGCCGGCTGCTCCGGACATTTTGAACACCTTCTCGGGCGGCCCCGCACTTGATGACCAGGACTACCACCGGGTCAGCCCTCCGCCATCCCAACATGTGATCCACCAGGAGGCCGAGCAGGACGGCCCAGACATCATGCATCGATCAAGCTGAATCCGCCTCAGTTGCCAAGACCGCATTGCCGACACAGCTCGCCACCCCGTTTGGCGAACCGATAGCCGCCGTCGTCGAGACGGCTGCACTCATCACCGCGAGGCCAATCATCGACAGCTCCGCGTACTGTCGACCGGCGATTCGTTCGATGGCTTCAGGCCACGTAGAACGCGACCGCGAGAAAACTCACGCCCATCAGCTGCAGAGCGACTCGGCTGCGGAACCTCGTCTCTGCCTTCCTTTGCCACCCTGCGACCACTCCATCTTTCCATCTCAGGCACCGATTACTCATGAAGAAGGGAGACCCGCGGTAAAGAAGACGAGTGCGGACGTCAGCCACAGTCCGAGGAGGATCGAGAACAGGAGACCTCCTGCCACGGGGAGCACCCAGGTTGCAAACCGGCCCGAGCGAACCACGAGCACCTTGACGACGACAGCGCCGTAGAGGGCCGACCCGAGCAGCGAGTGAATCAGCACGCGCGGGCTGGTGGCGCCGAATCCAAGCAGGAAAATACAGTGATAGGCCACCGGCAGCGTTACCACGATTGCCGCCCGCCCTGACCAGCGATGAACACCGTGATAGAGCCGCCCCTTGGGCGGGAAGCGTAGCAGCTCGTAGATGCGCGCGGCCGTCAGCAGCTGACCACATGCGAGCACCACGGCTGCCGTCACCAGCCACGCCTTCATCTGCAGCACGTCCCTGAAGAAGAGATGGAAGAAGGGCGTTGCATAGGGTTCACGAACCTTGCCTCCGGCCACGAGGCCGACGGTGAGTGTAATGAGTGCGAAGACCACCAGCGCCAGCGCCAGCCAACCTGGATTC
>Ga0207646_10004208_pt1 | contig 15753 bp, 13 predicted proteins | sample KBSK5502metaG_FD_184343 | JGI IMG/M metagenome (GOLD analysis project Ga0207646, IMG submission 184343) | Corn, switchgrass and miscanthus rhizosphere microbial communities from Kellogg Biological Station, Michigan, USA - KBS K5-50-2 metaG... | ecosystem: Host-associated > Plants > Roots >... | reverse complement strand
CGTTCCTCGAACGAATGAAGAAGTTCCTCGAGTAGTCCCATCACGGCGCCGCCGAGCTACTGGGAGCTGGCCCTCACCGTCGACGACGCCACGTCCGAAGCGCTGACGAACTTCCTCTGGGAGCAGGGAGCGCTCGGCGTCGTCGAGGAAGAGCTCGCAGGCCACGCCCCCACGCTCCGGGCGTTCTTTGCCGACGTGGTGCCCGCGGCCGCACTCGATGCCCGGCTGCGTACGTTCTTGATGTCGCTCGGCGCTCTCGGCTTCACGGCGGCGCCGGGGCCGACCATCACCCCGCTCGCCGACCGCAACTGGAACGAGGCATGGCGCGAGCACTTCCGCCCTCTGCCCGTCGGCCGCCGCCTGCTCGTGGCGCCGCCGTGGGACGTGCCACGGTCATCCGATCGGACGGTGCTGATCATCGAGCCCGGGCGCGCATTCGGGACCGGCCATCACGGCAGCACGGCCGGCTGTCTCGAGCTTCTGGAGCGGGTGCTGGAGGCTGCGGCGCCCGAGTCGGCGATCGATCTGGGGACCGGCTCCGGCATCCTCGCCATCGCCGCGGCCCGGCTCGGCGTGCCGGCGATCCTCGCGGTCGACGATGACCCCGACGCGGTGGCGGTGGCCACGGCCAACGTGCGGGTCAACGACGTCTCGGGACGCGTGACCTGCCGACTTGGCGACGTCGCCGCCCTCGACGCGCCGGCCGCCCCGCTCGTCCTCGCCAACATCCTCGCCGCGGCCCACGTCCGCCTGACGGCGTGCTATCGCCGGTTGCTGACGCCCGGCGGCGCGCTCCTCCTGGGCGGGATCCTCGACGGTGAAGCCGACGAGGTGCGCGGGCGGCTCCGCGCGGACGGCCTCACCGCGGAGGAGGCGCTCTCGATCGATGGCTGGACCGCGCTCGGGTGCCGTGCGCCGCTTCACGATCTCGCCTGAGCGGATCTCGGGCGGTCGCGTCGCCTTCGACGCGGCCGAGACCCGGCATCTCGTGCGCGTGCTCCGCCTCCACCCCGGCGATCTCGTCATCGCCGCCGACGGGCAGGGCCACGCCTACCGGGTTCGGATCCTCGCCCTCGGAGTCACGGCGACGGGAGCGATCGTCGGCGGGGCGGCGGCCGCCCAGGAATCCGCGCTGACGATCTCGCTCGTGCAGGGCATCCCCAGGGGCGATCACATGGAGATGGTCATCCGCGCGAGCACCGAGCTCGGGGTGGCCCGCATCCTCCCGGCGCTGACCGAACGGACGGTCGTGCGCCTCGACGCCGCGCGCTGGCGCGATCGCGCGCGACGCTGGCAACGCGTGGCGCGGGAGGCGACGAAGCAGTGCGGGCGCGCCGTCGTCCCCTCGGTCGAGGCGCCGCGGCCGCTCGCCGACTGGATCGCCGTCGACGATCTGTCGGACGTGCGCCTCTGCCTGTGGGAGGGGGAGGGGACGCCACTGCGCCGCCTCATCGAGCACCTCCCGTCCGGGCCGCGCCGTGTGTCCGTGATCGTGGGGCCCGAGGGCGGCCTCACCGCCGACGAGGTCGCGACGGCGCGCCGGGCGGGATACACGCCGGTCACGCTCGGCCACCGCATTCTCCGCACGGAGACCGCCGCGCTCACGATCGTCGCGCTGCTCCAGTACACGCTGGGCGACCTCGGGGGTGACGGGGCATGACGGCGAGCGCCGGCTACGACTACTTCGACGTCGAGGCGGACGTCGGTGTCCGCGCCTGGGGATCCGATCACGCCGAGGCGTTCGCGCAAGCCGCGCTCGGGGTGCTCGCCCTCGGCGTGGTCCCGAGCGACGTGCAGCCGCACGAGACGCGCGATGTCCGGGCGCAGGGCGCCATCCTCGAGGAGCTGCTGGTGGCCTGGATCAACGAATGTGTGTACGTCCACGAGATCGAGGGCTTCGCCGTCCATCACGTCTCGATGAGCCGCCTCACCGGCGACGTGGCCCATGGCGTCCTGCACGGCGAGGAGCTCGACCCACGACGCCATCGCCTCGGTACCGTCGTGAAAGGCGTCACCCATCACCACGTCTCGGTGGCCACGACCGCGACGGGCGGTTGCGAGGTCCGGGTGATCGTCGATGTTTGAGATGGGTGGTGCGATGTTTGAGATGGGGGGTGCGCGACACGCCCCCCCAAACCCCCCTGATTTGCGTATCGATCGAGCTGGGGCTCGATCGCGTCTTCGGAGGGGGCTCGCGCCTAGCGTGGTATCTTTCCCGGCCATGGACACTCTGGAGCTCGGACTGAAGGGCAAGGTGGCGATCGTGACGGGGGCGAGCGAGGGGTTGGGGCGCGCTGCGGCGGAGCGGTTCGCGCACTGTGGGGCGAAGGTCGCGATGGCCGCCCGGCGGCCGGACGTCCTGGACTCGGCGGCGCAGGCGATCCAGAAGGCGACGGGCGCCGAGCTTCTGGTCCGGGCCACCGACGTCACGAAGCTCGCCGAGCTGGAAGCGCTCGTGGCCTCGGTGATCCAGCGGTTCGGGGGCGTCGACATCCTGGTCAACAACGCGGGCACCTCCTCGGCCGCGGGGCTGGACGCCGTGACCGACGAGATGTGGCAGTACGACTGGGACCTCAAGGTCATGGCCGCCATCCGCCTGGCGCGGCTCGTCATCCGATCGATGAAGGCCCGGGGCGGCGGGGCCATCCTGAACGTGACCACCATCGGCGGCAAGGCTCCCGCGGCGAGGGCGCTGCCGACGTCGGTGACCCGGGCGGCGGGCATCAACCTCACCAAGTCGCTCGCGAACGAGTACGCGGCCGACGGGATCCGCGTCAATACCATCTGCCTCGGCGTCGTGAAGAGCGCGCAGTGGACGCGTCGCTTCAAGGGCGGAGACGTCGAGGCCTTCTACGCCGACATGGCCAAGCAGCGGCGTGTTCCCCTCGGCCGGCTCGGCGAGGCGGAAGAGTTCGCCGATCTGGCCGCGTTTCTCGTCTCCGACCGGGCCCGGTTCATCACCGGCACGTCCGTCAACTTCGACGGCGGCGCGGCCGCGGTGGTCTGAGACCGCGGCCCCGAGGCCTCGCCGACGATTCAGAAATGAGACGAGTTCGGCCTGAAGTGTGTCATTCACGCAACAATGCCGAGCCGGCGCGTGAGGCGTATCGCTCGATAGTTTCGATCTTTACAGAACTTGCAACGAGGCCCGGCCGTGGCACCCCGGTTGCTCCCCTCCTCCCCGGCCATGTACCAGAAGACGATCCGGAAGCCCGTCAGCCTCTCCGGCGTGGGGCTGCATTCGGGCAAGACGGTCCAGGTGACGATCGCACCGGCCCCGCCGCATTCCGGGATCGTCTTCCGCGTCGCCGGACACACCGAGCCGATCCCCGCCGCTCCCGAGAGCGTCGTCGACTCGCATTACGCGACGACCGTTGGACACAACGGGACGAGGATTCAAACGGTCGAGCACTTGCTCGCGGCCGCCGCGGGTCTCGGGATCGACAACCTCGACGTCACCGTCGACGGCGTGGAGATTCCGGCCGCCGACGGTAGCGCCAAGCCGTTCGTCGCGCTGTTGACGACGGCCGGGCGAGCCGCGCAGTCGGCGCCCCGGCGTCGCATCGTGATCCCGCATCCGATTCACGTCGGCGGGGGCGCGCGGTGGATCCAGATCGTCCCCTCGGACGTGTTCCGCATCAGCTACACGCTCGATCACGAGCATCCGGCGATCGGAACGCTCGCGCTGAGCTGCGTGCCGAGCGAGCGGATGTTCATCGAGGACTTCGCGCCCGCGCGCACGTACGGATTCCTGAAGGATCTCGGCCGGCTCCGACGCAACGGGCTGGCGCGGGGTGGCTCGCTGGAGAACGCCGTCGTGCTCGGTCAGCACGGTGTCCTCAACGGATTGCGCTACCGCGACGAGTTCGTGCGGCACAAGATCCTCGACCTCATCGGCGATCTCGCGCTGCTCGGGCGCCCCGTCGTCGGCCACATCATCGCGCGCAACGCCGGCCACGATCTCAACTTCCAGCTCGTGCTGCAGATCCAGCGCGCCCTCGGCCTCGAGCGCCGCACCGCCGGCGCCGTCGTCGCCCCCGACCACCTCGTCCAGCTGAGCCCGCTCGTCCCCTCCCCCCGCCTGGCCACGATCTAAACGGGCGCCGAATAACGCTGTTCGAGCCCAGGCTTCGCCCGAGCTATAATGCATGGTCGCCGTATGCGTGGCTTCCACTCCGTCCTGTTTGCGGCCGCGCTGTTGCTGCTGTCGGCTCCGCCGGCGGCGGCGGAGCTGCGCATCAGCGATCTCGACGTCTACCTCAACGACCATGAGGTGACGGTCCACGCGGTCGCGCTGGGCACGTTGGCCCCGGCGGTGCAGGAAGGGCTCGAGAGCGGGCTCCCCGCCCACATCCGTTTCCGCGTCGAGCTGTGGCAGTACAACCGCCTCTGGCGCGACCGTCTGATCATCACTCACGTCCTCGAGCGGCACCTGACGTACAACGTCGTGACCAAGGAGTACAAGGTCATGTTCGCGAAGGGCGAGCCCCGCGCGCCGTACGCGACACGCGAGCTGCGGGACGCCCAGCGGGTGATCTCCGAGGTGCGGGCCGTCAAGCTGACGCCGGCCTCCGCGCTGGACCCGACCGGCGTGATCTACGTCCGGGTCCACGCCGAGACCGCGCTCAGCGGCGAGAACAGCTTCCTGTCACGCATGGCCGGGACGGCCGAGCAGGCCGTGCGCCAGTCGGACTACCGTTCGCTGATGGGGCCGCAATGAGCGGCCGCGGCCTCACGCGCAGAGATCTCCCGTGCCGCTCCTGAGCGAGCAGGGTCGGCGCAAGCGCAACCTTCTCGTCATCAGCGGCACCCTGCTCGTCCTGGCCCTTGTGGGCGCGCTGAGCTTCGAGCTCCGCACACCCGAGCTGCCGGTGGCCTCCAACATCGTCGTCTTCGCGCTGTTCAACCTCAACCTGATCGTCTTCCTGCTCCTGCTCGTCCTGCTCTTCCGGAATCTCGTGAAGCTGTGGTTCGAGCGGCGCCAGCAGGTCATCGGCGCGAAGTTCAAGACCAAGCTCGTCTTCGCCTTCCTGTCCCTGGCCCTGGCCCCGGCCATCCTGATCTTCATCATCGCGTCCAACTTCATCAACAAGTCCATCGAGGGATGGTTCAAGCCCCAGGTCGAGCGCCCCCTCGACCAGGCGCTCGCGGTGGCCCAGGCCTACTATCACAACCTGGAGGCGACGGCCCTCCGCCATGGTCAGCGCATCGCCCGCGTCATCGATCGCGAGCGGCTTCTCGAGGAGGCCCGACGCGAGGTGCTGGTGGCCTACCTCGTCGAGCAGCAGGACCAGCTGGGGATCAGCACCATCGGCGTGTTCAAGGCGAGCGGACAGGAGGTCGTCCACGTCAAGGACCCGGGCCTGAGCGACATGCCGACGCGCGACGTGGGCGAGAGCCAGCTCCGCCGCGGGCTCACCGGGCAGGAGGTCACCACGGTGCGGGAGCTCCCGTCGGGAGACCTCATCGAGGCCATCGTGCCGATCCGCATGCCCCTCACCGGGGGCACCGCGATCGGCGACCGACCGCTGGCCGGCGTGGTCGTCGTCGGGATTCACGTGAACGAGCGGCTGGAAGCCAAGATTCGCGGCATCTCGCTGGCCTTCCAGGGCTACAAGCAGCTCCGTCTGCTCAAGAACCCGATCAAGGGCATCTACATCCTGCTCTTCCTCCTGCTCACCCTGATCATCGTGTTCTCCTTCGCGTGGTTCGGCCTCTATCTCGCGCGCGGCATCACGGGCCCCATCGAGCAGCTCGCCGAGGGCACGCGCGAGGTAGCCGCGGGGAACCTCAGCTACAAGGTGCGGGCGCGCGCCGACGACGAGATCGGGATCCTCGTCGAGTCCTTCAATCGCATGACCGACGACATCTCGGAGTCCAAGCGGCGACTGGAAGAGGCCTACGTCGACCTGCAGGACAAGCACACCGAGCTGGAGGACCGGCGCCGCTACATCGAGACGGTCCTGGAGGCCATCACCACCGGCGTGGTGTCGTTCGATCCCGAGAACCGGCTGACGACCCTGAACCGGGCGGCCGCGCGCATGTTCGGGCTCGATGGCACCGCCGCCGTGGGACGCGCGCTGGAGGACGTCTTCGCCAGCGGCGACCTGCGGGACGTCGTCATGCTCGTGCAACGGGTCCGCCGGGCGCGATCGGGCAGCGTCGAGCAGGAGCTGCACGTGCGGGGGCGCGACGGCCGCGTGTCGCTCCTGGCCTCCGCCACGGCGCTGCGAAGCCCCGACGGCGCCTACGCGGGCGCCGTGCTCGTGTTCGACGACCTCACCGAGCTGCTGAAGGCGCAGCGGCTGGCCGCGTGGCGCGAGGTCGCCCAGCGCATCGCCCACGAGATCAAGAACCCCCTGACCCCCATCCAGCTCTCCGCGCAGCGGCTGCGACGCCGGCTCGCGCGGGATCCGGGGCAGGACCAGCGGCTCGTCACCGAGTGCACCGAGACCATCATCCAGGAAGTCGACGGCCTCAAGCGTCTCGTGGACGAGTTCTCGCGCTTCGCGCGCATGCCGGCGCTCGCCCCCCGGCCCACGGACGTGCGCGCCGTGGTGGAGGCCGTGGCCACCCTCTACCGCGAGTCCCATCCCGCCCTCCGGCTGATCACGCGCTATCCGGAGTCCGTGCCGCTGCTCGAGGTCGACCCCGATCACATCAAGCGTGCCGTCACGAACCTCGTCGACAACGCCGTCGAGGCCGTGAGCGGCACCGGAAACGTCGAGGTCGAGATCGCGAACGTCGCCGACGGGGGCGTCCAGCTCATCGTCAGCGACGACGGACCGGGGATCCGGCCCGAGGACAAGGAGAAGCTCTTCCTGCCCTACTTCTCGACCAAGACGAACGGGATGGGCCTCGGACTGCCCATCGTGTACGAGATCGTCGCCGAGCACGGGGGCACGATCCGCGTGGAGGACAACGTCCCGCGCGGCAGCCGCTTCATCTTCGATCTGCCCGCCGTGCGCGTGGCCACGGCCGTGGGCGCGCAGGCCTGACGATGGCCGCGGAGCACGTCCTCATCGTGGACGACGAGCCGGCGATCCAGTCGGCGCTGCGCGGCGTCCTCGAGGACGAGGGCTACCGCGTCACCGCCGTGGGCAGCGGCACCGAGGCGATCGGCGTCATCAGGGACGAGACGCCCGACGTCGTGTTCCTCGATATCTGGATGCCGGGCCTGGACGGTCTCGACACGCTGGCCGAGATCAAGCGCGTGCGGCCGGAGACCGCGGTGGTGATGATCTCCGGGCACGGCACCATCGAGACGGCGGTGAAGGCCACGCGCCTGGGCGCCTACGACTTCATCGAGAAACCGCTGTCGCTCGACAAGACGCTGGTCACCCTCGCCCGCGCCCTCGAGCACGCGCGCCTGGAGAGCGAGAACGCCAGCCTTCGCGAGAAGCTCGACGAGCGCTCGCAGATCATCGGGGAGAGCCCGGTCATGCGCGGGCTCCGCGAGCAGATCGCGATGGCCGCGCCCACCAACGGCCGCGTCCTCATCTACGGCGAGAACGGTAGCGGCAAGGAGCTGGTGGCGCGGGCGGTGCATGCGCTGTCGGCGCGGCATGACCGCGCCTTCGTCGAGGTGAACTGCGCCGCCATCCCCGAGGAGCTGATCGAGTCGGAGCTGTTCGGCCACGAGAAGGGCGCCTTCACCGGCGCCCACTCGCGGCGGCGGGGCCGCTTCGAGCTGGCCGACGGCGGCACGATCTTCCTCGATGAGATCGGCGACATGAGCCTCAAGACCCAGGCCAAGGTGCTGCGGGCGCTGGAGGAGCAATCGTTCGAGCGGGTCGGGGGCAAGGACACCATCAAGGTCGACGTGCGCGTCATCGCCGCCTCCAACCGCGACTTACAAAATCTGATCCGGCACAGCCGCTTCCGCGACGATCTCTTCTACCGTCTCAGCGTCATTCCCATCGAGGTGCCGCCATTGCGCGCGCGCACGGAGGACATCCCGCTCCTGATCGACCACTTCATCCGGGTCTTCTCCACGGACAACGGCAAGCGCGTGAAGACGCTGTCCGGCGAGGCGCTGGCGTACTTCCTGGCCTACGACTGGCCGGGCAACGTGCGGGAGCTGCGGAACATGGTCGAGCGCCTCGTCATCATGGCGCCGCGCGACCTGATCGACGCGGAGGACGTGCCGGCCCCGCTGCGCCCGAAGGAGACGGTCGGCGAGACGCGGGAACGCACGCTGCGGGAGGCGCGCGACAACTTCGAGCGCGCGTACATCCTGGCCGAGCTGCGAGCGAACGAATGGAACATGACGCGGACGGCGGAGCGGCTCGGAATCGAGCGGAGCCACCTGTACCGGAAGATCAAGGGCTACAGCATCATTCCGCCCCGATAATCGTCGTGGAAGATCGGCCCGCGTCCTCGTCCGCCGTGCTGGCGCTGCTGCGCGAGCTGACCGCGCTCCCCGGGCCGTCGGGTCACGAGCGCGAGGTCGCCCTCGCCTATGCCAAGCGGCTGCACGCCTTCACGGACGAGGTCAGGCTCGATCCCTTCGGCAACGTGATCGCCGTGCTCCGCGGGACCGACGTCCGGGGCAGCGTGATGGTGAGCGCCCACCTCGACGAGGTCGGGCTCGTGGTCAAGCACGTCGAGGACGACGGCATGCTCCGCATCGACCTCAACGGTCTGATCGACGAGCGTGTGCTCCTGGCCGCCCAGGTCGACATTTGGACCCGGGGGGGTCGCCTGCCCGGCGTCGTCGGCGCCCGCTCGCGCCACCACCTGACGCCGGACGAGCTGCGGCGGCCGATCGAGACCAGCGATCTCTGGATCGCCGCCGGCGCCGGCAGCGCCGCGGACGCGCAGGCCCTCGGCGTCAGGATCGGCGATCTCGTGACCTTCCGGCCGAACTTCGAGGAGCTGGCCGGCGGGTACGTGGCGTCGAAGTCGCTCGACAATCGCGCCGGGCTGACGGCGGTGCTCGATGCGCTCACGCGCCTGCCCGCGCGCCGCGACTTCGACGTCTACGTCGTGGGCGCGGCCCAGGAAGAGGTGGGCTCGCGCGGCGCGCGGGTGGCCGCGCAGACCCTGTCGCCCCACGTGGCCATCAGCGTGGACACCGTCGCCGGCGCCGAGCCGGGGACCGCGCTGGCCCGCGCGACCGAGGCCCTCGGGGGCGGCCCCGTGATTCGCGCCTGGGAATGGGTCGCCGGAAGCCTCACCGGCACCGCCTATCATCGTGGTCTCTTTCATCGACTCCAAGATATCGCCGACGCCGCGCGCCTGCCGTATCAGCTCGACGTGGCCCGCACGTGGACCGACGCGTGTGGGACGACCACGGCGGGGCACGGCGTGCCCACGGCCGGCATCTACATCCCCCGGCGGTGCGCTCACTCGCCCTGCGAGATCGCCAAGCTCTCCGACGTCGAGGGGGCCGGCCGGCTCCTCGCGGCATTCCTCTCGTCCGTGACCGGCACCGAGCTCCGCGACCTCGGCTCACCGACCCCCGTGTAATCGGGATGGTTTATGATCGGGCGGCGCGCCGCGATCGACGGGGTGCCTCGATCGTGGGCAGGCCCACATTCGTTCGCCCCGAGGAGCTTCGAACATGACGACGTGGTGGTCTTCACTTTGCCGACGCTCCCTCGCCACCGTCGCGCTCGTGGTCGTCGCGCTCACCGTGCCCCCGGCGCACGCGCAGACGAAGGTGAAGTTCGCGCTCGACTGGCTGCCGCAGGGGCCGCAAGCCCCCTTCATCACGGCCAAGGCCATGGGCGCCTTCAGCGCGGCCGGGCTCGACGTCACCATCGACCGTGGCACGGGCTCGCAAAAGACCATCGAGCAGGTGGCCACCGGCACCTACGACCTCGGGTACGGCGACATCAACTCGATGATCGAGTACAACGTGAAGAATCCCGGCCAGCCCCTCATCGCCATCGCCATGGTCCTCAACACGCCGCCCTTCGCCCTGCTCTCGCTGAAGAAATACGGAGTGAAGGAACCCAAGGACCTGGCGGGATTGAACATCGGCGCCCCCGCGGGCGACGCGCCACGTCGCCTGTGGCCGATCTTCGCGAAGAATGCGGGCGTCGCCCCGGACAGCGTCACCTGGACGAACATGGCGCCGCCGCTCCGCGAGCCCGCCCTCGTGAAGGGCGACGTCAAGGCGATCTCGGGGTTCTACTTCACCGGCTTTCTGAATCTCTCCGACAACCTCAAGGTCCCGGAGAGCGAGATCGTCGCGTTCAAGTACAGCGACTACGGCGTCGACCTCTACGGCAACGCCGTCGTGGTGCGCGTGGACTGGCTGCGCGCGAACGAGGAGACGGCGCGGAAGTTCGTGGCCGCGCTCACCCAGGGGTTCAAGGCGGTGCTCAAGGATCCGCAGGCGGCCATCGCGCAGCTCAAGACGGTGGATCCGCTGATCAACGAGGCCACCGAGCTCAAGCGCCTGCAGCTCGCGATGAGCGCGAACATGATCAACGCCGAGGTGAAGCGCAACGGGTTCGGCGGCGTCGACCCCGCGCGCATGCAGCGGGCCATCGATCAGGTCGTCCAGTACTTCGAGCTGCCGACCAAGCCGACGGTCGCCCAGGTCTTCACCGACAAGTACCTGCCCCCGCCGGCCGCCCGAAAGCTGGATTGATTGACGTCGGGGGGAGCGAGCGCCGCTCCCCCCGACACCCCCCACCGCTTTCGGACACCGCACGAGGCCTGTTCCCGTAGCCATGATCGAGCTCGACGCCGTCGGGTTCAGCTATCGGGGCCGCGGCGGGGCCACGGCGGCCGTCGTCAACGTATCGCTGCACGTCCCCCGCGGCGCCACCGTCGCGTTCGTGGGGCCCAGCGGGTGCGGCAAATCGACGCTCTTGCGCCTCGTGGCCGGGCTCCTGCGCGCGACCTCGGGTGTCGTCACGGTCGATGGACGGCGCGTGGAGGCGCCGTTGAAGAACGTCGGGATGGCGTTCCAGAATCCCGTCCTCCTGCCGTGGCGGACGGTGCTCGGCAACGTGCTGCTGCCCTTTGAGATCCTGGCGACGCATCGCCGGGACGCCGCGAGCGAGCGCCGCCTGTGGCAGGAGCGAGCCCAGGATCTCCTGGGGACCGTCGGGCTCAAGGGGTTGGCGGACAAGCAGCCGCGCGAGCTCTCGGGCGGGATGCGCCAGCGCGTGAGTCTCTGCCGCGCCCTCGTCCACGAGCCGGAGCTCTTGCTGCTCGACGAGCCCTTCGCCGCCCTCGACGCGTTCACCCGCGAGGAGATGTGGGAGCTTCACCAGACGCTGCGGCAGACACGCGAGTTCACGGGCGTGCTCGTCACCCATGACCTGCGCGAGGCGGTCTTCCTGGCCGACACGATCTACGTGATGTCGACGAACCCCGGACGCATCGCTCACGTCCACCCGGTGACGATTCCCTTCCCGCGGCGGCTCGCCGACTGCGAGAGCGAGCCCTTCACCGCCCTGATCCATGCCATGCGCGAAGAGATCCGGAGAGCGCACTGATGAGGCGAGGAACCCTGCGCGCGCTCGGGCTGCCGACGGCGGCGTTCGTGGCGCTGCTCGTGGCCTGGGAGGCCGTGGTGGCGCTGCTCGGCATCCAGCAGATCGTGCTGCCGCGGCCGACGGCGGTCGCCGTCACGCTGGTGCAGATGGCGGGCCCCATCGCGTTCCACGCGCGCCACACGTTGGTGACCACGCTCCTCGGCTTCGGCGCCGCCGTCGGCCTCGGCCTGCTCCTCGGCTTCGCCATCGGCGCGTCGGTCATCGTGCACGAGGCGCTCTATCCGCTGCTCGTCGGCTTCAACTCGATTCCGAAGGCCGCCGTGGTCCCGCTGCTCGTCATGTGGTTCGGGATCGGCACGATGCCCGCAGTGCTCACGGCGTTCCTCCTGGCCTTCTTCCCCGTGGCCGTCAACGTCGCCCTCGGCCTGGCCACGCTGGAGGCGGAGCTCCGCGACGTGCTGAGGGCGCTCGGCGCCTCGCGCTGGCAGATCTTCGTGAAGGTCGGGGTGCCGCGCACGATGCCGATGTTCTTCGCCTCGCTGAAGGTCGCCATCTCCTCGGCGTTCGTGGGCTCGGTCATCTCGGAGACGGTCGCCTCCAACGCCGGCATCGGCTATCTCATGGCGGTGGCCGCGTCGGACTTCAACACCCGTCTGGCCTTCGCGGGGCTCTTCGTGCTGGCGGCGATGGGCGTGATCCTCTATGGTATCTTCGCCGCCGTCGAGCGCCGCATCACGGCCTGGGCGTACACAGACTGAGGATCACGTGAGCATTCAGGACTGGTTGAATCTCGGGTTACGGTGGCTGCATCTCGTCGTGGGCATCTCGTGGATCGGCAACTCGCTGTACTTCATGTGGCTGGACGCGAGCCTGGAGAAGCCGGCGCCGCCGCGTGAAGGGGTCGAGGGCGAGGTGTGGCTGCTCCACAGCGGCGGCTTCTATCAGGTCGCCAAGCGCACGCTCGGTCCCGGCCTCGTGCCGACGACGCTGCACTGGTTCAAGTGGGAGGCGGCGCTGACCTGGCTGAGCGGCTTCGGCCTCCTCACCGTCGTCTATTACCTGAGCGGCGGCGTGTACCTGATCGATCCGGCCGTCGCCCCGCTATCCCCCGGGCAGGCGACGGCGCTGAGCCTGGGCGTGCTCGTCGTCTCGTGGCTGGTCTACGACGGGCTGTGGGCGACGCTGGGACGCCGTCGCCCGGGCGCCGCCACCGTCATCTCGTGGGCACTGCTCGGCGGGGCCGTGTACGGGCTCTGCCACGTGCTGAGCGGGCGCGGCGCCTACATCCACGTGGGCGCTCTGCTCGGGACCATCATGGTCGCCAACGTGTGGATGCGGATCGTGCCCGCCCAGCGGGACATGCTCGCCGCCACCGAGGCCGGGCGTCCGCCGGACCCGGCGCTCTCGCGCGAGGCCAAGCGTCGATCCACGCACAACAGCTACGTGACCTTTCCCGTGCTCTTCACGATGTTCAGCAATCACTTTCCCGGCACCTACGGCCATCCGCTGAACTGGCTGATCCTCTCGTTGCTGATCGTCGTGGGGGTGGGCCTGCGCGCGTTGATGATCGCCAGCGAGCGGCGCCGGCCGGCGGCCTGGGTGTGGGCGCCGGTCGCCGCCGCCCTCCTCGGCTTCCTCTACCTCACCTCGCCGGCGTCGCTGGCCGCGTCCGCGCCGAAGGCCCCGCCGGCCGGCGAACGGCCCGTCGCCTTCGCCGTGGTGCGGGGCATCGTGGCGTTGCGCTGCCTGTCGTGCCACTCGACGACGCCAAGCGACGACGTGTTCCGCGCGGCCCCCAACGGCGTGACGTTCGACACGCCCGAGAGCCTGCGGGCGCGAGCCGAGCTGATCAAGCAGCGAACCGTCCTCGTCAAGAACATGCCGCTGGCGAACAAGACCGGCATGACCGAGGAGGAACGAATCCTCATCGGCCGCTGGATCGATCAAGGCGCGGTCACCGGCCGATGAAAAACGGCCATCTGCGTGGCAGTAGGAGGCGAGGTCGTCCGACCGAGCCGACGCTTCAAAGGTTCGAAGATTCCGGTCATTTCACCGCTCGGCTCGCGCCGGAGGCCGTCGCTCACCTCGCACCGCGGGCGCCTAGCATCTGGCCATTTTTGATCGGCCTGACATTCGACGCCGCTCCGCAACAGTGACGGTGTACGACTGGATCCTGCGCGGGTGTCGGCTGGCCGAGCGCGACGGGACGTACGACGTGGCGATCGCGGGGAAGAGCATCGCCGCGGTCGCGCCGCGGCTCGAGATCCGCGGCGGGCGCGAGCTCTCGCTCGAGGGCCGCCTGCTCATGCCCGGGCTCGTCAACGGGCACGTGGCCATCACGACGATGAACAATCTCGAGGGGCGCACCGCGGTGGCCCTGGAGACGGCGCTGCGCCACGGCACCACGGCGCTGCGCTTGACGGTCGATCTCGACCCCGCCGAGCCGCTGATGCCGCTGAGGGTGGTGGCCCGTGTGCGGGCGCAGTACGCGGATCGGCTCACGGCGCAGGTCGCCGTGCGCGCGCCGCTGTCGGCGATCGCGCGCGACGCCGTCGTGCGGGGGCGGCTCGAGCAAGCCGCGCGGGCGGGGGCCGACGCCCTGGCCCTCGATGTCGACGGGCCCGCCGCGGCCGGCGGTGATCTCCGCGCCTGTCTCTCGGCGCTCGCCGCCTCCGGGCTGCCGCTCGACCTCTCGTCCGACACGACGCTGCCGCCGGGGCGCGTGGCCGTCTCCGCGCTCGCGCTGGCGCGCCTCGTCGACGCCCTGCCGCCCGAGCTGGCGCCACGCACACGGCTCGTCGAGCCCAACGCCTTCGCCGCCGTGCATCGAGAGGATCTGGCCCCGCTGCTCGAGCGTCTCGCCGCGCGTGGCATCGCTGTCGTCATCTGTCCATTCGACGCGCTCCGCGCCGGGGGCCGCGATGATCCCGCCGACGCGCGCCGGGGGATTCCCCGCATCGCCGAGCTGCTGGCCGCCGGGGTCCGGGTCGTGCTCGGATCGGGGCGCGCCTGGGACCGCGTGCCCGTCGCGCTCGACCCGCTGGCCCTCGTCTGGCTCGCGGCGTACGGCACACATCTGGGGACCCCGCCCGCCCTCGAGCGGCTTCGCGCCGCCGTCACGGCGTGGGGCGCCGAATCGCTGGGCCTGACCGCCGGCGCGGTGAGCGAGGGCGCGCGCGCCGATCTCGTCGTGCTGGAGGCGCCGACGTTCGCCGCGGCCATCGTCGACCATGCTTCGAGCGCCCACGTCTTCACCGCGGGCCGCCTCGTGCACGCGACGACGATGCACACCGAGATGGTCGCGCCCGCGCTCGCCGAAGCCGCGTCGGCGATGCTCACGATCCGGCAGGCCATCCTGCCCGATCGCGCCGGACGCCACGACGTCATCGTCGTCGACGGGGTGATCCGCGCGATCGTGCCCTCCGCCGGCGTCGTGGCAGGAGCCGTGATCGAGGCCGAGGGCCGCCTGCTGATTCCCGCGTTCGTCGACGCGCACCTGCACGTCGACAAGGCCTTCGTCATGGATCGCGTGGCGTTCCCCGGCCGTAACTTGACGGTCGACGAGGCGGTGGCGGCGATGCGGACCATCAAGGCCGCGTACACCGAGGACGATCTCGTGCGGCGCGGGCGGCGCACGTTCGAGCGCGCGCTTCGCCACGGCACGACGGCCATCCGCGTCCAGTGCGACGTCGACCCTGTCATCGGTCTCGCCGCGCTCGAGGCGCTCGGCCGGCTCCGGCGAGAGTTCGCCGCCCTGCTCGACGTCCAGATCGTCGCCTTCCCGCAGGAAGGTCTCCTGCGTGATCCGTCCACCGTCGACCTCATGCGGCGGGCGCTCCGCGCCGGCGCCGACGTCGTGGGCGGCGGCCCCCTCGATGACGACTACCGTGCCCACATCGCCCAGGGCTTCGCGCTGGCCCGGGAGCTCGACGTGCCTGTCGACGTTCACGCGGACCTTCCGATCGACGGCCTGAGACCGCTCACCGACTGGGAGGCGCCGCTGATCGCGGCGCACGCGCGCGCGAGCGGGCTCGGCGGGCGCGTCGCGATCGGACACTTCGCTAGCTCGAGCACGCTCAGCGCCGAGCAGACGCGCGTGCTGGCCGGCACGCTGGCGGAGGCCCGGGTGCACGTCGCCGCGCTCTCGGCCAGCGAGATGTACCGGCAGGGAATGGCGGACCCGGTCAACAGCCGGCGCGGCATGCCGCGGGTGCGTGAGCTGCTCGCCGCCGGCGTGAACGTCGTGTTCGCCTCGAACAACGTCCGCGACGCCTTCGTCACCTTCGGCGACGCC
>Ga0207646_10004207_pt1 | contig 15758 bp, 15 predicted proteins | sample KBSK5502metaG_FD_184343 | JGI IMG/M metagenome (GOLD analysis project Ga0207646, IMG submission 184343) | Corn, switchgrass and miscanthus rhizosphere microbial communities from Kellogg Biological Station, Michigan, USA - KBS K5-50-2 metaG... | ecosystem: Host-associated > Plants > Roots >... | reverse complement strand
CCCGTGATGGCCGAGCCCCGCCGTCGCGTCGCCAATTTGGGGATGGGCCTGGTCGTGGTCACCATCGGGTTGACGAGTCCCCTCCTGACTCTATGGTCAACCACCCTCGTCGGAAGCCACGCCAATCCCGACCAGTTCATCTCGCTACTCGGCGACTATGCCGCTGGACCGGTGTTGGCCTGGATGGTTGCGATCAGCGGCGCGTCGCTGCTGATCTTCGCCAGCAACACGGCCCTGATCGGCAGCTATCACGTCTTCCTCGCCCTCACCCGCATGCGGTTCCTGCCGCAGCTACTGACTCAGCGAAATCGGTGGCGCAACACGCCTCACTGGGCAATCGCCCTCGCCACCATCATCCCGGTCGGGGTTGTGATCTTCGGCGGCGGCAGTACCGGCACGCTCGGCGGCATCTACGCCTTCGGCCTCCTGGGCGCGTTCATGCTGACCTCGCTGTCGCTCGACGTGATCCGCTGGCACGAACGAGCCTCCGCGGTCGTGATGGTGGTCGGGGTCGTGACGACGGCGGCCGTGACCATTGCCTGGGTGACCAACCTCTTCGCCAAGCCGCTGGCAACCGCCTTTGGCGGTGGTCTATCACTCGTAGGCATCGCGATCGGCGTGGCCACCTATCGGCTCGCCCACCGGAAGGGTGTGCCCGCCGTTTTTCCGCACATCTTGCGCGATGATCGCCCACCGACGCTCATCTCGCGCGCTCGTCGGATCGGAAAGTGCTACATCCTTGCGGTCGTCCCGAATGAGCCCGGGCCGGCGGTCGCGCTGGCAAAAGCTGCCGTGGAGGTGGCCGATAACCAGACGATCGTCTTCGTTTACCGGGGCCAGGGCCTCCCGAGAACTGGATTGCCGCACCTGATGGAGATCGTTGATCCGTACCTCACCGACTCGACCGCCCAGGACATCCTCGGGCGGGTCGAGCGCGAAGCCAGGACGCACGGCGGGCATCGCAAGTACATCTATGTGGGTAAAGGCACCGCCGCCGAAGCGGCCGGCCGGATCGGCGCCGCGCTCCACCCGATCCACACCCTGGTCGTCGATAGCCCGAGCGAGAGATCAGCGCCGACGGCGGCGGGGCGGCCAAGACGCCTGATCGAGGATTCGGTCCGGATTCTCGACTACGGACCGTCCTGACGCCGCGCGCGTTTCGCAACTCCGCGCAGCTGCGCGATGCGAGCGCCGCCGAATGCGAGAACGATGACCGCCCCGAGGATCACGGCAAACAGGAGGGCGACGGCCAGCGGCAGGTGACCATGGAAGACCAGGAAGGATATCTCCACGCGCTGCAGGTTCTGAAGGATGAAGATCAGAATTAGGACCAGGGCAAGGATCCCGATGATGAGCGCCGTCCAGGCTCCACTGAGGCGCGTGTGTTCCTCGCCGGGATACGGCTCCTGTTCAGCCCGCCGTTCCGTCGACGGGGGATTGTCCGAGCTCAACTCTTGCTGCGCAGAGCGCTCCACCCCAGGACGCCCGTGACCCCTTCCAAGCGGTCCTTGACCGTCAGGCCGTGTTTGTCGATCACGTACTCGAACACGCCCTTGTCGTGGTTGCTGGTTCGCATCTTAATGATGTTGAGTGCTCGGCGAAGTTCGGAGCCGATTTCCAGGTAGCGAAGCATGATCACGTTGTGGAATAGGAACGACAATCCGCCGATCGGCTCCGTCATGGGTCCGAGGGTGGTCGTTTCGCTGGTGATCAGCACCGAGGCGCCAGCCGCGCGAATCCACCCCACGAGGCTGCGGGAATAGGCGGGAAACCGTTCTGCCTCGCGGGCCGCAAATACCAGCTCCGCGAGACTGTCGACCACTACACGACGAACGGAGCCCTTCGCCAGCTCCCGGCGCACTACGGCCGCGATGGTGTCGAGGTCCAGCTCTCCAACCGGGACGTAGTGGATGGCAAGCTGACCAGATTCGCGGGCCTTGCCCATGTCCCAGCCGAAGCTGGCGGCTTTGTTGATGAGCTGGTCGCCCGTCTCCTGGAAGGAGACGTAGAGGCAGCCCTCGCCCGCTTCGAGGCCCTCAGCAGCGAAGCGGAGTCCGAAAATGGTCTTTCCTGCGCCAGACGGCCCGAGAACGACGGTGGACTGCCCGGAACTGATCCCGCCTCCCATCAACTCGTCGAGCCGGGGCACGCCGCTGGCGACCGGCCCATCGGTAGCGACGGTGCCGTTCGGCGCCAGTGTCTCGAGTCGGGGGAAGACCTCGAAGCCCGCCTGCCCGATGCGAAACGAGTGCTTGCCGACGAGGTGATCCCCGCCGCGTAACTTCACAACACGGAGCCAGCGGCGGTCCACCGGCTCATGGGGCTCGTAGGCAAGCTGGATGATGCCGTCTGCCAGGGAGAACTCAACCCCGCCCTCGATTTCGTGGGACGTGTACTCACCGACCAGCAGGAGGAGGGCCTCGGTGTGGGCGACCCGGCTCGCCATGTCATAGAGCGCGGTGCGGAGTTCGTGCTTGCCGACGAAGTCGCGAAGCGCCTTGGCGCTGTCGATCACCACCACGGCCGGTCTGGTCTCAAAGCACTTCTGGACGACCTCGGTCACGACCGGGTTGAGCCCGGCCTCGCCCGCTTCCGCCACCAGCTCCCCGAGGTGGATGAAGTCTACGCTCTTGCCGAGCGCCTCCGGCTTAAAGAAACGGAAGGGCTCCAGGTGCCGCACGAGTTTTATGTGGGGCTCCGACAGCGTGGTGTAGTAGAGCGCTTTGTGCTCGGGCGTGGCGTTGGCAAAGCAGATCTGCTGGGCAAGGATGGTCTTCCCCGTGCCCGGGGCTCCGGCCACGATGACGAGCGAGCCCGGCTCCAGCCCTCCGCCGAGAATGAGATCGAGGTCCGGAAGCCCGGTTCGCAGCCGTCCCATGTCAGCCTCCATCTTCTCGGATCAGTAGGGCCGCGGCGTGAAGGAGCTCCCGCCGCGTGAATGGCTTCCGTAAACGGGCGTTGGCGCCGGCCCCCAGTTCGGAATTGCCGCTGACGACCAGGATCGGGATCCCTGCGGTCTTTGGATCCGACCGTAGACGCTCGATCAGCTCGAGTCCATCCATCATTGGCATCATGACATCCGTGGTCACCAGGTCCGGATGGCCCGCTTTGACGGACTTCAAGCCAGCCGCGCCGTGGCGCGCCTCGGTCACACTGTAGCCGGCGCCTTCGAGAATCAAGCGCATCATGAACCGGATGTCCGGTTCGTCATCGACGACTAGAATCCTGGCCAGCGATCCTCCCCTGCCTCTACACCTGTCCGGCCACCCACACGGGTGTCAAGCGCGCGCTGCCAATCTCTCATAGGCTCGGGGAGATGTCTGCAAAATCAGGCCGCGGGCGAACGCAAGAATTATTGCCTTGCTAAGTCTGTTCAACCCGACCGCAACAATTGTTGCGACGGTGCGATCGTTCACACTATTGCCTGAACAACCCGAGGAGGGTTTGGGGAATGAGCAAAGACGAAGACGCCAAATCTCAGCAGGCAGGGCTCCCTCGGATCCTGGTTATCGAAGCCAATCCCGCTTACCGATCCGTCATCAGCCACGTGGTGGAAATTGCGGGAGGACGTTGGGACAGCGTCTCAGAGATCGAACAAGGCAGGAAGCTCCTCGACGGAACCAAATTTGAGTTGGTGATCATTGGAGCCGGTACTGAGTCCCCGATCGATCCAGAGGTGGTGAAGGCGGTTCGCGCCCTCGCCCAGGCGCCCTTGATCATCCTCGATGAAACCTACAAGGGAGCGCTGGAAACCTACGAGGCCGGAGCCGAGCAAATCCTCCCGAAGCCGTTTGTGCCCGACGCATTGATTGGCGCTATCAAGGTGGAACTCCGAGGGCCGAGTCCCAGTTCACTGGTCCCGCTCGCGACGCGGATCGAGCTTGGTGGGCTCGTGTTCGATGCTGAGCGGCGTGTGGTCCTGCGGGGCGAGACAGAGGTGCGGTTCACCAAACGTGAATGGGAAATTCTTTCCTTCTTCTTGTCCAGTCCCAATCAATATTTCCGTGCCGAGGAGATCCTCGCACAAACCTGGGGCACTGACGCGTCGGCTGAGCAACTCCGAACCTACATCACCCGAATGCGACAGAAGCTGTCGCCTTTTGAGGCCTGGTGCACCCTGGTCACCGAAAAGGGCCGAGGCTACTGCCTTGTTCTCGAGGGAGCACCGGTCAGACCCTAGCCGGTGGCGAGGGAGTCCAACAAGTCCAGCGATGGGACGAAGAAGAGATTGCCGGTCAGGGCGCGGCTGAAGTCCAGCAGCCGATCGTAGTTGCCTGGGGGGCGACCGACGAACATGTTCTCGAGCATCTGCTCGATCGAGCGCGGCGAGCGCGCGTAGCCGATGAAGTAGGTGCCGAACTCGCCGCGGGCAGCGTCGCCGAACGGCATGTTGTCACGCAGAATCTTGGTTTCTTTGCCGTTCTCCTGGATCGTGGTCAGTGCGTTGTGCGCCGAGGTGGGCTTGACGGCGTCGTCGAGCTCGATGTCAGCGAGCTTGGTGCGGCCGATGATGCGCTCCTGTGCTTCCGTAGACAGCCCGTTCCACGCGGCCATGTCGTGAACGTACTTCTGCACGATGACGTAGCTACCGCCGGCGAAGCCGGGATCTTCATCCCCGATCAAGGTCGCGTCCGCAGCGGCTTGATCAGTTGGATTCTCGGTGCCGTCGACGAAGCCGATCAGGTCACGGTCGTCGAAGTACTGAAAGCCGTGGACCTCATCAACCGGGGAGACCGAGCCGCGGAGCCGAGCCATGAACTGCGTCGCCAGCTCGAAGCAGAGGTCCATCCGCGCCGCGCGGATGTGGAAGAGGATGTCCCCTGGCGTGGCAACGGCATGCCGCGATCCGGCGTGGAACTCGCGGAACACATGGAGGCCTGCCGGTCGGGCCGACTTGAAGAGCTGGTCCCAAGCGCTGGAGCCGAATCCCATCACGCACGACAGATAGCCTTCGAGATCACGGAACGCCACCGCGCGCACGAGCGCCGGGAAGTCTTCGCACAATGACCGCACCATGGCGCGATGTTCATCACCGGGGTTGACGGTCACGACCAGAAAAATCGCAGCTCGTGTCAGAGGCGCGATCACCGGCTGTGGATGCCGGCTGCTCATGGGTGCTACGCGCGCTCCACCGTGGCCTCGTCGCGGGCGATGAGCACCGGGTCTGGGCGGAGCGCCACGCGGACCCGCGTTCCCGCTGGGTAGGCGGTGGCCTCCGAGGTCGCTAACTGCGCCAGGACTGTCACGTCGCCCAGGTCGACGGTGACCCGGCTGGTAGCGCCGAGGAACGCGGTCGCGATCACCGTCCCGACCAGCAGCCCCGTTGCCGCCTGGCCGTCGCTCGCGATCGTCACCGCTTCGGGGCGTATCAGCGCCACAGCGGGCCCGTCGGCGGCGTCCGGCTGGACGAGCGGAAGGAGCGCGCCCCTAACCTCGACGCTGCCGCGGCGTACCACGCCGGGTAGGCGATTGCTAAGGCCGACGAACTCGGCAACGAAAGGGGTCGCCGGCCGCGAGTAGATCGTCGTTGGCGGCCCGAGCTGCTCGAGATGGCCAGCGCGCATGACGCCCACTCGATCGGCAATGGCCAGCGCCTCTTCTTGGTCATGGGTCACGAAGAGGGTTGTGATTCCGACGTCGAGCTGCACCCGGCGGATCTCGTCGCGTAGCCGCGCCCGGACCTTTGCGTCAAGCGCCGACAGTGGCTCATCTAGCAGCAGGACCTTTGGCTGGATGGCGAGCGCGCGGGCGAGTGCGACTCGCTGCTGTTGGCCGCCAGACAACTGGTGAGCGAACCGATCGGCGAAGCCGGACAGCCCAACGAGCTCCAGCATCTCGCCCGCCCGCTGGCGCCGCTGGATGGCGCTGACCTTGCGCATCTGCAGTCCAAAGGCCACGTTCTGCCAGGCCGTCATGTGCGGGAACAGCGAGTAGGCCTGGAAGACCATGCCCACATCGCGCTTGCTGGCCGGCACATTGGTTACGTCCTTGCCGCCGATGACGACGCGGCCGCTGTCGGCTACCTCGAGGCCGGCAACCAGGCGCATGGCCGTAGTCTTGCCGCAGCCGGACGGTCCCAGCAATGCCACGAGCTCGCCGGGCGCGAGGGTCAGGCTCAGCCCATTCAGGGCCGATACTCCAACATAACTGCGCCGCAGGTCCTCGAGCCGCACCTCGATACCGGCTCGGCCCCGCGAGACGGTGCCTACCGCGACCGACGGAGAGTCGACCATGTCAGGCCCTCCTCATGCGGCGCGCTCGTCGGGCAGCGCCGGCGAACGACAACACCATCAGCAGCAGGAACGCAAACAGCAGCGACGCCACGGAGACCGCGATCGAGGTCCCCGCATTGGCCAGACCGAGCTGGAATATTTCGACCTGGAGGTTGAGGTAGCTGAGCAGGTTCGCGAAGGTGAACTCACCAAGGACCAGGGCCACCGAGAGAAGACACGCATTGAGCAGCGCGCCGGACATGTTCGGCGCGATGATGCGAAACATCACCGTGCCCCAGCCGGCTCCCAGGCTGCGAGCCGCTTCCGAGAGTGTCTTAACGTCGATACCCGAAAGACCTGCGTCGAGCGCGCGGTACGCGTACGGCAGAACCAGAATGACGTAGGCAAAGGAAAGCAGGAAGATCGTGTCGACGAGGTTGATCGCCATCCAACGGTACACAGGCGAGAGCCCGACCACGAGGACGATCGCGGGAATGGTGAGCGGCAGGAGGCAAATGAATTCGATGATCCGCTTCAGTCGTGGCAGCCGGAGACGGACCCAGATCATGGTCGGCAGCAGTAGGACCAGCATGGCGACCGACGTGATCGCGGCAAGACCCAACGAATCACGGATGGCCCCAAGCAGGTCGGGATAGGTGACGATCGTCGTCCAAGCAACCAGCGTGCGTGGGGCGCCGACCCCGTTGCCTCGCGTGGAAAACTCGAACATCGCACCGATCGGAATGAGGAAGAAGGCGCCGCCCAGGACGAGCACAATCACTCGGAACACGCGCAGCCTGAGCCGGCGAGCGCGCGTCACCGGCCGGCCTCTTGTGACGGGTTCATCGAAGCCACCGCGACGTCCTGCGTTGAAGCAGGGCATACAGCGTCATCACGATTGCCACGATCACGACCATGCCGAGCGCCAGCGCTTGCGCGAGACCCGGGTTGTTGCGACCGGTCTCACTGGTGAGAAAGTTGCTGATCGCGATCGGCACGATTGGATTGCCCTGGCTGATCAGCGCGGCCGCGGTGGCATAGGCGGAGAACGCGTTGGCGAAGAGAAGCAGTGCGGCGCCGAGGAAGGCCGGGGCCAGAAGGGGACCGGCGACATAGCGCCAGTAGTGCCAGGTGCCGCCGCCGAGGCTCTCGGTCGCCTCACGCCATTGCGGGCGGATCCCGTCGAGTGCCGGGAGAAAGACCAGCAGCATTAGCGGGATCTGAAAGTAGGTGTACACGAGCACCAGGCCGGGCAACTCGGTGAGCCACACGCCGTGGGCAAAGATGTCGATGCCCCGGTCCTGAAGCCACAACCGGATGAAACCCACACTCCCGATGGTGGCGATGAAGGCGAAGGCCAGCGTCACACCGCCGAACTGGGCGAGCACGCCACTCGCCGACGATACCACCCGACGCAGCACGCCCCGCGGGTTTCCCGTGGCGACGGCGTATGCCAGCAGCGCGCCAGCCACGGCGCCAACGACGGCACTTGCCGTGGAGATCAGCAGGCTGCTCACGAAAGCGTTGAGGACGAACCCCTGGTTCAGATCGGTGATATTGGACAGGCTCGGCCCATCCTTGCCCACGAACGCGCCCACGACCACGATCACCGTGGGGAGCAGCAGGAAGAGGCCCACGTAAAGCAGGAATGGAAACGCGCCGATCCAATGAAGCGGGAAACGGCGGCCGCCCTCTTGCGGGCGGCGCGCCGTCTTGACGTCCGGATTACCGGCAGCGATCAACCCATCGCCTTGGACCAGTTGTCTTTGAGGTACTGGTTGGCCGCGGCCGCCTGGTCATCGCTCATGAAGACCGGCGTTCCCTTCACCGGCGGCAGTGCAGCCGCTGCGGCCGCGTCGACGCTCCCCGCCGCCGTCATGGCGGCCATGCGCACGGGGTGTGCCCCGCCCCTGAGGAACTCGTTCTGGCCAGCGTTCGAGTAAAGATACTCCTCCCACAGACGGGCGGCCGCCGGGTGTGGTGCACCTTTGTTGATGGCCTGCGCGTAGGCAGCAACCACCGGGTTTGCCGGCAAGAAGAGCTTCCATGTCGGCACGTCCTTGACGTGTGTCTGGGAGTTGTAATCCCACTCGAAAAGGACAGGCGTGGTGCCTTCCTTGACCGTGGCGGTCGTCCCGATTACGTTGACCCAGTTGCCGTTCGCCTTCAGCTGCTTGAAGAAGTCGACACCCTTGCTGATGTCATCGAGCGAACCACCATTGTTGAGGCTGACCTCCATGATCGAGTTCACCGCCTGGTTCGAGCCCAGCGCGTTGCCGGGAAGGGCGACCTTGCTCTTAAAGGCAGAACCCAGCAGATCCTGAATCGACGTGATCGCCGGCACCTTGCTGGAGTCATACCCGATCGCCATAGCGCCGCTGTAGTCCTGGACCCACAGGCCGGTGGGCTCCTTCGAGCTCGCTGCAATGTCGTTCCACGTTGCGACCTGGTAAGGAGCGAAGCGGTCGACGTTCTTCAGCGCGACCGCCATACCAACGTCAACCACGTCGGGCGCGCGGCTCGTCCCGGCGAGGGTGCCGATCGCGTCGACCTCCTGCTGGCTGCTGTCGTTCGGAGCAGCTGAATTGACGTGGATGCCATATTTGGTCTGGAACGCCGTGATGGTCACGCCGTAGTTGGCCCAGTCAGGAGGGAGCGCGATGACGTTCAGGGTGCCCTCTCTCTTGGCCGCTGCGACCAATGCGTCGATACCACCCATATCGGCGGCAGACTTTGCCGAGGCCGCGCTTGTGTTCGCCGAGTTGGTCGTTCCACATGCGGTCAGCAGGGTCAGCGCCCCGGCCAGGATACCCAGGCGGCGCAGGCCGAGTGCCCGGCTCATCCTTTTTCCCCTTCGAGCTGGCCGCCTATGGCCAGGAAGTCGCGTCGCCGAAGCCAAGCGTATTCCATGTTCCCCTCCCTTCAGAATCGAGCTAAGTGTGGGCTCTCCCCGTTTAACCATCTCCCGGACCACTTGTCAAGGAACGCCCGGTTAAGGCTCGGTTGCGCGATGATTGACGCTGGAGTGCGATGAACGAGAACCTGAGCCTTGGCCGTATCGCCGGGATCCACGTCGGGCTGAATTGGAGCCTTCTGGTGGTCGCTGCCCTGATCGCCTGGAGCATCGCGACCGGGATCCTGCCGGCGGCCGCGCCTGGCCAGACACCCGCGGCGTACTGGACGGCCGGCGTGGTGTCGGCCTTCGTCTACCTGGCCTCGTTGCTTGCCCACGAACTCGCTCACTCGATCGTTGCCATGCGGCGCGGCGTCAAAGTCGAGGGGATCACGCTCTGGCTGTTTGGCGGGGTTTCCCGGTTCAGCAGCGAGAGTAGCTCCCCCGGTGCGCAAGCGTGGATCACCTTCGTCGGCCCGCTCACGAGCCTCCTGCTGGGCGTCCTCTTTCTCCTCGTCGGGGCGGTCGTTGGCGGTGGCGCCAACTCGGCCCTGTTGTCGGCCAGCCTCGCCTGGCTCGGCTACATCAACATCCTGCTCGGAGTCTTCAATCTATTGCCCGCCTTTCCGCTGGACGGAGGGCGGATTCTGCAATCGCTGATCTGGCGAGGAACCGGCGATCGCCTCCGCGCCACCAGGATCGCCGCCCGCATCGGCATGGCTTTCGCCTTCCTGTTCATTGCCTACGGCCTGATCACCTTCTTCGCCGCGGGCAGCCCGATCGGCGGGGTCTGGGCAGTGTTCCTGGGCTGGTTCCTTCTGAGCGCCGCGCGCGCCGAGGAAGCCAGCGGCCTCATCCGCCAGGCGCTGTCCAGGATCACCGTCGCCGACGTGATGACGCCCAATCCCGTGCAGGCTCCGGACGACATCAGCGTGGAAGAGGCGCTACACGGCTACGTTCTGACATCTCGGCATTCGACCTTTCCGACTCATGACGCGAGCGGCCATCTGAGCGGGCTCTTGACCATGGCCGCTCTCAAGAATGTCGCCCAGGACGCTCGTGCCACGACCCGGATTAGAGAGATCATCTGTCCACTCGACAAGGTGTCCACCGCTACGCCGGCAGACCCGGCCACCAACCTTCTAGATGTATCTGACGGCTGCAGCGAAGGTCGCACGCTGGTCGTCGATAATGGCCTGCTGGTGGGGATCATTTCCCCGAGCGACATCAGCCGCCTGATGCAGAGGTCACTGGCGGGTCGTGCCCAGGCGCCAGCTCGCAGCGGGTAACCTCACTACGTCCGCTTTTTCGCGGCAACCTAGGGCGGGGGTGCAAGCGAAAGCGGGGTGTCGCCGAGTACGCGTTACTCGACGGACTGGGTTGCGTGGCAGCCGGTTCGGGCCACGCCCGCCTCGCCGGGCAGTTGATCGGGGCGGCGGAAACAGTCCGAACGCAGGCTGGAGCGAGCCTCATCCCGATCCTTGCTCCATTGATCGCCCATGCGGAAGGGCTGGCAACCGCGCTGATCGGCGCATCGAAGTTCGAGACGGAAGTGGGCGCCGGAAAGACGTTGAGTCGCGAGCAGGCGATCCGCCTGGCGCTCGGCGAGCCCGCTCAAATGGCTGCGACGGCGACCGCGAACGGCAGCGGCACCGATTTGCTGGGGAAGCGCGAGGCAGACGTCGCACGGCTCGTCGCCGAGGGGCTGAGCAACAAGCAGATCGGCGCGAGGCTCTTCATTTCAGAGCGCACCGCCGACAGCCATGTGCGCAGCATCCTGAACAAGCTCGGATTCAATTCGAGGGCGCAGATCGCCGGTTGGGTGGCGGCGGCGCGACCTACCGCCGGCTAAGGTAGTAATGCCGGGCGGATTTCGCCCGGTTGCCGCAAACCGCCATGTCGCACCAGCGGCGGCTCCGGTTGCGGGTGGTGTCCATAAAGAGCCATCGGCAGCTCGAGCCCGCGCACTGCCGGACGCGACGGAGGTCCGAGGACGTCAGCAGCTCCGCCGCCGATCGCACGACCGACCAGAGAACGGGGGCAAGCGGATCGCGGGTCGGCGTCCACGACCAGGCAAATCCCTCGAGCAACGGTACGAGGCGGGCGTGGGGAAGCGAGCGCGCAATCCAGTGATTGAGGCTCGCCAGGTCTTCCTCTAACGGCGGCTCGCCTTGCGAGATGCGCACGAATACCCGAAAGATGACTTCGCGGAGCTGCAGGGCGGTGCGAAGCAAGAGGCCACCTCCGGCCGGACGCTGGTTGGCCTCGCGCAGCAGGCGAGCCGCCTCGCGGTCGCGGACCAACCCGGCCTGCCGCGCCCAGCTGACCAGGTCACGGAACGTCTGGAGCCGCTCAATCGGTCGCTCCGACCGGCGCCAGCTGATGGTGTTCGCGAAATCGAGGCAGAGGCGCCCGCCACTGACGTGGAAGGCCCAGTCGCCCCCGGCGGCTTGACCTACGATCGACACGGTCTCATCATATAACCGTCTAATCGCAATTAGGTAGATAGGGAGGAACGCTTCTGAAGGCGTCGGGGCTGCTCGCACTTGGACTCGCCGTCCTTACGCTGGATGGGTGCAACCCCAGCGCGAATGCAAGTCCTGGGTCGCCCTCCCCTCACTCGAGCCGCGTTCTCCTCTCCATCCCGCGGTCAACGCTGCCCGGATCGGTCGGGATCGGGTTCGCAAGCTTGTGGATCGCGAACCGCACCGAGGGGACGGTATCTCGGCTGGACGCTCGGACTGGACACGTCCTCGTCACGATTCGCATCGGCGACCCGGCCCGACTCCACCCCAATTGCGAAGTCGATTACGACGACTCGCCCGCTGGAACGTTCCTGATCCGGCGCTGCGATCTTCCGAGCGCCCTCGCGGTCGGTGCGGGAGCGGTGTGGGTCGGACGAAACGACACCCTCTCCGTGGTCCGAATCGATCCCGCAACCAACCGGGTGGTGGCCAGCATCCCGGTTGGCGTGCACATATTCGGCCTCGCGGCCTCGGACTCAGCGGTATGGGTGAGCGCCTACGAGGATGACCGGCTCGTCCGCATCGACCCAGGCACCAACGCTGTAAGCCTCGACTTGCCCCTCCCCCACGGCCCCTCGGGGATCGCCACCGACGGAGACAAGGCCTGGGCCGTTGCCTATCGTGGAAGCTCGGTTAGTGCCATCGATGGTGCGAGCGGCCATGTGCAGCGGACGATCCCCGTCGGGTGGCAACCGTTTCCGATCGCCGTCAGCAACGGCAGCGCCTGGGTGCGCAACGAAGGCGACGCGAGCTTGTCGCGCATCGCTGTCGCGAGCGGAACGGTAGTAGCCACAGTCCCGATCGACGCGTTCACCGGAACGGACGGCATTGACAGCCTGGCGGTGACCGACAAGGGCATCTGGATCGGGGGGCAGCGCCTGCAGCGCGTCGATCCGTCTTCGAACCGCGTCGTCGAATCTCTACCGTTCGAAGGGCGCCCGGTGACGGCTGGCGACGGGACGCTATGGGTCATCGGGATCAGTGGCCTCATCCTCCACATCGACCCGCGGCGATAACCCGGAATGGGGTCCGGCGCCATCACGCGGTAGCAGTGCGCCTGGAGTGCCTGCAGCATCGTAGGCAGGATCCGGATGGATGCGAAGGCATCGGCAAGGCGCACGAAGAGTTTGAAGAGCGCCCCATCGTAAATTGCCTCCGCGACCTGGGCGTCGCTCCACCCCGCCTCCCGCAATCCCTGGACCTGTTCGTCCGTGATGCGATAAGCATGGCGGGTCAATGTTTCAACAAATTCCAATAACAGCCGGTGCTTGGGCGACAGGCTCGGGTTAAGCGCGGAGACCTAGGAGGCGATCATCTCGTGCTCAGCCCGTGTCAGCGCTCCATCCGTGACATGCAGCCGGCTGGCCCGATCGATGGCGCGCAGGAAGTCGGGGCGCAGGCTCATCGTCCGCAGAATGTCGGGGATCCTGCCCCTCGTCGACGTCTGCCTGAGCGCCCGATAGAGCTCGGCGATCTTACCGGTCGCGTCGTTGTCGTCAACCCACGCTATTCGTGCCATCTCTCCCTCCTGCGGCGGCCCCTCATCCGCCACGACACCGTTTATCACTTACCGACCCCGAGCCACTGGCGCAACGCATCGGCGCTCTGCGACTCCCAGCGTCATCTCAAGACTGGCTGGCCGGCGAACGCGTGTCGCCGGCTCAGCCAACGCGGATCTGGTCGAAGCGTTATGGAGCGGGATTCAACGTCGCGCTACCTGTCGGGCAGTAATTCATCGAAATGATCAAGCCCCCGGGAGCTGGGGTCGGCGTGCAGGCTCCGCTCGCCGCGTTGTAGTACTTGAGCGCATAGCCGACATACGTACTGCCAATCACCCCCATGGTGTTCACGCCTGACTCGTCGAGGACCGTCTGCTGATATTGGGGAGCGTTATAGCTGTTGTTCGCCCACACCTGGACGCCGTAGCTCGGATACCAGTCGGTCTCCCACGGTAGGGTCAGCGTCCCATCGGCGTTGAAGGAGCCGCTCAGCGTCGCGTCGATGACGTCGTTGTAGGGGCCGCAGGACGCCAGGACAAACGTGATGCAGTTGTAGGAATTGGTCTCCCCGGGTACGAAGGGGTCCCAGCCCGAGGTGCCGGTCGAAAAGCTGGCCCCGGAGGCGGAGCTCGACACGTACCGAATCCCGTCGGTGCTGGCTACAGTGCAGGGGCCGCCGACATGGGCGCCAAACCAGAAGTAGTCAAGGGTGACCGAGCTGGTTCCGTGTTGCTGGGTGGTGGTGTAATTCGAGATCGTTCTCGTGACTGGGTTCCAATCGAAGTTGACCACGGTCTGGGTGCGAAACGAGCCGTTGTATCCCGAGTGGCCATCCCCGGCGAAGACGCCGGATACAGTCGTGTCCAACGGATCGAAGGGCGTGTAGCAGCCCGGGACCCCTGGGTCGCCGGGTCCGGTGCCGAACACCGTGTTCTCACTGCTGTAGGTGAGATAGGGGCAGGTGTCGGCCGTGACAGCGCCGAGCGCCCCAAAGAGCAGGAGCGCGCAAAGAGACGAGGTGCCTGGATCCCACAGCTGCGCTTGGGGAATGAAGGATTTGAGCGTGATCGTGTAGTGGGTGTTCGGTATGAAGGTCCACGTGATCCCATAGGCGGTGCAGATCGTCCCGCCGACGACGTGCGCGATGTGTTTGCCGGGGAACTCGCTCTGCGCCATCCAGACGTTGATCGCCCGGCCCTTGAGGCAGGCGAAGTTCGGATCGTTGGTCTGGAAGTTCTGGAGCTGCACGGGCGAGCCGCACCAGGGCTGGCCCGAGCCGCCGCAGTTGCTTTGATACGTGATCAGGTTGGCATCGGAAAGCGTTTGGACCTCAACGTTCGGAAGGAGGGTCAACTGGTAGGCCGCCCCATTCCAGGAGCCGGAATAGGTAAAGACGGGGAAGGTCCAGGTGTCCGCGTAAGGCGTGCACATCGAGCCTGCGACGACGCGAACGACATAGAGGCCGGGAAACTCGTTGGGCGCGCTGTAGACGTTGAGACTCTGCCCATCGAGGCACGAAAAGTGCGCGTCCTGGGTTTGGAAGTTCGAGACACTGCCGACCACCCTGGCATCGGTGAAACACTCAACGCAGGTGTTCGCAATGAGCGTCAGCGAGGACGACGGGTAATTTAGCCACGAGGCCGCGTAGCTGTAGAACGGGAAGGTCCAGGTCCCGAGGAAGCAGGCCGCTCCCTGGGTGTCGTCGTTGACGACGTAAGCCCCGGGGAACTCCACCGGCGCGGTATACACATTGATCGCCAGCCCGTTCAAGCATGACTCCTTGTGACTGGTGGTCTGGAAGTTCGTAATCTGCCCGACGAATCTGGCATCAGGGTAAGCCGCCACCGTGACGTTCGCCACAGGGGTCAAGGAATAGGAGTAGCCCAACCAGTTCGCGGTGTAGCTGTACGTCTGGCCGGCGCTGGCCGGCGTTGCGAACATCGTGGCAGAAAGGAGCGCGAAGACCGTAGGCAGAAGCATCACCCAGCGAAGTCGACCTCTCATTGCTCATCCTCCTTTGCTTGGCGCCGATCCCGTCGGCGGCCACACTCTATGACCTGGTCGCGCTACGGTCTATCCACCGAAGGCATGAAAAAGCGTGTCGAACGGGGAGCTCTTGTGATGAGCGGAAAGGAGGAGCGAAAAGGAGGAGGAGTACGAGTGCGGTGAGTTCAAGCGGCTAGAATGGCCGCGGCCGGGGCGTGATGCAGCGCTTGAATCTCGGGAGCCTAGCGGAAGAGCGGGCGACGCCGTGGGTTCGGCGGCTGCTCGGTGTCGGCGCCATCGTGCGCTGGATCGGCCTCGGCGTTGCGGGCATCATCGGGGTGCTCGCGCCGCCCCGGGCGCCTGCACTGCTCGTGGCACTGATCCTGACGGTCGGCGTCTACAACGCAGCTGCCATGTGGCTCGCCGGCCGGGTCGGCGATCAGTACCTGATTCGGATCGGTCAGGTCGTCACCGTCCTCGACCAGATCGGTTGCCTGGTCTTCCTCGCGATCTTTACCGGCCTCCCGGGGGGAACGCAGATCGCCTTCTACGTGCCGATGGTGGTCGAAGCGGTCGCCTACGGCGGGGTGCTCGGAGCCGGCCAGGCCATCGTGGTGTTCTCCGTTGGGATCATCGGCGTCGA
>Ga0207646_10004206_pt1 | contig 15759 bp, 16 predicted proteins | sample KBSK5502metaG_FD_184343 | JGI IMG/M metagenome (GOLD analysis project Ga0207646, IMG submission 184343) | Corn, switchgrass and miscanthus rhizosphere microbial communities from Kellogg Biological Station, Michigan, USA - KBS K5-50-2 metaG... | ecosystem: Host-associated > Plants > Roots >... | reverse complement strand
TCATTACTTGTCAATAGAGTTCGCATCATTTTACCACCTTCCATCTTCTCAACAGTTGCATGAAAGTATCTCCCATCAACAGCAAAATTCATTGGTGGTAGATTTTTCACATGTCTTATTTGTGCGCCAGCATCAAGAAATATCTTGACTAGATCTTTGCTGTCGTTATCTATAGTTGTGATCCATCTTACACCGTCCCCTTCGCCTGTCTTATGTTTATCAATTATTTTCTTATATAAATCAAAGAAATTGTCATAAATTAATTGCATTCCGCCGAGTGAAGAACAAACTGATCGGTCTGAAGCATTTTCAATAGCATACTTCATATGATTGAATATTTCATCTGGATTTTCCAATACCTTGGTTTCCACATGCTCTATTCCTTCTTCAATTTCTCTAATTTTCTGGCCTGCAGGAATTGCTCTGTACCAAAAAATATCAAAGATATATTGCATCTGTTCTACAACTTCTCTGATGTTGCTGTAAATAACTTGGGTCAATGGTGTTGCTTCCTGGAGTACCGTCGTAGCCATATATTCTGTTTCACTTACTGCAATGCCACCCTTCATCCCTTCCAGATGGCGAAGTTCGTCTACAAGTTTCAGCAGCTCTTTGCAATAATGAACGTTATCTTTAGTAATTTCAGTAAATGCTCTTATTTTCCCCCCTCTATTTCTAATATCTTTATAACCATTTCTATATGCCTCGATCTCAACGACTATGGAAGGAGCCTCACTATCAAAGCAAATGTCCATTCTTTTCTTGACATTTTTCATAAATTGGACCCCTCTTCCAACGGCATTTTCAGCACCGTACAATACCTCGGTTATTCCAAAAGTCTGTTTGCCTTCTATTTCCCTAATCCTCTTTGTGGCTGGTATTGCTTTATTCCACAAAGTGTCAAAGATATACTGCTGATGTGCTACTATTTCCTTTAGATTGCTGTAGATAATTTGTAATGCTACATATGATGTTGCTTGGGTGGCTGCTGGTGCAAGGTATTCTTCTTCACTTATCATAAAATTACCCTTGATTCCATCTAAGTGTTGAACTTCAGCAATTTTCATAAGCTCTTTACAATAGGTGATGTTTTCAGTTGTAATTTCAGTTAAGTATCTCAGCTTTACATCCCTGCCTTTAGCATCAAGAAATGATTTTCTTATTGATTCAATTCCAAGGGCTAATGCTGGACGAGTATGATCCATACAGCTATCAATTTTGAACTTTGCTTTAGAAAAAAATTGTATTTCTTTCTTGATCACATTTGAGGGTCCGTAGATTACCTCTGTTTTCTCACTCCCTGAAATTGAACTCACGAGATACTCAAAGTTAGTGCTACTTCGGAAAATATAAGGTAGTATGATAGAATATAGAAGTGCTGTAGGAATACTCTCATTACGTGGTTGGATTTGCTTGAGAGAACAGGTATGGCTAGATATTGTTATTCTCTCCGATAAGATAAGAGGAGATATAAAAGAGGTCCTAAGGTTGGTAAAATCGCAAAACTCTTAGAGGAGGGTCATCCCATCGCATATATCTGAAGCGAATCAAAGAATAAGACTAGTATAAAAATCAGTCGTTAATTCTAGAAACCAAAAAGAGACAGTCAGCTTTCGATAATGCTGAAGGGCTGAAGGAATTCATCTGTTGAGCAAACAAAGCAGCCTTTTAACAGGCATCATTACCATTTAATTAGTTACATTGTCCTCATTCTATACAAGAAGACATTGTCAAAATCTATAAGCGAATTTAGTAAGTTACTTAAGCCACTTTTAGCCGCAGGAACAATAGTTGTAGCGTTTGGTGTAATCTGTATCTGGATAGGCACCAGTGTCGTTTCACCTGAAGAAGGTGAAGGCTTCAAGATCATCGGCATAAGATTTCTAATTGGTGGAATAGTTTCGATTACTCTTGCTTTCATAGCAAAATATTTTATGCTTATTAAATATCTTTTAAAGCAGATTAGTTACAAGGGAAAATCAGGAGGAGACAAGTTTTCTGATTGGCATAAGCCCTGACGACTGTGTTAGTGCACTAATAGATCCGATTAGAACCCAATTTAGTAGTTTCTATTGCGGCGATGGAGTGGTTGAAACTATTGTAGAAGATGTGAAATTTACTTATTTCATCATGGCAAGTCTTGTCCCGTACTACGGAGTGTCATAAAGAGTTTCACCTTACAGCTAGAAAGGACAAGGAAAAAATAAAGCAAAATCAACACTAACCACTTAAATTATAAGCCAACTCACAGAAAAGATATTCATATTTACAGGCATTGGCAAAATGGTTTGTCATTATACTTTTAGACTTTTCATCTTCTCTCTTATTTAAAATCTTTTTTATTTCGGCCACCTGCCCATGTGGGGGACATAGAGCTAGAAAACACAGTTGGTAATTTGATGATAGCAGACCTCTTATCTAAATCTTGAACTCAATTTAGTTGAAGTTTATCCTTTAGATCCTTGAATCTGTTCCTTAAGGTCACGTCTGTTATCCCGGCTGCTTGTGCAACCTCTTTTTGAGTTCTGTGTTCTCCAGTTTTAACACATGACATATATAGAACTGTCGCAGCGAGTCCCATAGGATTTTTTCCTGCAGATATTTCTTTATTTGTAAGATTACTCATAATATCGAATGCCTGACGCTTGGTCTTTTCATTAAGAATAGCCTTGTTTGCAACTTTTACGATACATTTCATAGGATCAAGCGTTGGAATTTTTAGGTCAAGTTCAGAGATCAGTATTCTATAAGTTCTAGCCGCTATCTTAGGTCTTATGTTATTGGCTTGGGCTATTTCTTTTAGTGTGTTGGGAATTCCTAATTCTCTACATGAAATGTATATGGCGGCAGTTAGTACTGCAGATATCGATCTTCCACGTACGAATCCCCTTTCCTCAGCTTTTCTAAAGATGTAAGCAGTCTTCTCAATTATTGCATCGGGTAGCCCAAGTTTATCTTTTAAGGTGTGTAGTTCATTAAACGCAAATTTAAGAGTCCGATCAGTAGAAGTATGAACCTGTGTTCTATAATCCCACGTTCTTAACCGATGTATTGTAGAAAGCATCGATGATTCAATTTTATATCCACTAGCATCCTTATCGGTCCTTGCAATAATAGTAGATAGCCCCATATCATGACTAGCCAAAGAGGTTGGCATTCCTGTTCTCCTCATATCTTTTGCTTTTTCAGTATTGGGGAACGTACGCGATTCTTGTTTGGTTTCTTGAATTTTATCATAAATTACCATACCACATTTACTACAAACTATCTCTCCAGATTCAGGATCCGTTATTACGTTATTGCTTTTACATATAGAACATACAACTAGCCTCTGCATTATAGAAACTGCATTATCATTATTATTATCGTCTTTTGATGCGTCTGTAAATATCTTCTTTAGAACAATATCTACTACCATGTAAATCCATGTAATATATTGGGCAATCTCCAATAAAAAGCTAAAGCAGGCAAATCAAATGAAGATTCCCAATAACTTTCGAAATATTCTTTTAACATACCCAAACGTTATTGAGGGTTCTTCATGAAAGTATTATGAAGAGCGATCCAAAGATTAGATTAGTTATTATCTATGATCTAACTGGCAAAATAATTCACGCTGATCACCGTGAAGGTGTAAAGAATTTAGACTACAGAAGAAAATCACTCGAACTAGTAGTGAATTCGTGAAAAACACGTAACCAACTTGCTACAAAGATTGGAAAGGGAAAATACGCGCTGGCAGAATATGAAAAGATCAAACGGATCACCATGCCCTTGGGAGACGAGCACCTTCTTTATGTCACTACCGAACTAGAGGCAGATCATTCTGTCCTGATCGATAGAATCACAAAGTTAGACTCACAATAGAACAGAAGAAGACTTGTCACCTTCGCGGGTTCCATAGTCCGTCTGATTTCCATTTAATTTAAGTAAAAACAACCGTCTTTATTAGTTATATTCTTATATCTAAGAAACGAAGTGTAATCTAACCTTTTGGTTTTTCATATGTCTAAATGTGGTAGTGACTTCACTAATACATTATCACATTACGAAAGACGGCGGGTGCTGCAGCCGTAGTACCAGGCACGTTACAGTCGTTGCCACACATCAGGCGTTTAGTCCAGCGCTATAGGGAGCCCTATAGTTCATGTCGAACCAGAATAATCGCGATTCTCCTGATTCTCCGGCTGATCCGCCAGCAACTGGTTGATTCCCCCATCCTATGAGAATTATTGAAGAGACCACGAACGGAATTGAAGTGACAGCAGCAAGTCCAAATATTACAGATTTTGGATTCAAATGTATGGGATCCACCGGCAGTGTAACATTCTGTGTAAGATCTAGTAGTTTCCAAATTTCTTAGACAAGATTTAGATAAGTACAGGAGTCTATTTCCACATGTGGCTGCCGCTATCCAACTGGGTAAATCCGGTAAGTCTTCAGTAAGACGAGATAGCATACAGTATTTCTATACTGATGCACATCATTCAAATCCACTTTGTAGAGTAACGGCTGTTGAATAGATTACAAAATTACAAAATAAACCTTTTTAGGGAGATCAAAATTCATCATCCGCTGGAATATCATGAATAAGATTGGTAATGGTAGCAGAAGATGTTTTATTTCCAGGTAACTCACCAGGCTCCACGGACAAAGAGGAATCCATTGAGTGTTTTAATCGTAATTGAGTCCAAGCGTATTGCTTCTCCTGCTCACTAATAGTACATTCTATCTTTATTCGTGTGATCCCATCCTTATCAACAAAAGCAGTATATTCACAACTATCAGAGGAGTCCACCAGAATCTCGCGAAGGTCATTATCTAACGAAGAAACATTCTCAGCACAGGAAAGTATTTCTATCCTTACTGGAAGTCTTTGATAATCCCTCACACATCTTATTGTTAATCTGAATATTTATAGTTTTTATAACTTTAATTCACCACATTGCAGAAGAGTGTTTCCACCGCAATGGCTTGTACGAATCTATGTGAGGCTGCATTCCAAAATTATAGTTGGTGGGAACCATTACCAAGGCGGCAAGAAATACTGAAGAAGGTGTGAAATTTACTTTTTTATAATTTTCTAAGCAACCAAAAGAATTAACTTCCTTATCCCAAGATCAGTGTCATCTTGTTCTTCCGAGGTTTTACGGGCCAACTTAAATACTCGACTGCAATATCAATCAAATATGGAGTATGCACATCCTGAAGTTCTCGTTGATACTCAATGGGTAGCCGACAACTTTAAGGATTCAGTAAAGGTTCGAATAGCTGAAGTAGACTATGACCCAAGGTCTAATTATTCACTCGGACACATCCCGGGAGCTGTTCTATTTGACTGGATGCAAGACATAAACGATCCAGTAAATAGGAATGTTTTAAGTAAGCAAGCCTGTGAGGATTTATTACAAAAGAGAGCAGGACTTAACAATGATACCCAATTCTAAAAAAGAGATGCTGCCTACGCTCATGAAAATCTTATCGCCAGTAACGGCTAGAAAAGGGTTCTCAAATCCCAAAAAATAATTAAGAGGAATCTTAGTTAATCCGAGTTCTTTTATGTTAGATCAGCGGTCTATGTCGACGTCATTGCTGGCGTCATTTGCACAAATCGAGTTGGTACAGAAATTTGCTTGGCTAATTTGCTGATCAACCTTTATGCTGTTGCTGTTATGGTTGTGATGTCCCCATGCGAAAGCCTGTTGTGGTATGGCGAATGCTGCTGTAGTCATAGCTACTGCTGCTACGATTGCTGCAATTGCTAATGTGGTGTTCTTGTGATTCATTTCTCAGAGGCTATCTTCCATCATACTATATTTGAGATGCTTCACAGCAAATGCTATGAATATAAGAGAAATTGTCGATATATTCAAACTCTGATATATTCTTTGGAAAGATTATGGTGATAATGTTGCTTGATATAACAAAGAGAATACTACTCCTGGCATGACAGATATCTTTTATCGATAATAACTAGATGGTATGATTACCAATCCTATTTATTTGATTATTTAACACTAATGATTTGGTGTGGATTAGGCCAAGAAGAGAGGGTCTGCAATAAGGAAATAAACCAAATCTGGATTCAATGGGGTAATGGTAACCGCTTAGCCATAGTCGAAGGAAAAGACGAGTGGGAAATTATAGGGGGTGAATCTAGATAAATGAAAATCATAATCATTGTAGTAACAGCAACGATTCTAATGATACTGTCATTTGTAGACGCAAATCCAGGCTTCAGTTTACTGTGTAATAATGGTAACATCATAGAAGGGTTATCAAACAGATAATCCCATAAGACATCTTCCCAGAATGTACAAATCATAGTACGCTTTCTGATTTCTTATTTTTGGATTTGGCCCTTAGACGTTGATCTTATAGCATCAGGTCAGATAGATGGTGTGTAGTAGTTTCCAAAGGAAAATGTTTGAGCCTGTTCCAACGCTTTGTTGTAAAATATGTAAAACGAATTTTGCAGTTAGCTCTTCGTTGTTATAGATAGTAATTTTTGATCTATTGATCGTTGAAAATGGGAATCTAAATTCCGCTGCCGTCTGATTTTCTAATTTCTATTGTAACTTTATCGCCCACCTTTATGGCCATATCCTCGTACTCCCTCATACTCATTTCAAATGTACGAGAATCGGTGAGAGCGCCGCCACCACCCGCCATCCGGGAAATATTTGACATCATCTTCGGCAGATTTTTCATCAAATCCTCTGGAGAAGTAAACGCCATCATATTTGGGCCAAAAGGATTCTGCTGCCTTTCACCCCCTTGGCATTGAGAACCTCACCAACTAATAAAAGGGATAAGGAAAGACTGAGGCAATTACAACGTAGAAGAGAAGAACAAGACAGAATTATCAGGATTACGCAAGTCAGAATAAAGTGAATATATCTGAAGTGAGAATAATATGGGAAATTAGTGGGTCGAAATAATTAATATTTCAATTTCCAACCAGAAGGCCAAAACCTTCGGAGTATGAGGAAATTGGGAAATATTTAATCATTAGCGATATCGGCTTAGATTGGAAATTTGAAAGGAAGTATACACGTTAATTCCTTTACGCACTCTCAATACCTGCACTAAGGAAATGCAAGGCGTGTTTTCCCTCATCTGTTAAAGAGATAATATGATGTGTTCCAACCTTAGTTTCAGTAATAAATCTCCAATATTTTTGCAATGGGTCTATCAGATTCTTATTTAAGGACAGGTAAGCCGCTTTCTCTTCCATCATTATATTCATCCTCTTTTCCGTGAGCGAAGGGATAGTTAAAATTCAGAAACATATATTATCACGTCTTTAATCGATTGGAATGTAACTAAATAGAAATCAATTTCTTGCTACTACAAGCCATCAGCACTGACCCGCTAATGAAACAACACCATACGCTGCTGTCGTAGACTGCTCTTTTAGAACAGTTCCCTTTTTTACTATCTTAACGTCTAGTGTTCCCCCTTCAGTTTGTTTCTGAAATGACACAGAGTATATCCCACCAAAAGAACATGGAAATGCGATTGTATTAGTGCCTGAACCTTCCTTCGTTGAAGAGGTGAAGTCAGAACCCGCTACGGCTCCTGACCATCCTGTATCCGTATCTATTTCTGCAAACGCCGATTGGTCATTTTCATCCTTGGTTGTTCCAATCTCTTTACTGTATTTAACTTCAAATTGACAATGAACGTTACATTCCGCTGCAGTTGCAGAATGGTGAGATATCGCCGTGATTCCTATTACCAACAACGCAGTTAGTAGCGCGACCTTCATATTCGTTCCATTGTGATGTTCGTTCATATAACCGCCCATTTTCCCTTCCGGTCAATCCGAGATACAATTGCTACGGATCTAATCATCATCATGCCTTTATTTCATTTTCTTCATCACGTCTTGTTTCATTTCAAGAAATTCTGCTTCTGAAATTATTCCCTGTTCTCTTAATTTTGCTAGTTTAGATAACTCGTCTGCCAAGGATAATGAAGATGGTTGCTGCTGCGGAATGGAAGAGGATCGTTCGACGGAATGCGCTTCAGACAGATTCCTCATAGCTTCTTTGATATATTCTACAATTTTTTCGGCTTTATCTTTCGGGATTGCTTCTATATCTTCCTGGTATCCATAGGCTCTAAGTTTTATTGTAGAAGAGAAAACACCTTTTCCAAGTTGTATTGATGTAATTTGATTAAACGCAATAGCGTCCAATTTCTCCCTTGCACCTAACATTGTGGGATTCCTGATAATTACTCTTTTATTAGTCACAAATATTGTATTTGGAGTTACGGCCGAACCGCCTGGTTTGAATTTGGACTGCTTTGCAACGATTTCTACACTTTCGTCTTGATCTAGCTTAGACGCGATTTTACTGATTTCTTCCTGATCTTCATACTTATGATATGGCGTGTTATTTCAAGCTCCCTGAGACACCAGAAACATAAAACTATATCCAAGTGTCTGCTATAAATTGCTAAGGAAAGATGTTCTATAAGATGATTTATATTCCTCTTCATATGGTGACAAGGAATCGTTGTTAGACATCTGAAACATCTGTCTCCGTGTACGATGTGACATTAGCACCGGGATTAAACTCCCCGATATCGGCTATTAGCTCGTCGTCTGATTGTTTCTTCTTCCTACCTATTGAATGGATAAATGGCTGAGTCTTATTATTGGGACCATACTATGCCCTTACACAATAGTCTGAATGTTTTGTCTGGCTGGCTAATCGCCTATCGCCACAATTTTTACACCAAAGGATTGTATTATTTTCTAAACTAATATAACGTTGGTTACATATTTTACAACTGGCCGAGAGTCCTGATATAGGAAATACTGCAATAGATACCTTATTCCTCTGTTCTCGTATCTGTCTAGTTGTCTGATTATAATCGTCTTTCAATCCCCAACCCCCAAAGTGTCTCGAATTGTACCCGCCATTCGTATTATATGCCCCCATTCATGTTTCATGGAATATGGCATATTTCCCACGAGGGGTGTTATGATTTTTATGACACTAATTAGCATTATTTGGCGTGTCTTATGTCGCTTATGCCGCCCATAGGGGTTTTGTGATGATTTGTGATACTTTTGTGGCAGTTTGTGGCGTGCTTTGACAGGGTATATGTCCCTTCTGTCCGTTACCACCGAGTTCCAAATATTTGGAAGTTGGCGTTTTATATGACTCTATATGAGGCTGCAATCCAAGGGTTTTATGGTGTTTTATGGTGTATTTTGGCAAGGGTATACCCAAACTAATTGGCAATAATTGACTTTTGGTCAAGGATACCATTGTGACGCAAGGGTGCGTAGATTCTGTCATACCTAACATACATCACAACCTCCTTAGTTTATCCACTGCAGAGTTTAACAATTCCACATCTGCAAGTATCCTGTCAGATTTGCGTAAGATCCTTGAATTTAATTTTCTTTGATATAACGTCGATTTAATCTCCTCGTCTAAGATATGTACAATTAGTAAGTCGACTAGCTGAATCAGTTACTGACCATTCTCTAAGATGTTGGTTCTTACTGTTACTATCTATTTTGCACTTGAATCGCAATAAGTCCATTGACAGACCTAGGTACGATGCCTTTCTAGATGCTTGCAAATATTACAGGATCTCAACTCTACCATTCCATGATTCACTAGGAATATCTTCTAAAACAATATCTTGCTTGAAAGAATTTTGACCCCCACGTAGAGACTCTACTACTGAAATGTTTTTCCCTATCTCAACATAATTTTTATTTACTGTCTCTTGTAATTATTTCAATAATATTTTTTTATTTCTATATCTATGGTGTCAAAATGCATATCCCTAATATCACTATGTCCTAGAGAAGTGTGGGCCGCTTAGTTATTTTTCATACTTATCAAGCAGATCATGAAGTTCCGTCTTCAACTCCAATAGTTTGGCATCATCATACTTTCTTTCAAGGTTCCTATATTTGATAAACAAGCCTCTGACTTCACTAACACAGATGTTTCTCCTTTTGGTGCAGTAGCGATATATGAGTAAAATGCCAGCTATTGAAGCAAGAAACCCCCCAATTAGTGTGTTGTAAATCCACAACCCATCCAGAAACAACAAGGGAGGTTTGTTAGATATGGTTGCGAGTGTGGAGTTTAACGAGTTCAGCTGGGAAGAGTTCAAATTCAATGGTTTTAATAATTCAATAATATTCTTTCCAGGGACAAGAGGAAGAGTACTGACTGCAGTAGCTGCAACGAATAAACCTAGTATAAGTGCACCGACCAAAAATCCAACATACAATAGGTGTAACAAATGTTCCACCCTGGAAGCGGCGTAGAAGCCGGAGATGTAATTGGTAAGACCCACGTCAACTTTGAAAATCTCCAAATACCGTGCACGAAATACAGCTCCCAATAACAGACTTTGATAGAGAGTATCCAGCCAATATAATACCACCACCAAAACCATCGTCACTATTATGACTGCCACCTGCGCAACTCTGCTGGTGTCTGAAAAGCCGAGGAAGGAACCGGCGGTTAGAAGTCCGGTTATAAGAGTAAAGCCATATTTTCTTAGGTCTATGAGAATCTTATCAAGTCTATCAACTGTGTCTCTACTTATCTTCCACTCGTCTTGGGCATCATTTTTCGCGGCCACAAGATGGTGAGACATATTAATTATTTAAGTAATATAGAGCTAATACAAATAATAAAAACCGTCATAACAGCATTCAGATACACTCACATGTCAGTCTATTGTCGTTTTCTTATAATACTTTCTTTAGGTCGCTGATCAAAGAACCTATACTTCTATATATATGTATGTCTTCTTTCTTTTTACATACGCCCCAGATCATATTGTTTATTGCAAAACCTTCTAGTGATTGATTCCATCTCCGCCTATCAGTTGATAACCCAAAGATTTTCTTATCTCTTGCATATGCGTACCCTAGTTCAACAGCAGTACCACTGTCGACGTCAGGTCCATCAAGCCATGCAACAATTATCTTACATTCATCTAGTGCTTTGATATCATCAAAGAATGCTTCATCACGTCCCACACCTGAAATCCCTACATCACCGACATCACGATGCGCGAGAAAGAAATCTTCCTTTACCTTAAGATTTAATCCTTTGGATAACTCACCCTCGAGCATCTCTAAGTACATCTTTTCAGAATCTGAGAAGATCGGGCCAGCTATGTAAATTGTTTTCGACATCTTGATTCTATGGTGTCTCTTACTTTCACTTAAAACTTTTTCGCCTATATTTTCCTGCTTAAGTTGCATTTTAGAGAGAATATTGTGAAGGTCTTACTGTTGTTGAAACCCATTATGGAAACGGTAACAAATATTGTAGAAGACATGAAGTTGTTTTCTAGCATATCGGGGGTCTTTTGTCCTTTTTGTGGTATTGCATTAAGAGCTTTACCAACTAATAAGAAGGACAAAGAAATGCTAAGGCATTTCCAGCTACGAAGGTGGCATTAGCTTACGAAAGTAATATGAATCTTAAGGAGCTTAAACAATAGACTACCATCCAAATCTTATCATTTTTTCCTATTTCTGTAGCGGGGTGTCATTCTGACCATCACTAACATCACCAATATCACCAACCAACCAATCCTTTCCTCTTGTTAGAATGTCTGTCTAGAACATGGTATACCAGTAAGAGGTATAATTCATTCAAGGGAGGAACGGATGAAACACGTGAACAGGATATAGAAATATATCATGCGGGGATATTAACGCAGCAACATCTACTGGATAGCCTATGGGATTTGAAAGATAAGACACTTGGTTGTTGGTGTACCCCTGCCCTGTCCTGATTGTGTGTTAATAGCACTCTTGGTCGAGCTGAGATTAGAAAGAACGTCTAGTTGTTTGATAAACAAAGCTTAATCTCCACAAACTAATCAATGCACATATATAATTTCTAAATATTCATCCACGCCTGGTGCTGCGACCTGACAATAATCAGGATAATAATCAGAAACTCTCACAGTATAGACGATATATATCTGGTTAGAGAAATTGAAAAACAGTTTGATAAGTTTGGAATAGAAGTAATGATAGGTGACGATCAACGTCGGCCAGGATATGATATTGAGGAAAAATTCAAGCAAATGATTAACGACTATACTATTTGCACTATTAACTAAATCTGCCTTGAGTTCACGTTGGGTGATAATGGAGACAAATTATGCTTTTAACATAAACAAACTCTGTATCCCATTAATAGATGAATCAGTTAATTTTGAAACCAAATTAGAATGGATTCCATTTTCAAAGGAGTTCACCTATCGCAGTTTGGCACACAATCATGACTGCAATAGCTAACTCAACTAATCGTCAGAATTTACTTCATTCACCAATCCTAGCTGCTCTAGGTATAGCGATACTGGGTTTTCTTATTGGTTGGCCGTTACGAGGTAAGTCATATAAATCATTTGAGTTTCCACTATTTTTTCAAGTTACGCCATTTTTCATAAACTGCTAAAAGAAACGAATGAAATGGCCAGAAAATTGGATCGGATGGAGAAGTTTCTGGATTTGGCATCTGTCCACCCAAATTATCATGTACATCATTGTGATATGGCAATATACGATTGTTTAGGAGAATATAGCTGGCAATTTTTTTTAGTGCTGTTAATCTAAGATTTTGAGGAAGTGGCATGTTTACATTATTATTATTCTTGTTAAGCTGAGCGGGTATAGAACCTGCAGGATCCCAATATGGAAGTGGCACAAACTTTTCGCCGCCATTTAGTACGAACCAATGTTCTGCTTTGGCTACAAAGTGTTGATGCCAAGCAAGGAAACCATCTGCGTGAATCATAAGAGACATGTCATTACCTGCATCTTTGTGTTCGGTAACTGGATTATCAGTAGGTTTGTCAATATATTGGTCTAGTAATGTTCGAAGTTGACTCAAATCTGCAGAGCTCATATCTTTTACATTTTTTCTAGGCAAATCAGTATATCCTTTGATTTTATAAGGCATATATTTAAGAATTACTGCGAAGCCAAACTAAAACCGTCTAACAGGCTTTCAAAAACGCTACGGGTTTAGAAACACGAGAACAATAAATGATCTTTAATGATTGGTGCTGGACATTCAAGTGAACTATCTATCAGTATTCAATTCTCGAGGAAATACATGTAAGATTGAAACACAAATTATAGAATCAAACAAATAATCCATAATCTAATGTCACAGCCAACAAACTATAAGGAAAAAAGGCTTGAGGAACAAATCCAATGGCATAGCAAAAAGGCTAGACAGAATAAACTAAAGTTTCGTCTGTATCAGATTATTATTCTAATTGGCGCTGCGATTATTCCAATAATCAACGTCGCAAGTATTGGAGATTTTCAAACACGGATAGTTTCTTCAATAATTGGTGCTATAATAGTAGTAATTACCGGATTAACACAGTTAGAAAAGTATCAAGAAAATTGGATATTGTATAGAACCAATTCTGAGCTATTAAAGAAAGAAAAGTACTTCTTTGAGAATAATGTAGGTGATTATTCTAACCCTAATGACCTCGAAAAGAACAAATTATTAGTTGAGAGAGTAGAAGCAATTGTTTCCGCTGAGACTTCCAAGTACTTTACAATTCACCAACCTGCAAAAGTGCAACAGCAACAAGAGCAACAACAAGGGCGACAGAACTAGGCAGGCTAAAAGTAGTAGAAGAAGATGACGTATCAGTGGTTCTACTTCCAAATGTATTAGGATGTTTTACTACTCACTGGCAAATCTTATCCTATCCTTGCGTAGACACTACTGTTTCTCTAATTGCGTACAGCTTTTTATAATTCCATACCTATATTGGTCCTAAAGGCCTTAGGCTTGGAAGGGCAAGAGACATCATCTAAGAACGGTCAAGAAAAAACCGTCTTTATTAGCTATGCCAGAGAAGACTCTAACGCAGCGAAAAGCCTGTACGAAGACCTAAAGAAGGCAAATCTAAACCCTTGGCTAGACAAAGAATCCATTCTCCCAGGTCAAAATTGGGAAAGCGAGATTGGAAAAGCAATAAAGAATAGTAGATAATTCGTTTCGTTAAATTCTTCGAATTCTGTTCAAAAGAAAGGATTTGTTCAAAAAGAATTAAAAAGAGCACTTGAAGCTCAGGAAGAATTTCCAGAGTCAGCTGTCTTTATCATACCAGTCAGATTAAATGAGTGCGAAATATCTTATGAAAAACTTCAAATTCAATATGCAGATTTGTTTCCAGATTGGAGTAGAGGTCTTCAAAAAATAATTCGAACAATGGAAATTGAAAGGCAGCGGTCACCAACAGATGTAGATAAGTGATAGTGAGTGATAAGTATGAGAGAGGCGGGAGAGAGATAACAGCTTAAACAACTTTGATAGTGAAATCTGGTAGTACTTAGTTTCTTATGAAACTCAGAAAATAGAACAATTTTAAAAAGTGGTCACTCAGCATAGAATAATAGAATATCCTATAACTAATGCTCAATACGAAAAAACTTTACAATTCGAGAAATTTCTGCTAGAGCTTTACATAATCAAGATACAGATAACACATTTCACATTTCATACATACCAGTAGGCATGTTGGAGGGGGAGTATTAATCCAAGGTATGTAATTTTTATACTTGTTACCTGTATTATCACTACTACTTTGATGCAAAAGGAACAACAGGAAGCTAGGGTCTTTATCAGTTATGCACGTGAAGATGCAAAAGCAGCACACACACTTTATCAGGACTTGATAAAGGCAGGTTTAACTCCTTGGTTAGATATTGAATCTTTATTACCAGGTCAAAACTGGCGATCTGAAATAAAAAAGGCCATTAGAAATAGTAGATACTACCTTCCACTATTTTCCTCGAACTCTGCTGAAAAGAGAGGAGATGTACAAAGAGAATTTAAATATTCATTAGAGGTTTTTGAGGAAATTCCAGAATCAGTAATCTTTGTCATTCCGGTTAGATTAGATGATTGTAAGATACCTTATGAAAAACTAAAAGATATCGAATATGTTGATTTGTTTCCAAGATGGGAAGAGGGAATAAGAAGAATACTACAAGCAATGGGAATAACGGAGACTAAAAGTGAGCAAAACAGAAGCTATCAAGATATTCGTGAACACATCATAAATAGTTTTGAACTGGCGATTGAAGAGCGAGATGTTGCAGCTTTTAACTCTGATGTGATCGCTCTGAAGTATGCTCAGTCTTTTTATGGTGCTGATTTGAAAATATCCAAGGTTCTAGAGGAAGGAGGAATACCTATAGATTCGTTGCGTCCCTTACCGAACAAATATTGTTATGTTAAAACTGTTGGCTCAATTAACGCCCGATTTGTGTTCTTTATAGGAGTTCTACCTCTTCAGCAATTTACATACAAAGAAATTAGGGAATTTGCAACACGTGCGGTAGTTATCGTGTCTAAAGAATTACCTCATGTTGAGCATATCGCGATGACCATTCATGGACCCGGATATGGATTAGATGAAGTTGAATCTTTTTTGGCTCAACTAGCGGGACTTCAAGATGCCATGTTAACCAAGCGCACATCAAATTCTATAAAACGGATCTCAATTGTGGATAGAAACCACGAACGAGTACAACGTCTTCGTAACGTATTACAAAAAAATTTGGCTTCTGTTAATTATGCACACAAGTTAAAACCTGATGGATCACTCTATCGTATGGACATAGTCGATGTAGTTCCTCGTGTAATTTATGGAGATGCTGGTGACTGGATCAGTACCATATCCGAAACACCTGATTCTATTAACTCGGCGGGT
>Ga0207646_10004205_pt1 | contig 15761 bp, 14 predicted proteins | sample KBSK5502metaG_FD_184343 | JGI IMG/M metagenome (GOLD analysis project Ga0207646, IMG submission 184343) | Corn, switchgrass and miscanthus rhizosphere microbial communities from Kellogg Biological Station, Michigan, USA - KBS K5-50-2 metaG... | ecosystem: Host-associated > Plants > Roots >... | reverse complement strand
CAGCTCCTCGAGGATGCGGGCGCCGTTGCCCTTCAATTTGGCGACCGTGCCGGCGTAGTCGTCGGTCTCGACCGCGATGTGCTCGATCCCGACATGCTGCTCGTGCTTCTGCGCCTCGATGATCGTCGTGACGTTGAGCTGCAGCCCGGCGAGGTCGAGCTGGCAGCCGCGCCCGGGAATCTCCCGCTTCACCGTCGCGCCGAAATTGTCGACGTAGAATTTCGCGACCTTCTGGGGATCATCCTTGGTCTTGATATGGACGGACCGATGTGCATCGCCATGCTCGTCTCCTCCGATAGGGTTCGCTGAGCTTCGCTGAAGAGGCCCCCGCTCCGCAGCTTGGCAGCACAAGCCGGCGAACTCAACCGCAGCATTGGAGGGAACCCCGACATGAGCACGGCACGCGAGCTGGCCGATTTCCTTACCCGCGTCACGCCGTCCGATCTCCCGGACCAGGCGATGGATCATGCCGCGATGCTGATCGCCAGCACACTCGCCAGCGCGGCGATGGGCAGCGGGCTCGAGTCGGCGAGGATCGTCAAGGATATGGCGCGCAGCCTCGGCGGCAGCCCGCGCGCCTCGGTATGGTTCGACGGCGGCGCAAAGGGAGCCGACCGGCTGCCGGTCGTCGCCGCCGCGCAGGTCAATGCGGTGATGAGCGACGCGGCGGCGTCCGACGACAGCGATCTGCGCACGATCGTGCATTGCGGCACACCTCTGGTCGCGACGGCGCTGGCTGCTGCCGAGCACCATGGCGGCAGCGGCGCTGATGTGCTGGCGGCGATCGTCATCGGCTACGAACTGGCCGGGCGCATCATCGACGGCATGCCGGGCTTCCGCGAGCGCGGCTTCCATGGATCGAACGCCGCGATCTTTGCGGCGACCGGCGCCGCCGGGCGGCTGCTGCGGCTCGACCCGGAGCAAATGACCCACGCCATCGCGCTGACCGCGACCTCGACCGGCGGCTTGGCGAAGGCCGCCGACACCAGCGTCGCCCGCGAATACCACGCCGGGGTGGCGACGTTTAACGGCATTCAGGCCGTGCGCGCGGCGCAGCGCGGCTACACCGCCGAGGAGCGCATCCTCGAAATGCGGCTCGGCTTCTTCGAGAGCTATGGCGGGGTGGACGGCGCGGAGGCCGGCGCCAAAGCGACCCGCAATCTCGGCCAGAGCTGGGACATCGTCACCGACATGGCGGTCAAGCTGGTCCCCGGCGGCCACCCCTATCATGCGCTCGCCGAGGCGGCCGCCGATGCGGCGCGCGACGGTGATATCACTCCCGACAAGATCGAGAGCATCACCGTGTCGCGGCCAGGCATGACCGCGCTAAGCGGCCCGCTGCACCCTGCCGATCTGATCGACATGGCGCACAGCCCGGCCTATTTCCTCGCCGCCGGCGCCGCCGACCGCGAATTCACCTGGGCGCATGCCGGGCCGGCCAAGATCGGCGACCCAATCATTCACCGGCTGATCGACAAGGTGCGGGTCGGCCCGCCGCCGAGCGAAAACGCCGCGCGCTACCGGCAGGGCGCGACCGTGACGATCCGCACCACCGACGGGCGCGAGGCCGCGAGCACGGTCTATGTCCCGAAAGGCGCCGGCATCCTCGGCATCGCCTGGTCCGACATCGACGCCAAATATCGCACCCTGGTGCCGCTCTCCGGCCTGCCCGCGCCGCAGATCGAGGCGAGCCTCGACGTCATCCACCGCTTCCGCAACGTCACCGACGTGTCGGAATTAACCCGGCTCCTGCAAATAACCCGGTGAAGGGCCCCTCACCCCAACCCTCTCCCAGCAAGCGGGGAGAGTGAGATCATTGTACGCCCCGCGTTCGGCGAAGGTCAGCGGCGAAACGGTAGTAGGCTGAGTATCCCGGAACGTTTTAATGTTGTTGCCGAATACGCGATGCGACGTACCGCGGGTCGAAACGACCGCCGAGTAGGGGTCATGACTCATAAAACAAGTTAGGCTTTGGCTCGCCGCTCTGGCGTACTATTTAGGAGATTTGAGGTGAACATTCGTCCGGTAATCGTTGCAATTATATCAACGGTGATTTTGTTCCAATCAATCGCAGAGGCACAACAACAATCCTGGCCTCCCGGCCAGTACTGTGCGGTGATGAACAGTGGACATATGGGTCTTGAAGTCCTCCCTCCCAATGGGGATGGAATTACTCACACTTTATTAAATCAAGTTGTGGATAGGGCAGACCTCGGTATCGGAAGAGAGCATTCCTACAACGCATCGTTCAACAATAGACCGTTTGAGGGCCGACAAGGGAGCGACGGGACGATCAATCTTACTACTAAAGTTAACGGGAATGTTTATTCGGGGATGCGTTACGACAATGGACACATTACGGGGATCTGGATTTCGGTGAACGGAGACCGTCTTCCGGCCAACTTCGGAAGTTGTTCATCCTTTGCCGACCAGGCGAAAGCTTTGTTATTTCGCAGGCCAAGCCCCCATTAAGGCGGCTTTCCCGACCGCAGACCTTAATGAGTTTACGACGTAACCCGTTACAATCAAACTGACCCACTACCCGAATTCAGCTCCCTCTCCGCCCCCCGGGGGCGGAGAGGGCCGGGGTGAGATGGGGGATTCCAGAGCGGCTGCCGATACACCCACGAGGCTAATTTGCGGCGTCAGCTGCGCGGGAAGTTCAGCTCGACCATGACGTTGTTGTTGTCCGGGAAGAACAGCTGGTCAATCGGCGGCTTGGCGATGTGGTTCTCGCGGTATTTGATGCCGTTCTTCTCCAGCTTCGCCTTGACGCCGGGAAAATCGCTGGCGAGGAATGCGAAATGATCGAACGGCCCGGTGTCGCGCGACGGACCGCCGCCGATCGCGTTCTGGCGCGGCACCAGATGCACCACCGGCACATCGCCGCAATACAGCCAATACCCCGGGAAATCGAGATCCGGGCGGAAGCCGACCTCGAGCCCCAAGACGTCGCGGTAGAAATCGCGCGTCGCCTCGAGATCGTCGGTCTTTACCGTGACATGGTGCAGTACATTGATCCCCATGGCGGCCTCCTTGTCGGATCACATTGAGCATTATCAGAGCCGATCGGCCGGACCAAGGCAACCGCGCCGCCGTGTACGGCTCGTTCCCGTTTGGGCTGGACCCGTCTTAGCGATCATGGACGGGCTTGGCCCGCGGTTATTCGGTTCAGTAATTACACAAACCCCCGTGCCCGGGCTTGTCCCGGGCATCCACGTCTTTGTTCGCGGCGTGGGAGCCCTTACAAAGACGTGGGTGGCCGGAACAAGTCCGGCCACGGGGCACTTTTGCCAGCGCCGGCCGCGGTTTGGTTGAGGCGCGGCGATGACCTCCGGTTCGCTTGCACCGGCGTTGCGCCGGCCGGCACTGCTGGCCACCCCCGGCTATCTGCGGCTGTGGTTTGCCGGCGGCGTCGGCAATGCGATGCGCTGGCTCGAACTCCTGGTCGCGGGGGTCTTCACCTACGATTTGACCCATTCGACGTTTCTGGTCGCGCTGGTGACGGTGGCGCGCAGCCTGCCGATGCTGCTGACCGGCGCGCTGGCCGGGGTGATCGGCGAAGCCCTCAACCGCAAGCGCATCCTGCTGACGCAGCTGCTGGTCATGGCGACGACCTCGGCGGCGCTGTGCGCGCTGGCGCTGTTCGGCGAGGTCCGGGTCTGGCACATCATCCTGGCCGGCGCGATCAACGGCCTCGTCTGGGCCAGCGAGCTGGCGGTGCGCCGGCGCATGATCGGCGAGGTCGTCGCACCCGACCGGGTCACCGCCGCGATCGCCTTCGATTCGCTGACCAACAGCGTCGCCCGGGTGCTGGGGCCGCTCGCCGGTGGCGCGGTGTTCGAGGTGCTCGGCCTCGCCGGCGCCTATTTTGTCGCGGTACTGCTCTATCTCGCCGCCACCATCGCGGTGCTCGGTCTCGATTTCCGCCAGGAGAAGCGGCGGCTGCGCTTCCGCCGCATCGCCGCCGACATTGCCGAAGGGGCGATGGTCGCGCGGCACAACCCGGCGATCCTCGCCGTCGTCGTCGTGTCGATCATCATGAATGTCTTCGCCTTTTCCTATTCGGCGCTGATCGCGCCCTTGGGTCTTGGCCATTTCGGAGTATCGCCGACCCTGGTCGGGGCGCTCGTCGGCGCCGAGCCCTTGGGCGCGATCGCCAGCGGCATCGCCTTGTCAGCCGGCTGGATCCGGCTCAACGGCAGGCGTGCGTTGTTGCGTGGCTCGCTCCTGTTTCTGACCGGTGTCATCGCGATGGCGCTGTCGCCCTGGTACGGGCTCGCCTTCATGCTGCTGGTGATCGGCGGCCTCGGCACCGCGGCGTTTTCGACGATGCAGACGAGCCTCGTGCTGATCGAAGCGCCACCGGCGACGACCTCGCGCGTCATGGGCATCGTCACGATGTGCATCGGCACCGGGCCGCTCGGCGTCCTGGCGATCGGGCTGTTGGCCGATCAGATCGGCGCCGCGCCGGCGATCCTCGTCATGGCCGGCCTCGGCATCGCCGGGCTCATTTGGAGCTGGCTGCGTCTCGGCCGCGCCCCGGTCTAGGCGGATCGTCGCAAGACTACGATCGGCGGCCCATCGCCAGCGGCTGACCGCGCAAGACAACCGGCTCCGCGCGCTGGTTTTTGAGCGATGCAGGCCGCGCGGCGATCGCGGGGGCGGGAGCAGGAGGCGCCGCTTCCGCGGCCGCCGGCAGCTCTGGGACGGCCGCGACAGGGGATGCATCTCCGGCCACGGTCGCCCCTCCGGCTATCGCCAACCCGCCGAGGGAAATTGCGGCGATGAGCCAGAGCGCCGCCGGCCTGATCCGCAACGACACTGGAATGACTGTCGCTTCGACAAGGGCGAAACCGCTATTCGCCGCCAGGAGACCCGAGATCTCGGGAGAGGGCTTCTCGACGCTCGCTGTCATCATCGACTCCACGCTATGGGCAGTTCACGAGGGGATCGGGATGCTGCCGTTGAGAGATCGAGCCTCGGGGTCGCCTGTGCCGCCAGCCGAGCCTAGGAAAGTCGGCGCGCCGGACATGGCCGATTTGGCCAGGTTAACCCTAACAAATCGTGAATCGCGTGGTGGGGATTTTCCCAAAAATGTCACGAGTACTTGCGCCACTGTTCCCTAAACTGCGAGCAATCTGGTCAGCGGCGACTCCCCCACCGTGTTGATGATCATGGCTCTTTTTGCGGTTCTCGCCGCGGTCGTCGTCATGTCCGTGGGCACCTGACGGCGGTCTGTCGAATCCCGGCACTCCTGGTGAATGGTGAAAAGATTGAGATCGCGACGCCTGTTCCCCGCCCTGGCATCGGGTGTGATTCTCGCGCTGTCCTCGTGCGTGTATCCGGTACCGGAGCCGGTCGAATACGCCTATGTCGGGCCCGTGCCGCCGCCGGGACCCTACCGGCGATGCGGCAGTGCCTGGCATTGGGTTCGGGGGCACTACGGCGAATCGGGCCGCTGGGTGTCGGGACACTGCGCGCGCAATTGGGTGAACCCATCCGCTGCACAGAGGAACGCGCCGCCGGGACCGCCCACCGAGCCGGCGGCCCCTGCGGCGCCTCCGGAATGAACGCGAACGCTTAATCCTCGCCGATGCGGCTCCCGCCGGTTGCGAACATCGCGCTACCGGCTGTGACGAGATGCGGGGCCGGACCGTTGGTCCCGGCGGACCGAGGTGATCCGGTCTCCAACCGGCTCGCGGTCAGCGGGATCGTGCCCGCCTGCGCCGGCGTCGCATGCGGGATCGCCGCTGCGCCTTCATGCGGCTTGACCTGTCCCGAGATTTTGCCGCCGCATTCGATCTCGATCTCGCCATAGCTCACGGTACCGGAAACCTGACCGGCGGCGCGCACCAGCAGCCGCTTCTGCACGACGAGTTCGCCTTCGAAGCGGCCGTGTACATCGGCATTGTCGGTCGAGACATTGCCTCTGAAGACGCCGGTCTGCGCGACGACGACCTGTTGGCAGCCGTCCAGTTTTGCATCGACCGTGCCTTCCGCCACCAGCCGGTCGCATGAGGTGATCGTGCCCGACACCGACATTCCGGCGCCGACGACGAGCGTTCGCGCCTCGATTTGGCTGTTGCGCGGCCGCGGATCCGGCACCGCTTCAGGCTGCGGCGCAGGCGGATCGCCGGGACGCGCCGGCTCGCTCGACTTCCAGAAAGGCTCGGTCGGCTTCAACTCACGCTTCTCGGTAGCCCCCACCATGACACTCCCCCTTTGTGCTCACGATCGAGCGGGCGGAATTACCGACCGGCAGGGTTAATCCTGGGTTAAGCGCAACCCGCCGCCCAAAATTGTCACAGCAACGCCTGCACTTGCGCCGACTCGGCGATGCGCCTCTTCCGCATACGCCAGGGCGGATCGTATCGTTGACCGCGACTTCCGCGGCGAGGATCCATCATGTTGCCGGGCATGTTGACTGACCGATACGAACTTCCCTTGTCCACCGCCTCGTCCGCCGCGCGCGACGCCTATGTACAGGGCTGTGAGGCGAAGCTGACCATGTATCCCGGGGCGATCGAGGCGTTCGATCGTGCCATCGCCGCGGATCCCGGCTTTGCCCTCGCCCATGCCGCCAAGGCGCATGTGCTGCTGGAACGCGGCGACGGGGCGGCGGCACGCGCCTCGATCGCGGCGGCAAATTCCCTCGCCGCCGGTCTGTCTGAGCGGGAAGTAAGCCATATCGCCTTTTTCGGGTTGCTTGTGGCGGGCGACGCCGAAGCCGCCCTTGCCGCCGTGTACGCGCATCTGAACGCCTGGCCGCGCGACGCCCCGGTGCTCGGCACCACCGCGTTCACCAACGGCCTGATCGGCAGTTCCGGCCGCGCCGGGCAGAAACGCGCGCTGCTCGACCTGCTGGACAAGCTTGCCCCGAGCTACGGCGACGATTGGTGGTTCACGGCGCATCACGGCATGGCGCTGTCGGAGAATGGACAGCGGGACGCCGCCCGCCCAAAGATCGATCGCTCCCTCGCGCAAAACCCGAACAACCCCTGGGCGGCGCACGCCCGCGCGCACCTCTGCTACGAGGAGGGCGATGCCGACGCCGCCCGCGCCTTCCTGCCGTCGTGGCTCAGCACCTATCCGCGTAACGGCTTGCTCTACAGTCACCTGAGTTGGCACCTCGCGCTCGGTCACCTCGAGGCCGGCGATGCGGCGGCAGCGCTCCGGCTGTTCAGGGAAGCCTTTGCGCCCGATGTCCACAGCGGGCCGCCGCGCGGGAAGCTGAACGATGCGGTTTCCTTTCTGTGGCGCTGGGAACTCGCCGGGCATTCACGTGACCCCGAAGCCTGGCGCGTGATGCACGATTTCGCGACCAGCGCGTTTCCCCGCGCCGGCGTAGCCTTTTCCGATCTGCATATCGCGCTCGCGCAGGCCGTGGCCGGCAATGACGCGGCGCTCGAGGTGCGCGCCCGGCAGATGGAGGAGCTCGCGCGCCAGGGTCGTTATCCGTCCGGTCGCTGCGTTCCGGCGGTGTCGCACGCCTTCGCCGCGTTCGAGCGGCGAGATTTCTCGACCGCGATCGCCGCCCTCGAACCGATTGCCAGAGAATTCCCGGGGGAACTCGAGCGCCTCGGCGGCAGCCGCGCCCAGCTCGACCTGGTGGAGTTCACCCTGCTGCAGGCCTATCTCAGCGCCGAACGCCTGGAAGATGCGCGCCGGATGCTGAGCGCGCGGCGTCGCGGCGCCTCGGGCATTCCCGTTGCAGGGTTGGCCGCTGTGCGCTGATCGACGGAACGGCGGTCGAGTTGAAGGTCCCGCTAGTCTCCGGGCCGCTCTTCGATCGCGTCGACGCGGTCGGGGTAAAAGGCGAGATGGCCCTTGATCGGCGACACCGCGTCATGCGGCGCTTCGTAGGTCCACACGGCGTTCGTGGAACGATCGCGACCGGACGAAATACTGAAATAGGACGCGTCCCCCTTGTAGGGGCAGTAGGAGGCATGGTCGGTCGGCTGCAGGAGCGTCATGTCGACATCCTTGCGAGGGATGTACTGGACCGGCGCATAGCTCGCTTCCCGCATCGTCAGCGCGTCCCGAGTATCGGCGACGATGCGGCCCGCAACCTTGACCGTGATTCGATTGCCGTTGCGCTCGAGCGTGATCGGATGATCCGGGCCTGGGATCTTGACGGTCTTGGGCTTCGCTTCTTTGACGTCCGACATGGCTTTTGCCTTCCTCAGTGATGTGCCCGGCCTGCGGTCGAAGCCGGGCTTCGCAGGTGCGTGTCAGGTTTCGTCAACACGTAACGCACTGAGCCGCACTGGCATCCGCCGGTGTAGGGTGCGGTCATGTTGTTTGCTCCTGTATCGGCTTGAGTTGCCTTGATGAAAGCGGGCTGAGCGGCACCGCCGAATATGCGGGCTTCATGCTCCACTCGTCGAACGGGTGGTCCAAAGCTGATGATCGTCCGAAATTTCCGCAAACGAGAGTTTCTCACCCGTCGGGTTAGGAATCCTCATGCCGAACATTGCTATTTCGGCGCCTGCGAATTCAGAGCACTGTCACCGCAACTCGCTACTTTCCAGCCCTCGATGAGGTTTTCAGCAAGTACTGGTGCTCGCCGTCGAGAACGAGTTCACCTCGCTGGTTGTGCACCGTCGCCCGCGTTGTTACTCTGCCGGCGTCGCCTTCCGGTGTAAGTGCGATAATTTCCAGTGCAGAATATAGCGTATCTCCAGCGTGCACCTCTTTGAGGAATTTGCATGACGCACTGGTAAACGCAACGAAAACGTCGCCGATGTATTGCGGAAAGAGCGTAGCACCCGGAGCCGTGAAGGCGAAAACCTGTAACCCATGCACTACGGGAGCAATGTGCCCGTGCCGTCGTGCATACTCCACGTCGTAGTGGATAGGATGATTGTCAGCCGAAACCGTTTGGAAGGCGGAGGCGTGCGCATCTGTAAGTGTGCGGCTTGGAGCCCGGAACACCTCGCCGACGCGGAGGTCATCAAACCTTCGTGGTGCCACAACGGTAAAACCGACCGGATCGAAGTCGCGAGGTTGCTTGGGGCGGACGGCATCGGAACTCATATAAAATCTCCTAATGCGATTTGATCCATGACGGGATGGTCAGCAATCGCGGTGGCAATCGCGGTGACAGTGCACTGCATGGCCCTCTTGGGTTGCTAGGGCGCGGGCTCATTAACGCGCAACCATAACCGGATCGACGCAAGTTGACGAAGGCGAGGTAATTGGGGGCAAGCTTATCGTAACGCGTCGCCACCCGACGACACTGCTTGATCCTGATTGAAGAAACGCTCAACCCGGTTGCGGGCACGCAGAGATAGGGGCTGAAGCAGATTGGATGGCTCCGATTGCTTTTGGGCGGGATGTTGGCCCATGCGCCTTTCGTCAAGGCAAGCTCTCTGATCCAATCGGCGTCGTCGCCACGGTCGGCAAGCAGCATTGACCCGGATTTCAGACGAGACAGGAGTTCGCCGGCAAGCCGATTGTCGTGAGCCTCACCGGGGCTCAGCGCCAGCCGTACCGGAAGGCCGTTACTATCCACCAGCGCATGAATCTTACTGGTCAACCCGCCCCTTGACCGTCCCATCGATTGCCGCTGGCTCCTTGTGATGCACGCGAACAATGGAGGTGTCGATCATTTGGACAGCCGCATCGTGGGCAGCGGCAAGAGCGTCTATGATACCGCTCCAGACACCAGCCCTCCGCCAGCGAACGAAGCGATTATAGCAAGTGGTGTACGGGCCGAACGCCCCCGGCAGATCGCGCCAGGCTCCCGATCTCAGGACCCAGAAAATGCCGTTGAGGTCCCGACGGTCGTTCACCCAAGGAACGCCACGCGGCTTGTTGGGAAGCATCAGCTTGATGATGGACCATTCGTAGTCGGCGAGTTCATATCGCATGATTCGAAGCCCCCGTTTGGGAGCTTGAATCACAGGCGTCCGGCCAAACACAATGCGGCTTGCTCGACCCCGGCACCGGTGCTTTTGGGGCAAAGCGGACATCAACCAACCGACAATCCCCGCTGAAACGGTCGAAAATGACCACCCATAGGCGACCTCTGTCGCGCAATTTTGTTATGATGCACAAAACAACCCTCGTTCTGTAATGTGGTGGCGTGCAGCCCTTGGTCCGGGGGAATCCGATGCGGCGGAGGGAATTCATTGCGTCCATCGTGAGCACGATCACCGCATGGCCGTTTGCGGGCCTCGCTCAGAGTGCGTCAAAGGTGTACCGCATCGGGATCCTCAGTACCGATGGACCGGCGGACGCTAGGAGCATTTTTGACGCGATGCTGCATGCTTTAGCGAGTCACGGCTACATACCCGATCGCAATATAGCGCTCGAAATCCGCGCTAGCGGGATCCACACTGAACAGCTGCCACAGCTTGCCAAGGATCTTGTCGCGAGCAACGTAGACGTGATCCTTACCTTCAGCTTTCCCGCAGCCATGGCCGCCAAGAACGCCACTACAACCATTCCAATCGTGTCGACCGAAGCGGGTGGAGATCCCGTTGCGACGGGCTTAGTCAAAAGTCTGTCGCGGCCAGGCGGCAACGTAACTGGCGTCTCTGACATGGCTATCGAACTTGCTCCCAAGCGTCTCGAACTGATCAAAGACATGGTGCCTTTGGTGCGCACCGTCGCAATGCTCTGGAACGCACGCGATCTGGGCATGACGCTGCGATACCAGGGGGCGGCAGACGCCGCGCGGGCAATTGGGGCTCGGGTGCAACCACTCGCCGTGCGTGAGCCGGATGATTTTGACGAAGCTTTCACAAGCATGGTGCGCGATCCACCGGATGCAATTTTCTTGGTCTCGGACGCACTCACTCGCCTGAATCGCCGACGGGTCTACGAATTTGCCGATGAACATCGGCTGCCGGCCACCTACGAGCGGGCAAACTATGTGCGCGAAGGTGGCCTGTCGTCCTATAGCCCAGACTTGGATGAAATATACGATCGAGCGACCTCTTTGATTGATCGCATTTTGAAGGGAGCCAACCCGGCGGACCTACCATTCGAGCAACCTACGCGTTTCCACCTCTACATCAATCTCAGGACAGCTAAGTCGCTCGGCATAACAGTGCCCGCTTCAGTGGTTGCTCGCGCCGACGAGGTGATCGAATAGTTTGTATTTGCTGCGTTGCACTTTGGTCGTTAATGGCCCATCGTGACTTATTGCGCCGCCGCAAAGTCTTGGTCGCTTTTGGGGCGAAGCGGACCTTCCGAAATTTATGAGGACGCGCCCTAGCTGGGCTGAACGGGCAAGTTCAGCACACTGCGATCGTAAAAGCCTCCTACGCGGTTGCACCCGGGCATCATTGACCTCACGGGTTGGAACAGGCTCGACCGGGCGCCAGGCGGAAAGGACGGCGGCAGACGGCCGCATCGCATTGTGAGCGCGAGTGCGGTGAGGTTGATCAGGGCGATGACGCCCGCGCCCAGATCGACGACCCGGTGACGCCGCCAATCCGTCACGGGGAGCGCGCCTTTAGAACGACCATGCTGCGCAGACGGTCAAGCAGATAGAGGCCGGCGAACCCAGCGCCGACGATGATGATGTCGAGACTTTCGATCTCGCAATCCGTCCGCTTCGCCTCATTCGTGCTCATCGGATCCAATTCCTTCGAAGGTCTGTCGAGCTGCGCGTGATTAGATCGCCGACTTTCCGCCGTCGACCGAGAGCACCTGACCGGTCGTAAAGGACGACTTGCTCGACGCGAGGAAGACGATCGCGTTGGCGATCTCGTCAGGCTCGCCGGCTCGTTGGAGCGGAACCCCCGCCACGAGGCCGGCCTTGCGCTCGGCGCTGCCGGTGAAGCGGTTGAGCGCGCAGTCTCGATCGGTCCCGGTGCAACCGCGTTGACCCGAACGCCGGACCCGGCCGCCTCGAGCGCCGCCGATTTCGTGAGCCCCTCGACGGCGTGCTTGCTTGCCGCATAGACCGACGCGCCGCGTGCGCCGAGATGGCCATAAGTCGATGAGATATTGATGATGCTGCCGCGGCCTTGCGGCTGCATCACGCGCAGCTCGTGCTTCATGCTGAGCAGCGTGCCGAGTACGTTGGTGTCGAAGGTCGCGGCATAGCTGTCGGCCGATTGTTCGGTGACGGGGCCAGGGTGGCCTTCGGTGCCGGCGGTGTTGACGGCTGCATCCAGACGCCCGAAGCGCGCGACCGTCTGGTCTATCAGGTCACGCACTTCATCCTCGTGCCGCACGTCGGCGCGGATGAACTCGGCCTCCGCACCGACGGCGCGAAGCTCGGAGGCTAATGCTTGGCCGGCTTCCTCGTGGCGGCCGGATATGACAACGCGGTTGCCATCCCGCGCGAAAGCAAGAGCCGCCGCGCGCCCGATGCCCGTCAGCGCGCCGGTGATCAGAACGACTGGATGTTTCATGCCGATGCTCCATCGGCCCCACCTGTGGCCTTCACTGTGTGGAGGCCAGTTTCGGAGGTGCCTGCGCGAGGGATGTAGGTTTGCCTCGCAGCCATGGGAAAGACTTTGTAAGGTCATGGCCATACCCGGCAGGCATGACAAGAAACGATGGAGCTGCGACATCTACGCTATTTCGTTGCGGTCGCCGAGGAGGGCAGCGTCACGCTGGCGGCCGGCCGCCGGCTGCACACGGCGCAGCCTTCGCTCAGTCGGCAGTTGCGCGAGCTGGAAACCGAAGTCGGCGCTCAGCTCCTCATTCGGAGTGTTCGAGGCATCGAGTTGACCGCGGCGGGTCGTGCCTTTCTCGATCACGCACGGCTGGCGCTGTCTCAAGTCGAGGCGGCCGGCAACGCAGCGCGCCGGGCCGCTTATCCGGCGAAGCCGTCTTTCGTCATGGGCTTTCTGACCGGGACCGAAATCGACTGGTTCACCGAAGCAGTGCGGCTGCTGCGTGACGAGTTGCCGAGCATCGAGGTGATCCTCGTCAGTCAGACATCGCCCGAACTCGCGAGCGCTCTTCTCCGAAGCAAGGTCGACGTAGCCTTCCTTCGACCCGAGCCGGAGATGCCCGACCTGGTATTCAAGCACCTGACGAGCGAGCCGCTCCTGGTCATTCTGCCGCGCGACCACCGTCTCGCCGCACGGGAAGTGATAAGCCCGCGCGACATCGAGGGAGAAACGTTCGTCAACGTGTCGGATACCGCGCCCACTCTGCGGGCGGTCATCGATGATTATCTGGAGAAATCGGGTGTCAGCGTCGCCACCGCCCACGAGGCAGCAGGTCTCTCCATGGCCGTATCGTTGATTGCTTCGACACGAGGGGTCGCTTTGTTGCCGGTATACGCGCTGAATTTTTTGCCGCGATCGCTCGTCAGCCGTCCCTTGGCAGGCATTGCGCCAACGATCGACTTGGTCCTGGGCTACCATAAGGGCAATACTTCTGCGCTTCTCAAACTCTTCCTTTCCAGGACAGACGATCTGATCGCGCGAGTGTCGAAGAGGTCGGGCGACCCCAACGGGGGTTGAAAGTCCAGATCAAAGTCCAGATCGGGGTGAGTACGTCGGCGGGTCGCGCGATTGCTTTTGTACGGCGCTCTCGTATTCAAATCGCGCATCTTGAGGTCCGCTCTGCAGCCAAAAGGGGCCTGAATTTAGGCAGTTGGCGAACGCTGTCGACCTATGTTAGTGCGGGGTTCGGAGGTTCGATGTCACGGTCCCGGGCAGCCGATGATTTCAGCACGATCCGCAGCCGCATGGAGGAGTTGCGGCGGGAGAGGCTGCCCGAACGGCCCGTTGCGACGGCCGACACCGGGCTCGCGGGTCATCGTGGTCCCTGTGCCTGCGGCATGAGCCTGTTCCCCGACGAATGCGACGGATCTTGCAAGGCGCTTTGAACGGCGCCGGGTTGTCATCGACACTTGTCGTGCTTTGCGGCGAGCCGCCGCGGGGTTAAGCTTTCGCACGGCCATGAAGGAAACCGCCATGATGATCGACATGCACGCCCATTGGAGGCCCGCCGAAGTCGCCGACGCCCTGCGCGCCCGCACCCGGGAACCGCGCATCCTGCGCAACCCGGACGGGGTCGAAGTGTTGAAGGCGCCGCGGATGGGCGAAGCGCCGCTCGCCGAGGCCTTCGACCATGTCGATTTCCATCTCGCACGGATGGACCGCCAGGGGGTGGAAACCAGCGTGTTGTCCCTCCTCGGTTCGTTCTGCTGGATCGAGGCCCAGCCGCTGGACGTGTCCGGTCCGCTGTGCCGGCGCGTCAACGACCGGCTTTCCGCGATTTGTCAGGAGCATCCCGGCCGCTTCGCCGCCTTTGCCGCGCTGCCCCTGGTAGACATTTCCGCCGCGGCCGCCGAGCTCGAACGGGCGCTCGATCTGCCGGGCATGATCGGCGCGCAGATACCGGGCAACGCCTTCCTGACGCGCAAGGACGCCGAGGCGATGCGCCCGTTGCTGGAAACGGCAAACCGCCATCGCGCAGTGCTGTTCATTCACCACGGGCCGCGGCCGGGCGATGCTTTCCCCAAGGTCGCCGGCGACACCGACAATGCGCGCCGCCGCAACGGCACGCTCGACATGCAGGCGAGCCTCTCCTCGGTGATGGTGACGCTGTGCCTGACCGACTGCCTCGCGGACTACCCCGACGTGACGGTCGTCGTCCACAATCTGGGCGGCAACATTCCCTACGAGGTCGAGCGCATGGACCACCGCTGCCTGCTCGACACGCCGAGCGAGGAGCTGCCGTCGTCGCGCTTCCGGAAGGCGAAGGTGTATGTCGATTGCAACTCGTTCGGCCCGCGGGCGATCGAGGCGGCCGTGAGCCTCTATGGCGCCGAGCGCATCGTGTGCGGCACCGACGGCACCGAGTTCGGCTGCGACTGGACCCGGAAGGCGCTCGCGGACGCGCAGATCGGCGAGGAAGCGCGCGAGCAGATCCTGCACCGCAACGCCGCCGCGATGCTCGCCCGCGCCGCCAAGACCGCGCAGCGCGAAAGAACCGCCGCCTAGTACTTGGGCGCCCAGCCGCGCGGTCCCGGTGCGCAGGGCCGCGCGGCGCTCGGATTCAGGCTGTCGCCGATCTCAAGGAGCGTCTGTATTTGGCGCAGCCGGTGCCCGTGCCGCGGTGTAACGCGGCAGCGGGTGCGTCCGTTCCCAACCCACAGCGGTCATCCCTAACCGCTATTAAACGGCTGAATTTGCCGATAGTGGAAGTTCGGCCTGGAGCTGCTTCGACCGGTGGCGCGGAAGTTCAGCGAACTGGCCCTAAAGTTGTCGCAGCCTCGAAGCCTAGCGTCGATCCCCGCATTGACTTCGATCAACCGGCGCTCCGCTGGGCGGTTGAAACTCATTTCGGTTTAAGTGGCGGCGAAGATTTGTCTTGAGTCCGATTTCGATCATGCCCTCACCACCGGTCATCGGTCTGATCATTTTCGCGGTATTCCTGACAGGCGCATTCGGCGCCTGGGCGGCCAGGCAACGCCTGCCGGCGCACCACCTGACCGATGAGACCAAAAGCCTGGTCTCTGTGTCGATGGCGGTGGTTGGCACCATTTCGGCGCTGGTGCTGGGGCTGCTGATCTCAAACGCCAACACCTCGTTTATTGCCCGCGGTGACGAGGTTACGGCCCTCTCGGCCGACATCCTGCGGCTCGACCAGATGCTTCGCCTTTACGGGCCGGAGGCGAACCCAGCCCGTGGGAAGCTCCGGCAATATGCCGAGCGCAAAACCAACGATCTGTTCCCCGAAGTTTCGAGAGATCTCCAGGTCGACAACCCGTTCACCTATGAGGTGCTCCAGCAGGTCGAGTACTTGATGCTCGAGTTGCGGCCATCCGACCCCCG
>Ga0207646_10004201_pt1 | contig 15771 bp, 13 predicted proteins | sample KBSK5502metaG_FD_184343 | JGI IMG/M metagenome (GOLD analysis project Ga0207646, IMG submission 184343) | Corn, switchgrass and miscanthus rhizosphere microbial communities from Kellogg Biological Station, Michigan, USA - KBS K5-50-2 metaG... | ecosystem: Host-associated > Plants > Roots >... | reverse complement strand
GTCGCAGCACAGGGAGCCGCCGCGGACCACCGTGGATCCCGAAGCCGATCGCCGCGCACGCGCCGATGGGCCCGCGCCCCGCAGCTTTGTCCGGCAGTCCATGTTCGGGCGCTAACCAGCATTCGGCCACTGCGTCCTTCGCAACGAAAGGCGGGTCGCTTCCCGACGTGGGGGGAAACAGAAGATTTGCGCTAACACTTGACGCGAATGCCCTGGCCGTCTAAGTTAGACAATGATGCGTCCAGTTAGGCCATTCTTTCTGGCGGTGCTCGCAATCGCTCTCGCGGGGTATGCCTTCGACTGCGGTGCCACGACGACGCCGGAACAGGCGATGCAGTGTTGCGATTCAATGCCGTGCTCGTCGCACGGCCATCACGCGCAAGATTGCTGCAAGACCATGCCAACGGTACGCGTTCCTTTTGTGCAGCCCCCCTCTGTGCAGGGCGTTTCCTACTCTCTCCTTCTACTCGCCGTGCTGCCAGCGACTGGCAAATCTCTCGCCCTAAATTACCCCGACCGCGTGATTGCGGCGCATTGCCACGCGCCGCCAATCCGTTACACTCCGGCCCCACTGCCACTTCGCATCTAGTCAGTCCTCCAGTCGGCTCCCGACTTGAAGCACTAGTGTGCTTCGACATACCCGTTTCTATTGGAGGAAACATTTGTGAGAATGCCAAATTTCATTGGGCAATTTGCGAGTGTAGTCCTGTCGTTCCTCCCGCTGCTCGGTGCTCCGGTAGCCGGAGCGCAAGGCCCTGCCCCAGAGACGGCTCCGCCCCTATTCCCCGGTGGCGGACTCATTTCCTACAACTCCATCTTCACCACGCGAGGCCTCATGCCTGGGGTTTCGGGCGGCGTTCCTGTAACTGCCTTCCCTAGTTTCTCCCACGAGACCGATTTCAATTTCACGTGGGGGTTCTACCGCAATTTTGATTTGACTGTGCTCGTTCCGGTAGTGACGAATCATTTTGACACCGGGAGCGCACCAGCCGTTGGGGGAACGGGGCTAGGCGATGGCATGGTGCTCGTGAAGTATCGCTTCTATCGGCGAGATTCGGAACGGGGCACCACCCAGGCATCCGTCACATTCGGCCCAAAGATCCCGACAGGGCGAACGGACTTGACGGATACAAACGGACGACGACTGCCTGCGGGTCTGCAACCCGGCTCAGGTTCTACCGACCTCTTCCTCGCCGCAAATTGGACTTACACCGGGCTGTTCAATTTGAAGCGTCTTGTTGCTGACGAGGATTTCCATTCCCTTATCCGGTCACAGGGAACGCAGGCAACACGCCTCGGCAGCGACATCGAATCACGTTTCTGGTTGTCGTACAGACCTTATGAGTCGAAGAACGTGGCCCGTGAATGGTTCATTGGCCCGGCGCTGACTTGGCTGCATTCTCAGGATGAGCGCATCGGAGGAGTCAAGCAGAACGGGAGTGGCGGCGATGCACTACTGGCCGGAATCACCACCTACGTGGGGGTGCGACCCGGAATGCATGTCTGGCTCGGGATGGATTGGGACGTGGCGCATTCCACGGGGACGACCTTCATGCCCGTTCGCCGTCACATCAGTTTTGGAATAACACAGCAGTTTCGGATGCACCGTTAAGGAAAGGAGGGGCGATGAACACGAAAAAACTGGCCCTGGTTGTTCTGCTCGTTGCGATAGTTAGTCCAGTGGCTCAAGCGCAAATCAAGCATATTGAAATGCGCGTCGAAGGGATGACATGAAACTTTTGAGCATACGGGGTGAAGCAACACCTCGGACGCCAGTCTGGCGTTCAAACAGTTGAAGTCAGCTTGCTAGATGGAAAGGTTGAGGTCACGCCTAAAGAGGACGGGCAGATTGACCCAGCCCAGCTTCTAAAGGCGACATATGACAGCGGTGTGACCGCTGCGGAGATGAATATGACCGCACGCGGAAAAATCGTGAAGGACTCTTCGGGTAGCCTTGCCTTACAAGTTGAACCGAATCGGTCTTTCGTGCTTACACCCAACGAGTTGTCGAAAGGACTTGAAGCCCTCGCGGATACCCAAACGATGGTCACAGTTCGTGGTCAGTTGTACAAAAAGCCAGCAGGGAAAAAGAAAGTAGACCCTTCGGCTTCCCTCAAGCTGCTGATTCTCGAAGTCCAAAAGAAGGAATAGATGCTAAGAAAACGTCTATGGGTTTTGAGCCTCGCTGGGGTCGGCCTTGTCGGATGCAATCAGCATTCGGCAAGTCCCCCTCAGCCGAGAGAAGAATCTGTAATCGCGGCGGGTGAGATAGGATCACGGTTGCCTGACTTCTCCGTCAAGGATTTGAAAGGGCGCGAGGTTTCCTCGGCTGGTCTTCGCGGCAAGGTGGTGCTGATTGATTTTTGGGCCACATGGTGCCAACCGTGCAAAAAGGAGATGCCGGGTTATCAGAAACTTTTAGATCGCTATGGCTCTCGCGGATTCGCGGTTATCGGGTTCAAATTTGACACCATGATGGATATGGAAGACCCGGTCACGTTTGCAAAGAAAATCGGAGTCCATTATCCGCTGGCGGTAGCTGCTGATGACTTGAAGCAGAAGTTTGGCCGCATTGAAGGTCTACCGACCACGATGCTGTACGACCGCCAAGGAATACTGCGGAAGAAAGTCATCGGGTTTGAATACACAAATGTAATTGAATCGGAGCTAAAACCACTTCTCTGAATGGCTCGTCGCCTCTACTGCTCTTAGCAAAATTGAACCACGGGTACCGGGGCGTCAGGTGGCGAGCCATAATGTCAATATGTCCGCTGAACAAAAGGCCATCTCGCCGGGCCTGCAGCGCAAGGTTGCTGAACGCGTCCCGGTGACACCGGGAAGGTCGTGGGTTTCCCTCGACACGCTTGGGATAAACTCATCCCATCGGCTTGACGGACTATTAACCCTCTCAAGATTTAAAAGCCGCCTTACGCGAAGATGCCGCTGACAGATTCGGGCGCACTTCGACTAGAATACCGCGCCTATGGCGAAAATCACTTTTCTCGGCGCGGCCGGCTGCGTCACCGGATCGAAATATCTTGTCGAAGCCGGCGGCAAACGCCTGCTGGTGGACTGCGGCCTGTTCCAGGGCAACAAGGAACTTCGCCTACGCAACTGGGACCGCCTGCCGGAAGATCCGGCGACGTTTGACTGGGCGCTGCTGACTCACGCGCATCTCGATCACACCGGCTACCTGCCGCGGCTGCTGCGCGACGCCTTCCGCGGCCCGATTTTCGCCAACGCGGCGACGCGCGAGCTCTGTTCCATTCTGCTGCCGGACTCGGCGCACTTGCAGGAAGAAGACGCGCAGCAGGCCGCCGAGCACGGCTACAGCAGGCATTCGCCGCCGCTGCCGCTCTATACGCAGGAGGAAGTCGCGCCGGTCCTCGCCCGCTTCCAGGACATCCCGCGCAGCGAGCCGTTTACCATCAGCCCGCAATTCTCCGTGCGGCCGCACGACGCCGGGCACATCCTGGGCTCCTCGAGCCTCGAGCTGGCCATCACCGAGAACGGCAAGCCCATCGTCGTGCTCTTCTCCGGCGACATCGGCCGCTACGACCAGCCCATCCTGAAAGATCCCGAGCCGCCGCCCCGCGCCGACTACTTGCTGTGCGAATCCACCTACGGCGACCGCGATCACCCGGGCGGCTCGCCCGAAGACGCGCTGGCCGAGGTGATCAACCGCGTATCGAAGCGCGGCGGCGTGATCGTCATTCCCGCCTTCGCCGTCGGGCGCACCCAATTGTTGATGTACGTGCTGCGCGAACTCGAAGACGCACAGCGGATTCCCAGGCTGCCCGTCTACGTCGACAGCCCCATGGCCATCAACGTCACCTCGCTCTACATGAGCCATCACGAGGACCACGACCCGGAATTCACGCGCGAAGAATCGGCCGGGGATCCGCTCAACGCACACAAGGTGCACATGACGCGCGCCGTCGAGGAGTCCAAGCAGATCAACAACGTCACCACGCCCTGCATCATCCTCTCTGCCAGCGGTATGGCCACCGGAGGCCGCGTGCTGCACCACCTGGCCCGGCGCCTGCCGGATTCGCGCAACGCCGCGCTGCTGGCCGGCTTCCAGGCCGAAGGCACGCGCGGCCGCGCGCTGCTCGAGGGCGCAAAGACAGTGCGTATCCATGGCGAGGACATCCCCGTGCGCGCCGAGGTGATCGAACTGGCACAATTCTCTGCCCACGCCGGGCGCGGCGAACTCCTGCGCTGGCTCTCGGGCATGCCCGCGCCGCCGCGGCTGACATTCGTGGTGCACGGCGAACCCGTCGCAGCAACTGCCCTGCAGGGCCTCATCGAATCCAAACTGGGCTGGCACGCCACCGTGCCGGCGTACCTCCAGTCCTTCGACCTCTCGGCCTAGCCGGCCAACATCAAAGTGCTTGCTCGCAGAGAAACTCAGCGGTGGTAGAATACTTGCACTGTCCTGGGCGGAGGTCGTTATGCGTCGGCGTCTTCCGGTTGTTTCCAGGGTGTTCGTGTGCCTGCTTGCTGCTGTTCCCTGCTGGTCCCAGCTGAAGCGGCCGACCGGCAACCTCTCCAACCGAACGTTTTTCATCCAGGGCTCGGTCCGCAGGTACGACAACAATCAAACGGTTGAACTGATCAAGGTGGATCTGAAGAAGCTGGCCGGCGAGGTCGTGGCGACAGCTTTTACGCGCTCGAACGGAGATTTCGAATTCCGCGGGCTGTCGGCCGGCACGTATTACCTGGTCGTGGAAGAGAAGGGCTACGAGCCCATCCGGGAGAGCATCGAAATCACGATGGGTTCCCGCTCGGGAGTCTACCTCTTCCTGAAGCGCCCGCTGGAGATACGCACGAGCGAACCGGGCGGCACCACCATCTCCGCGCACGAGCTCTCCATGCCCGCCAAAGCCCGCCAAGCCATGAAGAATGGCATGAAGCACCTTTACGAAAAAAACGACTTCAAGGGCAGTCTGGACGACTTCGGGCGCGCCCTCAAGGACGCGCCCTCTTACTACGAGGCCTACGAAGAGATGGGTGTGGCCTACGGCAGGCTGGGAGATGTTCCCCGGGCCGAGCAAGCCTTCCGCAAGTCCATCGAAGTCAGCGAGAACAAGTACGCAGCGGCGTACTTCCGGCTGGCTTCACTTCTCTCGGACAATCGGCGGTTCGCCGAAGCGGAACCTCTGGCGCGCAAGGGCGTGGAAGCGGACAGCAACGCCTGGCAGGGGCACTTTGAACTGGCGCGCGCGCTGATGGGGCTGAATCGCACCGAAGACGCCGAGAAAAGCACCCAGGAAGCTCTGACGCGCAACTCGGCGTACGCCCCTATCTACCTGGTCCTGGCTAACATCCACATCCATAGACACGACTATGCCGCGCTGGTGGGAGACCTCGATATCTATCTCAAGCTCGACCCCGACGGGCCCATGAGCCAGCAGGCCCGCGAGACCCGCGAAAAGGTGAAGGCCTTCCTGGCCAAGGCTCAAAACGCCCCGGCGGCGGCTCCGCCCAAGCCTTGATACCGCTTTTAGAACAGCTCTGATTTTTTTTCAGCACGAAGAAACTTTTTGGGGGTGTCATCCGTCTATATAGACAAGACCACTCGCGGGGTAGGAAGCTACCACCACAGGGCAACCGACCGTAAGCTTCCTACCCCTTTCTGTTTTCCGGAACGCCCTGGGATCTCAACTTGGTGGAAATAAAAAACTAATGACTCGCTGCTATTTTGCCGGTATGGGCGGGCCGAGGCATGGCCGCGACTTCAGCGAGGTGCAGCCCGATGATGAACATGGGGAGCGGAGCCACGCGCCCCCACCGGAACAACTCCCATTTCGTTTTGATGAACTTCACCTCGGGCGTCAAGGTAAGATCCAGCACCATGCGCGTTTCGCCGCGGTAGAACCGCTGCGGCAGCTTCAAGATGGGTTTGCTGCCCCAATTTTCGCCGTCTTCCGAGCCCCAGATGGAAACGTCGAGGGACTCCTGCTCAATCTGCTCGGTGATGGCCAATGTACAGAGAAAGGTACGCGTCTGACTGCGGCTGACGTCCACCTTTCCGCCTTCGCCGTTGGTCTCGACGCGCGTGCCGCTCGGGATCAGGTCGAATTCCATCGTCAGGGTGGCTCCGTTGTTCCTTCCTCCGATTTTTTTCGGGGCGGATTCTAGCACACACGCCCGTGACATCCTAACCGCGGCGGAGCTTGGCAAGCCGTTCGGCAGCGGCCTCGAACGTTTTCTCTTTCTTGCAAAACGTGAAACGAACCTGCTGGCCGCCATCGGCCGCGTTGTTGTAGAAGCTCGAACCCGGCACCACCGCCACGCCAATCTCCTGGACCAGGTACCGCGCGAAGGCGAGGTCATCGGGGAAGCCGAATCCCGAGATGTCCGTCATCACGTAGTAGGCGCCTTCGGGCTTAAAGCAGCGAAAGCCAGCCGGCTCGAGGATTCCCAGCATGCGGTTGCGCCGGGCCAAGTAATCTGCGGCCAACTTCTGGTAGTAACTCTCCGGCAGGCGCAGGGCCATCGCGCCGGCCTGCTGGAGCGGCGCGGCGGCGCCGACGGTAAGGAAGTCGTGCACCTTGCGGATCGCCGAGGTCACTTCGGGCGCGGCAATGGCCCAGCCCACGCGCCATCCTGTCACGCTATAGGTCTTCGACATCCCATTGATGGTGATCGTGAGATCGCGCATGCCGTCCACGCGCGCAATGGAGATGTGCTCGGCGCCGTCGTAGAGGATGTGCTCGTAGATTTCGTCGGTGATCGCGAATGCGTTCCAGCGTACGCAGAGCTCGCGGATGAACTCGAGCTCCGCCCGACGGAAAATCTTGCCCGTGGGATTGTTCGGCGTGTTTAGGATGATGGCCTTGGTGTGCGGGCCAAACGCGGCGGCCAGCTCGTCGCGGTCGAAGCTCCAGTCCGGCGGGTGCAGCTTGACGAAGCGTGGCGCGGCGCCGGAAAGAATCGCGTCGGGGCCGTAGTTCTCATAGAACGGCTCGAAGATCACCACCTCATCGCCGGGGTTGATGACGGCCATCATCGCCGACATCATCGCCTCGGTCGAACCGCAGCACACGGTGATCTCGCGCTCGGGGTCCACATCGACGCCCTGTGTTCGCGCGAATTTTTGGGCAATGGCATCGCGCAGCGGCTTGGCTCCCCAGGTGATGGCGTACTGATTGATGTCGGCGGCGATGGCCTCTTGCGCCGCCTGCTTTATCTCCGCCGGCGCCGGAAAATCAGGAAAGCCCTGCGCGAGGTTGACAGCGCCGTACTTCATCGCCAGGCGCGTCATTTCGCGAATCACCGACTCGGTGAAGCGTTCCGCTTTCGCCGAAAGCATCTGCTTGCGGCGGGCGACTCCCTCCGCGCCGGGCGCATCGTGGGCCCGCGGTGAGGTCGCTGGATTCATCGGCGCTCCTCGTAAAGCAAGCGATAGAGCTGGGCGTTCCGCATCACGATCTGCACGTACTCCCGCGTCTCGGTGAACGGGATCGACTCGACGAACTCGGCCGGCTCTTCGAAGCTGCGGTCGGCCTGCCAGGCGGCCGCGCGCTCCTCGCCCGCATTGAAGGCGGCGAGCGCCGCCTCCGCACTCCCCATCGTATCGATTAGGCCGGCCAGATAGAGCGTCCCAAGGCGCAGATTGTACTCCGGATCGAACAGCCTGGCGTTCGCATAACGCAACTTCAGCCGCGGCGCCAGCTTCCGGCCGGTCTTGGGCAGCACCTGCATCAGGCCCACCGCGCCGGCGCGCGAAACCGCATCAGTCTGGAACGCCGACTCCTGCCGGATCAGGGCGGCGACCAGCATGGGATCGAGCTTCTGACGGACGGCGGCGCGCTTTATGTCCAATTCGAACGGCAGCGGAAAGACCGCGCGCCAAACGGCCAGTGGCATTTCTTCGATGCGTCGGGCGTCGAGCTGCGGGATGGCCTGCCGCAGCAGGACCACAGACACCGAGTAGCGGCGCGCGTCGAGCGCTGCTTGCGCCGCCTCCCAGAGCAGCCGCGGCACGCCGGTCGCGGCGTAGGCAGCGCGCAGCTCGAGTTCGGCGGAAGCATCGAAAGCGATGGTCCGCAGCGCTTGCGCGCGCCTCCAGCGCTCCTCGGCGGCTGGCGGGATGGGCTCGTCGAAATGTGGCAAGGGCGGCGGGGGCGGAATCAGCGCCAGAAGATCGGCCGAATCGGCGGGCGCCGCGCCGAGCGCGCGCAGCCGCTCGGCCGCCCACCGGCCGAAGTAGGTCTGCGGGAAGCGCTCCCGCGCTTTCAGGTAGAAGCTGCGCGCGTGCGGACTGTTGCCGTCGCGCTCGGCTGCGCGGCCCAACCAGTAGAGCGCGTCGGGCGTGTAGGAGGACGCGGGGAATTTCCGCACGTGCTCTTCCAGTAGCGCCGTGGCTTCCGGGCGGCGCCCCAGATACGCGATCCAGGCCAGCCGCCAGTGCGCCGCCACGGCATTCTTTCCTGCCGGAAATTGCTCCCACACGCGCCGATAGAATGGCGCGGCCTTGTCTCTCTCCAGGTTGACCCAGAAATAATTCCCGGCGGCAAAAAGTCCTTCCCCGGTCCAGTGGCTCTGCGGATAGTGAGCCGCAAGCTGCTCGGCAACCGACAGCATCTCCTCTTCCTGCCTCTCCGAACGAAGGGACTGCGAGACCGAGTAGAGGCGTTCGGCGTCGAGTCCGGGATCGGGTACGGCGAGCGAAGCCAACACGCTGGGCGCGCCGCCAAGCTCCACACGGCACTGAGCGATGCGCAGAATTGCGCGCAGGTGTTCGGTGCCGGAAACCTTGGGCAGAAGCCTTTCGTATTCCGAGCGGGCCTCGCGCCACTTCCGGGCTTCGTAAAAAGCCTCGGCGCGAGCCATTTGCAGTTCAGTAGGCACGCCGGGGAATTTTTCGCCGAGCGTGCTTTCGAGTGCCGGGATCTTCTCCCCTGCGACCCTGGCCTCATCGCTCAGCGGAAAATGATAGGAAAGTGCCAGGTAGTCGCTGGCCGCGGGTTTGCTCCGCTCGGCTTGCTCACGAGCCTGCGCACGCAGAAGCAGTAGCGCCGGCTTCAACTCGGTTTTCTCGTAAGCATCCAGCGCCGCGGCGGCCCGCTGTGGCTCCCCCGCTGCCAGCGCCGCCTCCGCCAGCGCTTGCAGCGCCTGGTCGGTCAACACGCTGGCAGGAAATTCGCGGCGAAAGGCCTCCAACTCAGCAAGCGCATCAGCTTGGTTGCCGAACGCCCGGGCTGCTTGGGCTCTCCAGTAGAGCGCATACTCGCGCAGCGGCCACGCGGGTGGCGCGTTTTCGAGCGAGCGTTCGAGCCACCCCTGGGCTTGCACCTGGCGGGTCTTGCTGAAGTCGTAGTAGCCGAGCGCCAGCGCCGCGCGCGCGCCCAACTCACTCCGAGCGTGCTGCGAGGCAAACGCGCTCAGGCGCGCGTAGGCGGCCGCGGAACCTGCGTCGCGGAGCGCTCCAGCCAGCTCTGATAATTGTTTTTCGAGATCTTTCCGGCGCGCGCTCGATTCCTTCGCCACGCGGCCGGGCACCTGCGCCTCGAATGGTGGCACGGGAGCGGCGAGGAACACGCCGAGCGCAAGCAGAACAACGGAGGACCGCTTCAGCAGGGCCAGGGCCAACGCACCAAGAGAACTGATTCGCGCCGCCACCGGGCCGTTAGCGCCGCAGGACGCGAGAAGAGTACGGATATTCGCCCAGCGCCTCTGGGTTGCCGTCAGCCAGGATTTCCACCATCCACTGGTAGAAGTAATCGGTCGGATGGGCCAGGATCGGCCGGAAACGCCGTTCGTATTCCTTGTGGGCTTTCTCAATGTCATCGCGTAACCGTACGCAGAGGTCCTTGTGCTCGCGGCCCAGCCGCACATCTTCGGGCCTCAACATTTTGATGTCTTGCATGGAAACTTTGGCTACCCGGTTGGCCCGGCGGTGCAGCTCTCGCTCCTCGGCAGAGAGGCTGGCCAGATCGAAGCCAGGTGCCTGCTCGACGCGCGCGTTGGGTTTCGCGGCCGGCTCGACCGGCTCGACTGCCATTTCCGGTGGGATGACGGGCGCGCCTTCGGCCAACATATCCGCTTCCTGCAAAACCTCCGGCGGCGCGGCCTCGGCTGGCGGTAGGGATGGCTCCGCCTCCGCCATCGGCGTGACGGGCGCGCCCTCAGCCAACGTATCCGTTTCCTGCAAAACTTCTGGCGGCACGGCCTCGGCTGGCGGCACGGATGGCTCCGCCTCCGCCATCGGCGTGACCGGCGCGCCCTCGGCCAACATATCCGTTTCCTGCAAAACTTCTGGCGGCACGGATGGCTCCGCCTCCGCCATCGGCGTGACCGGCGCGCCCTCGGCCAACATATCCGCTTCCTGCAAAACTTCCGGCGGCACGGCCTCGGCTGGCGGCGCGGATGGTGCCGTTCCTGCCATCGGCGTCGGGATTTTGGGCGGGGGAGCCGGCGAAGGTTCCCGCGCAGGGATGCTCACCAGCCGCAAAACTTCTTGCTCGGCCGGGCCGCGCTGCCCCGGCTGGAGCGCCGCCGTGACAAACCTCGCCAGCACCTCGAGCGTCGCCGCCAGCGAGGCCGCCGCCGTTTGCGCGCGCAGCATGGAGGGCAGCGCGTTGCTCGGCCGCGAGCTTCCGCACGCCGCCACCAGGTCGCCCACCGCCTCGCGCAATTCTTCGGCGGTGCGCTGGACTCTGTCAAGATTGTCGCGCAGGGCCCGCGAAACGGCCTGTTGGACATTTCTCGGATCAGTAGCCATTTGTCCTCGAACTCTCCGGCCTCTGTGGGCCGCAAAAACCCTTCTTCGCGATTATTGAGACGCCACCGAAGGATTGTCAACAGCGAAACCCGGGGCGCGTGCTGAGCGCATGCAGGGGTGCCTGAGGGCGGGTGGACGCCGCATCCAGCCCAATGTTACGATGGAAGAGCTAAGGGGGCGACACGGTTTCGACGGAAGCTGTCGCGACCCGAAGGCATGCCGGGCGCCACCTGCCCGCAATCGGGTGGAAAAACAAAACTGCCAACACTGAGTTGGCTTTGGCTGCCTAGTTTAACCTAGCGTAGCCCGTCTCCTCGAGCTTCGCCCGTGGGCTCGATCCGAGGCGTCACACAGCGGGCTGGCCGGCGCGTCTCGGTCCGCGAAGCGTCGGCGAGAACCATCGGACTAGCTGGCTGCGTTTCTTGCCCGTTCTGAGCGCGGTCAGCGAAAAAAACGGAATGGGCTAAGCATGTAGGCTTCGGGCCGTTGCGCTTTTCGGACGGGGGTTCGACTCCCCCCGCCTCCAAAGTTTCGCTGTGCGAAACTTTGTCCTGAGCGAGCCTGCATTTCGGCGAGCCGAAGGGCAAGCTTTTCGTTCAGCGCTTCATCCTGAGCGAGCCTGCACCATTTCCGGCGAAGGAAATGGTGTCCCGAGCTTGCCGAGGGGCCGCCGGGCAAATATCCTCAACACCGATAAGGGCTGAAGGCGACCACAAAGGCTGGAAGCAAGCCAATCTTACTAATGCCGAAGACGGCCCCGATTTGTGCCACCCCTCCTGACAATTTTTCACAATTGTTTTAGCTGAAATAAAGACACTTGTCGCAGTATATTGTCGCCCGCTGGCCCCACTTGATGGGCACCGGCCAGCAACAAATGCAGGCGGACCTGACAATTCGGCCCTATGAATTGGCTGATGTAACGGGAGCCGCGCCTGAAAAGCTCTCGGATGAGGAACTGTTCGCCTGTTTAAAGGCGGGGCACCACGATGCCTTAGCCATCTTGTTCCACCGCTACCACCTGACAGTGTTCAAGATCGCTCGGAATATCCTGCATGACGCTGGCGAAGCCGAAGATCTCATGCAAGCTGTTTTCCTCCAACTTTTACAGACAGCGGCACAATTTGACCCCGCTAAAGGCACTGGTAAGAGATGGGTCATTCGGTACGCGTATCATCGGAGTCTCAATCGAAAGCAGTATCTGAATGCAAGAGCCTTCTACGACCAGGAGGAAGTTGAGAATTGCAAGGCCCTCGAGTCTGCGCTGACACCCCTTGCCACGATGGGGCTGGCCGAGCAGGAGGCCAAGAGATTGGTCCAAGAGGCTTTGCAAACGTTGAGCGATGCACAACGAACCACTCTGTCGTTGGTCTTTTTTGATGGCCTTGCCATGTCAGAGATCGCCAACCGTCATAAGCAGTCGCTTGCCAGCGTGAGACATCACTACCACCAGGGATTGCAGAAGTTGCGTTCCTTTTTGTGCCGCGGCGTTGGTCCCCTTCTCGATTTCCTGCTTCCGTTTGGCCCGCTCGCCCGTCAAACGTAAAGCACGTGGCGTGGGCCGCGCCGCAGTGAACCTGCTCACCCGCATCCCGCTCTGCTGCTGGCTGCTGCTGGAGCTCGGGGTACCCCAACGCGCGGCCACCACCGCCTGGATCACGGCCGCAAACTTACAAGCGCGCGCCTTGGGGACCCTGCTGGGTTCGGTTTTGCAGGCCGACGACGTACCGGTCATCCGGGTCTCCGACCGCTCCGTGACCATCCCGCGCATGGAGCAGGCGCCCAGCATCGAAGATTTCCTCACGATGGAACCCAGCCCGCGCATGGCCGACAAGCTGGCCCGCATCGAGGGCTTCCGCCAGTGGATCCCCCACGACGGCGAGCCCGTCAGCCAGCGCACCGTTGCCTACCTGGGTTACGACAGCAAGAACTTCTACGCGGTGTTCGTCTGCTTCGACAACGAGCCGGGCAAGATCCGCGCTCACCTTGGCCGCCGCGACGACATCTGGGACGATGACTTCGTCGATGTCTGGATCGACAGCTTCCACGACCACCGGCGCGCCTACGAATTCGTGGTCAACCCCCTAGGCCTGCAGGGCGACGGCCTGGCCACGGACAACAGCGAGGACTTCAGCTTCGATACCGTCTGGTACTCCCGCGGCCAGATCACCAAGGAGGGCTGGGTCGTCTGGATGGCGATTCCGTTCAAGTCGCTGCGCTTCAGCAACGCTCCCATCCAGACCTGGGGCATCACCCTGCAGCGCGAGATCCACCGCGCCAACGAAAAATCCTTCTGGCCGTATACCACGCACCGCCAGGAAGGCATCATCTCCCAGAACGGCGATCTGAAGGGCATGGAGAACATCTCACCCGGGCGCAACCTGCAGTTCATCCCCTACGGGCTGTTGCGCTCGTTCCGGGGCCTAGACCTGCGCGACCCCGGCGCCCCGCGCTTCGATTCCCGCACCGCCAAGCTCGACGGAGGCTTGGACTCGAAGTTCATAATCAAGGACAGCCTGGTCGTGGACGCTACCGTCGAGCCCGACTTCAGCCAGGTGGAATCGGACCAGCCCCAGGTCACCGTTAGCCAGCGCTTCGAAGTGTTCTTCCCGGAGAAGCGCCCGTTCTTCCTCGAGAACTCCAATTACTTCGATACGCCCATCAACCTGTTCTTCACCCGCCGCATCGTCCACCCGCAGTTCGGGGCGCGACTCACAGGGAAGATAGGAAAGTACTCGCTGGGCATGCTGGTGGCCGACGACCGCTCGCCCGGTCTGCTGGTCCCCGACAACGATCCGCTGGCGGGCAAGCGTGCCTACTTCGGGATCGCGCGCGTCAGCCGCGACATCCTGAAGGACTCATCCATCGGCCTGATGTATACCGACCGAGAGTTCCACGGCAGTTTCAACCGTGTAGGCGGGGTGGACGCCACCCTGCGGCTGTCCAAGACGATGGTCTGGAGGTTCCAGGCCGTGGAAAGCGCCACGCGCCAGGCCGACGGCACCTACCTGGCCGGTTCCGCTTTCGAAGGCGACCTCAGCCGCTTCGGCCACAGCTTTAACGCTGACCTTCACTACACCGGGCGCAGCGACGGCTTTCGCACGCAGACGGGCTTCGATCCCCAGCCCGATATACACAACATCAGCGTCGACCCTTGGTACAACTTCTGGCCGAAGAAGCATCTCCTGCGTTGGGGACCGGAGTTCCCGGTCTACCGCATCTACGATCACGAAGGGAACCGCCTGAACTGGGGTTACACGCCGGAACTCTTCTTCGAGATGCCGCGCCAGACGTTTCTCCGCGTCGGCTACGCCGAGGAGGCCGAGCTCCTCCGCCCGCGAGACTTCGCCGTGCTCACCCGCAACAAGGATTTCGTCCGCAATACCAAGTTTTTCTTTTTCCGCACCGCCCCGAGCAAGCGGATCATCTTTGACATGGACTACCGCTGGGGGCGGCGCATCAATTTTGCCCCGCCTGCCGGCGTGGAGCCGTTCCTGGCGCGGCGCAACGGCATGACCACCGACCTCAGCTTCATCGCCACCAATCACCTGCGCATCGACAATACCTATCTCTGGTTCCGCCTGGGCGACGTCAACCGCCGCGGGGTGGCCTTCAACAATCACATCATCCGCTCCAAGTGGAATTACCAGTTCACACGCGAGCTCTCCGCTCGCGTCATCTTGCAGTACTCCGCCGTGCTGGCGAACCCCAACTTCACCAGCCTCGCGACCACCAAGAACCTCAATGCCGATTTTCTGATCACGTACCTGGTCCATCCCGGGACCGCGGTCTACGTCGGCTACAACAGCAACCTTCAGAATCTCGATCGTACCCTCGCCCTCGCCCCCGACGGCAGCCTCGCCCGTACCCGCAACGCCTTTATCAACGACAGCCGCCAGTTCTTCGTGAAAATCTCTTATCTGTTCCGCTTCTGAGTGCGACGCCTTGACCCGAGCCGGTCCCTAGAGAGGATCCGCCGCGGAGATTCCGGTCCGAAACGGTGCGATGCTGTTAAAAAAGAGGGTGAGCAAGAGCGGATTCCGGGCGATGCGGCGTTCTAGCTGGGCTCCTTAATTTTCCGTTGGCTCTCCACGACTTCTCAGTGAGTTGGGACCGAGGCTGCGAGAACCCTTTAGGCACCGTGCTGGTTTACCCAAAGGTCTTTCAGCAGAGCGGTCAGGCGCGGCCTGTCCGTGTCAGCGCCTTGCGTTTCTGGTATCCTCGCCTGCGTCCGAAGCGATCGTACGCCTGAAGCGAGGTGGGAAGATGCCGGAAGAACTGCATGAACTGCACGAACGAGCCGAACACGGCCACCATAACCCCAGCCTAGCGCCCGTCACCATCACCATGGCGATCCTTGCGGTCCTCGTAGCCGCGGTGTCGCTGCTGGGTCATCGCGCCCACACCAAGGTGCTCTTGCTGCAGACCAAGGCGACCGACCAGTGGGCCTACTACCAGGCGAAGAGCATTCGCCGGCACAGCTACGAGCTCTTCCTCGACGAAGTTTCCATCTACAACGTCAAGGACCCTGAACTGACCGAGAAGGTCAAGGAAAAGTACAGCCACGAAGTGGAACGCTACCGGGAGCAGCAGAAAGAGACAGAGGCCGAAGCGCGCAATTTGGAACAGGGAGTGGAACACCAGGAAGAGAGAGCGAACCGCTTCGATCTGGGAGAAGTTCTACTCGAAGCGGCGTTGGTGATCGTTTCAATTACACTCCTGATTGGGCGACGGTTCTTCTGGGGTCTGGGAACGCTCCTCGGTGTCACCGGAATTGCCATCGCCGCTTCCGGTTTCTGGCTCCACTAACCGCATTGTTGATGTGTAACGGGATCTGTGCCGAAAACGGTCCGATATTGGTGCACGCAAGTCACTGAATCATTGACCTGATTTGCCCTCGCCTGACGCGCGACGAAACCACAGCATTATAAAAGGGCGCCCCTTGGAGGTAAGTTGTCGGTGGAAGCCCGACCATTACTTACTGAAAGGAGCACCCTGTGAGCAGCGACAAGTATATTGGGCTGGACGTTCATCAATCAACC
>Ga0207646_10004198_pt1 | contig 15785 bp, 13 predicted proteins | sample KBSK5502metaG_FD_184343 | JGI IMG/M metagenome (GOLD analysis project Ga0207646, IMG submission 184343) | Corn, switchgrass and miscanthus rhizosphere microbial communities from Kellogg Biological Station, Michigan, USA - KBS K5-50-2 metaG... | ecosystem: Host-associated > Plants > Roots >... | reverse complement strand
AAACCGATAACGATATACCGTGACCAAGAGAATAAGGAGTGTAAACACTATGGATAACTCACAATGTGACTCCAAGGCGCCGTCCGGGAGGCGCTCGTTCCTCAAGACAAGAAAGGATTGGCTGCAGGTGCTGCTGGTGCCGGAATTGCTCTTCTAGCCGAGACTTCGTCGGTTTTTGCCCAAAGTAAGGGCCGACAGGAAGGCAGCGATAGTCTGTCCAAGGGAGACGCGGCCTTGCTCCGCTTCGCGGCTGCAGCCGAGATTTTAGAAACTGATTTTTGGGTGCAGTACAACGAACTCGGGGGCATCCCGGACAGCGAGGTCCCGGGCGGGAGTGGGAATCCCACCTATACCGCCAAACTTCAGGTCCTTGACGCGGACTTTCCTCAATACATCCACGACAACACGGACGACGAGATCACTCACTTCACCTTCCTCAACGCGTACCTAAGGTCGAAGGGAGCGGATCCGCTCAGTCTGGAGCAGTTCCGCACTCTACCAGGCAGCACGGCCACCGGATCCAGCGGAAAGCCACGGCTTACAAACCTCATGCAGCTCACGCTCGACACCAATTGATGGACTCGGTATCGCAGCAGTACCCATAACCCCGACCTCGATCCGAAATTCAAGTTCCCGCAGGCGGTCCCGGATTTGAACAAGGGGCAGTTCACGGCAATCCCCAGATCCGATGCCGACCTGAGCCCCGACGCCCACATCCAGGCCATTGCCAACACTGCTGGGTTCCACATGCCGACCATTGAACAAGGTGGGAACAGCCTCTATCCTTCGATGGCGCAGAGGGGCTAGCAGTGTGGACGTCTTGCGAATCCTGATCAGCATCGGCCCCACCGAAACCATGCACTTTCAGACCTGGTCTGACAAGGCGGGCAATGCGCCTCCTCTGACCAATCCTACAAATGGATTGACATTTCCCAACCTCAATGCCCCTCCTTTTGGCGGGGAAACGTTCCAGACCAACCTGATCATGCCTGAGCCATGCCCATTCCTCAGCCGAAAGCTTCCCAGATGCTCGATCATTCGCCCAACTGAGACAAATGGAGTTGCCATGGGAGCGGTCAAGTTCTTGACAGCCATGGGCCTTTTCATCGGCCAGTCCGAGGACTTCTTCGAACTGTTGCGCGATCTGGCGGAGGATGCAGACGAGGCCAGACGAGACTGCCACTGAGCTGGTTCGTCGTGATTCTTGAGAAGGCGCCGCCACGAAAACTGCGCGGCGCCTTTTGTTCTGTGATGTTAATTAACGGAGTGTCTTAGAGGCAGTTTTGCGAATGTGCGGGTATAACTTGGGTTGGTCGAGTTTGGGTGCGGAAAGCTGCTGCAACCGGGCTGCTCAGTACTACCCAAGCCCCTGAGTTTGTGCCTCACAAACTTGCAATTAGCTCCGGGCGCTAGAAGGCGAACTTATACCCGAGAAGACGTACCGTTCGGAAATGGGTCGGACAGCCTGGATTCTTCTCCAACTTGTGAAGGAGTTTCATAATGTGATTGTCGATGCTACGGCTGCTGGTATAGGTGTCCCCATAACCACAAACGTGTTCCAGCAACTCAGCACGTGTGATGAGGCGATCGGGGTTCTCAACGAAAAACTGCGGAGTCTTGAACTCATGTGCCGTTAACTCGACGGACGCGCCGTTTCGGGTCACCTCGACCTTCCCGAAGTCGACCACAATGCCATCAAAAACGATCTGACTCGCTGTAGCGTGAAGCTTGGTGTGACCGAGTGCCACCCGCAGCCGTGCGAGGAGCTCCCGCGGGCTAAAAAGTTTGGTGATGTAGTCATCGGCGCCCATCTCCAACAGTGCGACTTTGTCGTGCAGGTCACAGGAGGCGCTGAGGACGATCATCATCACATGCATGCGCAACAACATCGGGCCGATTGTCCAGCCGCTTTTGTGAGGTTATCTATTTGCATGGGCCCGGCATTGCGCCTTTGCGCCTTAACCATTTCGTAGAAGAAAGGTGAAGCGACACCCAGAAACACAAATTGATTCCCATTACCAACCGGTGCAATCGCGTGAGCCTCGATTCCGAATAAACTGTTCCAGTCATCAGCCAGCGGCCATGGGGACGAATGCTAATCCGCGGGGTCGTAGTTCAAGTTCTGCCCGAGCCATCGCTCGACCTCGGCCACGCTCATCCTCTTGCGTTCGCTATAGTCGGCGACTTGGTCGCGGTCGATCTTTCCGAGGCTGAAATATCGCGATTCTGGATGGGCGAAGTAGATCCCACTCACGCTTGATCCGGGCCACATCGCAAATGACTCAGTGATCAGCATTCCGGTGTTCGCCTGCACATCGAGCAAACGCCAGAGCGGACCCTTCTCCGTGTGATCCGGGCACGCCGGGTAGCCTGCGGCTGGCCTGATGCCCCGATACTTCTCTTGGATGAGATCCGCGTTGCTCAGGCCCTCCGCACATCCGTAACCCCATTCATCCCGCACTCGCTTGTGCAGGCATTCGGCGAAAGCTTCCGCCAGGCGATCGGCGATGGCCTCCGCCATGATGGCGTTGTAATCGTCGTGTTCGGCCCTGAACCGGTCGCATAGCTCCTTCAAGCCGATTCCGCTGGTTACCGCGAACGCACCGATATGATCGGACAACGCCGTTTCCTTCGGCGCGATGAAGTCTGCAAGCGATCGGCACGGCTCGCTGCCTTCCTTATTTGACTGCTGGCGGAGGAAGTGGAATCGTTCAAGCACCTTTTCGCGTGTGTCGTCGGTGTACAACTCGACATCGTCGCCCACGGCGCTAGCGGGAAACAAGCCGTATACGCCCCGCGCCGTGATCAGGTTCTTCTCAATGATGACATCCAGGAGAGCATTGGCTTCGGTGAAGATCTGGCGCGCCTGTACACCTTGTCCCTCGTGCTCAAGAATACGGGGATAAACACCTTTCAGCCCCCAGGTGTGGAAGAACGGCGTCCAGTCGATGAAGTCGCGCAGCATCGCCAGCGGAAAGTTGTCCAGCACGCGCACACCGGTAAATGCGGGTGTAGGCAGGTCTTCGGCACGCCACTCGATAGGAGTCCGTCTTTGTCGCGCGGTCTCAAGGGAGATGACCGTCAGGCGCGGCGCGGAGTGGGCCTTGCGGAGCGCCTCATAATCGGCGCGATGCTGCGCCACGAACGCCGACTTGCCCTCGTTACTCAGAAGACTGGTCGTCACCGGCACCGCCCGGCTGGCATCCAGCACGTGGACCACTGGCTCGCTGTAATGAGGCGCAATCTTGACAGCGGTGTGCGCTCGGCTCGTGGTTGCCCCACCGATGAGCAGGGGCAACTTGAAGCCCTGACGCTCCATCTCGCGGGCCACGTGTACCATCTCGTCGAGAGACGGAGTGATCAGGCCGCTGAGTCCAATCATGTCCGCCTTTTCCGCCTTGGCGCGTTCGAGGATCTTTTCACAAGGGACCATCACCCCCATGTCGATCACCTCGTAGTTATTGCAGGCGAGGACCACGCCGACGATATTCTTGCCAATGTCGTGAACGTCACCTTTGACTGTCGCCAATACGATTTTTCCCTGCGCCTTGACCACCTGGCCCGACGCAGCCATGGCAACTTTCTCGGCCTCCATGAAAGGCGTCAGGTGCGCGACGGCCTTCTTCATCACGCGGGCAGACTTGACCACTTGGGGCAAGAACATTTTGCCGGCCCCGAAGAGATCGCCCACCACACTCATGCCAGCCATCAGCGGGCCTTCGATAACCGATAGAGGACGGCCCAGTTTGACGCGAGCTTCCTCGGCATCGACTTCGATGTACGCGTCGATCCCCTTGACCAGTGCGTGAGAAAGACGCTCTTCGACCGTGCCGTTGCGCCATTCGTCGGCCTTTTTTTCGCTCACCGCGGCGCTCACGCCCTTGAGTGATTCGCCGTGTTCCACCAGGCGCTCTGTCGCGTCGGGACGGCGGTTTAGCAGCACGTCCTCGACCAGCACCTTCAATTCAGGCTCAATCTCCTCGTACACCTCTAGCATCCCGGCATTCACGATGCCCATGTCCATGCCCGCCGTGATGGCGTGATAAAGAAATGCCGAGTGCATGGCTTCGCGAACTTTGTTATTGCCTCGGAAGCTGAACGAGATGTTCGAGACGCCGCCGCTGACCTTCGCGTGCGGCAGGTTGGCCTTGATCCAGCGCGTGGCGTTGATGAAGTCAACCGCATAGTTGTTGTGCTCCTCCATGCCGGTGGCAACGGTGAGGATATTCGGATCGAAGATGATGTCTTCGGGGGGAAAGCCGACCTCGTCGACCAGTATCCTGTAGGCGCGCTCGCAGACGCGGATCTTGTCCTCGTAAGTTGCGGCTTGACCCTTCTCGTCGAAGGCCATCACGACTACTGCCGCACCATATTTCAGAACTTTAGCGGCGTTCTGGCGAAACTTGTCTTCGCCTTCTTTCAGCGAGATCGAGTTCACGATGCCCTTGCCCTGCATGCACTTGAGGCCTGCCTCGATGACCTCCCACTTCGAGGAGTCCACCATGAAAGGCACCTTGGCGACTTCGGGCTCGCTCGCCAGCAACTGCAGGAAGCGTGTCATTGCCGTGACGCCGTCAATCATGCCTTCGTCCATGCAGATGTCGAGAACATTCGCCCCATTTTCGACCTGCTGACGGGCCACACTTACGGCTTCTTCATATTTGCCTTGCTTGATCAGCTTTGCAAACTTGGGCGAACCGGCCACGTTGGTCCGCTCACCGATCACGATGTAGACGCCGGACTGTTGGCTGAACGGCTGCGACCCCGAGAGACGGAGTGGCTTCGCCTTCGTGGGCTCGGCCGCGCCTGCGCTATCGGACACGCTCACGTTCGACTCTCAATCTGGTGGACGAAGGATTCCTCAGTGGGCAGCGTCCTCCACTTTCGCGGAGGTTGGCCTTCGAGCGCTTTGGCGATAGCCGCGATATGCTCGGGTGTGTTGCCGCAGCAGCCGCCGGCGATATTAATCAGCCCTCCTCGTGCAAAGTCGCCCAAATAACGGGCCATGTCTTCCGGGCCCAGATCGAACCCGGTTTCCGAGAGGGGATTCGGCAAACCGGCATTCGGGTAGCACGAGATCGCCACGTCCGCCTTCTCCGAGAGCTCCTCAAGGAACGGATACATTAGATCGGGCCCGAGAGAGCAGTTGAGACCCACCGACAGCGGTTTCACGTGCCGCACTGCATTCCAGAATGCCTCAGTGGTCTGCGCCGAGATCATTGTCTCGCCGCCCCGGCCTACTGCCGCTGAAATCATCACCGGCAACTTGTTGCCGTCTTGATCGAATACCTCACGGATGGCGACAAGTGCTGCCTTGGCGTTCAGCGAATCAAAAATTGTCTCGACCAACAGCAGGTCTGCGCCCCCAGCGATGAGGGCACGCACTTGCTGAATATAGGCAGTCTTCACCTGATCGAACGTGACCACGCGGAAGCCGGGATCGTCGGCATCGGGCGAGTTCGAAAGAGACACGGTCAGCGGCCCCATCGCCCCCGCCACGAACCGTTGACGCGAGGTTGCAGTGCCAACACGATCGGCCCATTCACGGCACTGCCGCGCCGATTGCTCGTTGATATCCCAAGCCAAGCTGCCGAGGAACGGATCGTCGATGATCTTTTGATAAAACGCGGGATCCTTTCGGCCGCCGTGCTCCCGAGGATCGTCCACAAAAAATTCGCTCTGCGTAATGCTGGTTGCGCCGAAGGTGTTCGTCTCGATGATGTCCGCTCCGGCCTCGAGAAACCGGCGATGGATGTCGCCGATCATTTCCGGCTTAGTCAGTGAGAAAAGGTCACCGTTGTTCAGTAGGCCCTTCGTCGAGTTCTTGAAGCGCTCCCCGCGGATGTCCGCTTCCGTCATGCCATAGGTGCGGATCGTCGTGCCCATTGCTCCGCGTCGATGATGGCAATTCGACTGTCGAGGATCTTTTCAAGAGGATGTTGATGGGCTGTCGTCATGTCTTCCTGATGGCCTTGAGCGTCGCGAGATTGGCAAAGTCCACACTAAGCCGAGGGCGCTTGGCCGAAACTGATTCTTTGAGTTCACCTGCGCACTTTGGTCTTACCTCTGGCTCTGCCCCATTTCCGCACCGAAACACACCTCCTCATTATAATAGCGATGGGCAGGCGTCCAACTCTGGCGCGTGAGATCACCGGCGTAATCGTGATACCGTTGAAGGTGCCTTTGGTGCCCGCAAAGGGGGTGACAGAAAAGTCCGGTGAAAATCGCCACGGTCCGCCCGCCGTAGAGACTATTCGCTGTCTGGCCAATGCTAGTTGGCTCTAAAGGGCTTCACGACAAGGTTTTCTGGGGAGAATTGAGATCGTGCAAACCACAGTTATTCCATCTCACACCTGCCGAATGCCCTTCGTCGCGGCGGGCGCGGTCACAGGAATCGGGAGTCTGCCCCTTACGTCGATTGCATCGGCAATTCGGTCAGTTGCCGAATTGTCGCCGGAAGTCCCCTTTTGGCCTCAGTTGCCTCAACTCTCAGAACGGGAGAGTATCGTCGGCCAAGGCCTAGGTGTTGTGGAAGAGCTGATTGAGCCTCGCGACGAAGGCTACGGCTATCAGGTAAAAGAAGGTCGGCTCAATTCGGTGCTCGAAATCCTTCACCGGAGTAGTGGGGAGTTGACGTCGGCAAACGCGGCAGGCTTTGGCGCGTTCGAAGAAGCATTGTCATCTGGTCTCTTCGGTTCTGCGGTCGCCGTCAAGGGGCAGATCGAGGGCCCAATCACACTGTCGGCGTATCTGTTCCACAAGGGCCGGCCCTTCCTATCCGATCCAGCACTTTTTGCAGCCGTCGCATTTCATGTCTCGCAGATCATTGGCTGGCAGATTGATCGCCTGAAATCTGCTGGCTTGCCTGTGCTGCTGTTTGTCGATGAACCAGCCTTGTGCCTGGATGCACCTGTCACCAACGCTGTGTCTGAGGAGCAACGGCTCAACGCATTGGCGGCCACACTGGAGGACGCTCGAATTCGCGGAGCCTACGCCGGACTCCATTGCTGCGCAGCGCGGCCCTTCGAGCGCATGTGCCGCGTTAAGCCGGATATCATTTCGTTCGATGCCCATGAGGGACTTGACTTGTTTTTTGCCGACTGGCGTGCGCTTGACTTTGTAAATCAGGGAGGAGCGGTTGCTTACGGAATAGTCCCCACACGACCAGGTCTGAACGCTGTCGATTCAGCGACCATCTTTATTCGCTGGTTGAAAGCAGCATCCCTGGCGGGCGATCCGCAGAAATTTGCTCAGCGCGCGATGATCACGGCAACCTGCGGCCTTGGACTGCTCGATACGTCCGCTGTGGCAGAGTCATTCGCCGTCGCGCACAGCGTAAGCAAACTGATCAGATCTTTGGCTGGTTCGCCAGAACTGGATTGACGCGCATAGGTTTCCTCGAGACAGAGGGCATTTCAGTTCAAAAATCTTCACAAAGCTTGCCGAACTCAATACATCCCGGAGGTTTGCCCCGGTGTCATAGAAAGGTAAGGATGCAAGTTCCGCTTCGCCTCCTGACCGGACCACGACCCGGGTGCTACGGACCGGGCGGAATGAATTCCGGGAGGAACGCCATGAAGTCTGCTCTCGCACTGCTTTTTCTAGCTGCCACCGCCTTCGCGCAAGATCAATCGGCCATCGCCACCGTTCAAGCCGCTTGCGGCCCCAAAGATGTGCAGTTCGATGCAAAAAAGGACTCTTCGCAGCATCCAGCATCGCATGACGATGCCGGCAAAGCGATCGTCTACTTCATTGGGGATGGGAAAGGCCTCACCCGACCGACCATCCGAGTTGGGGTAGATGGTGTTTGGGCTGGCGCCACCACACCAATTCCCACTTTTCTATCTTGCTGGAACCGGGAGAGCATCACCTCTGCGCCAACTGGCAGCCCGCCAATGAGAATTCCTTGGGGACCGCCCTGCTGCACTTCACGGCCGAAGCCGGCAAGGCTTACTACTTTCGTGCAAGGGTGGTTAGCGTACAGTACGTAGGCTTCCTCGACTCCGAAGCGATTGACAGTGATCAAGGCAAGCTGCTACTCGCCCTGTATCCTTTCAGCGTCTCGCATCCGAAAAACAGATAACCTCCTTTCAAATTCTGAAATTTGAAATTTAGAATGCCTTTACGAGCCGGTGGTAAGCCCCTGAACTCGCTAACAGCGGCCCCCAACAAACCCAAAAAAATAATGCAAGAGAACTGGGATTCAGACATTCAGTAGTTAGCTCAGATTGTTGGAGGTCGACATTCGGTACGCTCCCAGCAGCGGAAGCGATTTAGAACTCCGACGCGTAAGGTGGCATCGGAACTAGCTGGGCTTAGCCAGCAACAGACTTGGCTTGGAACCGCATCGGAGACGGCCATACCCGGCCGGGAGGTGAGATCGTGCTAAATATCGCTTCGCTGTTTGCTGCGGTTGGACTGCTTACAGTTGCAGCGTTGTCACAGCTTCCAAAGTCTTCCAAGGCTCAAGACGAGAACGAGCTTCGTAAAATTGAATCCGAAACCGCCAAATTTGAGCAACAAAATGATTCGTCAATAATGGGTTTGCTTGCAGACGACTGGGTTTATCTGGGGGCGAGGGTATTGACGAAAAGCGAATTTGGCGCAAATGTGAAGCAGAATTTTGTCACCCACAACCATGGTCCCAACCCATACACCATCGAGAAGAAGAACACGCGAGTAGATTTGTTTCGAGACACCGCCGTCGTGACCTATACCAAGGAGTATCGTCAGACTCCCGATAGAACGCAGTTCTTTGACGAAGACGATACGGATGTCTTCACGCGAAGTTCAAAAGGGTGGCAATTACGGCTGACCAAGACTTGTCCCGTTCACGTGGAATCTAGATCGAATTGAACGCCCGCCACGCCCCGTGCTCGCCGACCGCTCGCAGTTCTTCACAGATCTCAGCACTCCATTCTGCGGCGCCAACCGGCCAGGCGCCAAGGTCTCGCAAGGCCCGGGGGACTCGTTCTGGCTGCAGGGGGATGCAGCCTGGGCATAAGGCCGCATACGAATGCATCAAAGCATTCTCCGAGACGGACTTCACCGAAGACCTCAACCGCCGGAAGAACTACTGGTTGCGAATGGAAATCGATCCCTAGCAGGTTCGAGTCAATCGCCACCGTGGTTGTGAAACCGGGCGGACGCCGGGAATCATAAGCGAAGATATACATTTGCCGTGCTACTTTGGACCAAGAACTCAGTTGATTGAAAAGAATCGCTGGCGTTGCTGTTGCTGACATTGTTCCCAATCTTGTTCGTTCTCCATTGGTCCATTCAGAACTTACGTTCGTAACTTGTCTGGCAAGGCACTCTTTGTCAACATGAAACGACACTTGAGCCATTGACTCAGGGGCGCCCGAGCCTCGCCCTTTGAGCGGTGCATCGCTGTCTGTCGTCCGACTCTCCCTACAGTCAGGCGTGCGTAAGGTACCCGCAGTTACGAGCGTGTACCCGGAGGCAACATGTCGCAGGACGCGCAGGATCGGCGAACGTTGAGCAGCTTGCCACAGCTGTCGAGCCTGTATGCCACTTATGGGGTCGAGGTCAATGCCCTTGACGTCGAAGAGATCTTTGCGCTCTATGAACGAACAGGCTTTCTCTATCCCGAGAAGGGAGCCCGCCTCCGTCCGCACCTCGGACTCGTGCGGGACAACTGGCGACGGATGCTGCGTGCCGGGGAATCTCTGCTGTACGTCCTTACCGCTGGTGACGAAAAACGAGGCTTGGCCTCACTGGCCGTCTGGCGAACGGCGCCCCACGGCTGGATGCCACAACATCTGGTTAGCGATAACAATCCTTTTGCATCCCGGGCGGTGATGCTGGCTGCAGCAGCGGGAAAGATTCTAAGTGGAATTGACGACGCCCAGAACTGGTTTCGGCCCGAGAACCGCTTTCCAGCGCGGGTGTTCGGTTCCATGGTGCAGACCATTGGGGAATCTCTCTGCTCCGTCCAGCGCCACAGCTATTTCGCATTACCAAGACAATTGTCACTGCCCTTGAGCTCGAAGATTCGCGCGGAACCCTACGATCCCTCTCAAAAACAGTCTCTCTCTGCCATCGCGTCCGCGACACGAGGTAGTGTCTACATTACCGGGGAGGATTTGCTAGGAGACGTTGAGCTTCGAACTGTTGATGAAATGTACCGTTCGGTCGGCCTGCGACGCACTCGGTCTGTGTGGCTGGCATACAAGGGATCGAGGAGAGAACCGGTGGGGGCGGCGATCGCCTATCGTGGTCCCTTAGGAGTTAATTTTAGTTACCTCGAGAACCGTTGTGATTTGTTGCTCCATCCGACGCTTCCTGCGTCGGAGGTTCCGGACACCATAGCTTCGCTTCTGAACGGGTTGTCTGCTGCCTATCACGACTTTGAGCTCGATTACATTCCGCTGATCGCGGACGAGATGGCCACTGAGGTCCTGCTCGGGTTTGGTGCGGCATTCCTGCGCCACTATTGTCAGGGAATCTGGCTTAGAGCCGGACATCAGGGCTTCTATCAGCACGTCGACAGTTTCTATTCGAAACTCTTAGCCCGCGCGGAAAAGCAGGAAATGCAGCTCAGCCGTGCAGCCTCGGAGTCGCGATGAATACAGACTCTCCGACCGCCTACATCATGGAAGACCCGCGCGAGGCCATGCGGCTCGAGCTGAAAGTCGATCCCGAGGCTTGGGTTCGCAAATACTTAGCCCATCGTGTGCCCCCGGGGGCGGAAATTCTTTCGGTGGGGTGTGGGCCGGGAGTGATCTTGCGGGAAGTCTGCGCGATAGATTCCTCGATTACAGGAACCGGAATAGACATCAGCGCAGAGCGTGTACAGGAAGCGATTCGGAAAAACCCTGCGAATTCACGCGTGAAGATCGTCCGCGGAGACGCACACGCGATGCAATTCCCAACGGACAGCTTTGATCTGGTTTACTCCCGCATGTTATTCGAATACCTCCACGACAAAGAACAAGCCGCCGCCGAAATGGTCCGAGTTTGCCGGCCCGGCGGGTCCGTCCTCCTTCAGGACCTCGACGGACAGCTGCTGTGGAACTATCCGGAAGACCCTGTCGTGCAATGCGCGGTCGAAAAAGTGGTGGCGGGTTTAGCGAGCACGGGTTTCGACCCTTTTGTTGGTCGCAAGCTTTTCTCGCTGGCACATAAGGCGGGCCTCAAAAACATTGAAGTCCAGGTTGAGTGTTACCACTTAATCGCCGGAGAGATCGATCTCAAAATTCTGAAGCAGTGGGAATTAAAGCTGGAGATTGCAGTTCCCTGGATCGCTCGAATCCTCGGTGACGAGCGAGCGGCCGGCGAGCTGGCGCAGAGATTCCTTGAGTATCTCCGTCGGCCTGACACGCTTACTTACTCCAACGTGTTCACGGTAACAGGGGTTAAGCCCCTGTGAGCGGTCGGTTTATTAGCATGCGCAAGATGCAACATCAATTGTGGAAACGGATTGAACAAAACGGGAAGGGTCCGGCGGAGTCGAGAACACCAGACCGCCTTCGTCCCCTTCGAGAAGGAAGATAGATATGCGAACCATTCAGCACTCACAAGCCGGCTCGGCAGGCCTTACCACGCGAGCCTTGTTGCTGGGAGCACTGGTATTTTTCTCTGTGGCCAGCGCACTAGCGCAGAATTTGCCCGATGTCACCGCCATGAGCGTGGAAGACCTGATGAACGTGCAGGTCACCTCTGTCTCCAAGAGAAGCCAGAAGTTGGCAGACGCCGCGGCGGCCATTTTTGTCATCACCCAGGAGGACATCCGACGCTCAGGCGCCGCCAGCATTCCGGAAGCGTTGCGAATGGTTCCTGGTGTGCAGGTGGCTCGCATTGATGAGAACAAGTGGGCCATCAGCGCGCGCGGATTCAATGGCCGCTTCGCCAACAAGCTGCTGGTTCTGATTGACGGCCGGAGTGTCTACACCCCTTTGTTTTCTGGAGTTTACTGGAACATTCAGGATGTGATGCTCGAGGATGTAGAGCGGATTGAAGTGATCCGCGGTCCGGGAGCGACTTTGTGGGGAGCCAACGCAGTCAATGGCGTGATTAACATTATCACCAAGGCGTCAAAGTCCACCCAGTCTGCACTCGCTGCGGCTGGCGGAGGAACAGAAACGCGAGGATCCGGTAGCGTTCGCTACGGTGGCAGGCTAAACCAGGGCACCTACTACAGAGCCTATGCTAAGTACTTCAATGTCGGGCCATCGATAGACCCTTCCACAGGAAGGCGTGCAAACGACAATTGGGATGCATTGCGTGGCGGTTTTCGAACGGACTGGACGTCGCCGGGAGCCGATTCGCTCACCGTACAGGGAGACATTCACCGCAGCGGCTACGGTGAGACTCTGACTGTTCCTTCGCTAAACACTCCCTATTCGAGCACCTTTCCCAATCAAGGAAGCATTAGCGGAGGGAACCTGCTGGGCCGGTGGAATCACGCCTTCGCGAATTCCTCAACCTCTCTGCAGATGTACTATGACCACACCAGCATAACCGAGAATTCGCTTTTTACAGACCATCAAGACATCTTCGACATTGATTTCCAGCATACCTTCCACGCCAGTGGATCACAAGACCTCGTATGGGGGCTTGGTTACCGCTCGAGCCACGATGGGAATAACTCCAGCTCTGTAGTCTCGCTGCAGCCAAACCAACTCACGTTGAATCAATTTAGCGCCTTCGCGCAGGATGAGATAAGTCTTTTTGACAAACGCTTGCGCATCACGCTCGGCTCCAAATTCGAGCATAACGGGTTCACTGGTTTTGAAGTTCAGCCGAACGCGAGATTACTCTGGACCATCACGCGCAACCAATCGGTCTGGACTGCAGTCTCCCGCGCAGCGCGGACCCCAGCCTTAACCGAAGAGGGACTTCGACTTAATTCGGCGGTTGTGCCTCCGGGAACTCCGCAGAATCCAACTCCGCTTCCAGCTCTAATATCGGTTTTCGGAAGCCGCCAGTTCAAATCAGAAGATCTTCTCGCGTATGAAGCCGGTTATCGCGTACAAGTGACCAGTAATTTCTCGACTGATATTGCAGTGTTTTATAACCATTACACCCATCTTCGGACAGCCGAGCCAGGGGCACCCTTTCTGGAAATAAGCCCCACCCCTGTCCATATCGTCGCTCCTTTCTTTGCCGGGAATAAGATGGGCGGCGGCACTTACGGCGCTGAACTCTTTGCTGACTGGAGAGTCCTTCCTAAATGGCGGCTTTTAAGTTCCTACAGCTATCTGCAAATGGATATACGGAAGGATAGAGCAAGTCTGGACCCAACTGCAGACAATCCCGGCCTGGTAAGCCCCCGTCATCAGTTTTACGTGAGGTCTTCCATCGATCTCCCTAAACATGTTGAATACGATTTGGATGTTCGATACACGGATCGGCTCCCCGGTCTCAATATACCCAGTTACTCCTCTGTGGATACCCACTTCGGCTGGAGGCCAACGGCGGGCCTGGAATTCTCCGTTGGCAGCCAAAATCTGCTAAATAAGCGGCACTTGGAATTTCTGCCAGACTTCATCAACACCTCTCCCACCGAAATAAGGCGCACCTTTTACGGAAGTGTTACTTGGAGATTTGAGTGAGTTATTGGTTACTTGCTCAGAGCAGAGTGACAATTACTTCCATGCAGGTAAGGCGACAATGAGACGGTTACGATTGTTGATCACGGTAGCGATGGTGATATTGCCGAGCTTGGTGTTTGAAGCCCACGCTCAAGATTCCTCTGTCTCTTCGGAATACTTGATCAAAGCCGGCTTTATCTACAATTTCGCGAATTTGGTGCAGTGGCCGGCGAATGCATTCACGCAGCCAGATTCTCCAATTGTGATCGGCATTCTAGGTGAGGATCCCTTCGGAACTGTTCTCGACCGGGTGCTGGCAGGCAAAAAAGTCAATGGCCGGATATTTCTTGTCAAACGCTTGAAATCGGTTACCGACCTCAAGGAATGTCATATTGTGTTTGTGAGTTCGTCAGAAATGACTCACTTAGCAGAAGCCATTCACCTGGTGAAGGGCATGCCCATCCTGACCATCGGCGAGATACCTGGTTTCGCCAGGCGTGGCGGGATCATAAATTTGGTTCTTGAGGACAACAAAGTTCATTTTGAAGTCAATGTCGAAGCGGCGAAAGAAGCAGATCTAAACATCAGTTCCCGCCTGCTCGCCCTGGCAAGAATCGTTCAGGAACCAGCCGCGGATGGAAAGAAAACGGAATGAGTCTCCAGAATCTGTCCATTCGGCGAAAACTCATCCTGATCACGATGCTGACGAGCAGCATCGCCCTTCTCCTCTCCTCGGCTAGCTTCCTCATTTACGATCTTATCTCGTTTCGCCATTTGCTAACTCAGGATCTGACGACCCAGGCCGAGATTATCGGGTATAACAGCGCGGCGGCGATGGCGTTTAAAGACGAGCCCGCCGCAACCGCAACCTTGTCCGCGCTCATGGTCAAAGGAGATATCGTAGCTGCGGTCTTATATAGCCCCGACGGTCAGATGTTCGCCCAGTATTTCCGCAACGATAAGACCCTTCCGGCATTTCTTCCGTCCCGTTCACAGGAGAAAGGCTACCGGTTTGAAGGACGCTACCTCGAGGTGTGGCACGACGTTACCCTCAACGGAGAACGTCTCGGAACGCTGTTCTTACAGTCGGACATGCGCCAATGGAGTACGCGGGCCAAGCGCTATGCAAGTATCTGTTTGGTTTTCGTGTTGATTTCAGGCTTTCTCGCATTCCTAGTGTCTTCGAAACTTCAAAAGGTGATTTCCGGACCCATTGTGCACCTGGAGGACACCATGAGAATGGTGTCCGCCCACAAGAACTATGAGGTTCGGGCGGTCAAAGCTTACGCTGACGAGATCGGTAGTCTCATCGACGGTTTTAACACCATGTTGTCCGACATCCAACACCGGGATACAGCATTGCGAGGCGCTAATGAGGAGCTACAGACAAGAACACGAGAGTTGGAAGAAGAGATTTCTCACCGCAAGCAGGCCCAGGACGAGCTGCTCAAGGCAAAGTATGTGGCCGAGGAAGCAAGCCGCGCGAAAAGCACATTTCTCGCAAATATGAGCCATGAATTGCGCACACCGCTTAACGCAATCATTGGATATAGCGAGATGTTAGAGGAAGAGGCGCACGATTCAGCGACTGTAGAGACGGTCCAGGATCTTCAGAAAATTAGATCAGCAGGTAAACATTTACTCGCACTGATCAATGACGTGCTCGACCTTTCCAAGATCGAGGCTGGAAAGATGAGTCTGCACCTGGAGACTTTCGACGTGTCCGGGATGATCGAGGAGATCGTTACTACTCTTCAACCAGCAATAGAGAAGAACCGCAATACTCTTCGGGTGCATCTGGCGGAGGACGTAGGCATGATGCAAGCCGACATTACAAAGGTCCGGCAGATCTTGTTTAACCTGCTGAGTAACGCGTGCAAATTTACAGACCATGGCACTATCTCCGTGGATGTGGATCAAAGCACGGAACAGGGCCAAGACTGGCTCCGGTTCCGGGTCACTGACACCGGGATTGGGATTAGCGCCAAACAAAAAGAAAATCTATTTCAGGAGTTTGTCCAGGCAGACACCTCAATCGCGCGCAAGTACGGCGGGACCGGCCTGGGACTTGCCATCACTCACCGGTTTGTTCAGTTGATGAAGGGGCGCATCGGGGTTGAGAGCCAGCCTGGGGAGGGCTCCAGCTTTACAGTACACATTCCTGCCCAGGTCAAACTAGAGGCTGTTGGTCCTGTACAGGCAGAGGGAGACAGCGATGCCTCCGATGCC
>Ga0207646_10004197_pt1 | contig 15790 bp, 14 predicted proteins | sample KBSK5502metaG_FD_184343 | JGI IMG/M metagenome (GOLD analysis project Ga0207646, IMG submission 184343) | Corn, switchgrass and miscanthus rhizosphere microbial communities from Kellogg Biological Station, Michigan, USA - KBS K5-50-2 metaG... | ecosystem: Host-associated > Plants > Roots >... | reverse complement strand
CGACCGGCCCGACGTGGAAGATGTTCGGCCCGATGGCGCGCAGCACGGGCTGGGCGCGCTTCAAGGGCTCGGCGTCGCCCCCGACCATGATCGCCAGCGTGGCCGCGCGCGCGCCGCTCACCCCGCCGCTCACCGGCGCTTCGAGGAAATGCACGCCGCGCTCCTTCGCCCGAGGCTCGATCTTCTTCGGCGTCGAGGGCAGCACGCTGCTGAGATCGACGAGGATCGTGCCCGGCCTGGCGCGCTCGACCAGGCCGCCAGGCGCGAGGTACACGGCCTCGACATCGGGTGAGGCCGGCAGGGAGGTCAGCACGATCTCGGAGCTCTCCACGACCTCGCGCGCCGAGCCCGCCTTCCGCGCCCCGGCCTCGAGTAGGTTCTCCATCGCCTTGGGGTTCGTGTCGAAGACCGTCATCGGGAACGACGCCTTCAACACGTTGTACGCCATGGGGTTGCCCATGTTCCCGACGCCGATGAATCCGACAGAATTCGCCATCTCGCGTCTCCTTCTCTCTATCTCTGAGCGCTCTCGGCCTGCCACGTCACAGCACGGCCCCGGCAATGCGGTCGAGCTCGGCGCCCATCTCGGCCTCCGTCTTCACGGCGCTGGGCCGCACGATGACACGGGTCGCGCCGGCGTCGTGCAGGCGACGGATCAGATCGCGGTCGGCCGGTTGCCCGTGAACCGAGATGGTGATGCGCGACGGGTCGCGGCCCGCATCCTTCGCGAGGCGATCGAGTGTCGCCCGCGCTTCGCGGAGCTCCTCCGGCGTGATGCGGTTGGGCAGCCAGCCGTCGGCCCACCCGACGACCCGCTGGAGCACGTTCTTCGCGCCGCCGCCCAGCAGCACCGGCGGGTGCGGCTTCTGCGCCGGCTTCGGATAGGAGCGGACCGGCGGGAAATCGTAGTAGCGGCCGTGGAACTCGGCCTCGGGCTTCGTCCACAGCTCTTTCATGGCCAGGACCGACTCCCGGGTCTGCGTCCAGCGGTGGTCGAAGTCGCCGCCCATCAGCTGCGTCTCCTCCCGCAACCAGCCCGCGCCGATGCCGAACAGAAACCGGCCGCCGCTGAACAGATCGAGCGTCGAGACCTCCTTGGCCAGCAGCAGCGGATTCCGCTCGGGGACGAGCACGATCCCCGTGCCGAGCTTGATCCGGCTCGTCGTCCCCGAGGCCCGCGCCAGTGCGACGAAGGGATCGACGAAGTGCGAGTAGGTCTCCGGGATCACGCCGTCGGCCGAGCCCGGAAAGCGCGTCTGCGTCCGCACGGGAATGAACGGATGCTCGGCGCACCAGAACGACTCGAAGCCGAGCTCCTCGACCTTTCGCGCCATGAACCCCACGTCGACGAGGTAAGCGGGCAGCGGAACCGAGACACCAACGTTCATGATCGAGTCCTCTCTCGCGCCCGTGGGCTCACGCGCGGCCGGCCGCGACCTGGCGACGGACCTCGGGAAGGACCTTGCGCCCGAGCAGCTCGATGCCGGCCAGGATATCGGCCTGCGCCATGCCGGGCCAGCTCACGCGCATCGAGGCGTGAGTGACGCCGGCCCGGCGCTGGCGAACCAGCGCCTCGACCACCTGATCGGGTGAGCCGATGGCGAACCGATCCGCCGCCAGCTGGCGCAGCTGCGCCTCGGGCGCGGCGGCACGGTCGATGGTCACACCCGCCAGTCCCCAGGACAGATAGGCGGAATACTTCTCCAGCAGAAACGGCGCCGCACGGCGGATCGCGGTCTCTTCGTCGGCGGCGCAGAAGACCTCGAGCAGGCGGCAGATCTCTCCGGGCGGCAAACCCGCCGCGGCACGAGCAGCGGTGAAGGTCGCGGCCTGCGCGCCGAACTCATCGACCGTGGGGATCGGCACCACGAGCCAGCCGTCGCCGACGCGGGCGGCTCGCGCGATTCCCGCGGGCACCTGGGAGCCGACGAAGATGGGCGGGCGCGGGCGCTGCAGAGGCCGCGGGTGGATGCCGACGTCCTCGAGCTTCCAGTGCCGACCCGAGTGCGTGATCCGCTCCTCGCTCCAGAGCCGGCCGATGATCTCGACGCCCTCGGTGAGCCGGCTCACCCGCTCAGTCATCGACACGCCGAAGACGGCGAACTCCTCGGGCCGGTAGCCGAGCCCGACCCCGAGCATGAAGCGGCCCCCGGTGACCACGTCGAGGAACGCGCCGATCTCGGCGAGCTCGACGGGGTTGTGGAGCGGCAGGAGCACGAGATTGGTGCCGAGCCACATCCCCTCGGCCTCGGCGGCCAGGCGCTGGAGCAGCGGCAGCAGCGGAAAGTAATGAAAGCCCGGCGTGACGTGGTGCTCGCCGCCCCAGATCGAGTCGAACCCCAGCGAGCGGATCAGGCGAACCTGCTCGACGGTCTCGGCGAAGCGGCGCGCGGGATCGTCGCCGGCCGGATGCTGGGCGTTCAAGTAGACGCCCAGCTTCATCACCGCCTGGCCGCCGGCGGCGGGGGACAAGCCCCCGCCCTACAGCGCACGTGAACGACAGTCAGTGCCTGGGCTCGAAGAGGGAGCGGTATTTGCCGTAACCGGACTCGTCCAATTTCGAGACCGGGATGAATCGCAGCGCGGCCGAGTTGATGCAGTAGCGGAGCCCGGTCGGGCCGGGCCCATCGGGAAAGACGTGACCGAGATGGGAGTCCGCCTCCGCGGACCGGACCTCCACCCGGCGCATCCCGTGAGAGCTGTCGACGTGCTCGGCCACGTTCTGCGACTCGAGCGGGCGGGTGAAGCTCGGCCAGCCGGTGCCGGAATCGAACTTGTCGGTGGAGGCGAAGAGCGCCTCACCGGACACGACGTCAACGTAGATGCCCGGCTCGTGGTGATTCCAGAACTCGTTCCGGAACGGAGGCTCGGTGGCGCTACACCGCGTGACCTCGTACTGGATCGGGGTCAGCTTCGTCTTCAGCTCCGCGTCGCTCGGTGGCTTGCTCATCGGGCTACTCACATTCAAACGGCCGCAGGAGTTCCGGTGAACGCGGGCATCAGCTCGCGGGCGAAGCGGCGGAGCGTCTTGACGCCGCCGACGGCGTTGAGCAGCACATACTCCGCGCCCATGTCGCGCAGGAGCTGGAGCTTGGCCGCGATCTCGTCGGGGCTGCCGTAGAGCGTCCCCGCCTCGGCGCCCTCGATGGTCGAGGCATAGGACATGATGCTCGCCTTGTTCTGGCCGTCGGGACGCTGGGCCAGCGCCTCCGTCCGCTTGCGCGCCGCCAGGCGCGCCTCGAGGGCCTTCTGGCGCTCACCCTCGGTCATGACGACGTTGACGGAGCGGGCGACCGCGATGGTCGACGGGTCGAACGTGCGACCGAGGGCCTCGACCTCCGACTTGAACAGCGCGATGCGCTCGCCTATCTGCTCGAACGGCGCGAACTGGTCGAGCATCAGGTTGTAGCCGCGCTCGGCGACCTTCTTGATCGACGCCGGCCGGCCGGCGCCCATCCAGAGCGGCGGGTGCGGCTTCTGGGCGGTCGGTGGCTCGACGACCACGTTCGCGAACTCCCAATACTTGCCCTGGTGCGACCACGGCTGATCCGACGTCCACGCCTTGATCATGACGGCGATGGACTCGTCGAACCGCTCCTCGGCCTCTTCCATCGGGATGCAGAAGCCGGCGAACTCGTTGTACCGGTAGCCCGGGCCGATCCCGAGATCGATCCGGCCGCCGGACAGGAGATCCATGGTCGCGACCTGCTCGGCCAGCAGCACAGGGTTGTGCCACGGCAACACCATGACGGCGGTGCCGAGCCGCAGCGTGCTGGTGCGCGCCCCGACCCAGGTGAGCAGATTCAGCGTCGCCGAGATCTGGCCGAAGCCGGTGAAGTGGTGCTCGACGACGAACGAGCTCTGATAGCCGAGCGCCTCGGCCTCGACGTTGTAGTCGACGAAGTCCCGGAAGCCGGCCCCGCTGTCGACGTCGGGACCACCCCGCTTCGCCTGGGCACTTCCAAAGATCCCAAATCGCATGTGGGCATGATACAACGCCTTGGAGCCAATCCCGTATGTCGAGGAGCGCCTCGGCTTTGCCGGGGCGCGACGAACGTCGGGGGGGCTTGGGGGGCCCGTAGCTAGGCCCCCCAAAGGAGGAGATCACGCATGCCGCGGATGACCGGGAAGCGCGCGATGCTCGAGCAGCTGATCGCCGATGGGGTGCGCCACATCTTCGGAAACCCCGGCACGACCGAGCAAGGCTTCATGGACGTCCTGCAGGACTATCCGCAGATGCAGTTCATGCTGGCGCTGCACGAGGGCGTCGCCGTTTGCATGGCCGACGCCTACGCGCGCCTGACGCGGCGGCCGGCCTTCGTCGAGGTCCACATCGCGCCCGGCCTCGGCAATGCGATGGGCATGTTGCACAACGCGGCGGTCGGCAAGACGCCGCTCGTCGTCTACGCGGGCCAGTCGCCGGGCCGCACGCTGCTCCAGGAGCCGCACCTGTCCGGCCCGCTCACCGAGATGGCGCGTCCCGTCTGCAAGTGGTCGGCGCAGATCCACCACGCCCACGACGTGCCCCGCGCGCTGCGCCGCGCCTTCAAGGTCGCCATGGAGCCCCCGCAGGGGCCGGTCTTCCTGGCCCTGCCGATGGACACGCTCGACGAGGAGGCCGAGGTCGACATCCGCCCGACCACCTACACCAGCTGGCGCGGCCGCGTCGACGCGGCCGGGATGACGGAGGTCGCGCGCCTGCTGCTCGCCGCCCGGCGGCCGATGCTGATGGTCGGCGACAGCGTGGCGCTCGCCGATGCCCAGGCAGAGGTGGCGGCGCTCGCGGAGGTCGCGGGCCTGCCGGTCTTCGAGTGCTACGCGTCGGAGTTCAACATGCCGGCCAAGCACCCGCTCAACGCCGGCGCGCTCAACTTCGTGACCCCGGGCCCGCTGCGCGCGACGCTCGACGGCTGCGATCTGCTCCTCGTCGTCGGGGCACCGATGTTCCAGCTCATCTTTCCCGATGCCGAGAGCCCGGTGCCCTCGGGCACGAAGATCGTCCAGATCGACATCAACCCCTGGGAGATCGGCAAGAACTTCACGCCGGACGTCGCCTTCCTCGCGGATCCCAAGGCGGCGCTGGCGGAGCTCGCCGAGCAGGTTCGCCGCCTGCGGACGCCCGAACAGGCCCGCGCCGGCGCCGCGCGCGCCGAGCAGATCGGCGAGCGGACGCGCGCGGCGCGGGCGCGCTACTGGGAGCAGGCCAAGGCGAGCTGGGACGCGGTGCCGATCAGCGCGCCGCGGCTCATGCACGAGATCCGGCACGCCGCGCCCGATAACTTCCTCGTCTTCTCGGAAGCGATCACGAACTCCGCGCACCTGAACCAGGCGATCATGCCGGAGGAAGAGGGTCGCCTGGTGCGCGTGCGCGGCGGCGGCATCGGGCCGGGCTTGCCGGGCAGCCTCGGCGCGCAGCTCGCCCGCCCCGACCGGAAGGTCGTCGGGGTCTGCTCCGACGGCGCCGCGATGTACTCGATCACCGCCTTGTGGACGGCAGCGCATCACAAGATCCCGGTCACCTACGTCATGCTCAACAACGCGGCCTACCGCATCCTCAAGCTCAACATGGTCGAGTACCTCGGCAAGGCAGCGCGGGGCCGCCGCTTCGTCGGCATGGATCTCACGGATCCCGAGCTGCGCTTCGACCGCATGGCCGACTCGATGGGCGTCCCCGGCTTCCGTGTCGACCGTCCCGAGGACCTCGGGCCGACGCTGCGCAAGGCGCTCGAGGTCGACGGCCCGTCGCTGGTCGACGTCGTGATGGAGAGCCCGGTTCCCATCCCATGACGAGGGTCGCGTTCGGCATCGGCTTCGGATCGAGTCCCGTGTTGCTCCGCGGCGCGGACGTGCCGAAGTTCATGGAGCTCGTGCGGATGGCGGAGCGCTACGGCGCCGCCGCCATCGGCACCTACGACTCCGCGTTTCTCGGGGGCGACGCCTACGTGCGGGCCACGCTGATGGCCCAGGCCTCCTCGCGCGCAGCCATCGGCCTGCGACCCAGCAACCCGCTCACCCGTGAGCCGCAGGTCATGGCGTCGTTTCTCGCGTCCATCGACAGCCTCACCGGCGGGCGCGCCTTCCTCGACATGGCCAGCGGTGACAGCGCGGTGTTCAACATCGGCTATCCCGCCGCGTCGCGGGCGCGGATCGAGGACTACGTGACCTGCGTGCGCGATCTCCTGGCGCGCGGAGAGGCGACGTACCAGGGTCGGCCCCAGCGCGTCCGCTGGGCGTCGCACGCGGTCCGCTCGCACATCCCCATCTCGATCTGCGCGGAGGGGCCGCGCATGCTCCACCTCGGCGGACGCATCGGTGACGGCGTCATCGCCGGGACGGGACTCCTGCCCGAGGTCATCAAGGACACGATCGCGCGCATCCACGCGGGCGCGCGCGAGGCGGGCCGCGATCCCCATGACGTCGACATCTGGTTCACCACCCGCAACGCCCTCGACGTCGATCACGACACCGCGATCGATCGCGTCAAGGCCTCGGTCTCGTCGATCCTCAATCACTCCATGCGCTTCGGCCTCGCCGGCAAGCTTGTCCCGGAGGGGCTCGCCGAGACGGTGCAGGAGTACGTGGACGGCTACGAGCTGTACGACCACGTGCTCCACGCCGGGCGCAACCCCAAGCGCATGGACGAGCTGGGGCTGACCGACTACGCGCTCCGGCGCTTCGCCCTGGCGGGGACGCCACGCGATTGGATCGCGCGCATCGAGCAGCTCGCCGAGGCCGGCGCCACCAAGCTCTGGGTGGGGCTCGGGGGTTCGGAGCTCCACCGCCAGCTCCGAGATCTCAAAATGCTGGGCGAGGAGATCATGCCCCGGTTCGTGTAGGATCGGGGCAACGGTGGACTGCACGGAGGGGCGAATGACATACACGCGGATCTCGGCCGATTCCCACATCGACATGCCCTGGATGCCGAACGACTTGTTCACATCCAATGCTTCGGCGGCCATGAAGGACCGCATGCCGTACGTGGCCGAGGGGCCGGATGGTCCGTACTGGACATGCAAGAACGGCATGTCGTTCGGGCTCGTCTGCGGTGTGGGGCCCGGTGGAGCCAAGTACGTGCCCGGGCAGAACTACCGCGTCGAGAAGATGCACACGGCCGGGCTCTACGACGACGCCAAGCAGGGCAAGCGGCGCGTGATCGATCCGCACCTGCGCGTGAAGGACCAGGACCTCGACGGCGTCGACGCGGAGGTGCTGTTCGGCATCCTCGGGGCGGCCACGCGCCTGAACGACCACGAGGCGGCCAAGGAGATGTTCCGCATCTACAACGACTGGCTCGTGGAGTTCTGCAAGCCGTATCCGAACCGCCTGCTCGGCCTGGCATGCCTCCCGTACGGTGACATCAAGGCGGCCATCGAGGAAACCTACCGCGTGGCAAAGCGCGGCGGCATCGCTGGCCTCGAGCTCTCGTGCTCGTGGGACATGGAGCCCATGTATGACCCCTCCTGGGAGCCCCTCTGGCAGGCCGTGAACGAGGTGGACCTGCCGCTTCACTTCCACACGTTCCCGTCGACGCCGCCCGGTGTGCGCGAGAAGGCGACCGGCCTCACGCGTCGAGCCGCCCTCTTCACCGGCGTGTCGGCGTTCCAGATGAATCTCATCAACATCCTGGCCGCCGTCATCGGTGCCTCGGTGCTCGAGCGCTATCCGAACCTGCGCATCGTCTTCGGCGAGAGCGGCATCGGCTGGATTCCCTACGCCCTCGATCGGATGGACTTCGAGTGGGAGGACCGATTCCGCGATATCGGCCTCACGATGGCGCCTAGCGATTACTGGAAGCGCCAGTGCAAGGCCACGTTTCAGTTCGACAAGATCGGCACCTGGGAGAAGAGCATCGAGGTGCTCGGCGACGAGACGATCATGTGGGCATCCGACTACCCCCACACCGACGGCATCTGGCCCGAGTCATCGAAGTACATCGAGGAGCAGTTCGGCCACCTGCCGAAGAACGTGGTCCACAAGATCACCTGCGAGAACGCCGCGAAGTTCTACCGGTTGATCTGAGACCTCCGTAAGGCGGGGGACAAGCCCCGCTCCTGCGAGGTCAGGCCTTGCGCGTGGCGACGGCGGCGATCATGTCGGAGGCCTCCTCCGGCTTGATCTTGTCGGTGTTGACGACCAGGTCGTAGTGGGTCGGTAGCTCCTGATCGATCCGGTAGAAGCGCCGGAAGTAATCGGCGCGCCCCGCGTCGGAGTCCTTCAGCGCCTTCGTCGCCTTGGCCTTGTCGGTCTTCGTACTCTCCGCGAAGCGTTGCACGCGTGTCTCGAACGACGCCGTGACCAGCACCCGCAGCAGGTCGTCACGGCCGGCCAGCGGAATACCCGCGGCGTGCGAGACGATCACGACGTCGCCGCGCTGGGCGGTGTCCCGGATGGTCTCGATGATGACCGCGCGCAGGGCCTCGGTCCTCGGCGGTGCCGCCGTCTCCGCCATCACGAAACTGGCGGTGCCCGAGGGATCCAGCAGCGGCGCCGAGCCGAGGTCGTCGAGGATCCGGGCGAGCAGAGTCTTGCGTCGCTCGGCATCGGCGACGACGGAGGCGTCGAGGCCGTGCTTCTTGGCGGCGACCTCGATGATCTCCTCGTCGACGTAGCGGAAGTGGAGACGATCCGCTACGCTGCGCCCGATGCCGTCCCCGCCCGCCCCGGTCGCGTGCGAGATCGTCACGATTCGTGTCGTCATGCCTTCCCCCCATGTGATCGATCGCAGATGTCGAGGTGAGATCGATGGATAGTCCGGCCCAAGGCCCCCAGGATGCCACATCCTTCACCCGCGCGTCGAACCAGGCCGTGCGGGACGTGCTGCCCTTCGCCGACACGCAAGATTTCGAGGACGCGCGGCGCGGCTTCATCGCCACCTTGCCCGAGGTCGAGATCACCAACGCCCAGGGCCGCGTCGTGTGGAGCCTGCGCGACTACGCCTTCCTCGAGGACGACAGGGCCCCGTTCACGGTCAATCCCAGCCTGTGGCGGCAGGCGCGGCTCAACATGCATCACGGGCTCTTCCGGGTGACCGAGGGGATCTATCAGGTTCGCGGCTTCGACCTCTCGAACATGACCCTGATCGAGGGCGAGCGCGGCGTCATCGTCATCGATCCGCTGATCTCGACGGAGGTCGCCCGCGCCGCGCTCGACCTCTATCTCCGCCACCGGGGCGCGCGGCCGGTCACCGCCGTCATCTACTCGCACAGCCACACCGACCATTACGGCGGGGTGCGGGGGGTCGTCGACGACGCGGAGGTGCGCGCCGGTCGCGTCGAGATCTGGGCTCCCGACCGGTTCATGCATGAGGTCGTCTCGGAAAGCGTGCTCGCCGGGACCGCGATGGTCCGGCGGGCCCAGTTTCAGTTCGGCGCGACCCTGCCCAGGGGACCCCGGGGCCAGGTCGATGCCGGGCTCGGCAAGGTCACCTCGCGCGGCACCGTCACCCTCATTCCGCCGACCCGCATCGTGGCGGAGCCCGTCGAGGTCCACCGGATCGACGGCGTCGAGATCGTGTTCCAGCTCACGCCGGAGACGGAGGCGCCGGCCGAGATGCACATGTTCTACCCGACGCTCCGGGCCCTGAACCTCGCCGAGAACGCCACCCACAACCTGCACAACACCTACCCCATCCGCGGCGCGCAGGCCCGTGACGCCAACGCCTGGGCCAAGTACCTCGACGAGGCGCGCGACCGCTTCGCCCGCCACGCCGACGTCGTCTTCGCCCAGCACCACTGGCCGGTCTGGGGCACGGCGCGCGCGCTCGACTTCCTGGCCCAGCAGCGCGATCTCTACAAGTACTTGCACGATCAGACCGTGCGTCTCATGAATCGAGGCTACAAGGCCGCGGAGATCGCCGAGCGCCTCGCGTTGCCCACGAGCCTGGCCTCGACGTGGCACGTGCGCGGCTACTACGGGACGATCAGCCACAACGTCAAGGCGATCTACCAGCGCTACCTCGGCTGGTACGACGCCAATCCCGCCAATCTCAACCCGCTGCCTCCCGCCGAGCGTGGCCGCAAGTACGTCGAGTACATGGGCGGCGCGGAAGCCGTCGTCCGGCGGGGCCGCGCGGACTTCGAGCGCGGCGAGTACCGGTTCGTGGCCGAGGTCATGAGCCACGTGGTCTTCGCGGATCCCGCGAACACGGAGGCCCGGCATCTCGGCGCCGATGCCCTCGAGCAGCTGGGCTACGCCGCGGAGTCGGCGACGTGGCGCAACGCGTATCTCCTCGGCGCCCGCGAGCTGCGCGCGGGGCTGCCGGCCGTCGCCGCCCGCGCGCCCGTGAGCCCGGACGTCGTCCGGGCCATGCGGCTCGATCACTTCTTCGATTACCTGGCCGTGCGGCTCGACGGCGAGAAGGCGGAGGGCGTCAGCCTGATCGTCAACTGGATCTTTCCCGACCTGGGACAGCGGTACGTCTCGACCCTCGAGCACTGCGCCTTGACCTACCTGGCCGACCGCCACAGCGACCGTGCGGACGCGACGGTGACCGTCGACCGCACGGCGCTGGACCGTCTCGTCCTGCGCGAGATGCCGTTCACCGACGCCGTCCAGCGTGGCCTCGTCGCCATCGACGGCGACGCCGCCCGGGTCGCCGCGCTGTTCGAGCTCTTCGACGACTTCCCGCTGATGTTCGAGGTGGTAGAACCGAAGCGCGACGGGGTCAGACTTTGACTCTTACTATCTTCGCAGGAGCCGGGCGACACCGGGACATCCATCAGCCGAAGATAGGTAAGAGTCAAAGTCTGACCCCACGACGCCGAAGTCCACCGAGATGTTACGAAGTCAAAGTCTGACCCCGTGATGTATTCTCCGCCCATGGACACGCGGCTCTCGGCCCGCGACTGCCTGCCTGCGGACACAGCCGCTGCGCTGCTCGTCGGGCGAGCGTGGACGCCGAGCGACGACGGCCCGTCGGTGATCGGGGTGCGTGGGGCCGACGCCGTCGACCTCACGCGGGCGTATCCAACCGTCAGCCGGCTACTCAACGTGGCGAAGCCGAGCGACGTTCGTGCCGCCATCGCGCACGCCCCCGTCCTCGGCCCCATCGAGGACATCGTCGCCAACAGCGTCGAAGGCCGGCGCGATCCGTCGCGACCATGGATGCTGGCGCCGTGTGACCTGCACGCGGTCATGGCGAGCGGTGTGACCTACGTCGCGAGCCTGCTCGAGCGGGTGATCGAGGAACGCGCGGGCGGTAACCCCGCCCTCGCCGAGGGCCTGCGGCGCGAGATCGAGGCCATCATCGGCCCGGATCTGCATCGCGTCCGTCCCGGGTCGCCGGAGGCGGCGCGGGTCAAGGACGTGCTCGTCGCGCGCGGCATGTGGTCGCCCTATCTCGAGGTCGGGATCGGCCCCGACGCCGAGCTGTTCACGAAGTGCCCGCCGATGGCGCCGGTCGGGCTGGGCGCGCGCGTCGGCATCCATCCCGCCTCGGTCTGGAACAACCCCGAGCCCGAGCTCGTCCTCACCGTCAACAGCGCCGGCGCCATCGTCGCGGTCACCCTCGGCAACGACGTGAATCTCCGGGACGTCGAAGGCCGCAGCGCGCTGTTGCTGGGACGCGCGAAGGACAACAATGCCTCGTGCGCCGTGGGGCCGTTCTTCCGGCTGCTCGACGAGACGTTCACGCTCGACGTCGTCCGCGGTCTCGTCTTCGAGACCGTCGTGGAAGGTACGGACGGCTTTCGCCTGAGCCACACCACGCGGTTGAGGGAGATCAGTCGGGACCTGGCCGATCTCGCGGGCCAGGCCATCGGCGGCACGCATCAATACCCGGACGGGTTCGTCCTGTTCGTGGGGACCATGTTCGCGCCCGTCGCCGACCGCGGCGCGCCGGGCAGCGGCTTCACCCACAAGACGGGCGACGTCGTCCGCATCTCGGCGCCCGAGCTCGGCAGCCTCGTCAACGAGGTCGTCCCCTGTGACCGCGCCGAGCCGTGGACGTTCGGAACCGGCGCGCTGATGGCCAGCCTGGCCCGGCGCGGAATGCTCGGCAAATAGAAGGAGGCGCGCCATGAGCGAGGACGTCACGTTGGACGAGGTCCGGCGACGAGCCGCGGTGGCCGGCGTCACGCTGCGCGAAGACCGGGTCGAGATGGTCCGCCGGCTGCTGAGCGATGCCCTCGCGCCATTACGGCGAATGGATTCGCGCGCGCTGCGCACGCTCGAGCCCGCGGTGACGTTCGACGCGGCACCGGGAGACGACCATGGCCGGCGATGATCTCGTCTACGCCGGCATCCGCGAGCTCGGCACCCGGTTCCGCAAGCGCGAGGTGTCGCCGGTCGAGCTGACCGAAGCGCTGCTCGCCCGCATCGCCCGCGTCGACCCCACCCTCGACACGTTCGTCACGCTCACCGCCGATCGCGCGCGCGCCGAGGCCAAGGCCGCCGAGGCCGCCCTGCTCCGTGGCGACGGGCGCCCGCTGCTCGGGATCCCCGTGGGGTACAAGGACATCTACGACACACGCGGTATCACGACGAGCGCCGGCTCGGCGTTGTGGGCGGATCGGGTAGCGGAGAGCGACGCGACGTGCGTGAGCCGACTGCAAGACGCCGGCTGCGTGATGCTGGGCAAGCTCATCACCCACGAGTTCGCCTGGGGGATCCAGTCCCCGGGCCACCGCTTCAAGCCGGCACGCAACCCGTGGAATCGCGAGCACATTCCCGGCGGCTCCTCGAGCGGGTCCGGCGCGGCGCTCGCCGCCGGACTGTGCGTGGGCGCGCTGGGGACCGATACCGGCGGCTCGATCCGCGGACCGGCCTCGTTCTGCGGCATCGTCGGGTTGAAGCCGACGTACGGCCGCTGCAGCCGCGCCGGCGTGGCGACGCTGTCGTGGACCCTCGACCACACGGGGCCGATGGCGCGCTCGGCCGAGGACTGCGCCTACCTGCTCCAGACGCTCGCCGGCCACGATCCGCTCGACCCCGTCTCCAGCCGCGTCCCCGTCGCGGATTACGTCGGCACGCTGGACCGACCGATCCGCGGTCTGCGCATCGGCGTGCCCCGCGACTTCTTCTTCGACGGTGTCGACGGGGAGGTGGCGCGCGCGTTCGAGGACGCGATGAGCACGTACCGGAGCCTCGGCGCCGAGGTGCGCGACGTGACGATTCCCAGCATCTGGGACGCGCCGTCGTTCATGGTGATCATGGCCTCGGAGGCCTTCGCCTACCACGAGCGGGACCTGCGCGAGCGCCCGGAGCTCTATGGCGATCTCCTGCGCGAGCGCCTCGTGTCGGGCGCGCTCTACACGGGCGCCGAGTACGTCCAGGCGATGCGGCTGCGCGAGCGCCTGCGGAACGAGATGCTCGACGTCCTGCGCTCCGTCGACCTGCTCGCCACCCCGACGTCACCCAAGCCGGCGCCGACGTTCGCCGCGATGTGGGACATCTCGCTCGGCTTTCCCCGCAGCAACACGCCGCCCTTCAACCTGAGCGGCCTGCCCGCGCTCGCGCAGCCGTGCGGCTTCGCAAAGGCTGGCCTGCCGCTGTCGCTGCAGCTCGCGGGACGGCCGTTCGACGAGGCCACGGTGCTTCGCGCCGGCCACGCCTACCACCAGACGACCGACTGGCACCGCCGGCGCCCCGCGGTGTAGGAGATTTCGCATGAGCGACGCGATCAGCATCCAGTTCACGCGGTTCTCCGCGTTCTACTCGCCACTGATCGCCACCATCGCCGGCGGCTTTCTCAGGGAGGAGGGGCTCGAGCCGACGCACTCGATCGCCCCGGCCGGGACCTCCGCGATCGAAGGCGTCGTCAAGGGAACCGTGCACGTCTGCCAGTCGGCGCCCTCCCAGGGCTTCGGCCCGCTGGAGAAGGGCCAGATCCCGCCGGCCGTTCACTTCGCCCAGATCAACGAGAAGGACGGCTTCTTCCTCACGGGCCGCGCGCCCGACCCGGCCTTCACCTGGGACAAGCTCCGGGGCAAGCGGGTGCTCGTCGATCCCGGCGGCCAGCCCCTGGCCATGTTCAAGTATGCGTGCCATCGCCGAGGGCTCGACTACTCGGCGATCGTCGCGCTCGAAGTGCCGAGCGGGCAGATGGATCAGGCGTTCCGCAAGGGCGAGGGCGACTACATCCACCAGCAGGGACCGGCGCCGCAGCAGCTCGAGCACGACGGCGTCGGCCACGTCGTGGCCTCCGTCGGCGAGGCCATCGGGCCGTGCGCGTTCTCCAGTCTGGCCGCCACGCGTGAGTGGCTGCGGACCGACGCGGCGAAGCGCTTCACCCGCGCCTACCGCAAGGCGCGCGCCTGGCTCCTCGGAACGCCGGCGGCGAAGGTGGCCGACGCGGAAGCCTCGTTCTTCCCCGAGATCGACCGGGCCGTCCTGACCGCGACCATCGCGTACTACCAGAAGCTCGGCTGCTGGACGCCGCACGTCGAGATCACCCGCCCCGCCTTCGAGGTCGCCCTCGACGTGTTCCAGCATGCGGGTCTGATCACCCGGCGACACCGCTACGAAGACGTGGTCGCGGCGCCGCCCGCGGGCTGACCGAGCCATGGATCGTCCGCTCGCTGTGATCACCGGAGCCAGCTCAGGCATCGGGCTGGGCGTGGCCCGGGCGTTTGCCGCGGCGGGACATCCGCTGCTGCTGATCTCGCGGCACATGACAGCGCTGCCGGACTTCGACGGCAAACCCATCGTCTACGCGCAGGCGGACGTGGCCGACTTCGACGCCGTGCAGCGAGCGGTTCGCGACGCCGAGCGGACCTACGGGCCCACCGATTGTCTCGTCAACGGCGCCGGGATGCTCGACGCCAGGCCGTTCGACCAGGTCGATCCGGCGAGTTACGCGCGCGAGATCGACACCAATCTGCGAGGCGTGCTCAACGGGATCAAGGCCGTGCTCGCGGGCATGGTCGAGCGGCGGCGCGGCACCATCATCAACATCAGCTCCGTTTCGGACCGCAAGACCGCCCCGATGGCGATCGCCTATACGGCCACCAAGTATGCCGTGCGGGCCCTGACGGAATCGCTGCGCGAAGCGGAAGCCAAGACGGGGATCCGGATCATCAACATCGCGCCCGGCTACGTCGAGACCAAGATCCACGAGCAGATGGGAATCACCTTCGACCAGTATCGCCAGGCGCTGGGGAACCCCGACTTCATGACGGCCGCTGAGCTGGCGGAGATCATCATGTTCTGCTACCAGCAGCCGGCGCACATCTGCATCCGCGACCTCGTGGTGGCGCCGACGCGCACGACGTTCTGAGCTGCCGCCTCCCGAGACGGCGGGGGACGAGCCCCGCCCTACTTTTTCAGACGGAGATCCTCGTACGGGGCCGAGTACGGGTGATAGGCGATGAGGCCGAGCCCCGACTCTTCCACGCGCGGGCCGATGGCGTTCAGGAAGCCCAGCTCCCACAGCGGAGCGTCCATGACCCGCTCGTGGGCCAGCCGCTGGATCTGATGCAGGAGCATCTCGCGGCGCTTGGTATCCAGCTCGCGGGCCTGCTGGACGAACAGATCGTCGATGTCGGGATAGCCGCCCCAGGCGTACAAGCCGTCCTTGACGAAGTAGTTCTCGACGCGGGTGGCGGCGTTGCCGACCCCGCCGGCGCCCGAGAACAGGAGCCCGCGGATCTTCTTGTCTTTCCACTGGCCGAGGAAGGCCGCCCGCTCCATGGGGCGCAGCTTGGTGCGGATGCCGACCGCGGCCAGATAGTTGCCGATGGCCTCGGCCACGCTCGAGTAAGAGCCGTCGCACGCATACTCGCCGGCGTCGAAGCCATTCGGGTAGCCGGCCTCGGCGAGAAGCTTCTTGGCCTGCGCCGGGTCGTAGGGATAG
>Ga0207646_10004196_pt1 | contig 15792 bp, 15 predicted proteins | sample KBSK5502metaG_FD_184343 | JGI IMG/M metagenome (GOLD analysis project Ga0207646, IMG submission 184343) | Corn, switchgrass and miscanthus rhizosphere microbial communities from Kellogg Biological Station, Michigan, USA - KBS K5-50-2 metaG... | ecosystem: Host-associated > Plants > Roots >... | reverse complement strand
GGCCGAACGCTTCCGCCGTCTCGACGCCGACACGCTTCTGTATCAATTCACCGTCGAAGATCCCGCGACCTGGGACAGACCCTGGACCGTCGAGATCCCCGTGACGAAGAGCCAGGGCCGTGTGTTCGAATACGCCTGCCATGAAGGCAACGTCGGCATGTACGGCGCTCTTTCCGGGGCCCGCGCCGAAGAGAAAAAAACGACACCCTGAGCGTGGCTAGTTGTTTTTGTCGGCGAGTGCCTTCTCCATTTCGGCAAGCTGAGTTTTTACCGTGTCCGCATCTTTCGCATTGGGGCTGTACTTCAGATACAGACGCATGTTCTCGGCTGCATCTTTATATTCCTGCTTCTGCGCGAGGATTAATCCGAGGAGGTGATTGAGTCTCGGAACGCGGTGTTGCGCATCGTACTTCGCGCCGTCTCGTGCGCGGCGTTCGGCGATATCCATCTTGTGCAGGTTGTAATTGGCCACGGCGCTGTAGAAGTAGATTTCTGGAACGACGTAGGGATTCAGCTTCAGCATCTGCGTGGTGTATTGATCGACATCGTCCCACTTTTGCTGAGTGGCGGCCATCATCGCGAGTTCGCCATAGGGACTGATGAATTTCGGATCGTTCTTTATGGCTTCGAGGTGGGCATGATTGGCATCGTCGAATTTCTTCAGTTGTTGTAACGCCCGGCCGAGTTCATACCACGCGACGGCATACTTCGGATACATCTCCACAGCCTTGGTGAGCTCCTTCTCGGCATCGGCCCATTTTTTCTTCTTCATGTTCTCGACGCCCTTCTCGTAGGCTTTGCGCGCGTCTTTGGGAGCGAGGGCCGTCGTGATACTGAACGTGTAGCCTTCGACGTTCGCGAGTCGATGAAGGTGGATGGTGCCGATTTCGGGATCATCCAGCGCTCCTCGGAAACCCAGGATGATCGAATCCGAGAGGAACCCCGGCAGGTTCGCGCGGATTTCGCATCCTGTGAGACTGCGCTCGCTGATGCCGCCCGTCTGGCGCGGATCGGCTGCGCCGATTCCACCGACGCTCGCGTCTGCAAACACAGCGGCATTCTGCCCGCCGACGATGAAGCTGAAATTGCCTTTGGAGTCCGTGTAGGCTTCGGGGCGCACAACGCCGCCGCAAACACGTTCGATGACGACGCTGGCCGGCGGTATGGTGCCGTCACTGAGTCTGACGCTTCCCGTGAGATAAATCTGGCGCGGTATCTCCGCAGTCGGCGCCTGCGGAGCCGTCCGGTCCGGAATATTCGGCTGGCCGCCCGGCTGCCGGCCTCCGCCTGGCTGGCCGCCGCCTCCTCCGGGCGGGTTCTGAGGAGGCGCCTGCTGGCCGCCACCGCCTTGTTGGCCGAAGCATATCGATGAAAACAGCAAGACGATCATGATTGTTTTTTTCATCTTCTATTTCCTCCTCAAACGAAAATCACCCTGCTGATTGTCATGACTCCAGGTTCCACTCATCGAATCACCTTCCACCTTACCCTCGATGAGATAGTGCACCTTCTGGCCATAGTTGCCCTGGGTGTCGAATTCCATTGCGATAGCTCCGGTGTCAGCCGTGAACGATACCTTTGTCATATCGATGGATCGCGGCCCGGCATGAACGACTCCACGCAGGTTTGCATCTTCCCACCTGAGATCCAAAGTTATCGGCTCGCGCCGCTCGGCGTCTGGTCCGTAATCTCCCGACCATGTACCGCCCGGAGGAGCCGCGGAAACACTCGGTTTTGATGCGCATGCTGCAAGCAATAAAGACAACACGGACAAAATGACCAGCAGCGACAGATGGCGCTTCATCGGCATCATTCTATATCGTCCGAAGGCGCCATACACGATGAAACGTCGTGCAGGTTATGGGGCAATCGGGCTGAACGGCAAGCCGGGTCCTTCCGTTCCGAGAACGGTTTCGGGGAAGTGATTGTTATCCTGGCAGACGTACTCGAAGAGTTCCGTGCCCTCGCTCCATCGCATCGAGAAGCCGCTCGTCCACGGAGGGAATTAGAAGGCATCAGGAAGTTCAACGGTAAACGTAGTTCCGCGTCCTCGCCTGGTTACAAACCAAACGCGACCGTGATGGCGCTCCACGATGGCACGCACGGCGGTGAGGCCTAATCCCGCGGCAGAACCGGCCGCTTTCGTGGTGTAAAAGGCCTTGAACACCTGCTCATGAGCGGCCTTCGGAATCCCGGGCCCATTGTCCTCGATTTCAATCTGTATCGCCCGGCGCTCATCGATGTGCTGCGCCCGCACGGATATCCGCTTCTCGATGGGATTTCGAATGCAGGCGTCCTCGGCATTGAGCAGCAGATGCATGAACGCGAGTTGAAGTTGTCCTTGCTGCACATGAATCGCCGGCATGGATTCCACCTCGATGGTCGCGCTGATTCCGAAATGCTCCCATTCCGGCCGGCGCAGTTCGATAACCTGCCGCAGCAGGTTCTCCAGATCTGTCGTCTGGTACTCTCCACCATAGTCCCCGGCAAGATTCACAAATCGCCGCACGGCCATCGCGGTCCGGTCAATGGCCGATTCGACTGCCACCAGATGGTTGAGATGTTCGGTCAGAGGACCAAGATCATCTTTCAGCAAACCAAGGTTGCCCATTGCGATGGCGAGAGGATTATTTAGCTCGTGCACCACCCCGGAAACCGCCTGCGCCATCATGGTGACGCGTTCCATTTGAGCCAGACGGTCACGCATCTGCACCAGCTCTTCTTCAACTTGTTGCTTCATCAGTGCCTGCTGGTACAACCACGCATTTTGCATGGCCAGGCCGACATAGATGGCTATTCCCCTGAGGAAATTGATATCGGATTCGTCGATCGGGCGGAGGCGATTGAGGAGTTCCAAAACGCCAACAACGTCGCCCTCACGATTAAAGACCGGCAGCGCCAACAGGTCTTTGGTCTGGAAGTTCAGGATTCGATCGAACGTTGGATTGAACCTGGAGTCTGCGTACGCGTCCGTAACATCGATTTCCGTGCCGAACCTGGCAACTGTTCCCGCGATGCCGGAGCCGATGGGCAGCCGGATTTCCTCATCGGCTTCTTGAGCAACCAGCGAGTAGACGATCTGCTTTTCGTGATCGACGCGAAAAGCGGTCACGCGCTCCACGGGTACATCCGTGCGAACGATTTCAAGGATGATCTCTGTCAGGTCTTTGAGTGAAAGCTTGGAATTCAGCAGTATGGCCGCTTCCAGCAATCGTTGCAGTCGTCGAATCTGCTCGCTCGTTTCCACCATCTGCTTCTCTATCCGTTGGATTTTGGCAGAAATACCCTCGGCCTAGAAGACATGCGAATGTGGAACCCGCATAAGTTTCTGAGATCCAATTTGGCAGGCAGTGCTGGTGCGGACGTGCCGTCAGGCCGTCTCGGCGCCTCCCAGTGGGGGGCCGCTGTCCTCGGCCTGGCTTCCGTCAGAGGTAGCGTCTACGAGTCGGTTCTGGATGGAAAAACAGAGCAATTCGACCCGGTTCGATGTCCCCGTCTTATTGAAGATGTTTTGGATGTAATGCTTCACGGTCGATTCGCTGAGCAGCAGCCTCCTGGCAATTTCTTTGTTGCTGCAACCTGCAGCTATGGTGCCGATAATCTCCCTTTCGCGTTTGGTTACATGAATTCGTACCTGTTCTGTGGATGGCGGTGAAGGCTCGGTCAGGGTGCTTGACGGGCCCACGTCAACATTGGAAGTCCAGGTTTTGCCGGCACCGAGTAAACGGATGCATCTGATGAGTTCTTCGAAAGGCGATTGCTTGGGGAGGATCGCGCTGGCTTTCAATTGAACGGCCCGCTTCCTGTCCTCCTCTTTTATGTTTGCAGTTAATACCAGGGTCTGCAGTCGCAGGGGCGCGATGCGCCGAAGCACTTCCATCCCATCAAGTTCGGAAAGTACGAGATCGAGGATGAGAATGTCCGGCCTGACCCTTGAAACCTCTCGTACGGCTTCGCGGCCATTGGTGGCTTCGCCGACCACGATGACATCCGTATGCGATGCATCGATAAGTCGCCGCAGGCCTTCGCGAAACAGCGTATGACCGTCGGCTATGAAAAGACGTATTGGTTTTCGCTTTCGTGTGCGAGACGGCATCTGGTGACCTTTCTTGATGAGGGACAGGCGCGGCTTTGAGCCGCGCCTGTGTCGCCGTTTCTTAACGGTGTGCCAGAGTTACCGTCTGTTCTGGTGAGACTGTTTTTGCGAGCTCGGCTTCACGTTTTGAGGGAGTGGGCTTTCTGCCGTCCTGCCCGGCCCACCACATTTCCGACAGGAAGTAGTCGTCGGCATACCGGTTGAAGACCAGCCTCGGCGAAATTGGATTTGCCGTCACGCGGTTAACTCCGAACGTGAAAAACACTACAGACGTATTCGCCTCGTAGTTCGATAGCTTCACGACGCCGTTTCCGACCGCCCGGATTTCATATTCGCCGGCCGGCAACAATTGGTTAGCCGCGTAGAAACTAAAGGGCATGGTCGCCTTCAGCGCGCCGGATTGAGCTTGCGCCGGTCCTGCAATAAACAGAATGGCAGTTGCCGCAATAAGAGCGACGCGGATAGCGATGCCCGATCGAGTTGCATTCATAAACATTTCCCTCCTTAGGGTGAATCAAACCCTCGTCTACTAAGGCGGGAATCCGCGATCGAAACTATCAGCATACGGAATTTTTCGGGGTCGTCTGCGCAGCGCGATGTAAACTGCGAGAACACTTGTGAAAACGTCATCCGAAGACATCACTCAGCTGCTTCGCGCGTGGAATGCCGGAGATGAATCGGCCCTGGAGAAGGTGACTCCGCTGGTGTACCGCGAGCTTTATCGCCTGGCCGGGCACTACATGGGACGCGAAAGAGAAGGTCACACCCTGCAGGCGACGGCATTGGTCAATGAAGCCTATCTGCGGCTCATCGAGTGGAAAAATGTCAAATGGCAGAACCGTGGCCATTTTTTTGGTGTGTGCGCCCAGTTGATGCGGCGGATTCTGGTCGACTACGCCAGATCGCGCCGCTACGCCAAGCGCGGCGGCGGTATAGCTTCGGTCTCACTGGAGGATGCGGCACCGGCCGCAGAAGACAGGTTCGGTGTCCTGATGGAGATCGACCTGGCGCTGCAGCGGCTGTCGGTTATCGATGCACGGCTGACCCAGGTTGTAGAGCTTCGATATTTCGGTGGATTGAGTGTTGAAGAAACGGCCGAGGTTTTGAAAGTCTCGCCAATCACCGTCATCCGGCAATGGAATTTTGCAAGGGCCTGGCTGTTGCGAGAGCTTGCGGGGACAACAAAGCAATGACACCTGAATCCCTCGAACAAATTGAAATCATCTACAACGACGCACTGGCGCTCCCCCCGCACGAACGCCCCGCGTTCCTCGATCGTGTCTGCGGCAATGATCCGAACCTGCGAGCGGAAATCGAATCGCTACTCGTTTGCGAACAGCAAGCCAGCACTTGCCTGGACAAACCCGCCATACATTTTGTGGCCGAATCGCTGGCGAGCGAGGGTGCCGGAGTATTGGTCGGGAAGATGTTGGGCCGTTATCAACTCTTGTCGCTCGTCGGACGGGGCGGAATGGGTGACGTGTACTGCGCTGTGGACACGCACCTCAATCGTCTCGTGGCCGTGAAAATCCTGCCCGCATATCTTGCGGAAGATCCTGCGCGTTTACGGCGATTCACCGAGGAAGCCAGAGTCATTGCTGCATTGAACCATCCGCGCATCTGTGTGCTCCACGACGTCGGGCACGATGACGGCATCCATTATCTCGTCTTCGAATATCTTATAGGTGAACTGCTGTCGGATCATCTGTCCGGACGATCACTCCCCGTTCCCGAAGCTCTGAAATACGCGATCGAAATTGCCGAAGCGTTGGAGTACGCGCATGAGCAGGGCGTTGTGCACCATGACCTCAAACCGCGGAACATCATGCTGACGCGAACCGGTGCAAAGCTGCTCGATTTTGGTATCGCGGAACTGCGCTATCCAGGCGAGGCGGGCGTTACGGACTCACAGACCAGATCTGGCACGTTGCCTTATATGGCTCCCGAACAAATCGAAGGACAGCAGACGGATTTGCGCACCGACATTTTTGCCTTCGGTGTGGTGACCTGCGAAATGATCACAGGCCGGCCCGTATTTCCGGGGCTTGCCGTTCAGGCCCACATGGTCATGCCGCCGGCTTTTGATGTTGTGATTAGAGGTTGTCTGGCCAGGGATCCACCGGAGCGGTGGCAATCAATGTCAGACGTGCTGCTGATTTTGAGGCGTATTGCGGCAGGAATATAGCTATCGAAACACGCGCAGCAGGTGTGTTCCTTTGCCCGCCGAGTAAAGAAACAATTCGTTCGTCGGAAAGAGGATCGGAGTGCGCGTATACGTGTCCAGATAGCGGCGGAAAATTTCAGAGCCGTCGCGTGCGCGCAGAACGTAGATTGCGTCCTTGATATGCCCGATATTGAGCGCAGTCGCAACGCTCAGTGTGATCAACTCACCATCGGGACTCACGGCGACGGAATTGATCGATCTTCCTTTCAGCACGCGGTGCGATCCGCTGCCCACGGGCAGTGACCACGCGACCCGATAGGATTCCTGGTCGCGACTCGCGTCCCATGCGATCCAGCCGTTACCCACTCGCTTGAACGTATTCGAAATGGGTACCACTCCTTGTGCCCGCAGCCGTAGTCTCTCCTGTCCATCGAACCCGATCACCATGAGTTCCCGGTCACGCGAGAGGAGAATCTCGCGCTTCTGCATGTCGATGCTCACGAGGGAGTAGATGGCAGGCCCAAATAAGCTCAAATCGACCTGAACATCCGGCTCCGTATTGGCGATATGTCGAATAACGACTCGCTCGAGTACCGGTGGCTGCGAGCCCGGAATTCGTTCGATCCATGCGATCCATTCGCCGTCGCTGGAAAGAATCTTGCCCAAATTCGAGGGTGTTTCGACGGGACTCAATTCGGTTTGACTCGCCCGCAGAACACTCCATGTTTGACGGCTCGTTGCAGTTTCCCACCTGTTAACGAGAAGCGTTTTTGCCGGCACGAAGTAATCGACTCCGAGCATGAAGTTCACGTGTCCGTTCGGTTCGCGAGTTGGTTGCGGCAGTGGCACCGGCGTGATGCCACAGTCCGGAATCGACATCGTGGCGTATGTGGCGTTCATCATCTGAAGAAGAACTTCGGAAATGGCTCCTTCGGAAGTCTGCTCCGGCATACGAACCGAAGTGAGATAGCCGTCCGATGTAGAACACAGGACTGGCCAGTTTCCCGTCTCAGGTGCTGTGTCGTTCTCAACGAGGAACAAGGTTGGTATGTAAACGGAAAAGACTCGCTGGGATTCGACGAGTGCGATGAAAGCGGCCAGGCCCACAACGACACCGCGCAAGGAAGTAGGGTTGCCGGTGTACCAATAGAACGTCGCAAACGCCATCGCCTGCAGCAACAACGCCGCACCGATGTTTGTTAGTCTCCATGCCGGCTCACCTGTCGCCTGGCTTTGAAAAAACAATTCTCCGATGAAAAAAAATGTATGCGGGCCCACCAGAGGGATCAGGTAAACAAGTAGTGACGCAAGGAAGCTGAGAAGCACTCTGCGGCGCCGTGTCGGCATGTTTCGCTTTTATACCAAATGGGCGTTCAATTCTTGATTCGATATGCGGCTGGGCGTAGAGTTCCCGGTATGTCGCGGAGTGTTCTCACGATTATTTTCGGAGTGCTGTTACTCGCGGAACCTGCGAGCTCGCAGCTCGTTCAGGTTCGTCATTGGTCGGGGCAGGGAGTGGCTCCTGTATACGAGGGTTACGATGTAAATCCCGACGGCTCGTTCAACATGTGGTTCGGCTACATGAATCGGAATTACGAAGAGGAAATAGATATTCCGGTCGGGCCCGACAATAATTTCGAACCCGGCGGCGATCGCGCCCAGCCAACTCACTTCGTGGTGCGCCGGCACAAAGATGTTTTCAAAGTTGTTGTGCCGAAAGATTTCGGGAACCAGAAGCTTGTCTGGACACTGCGCGCGCATGGCCAGACGGCTCAAGTGATAGGCTCGCTGAATACCGTCTGGATGATTGACCGTCTGCGCACGACCCGAGGCGGCAACAGCGAGCGGGTCAATTCAAATACGCCGCCAGTTGTCACCATTGACCCGGAGGTCCAAACGATTCCGTCCCGCGCTTCTCTCAAGCTGAACATTTCCGCGACCGACGATGGCCTGCCGAAGCGGCAAGGGAAAACCGTCGGCATGAGCGTGATGTGGTCGAAGTACCGCGGCCCGGGTACCGTGACATTCGATTCGGCAAAAACGCCGGTTGTGGACGGCAAAGCCACAGTCGCTGTGAACTTCAGCGATCCGGGCGAGTATGTCATTCAGGCCGTCGTCGACGATGGTTCCGGAGAAGCCGCAGGCAATTTTGGTTATCACTGCTGCTGGACGAACGTGCAGTCGAAGATCACCGTAAAGTAGTCAAGTAAAGGAGCTCCTGTGAAACGACATCTGGTAAAGGCGATCGCATTTGTTTTCGCTGCCGCGATATTCGCGCCATTGCCGGCGCAGACATTCACGAAAGACGTGGCGCCGATTTTCCAGAAGCACTGCCAGTCCTGCCATCATGAAGGCACTGTCGCGCCGATGTCGCTGATGACCTATAAGGACTCGCGGCCGTGGGCGCGCGCGATCAAAGAACGCGTCCTGATGCGCGACATGCCGCCATGGCATCTCGATAACTCCGTCGGCATTCGCCGGTATAAGAATGATATTTCGCTCACCGACCGCGAAATCGACATTATCGCGAAGTGGGTCGATGCCGGAGCACCTGAAGGCAATCCTGCCGACATGCCGAAGCCGATGACATTTGCATCCGAAGATGAATGGTTCATCGGAAAGCCGGACCTTCTCGTGACGACGAATGACTTTACCATGTACGCGAATGGTCCCGACTGGTGGATCGATCAATATGCCGACATGACGCTGACCGAAGATCGCTGGATCAAGGCGATGGAGATCAAGCCGACCAATCGGAAGATCGTCCATCACGCTGTCGTATATGCGCTCGACCCGAATCCCCAGGCAGGCACCCCCGAGACGGGTATCCAACTGAACGAGTACGCCGTCGGCAAATATGGGAATGTTTTTGCGGACAATACAGGCATGCTGCTCAAGGCCGGAACGCGTCTGCGATACGACATGCACTACTTCGCGATCGGCTCCGACCAGCACAATCGCACAACCATTGCGTTTAAGTTTTATCCGAAAGGCTTCGTGCCGAAGTATCAGGTGAAGTCGACTCCAATCCGCAACATTCCCAATGACGAACTCGAGATTCCGCCGAACACCGTCGTCCGCACCGATGGTTACTTCCGATTGACCCGGAACGCCAGGATCGATTCGTTCCAGCCGCACATGCACATGCGCGGCCGCGGGATGACCCTCGAAGCCATCAAGCTGGACAACACCACGGAAATTCTCAGCTCGGTCGATCATTTCAATTTCAACTGGCATGTGAATTACATCTACTCGGATGACGTCGCGCCGCTTCTGCCCGCGGGCACGGTCTTGCACATGATTGGAATCCATGACAACACGGCAGCGAACCCTCACAATCCCGATCCTTCCGTGTGGGCCGGATTCGGCGAGCGCAGCGTCGACGACATGCTTCAGGTGTGGCTCGATATCGTTTATCTGGATGACGCGGAGTACAACCGGCTCGTGGAAGAGCGCAAGCACAGATGAAAGCTTTGTGTTTTTCCGCTTTGTGTCTTCTATTAGGGCTTCGCCCTATCGGGCTCGCGCTTCGCGGTGTCTTTGTGGTGGTACCCCTTCTCGTGACTGCGCAATCGAATGACAGTGCTCGCGGTGCAACTGCCTACCGTACGCGCTGCGCCGCATGTCACGGCAACGACGCGAAGGGAACGGCTGCCGGCTCGGATCTGACCGAACTCTGGGCCGCAGGCGGTACCGATCAGGCCATCTTTCAAGTCATTCGTCGCGGCATTCCCAACACAATCAAAGCGCACAGCTTCGGACCCGATGACGAAGTGCGCTCCATCATGGCTTACCTGCGGACGCTGAACACAGGCCGATCGGCCGCGTCCGGCAACGCGGCCAATGGCGAGAAGGTCTTCGACGCGAATTGCATTCAATGTCACGCCGTGAACGGACGCGGGGGGCGCATCGGTCCGGACCTATCGAAGGTGGGAGCGAGCCGCTCTCGCGCGGTCCTTGCCCACAAAATCCGCCACGCGAGTTCCTACATCATGAATGCTTACACGCTGAATTACATTGCCGACGGATATCAGCCGGTGACGCTCGTCACGCGCGATGGACAACGCATCCGCGGCGTGAAGAAGAACGAAGACGCATTCTCGGTTCAGATCATGGACACGCATGAACGCCTTCAGGGTTACGTGAAATCCGATTTGAAAGAAATGATCGATGAGGAAACATCGCTGATGCCGGACTTTGGTTCCGATCGACTGCCCGACGCCGCCCTTGACGATCTCGTGGCTTACCTTCAGAGGCTGAAATGAGGAAGTGGTGTTTCTTCGTGTCTTTGTGCCTTTGTGTCTTAGTGTTTTCGCTCGCCGCGGCTCAGGACATAACCATTCAGGATCTCCGCAACGGCTTCAAGGACGCCACGCGCTGGATCATGTATTCCGGCGACTACACCAGCCAGCGTCACAGCCCTCTGACCCAGATCACCGCTGCCAACGTGAATCGCCTCGCCGCGCAGTGGACGTTTCAGACAGATTTGTCTCCATTCATGTCCACCGGCCGGCCGGGCGGCTTGCAAAGCGTTCCTCTCGTCATCGACGGGGTGCTCTACCTGGCGGGCACCCACAACAACGTGTTTGCCATCGACGCGCACACGGGACGCCAGATCTGGCGATACCAACATGAGATGCCCGCCGACGTGCCGCCCTTCACCACGCGGGGTGTGACGCGAGGCCTTGCTGTTCTCGGCAACAAACTGTTTCTCGGAACGCTCGATGCGCACATGGTCGCGCTCGACATCAAGACCGGCAAAGTCGTCTGGGACACATTGATCGAGGACTACAAAAAGTACTTCAGTGTGACGTCGGCGCCGCTCGTCATCAGCGGCAACAAAGTGATCACTGGTATCGGCGGCGGGGATCGTGGCGCTTACCGGTTCTTCATCGATGCGTACGACACCGAAACAGGCAAACGCCTATGGCGTTTCTACACGGTGCCCGCGGAAGGCGAACCCGGCAGTGAAACATGGGCCGGTGCAAAAGTTCTCCGCGCGGGCGGTGCCACCTGGACGACGGGCAGCTACGATCCGGACCTCAACCTTATTTACTGGGGCACCGGCAATCCCTACGGACCCAGCGAATCGAGACTGGGCGATAACCTTTACACCGCATCCATCGTTGCTCTCGGCGCCGATACCGGGAAACTCCGCTGGTATTACCAGGTCGTGCCGCATGACATCCATGACTACGATGCCGATGTGATTCCCGTTGTTGCCGATCTCCGCATCGGCGGCCAGCCCCGGAAAACGTTATTGGTGGCGCCGAAGATCGGTTACCTGTACGTGCTCGATCGCACGAATGGAAAGTTTCTGGCTGCGTATCCCATGTCGGAGTTTGCGAAGAACTGGGCCGAGATCGCGCCTGATGGCCGCGCCGTAACGTCGCCGGAGGACGGTACGCGATGTCTTCCCGACATCAACGGTGCTACGAATTACTGGCCGCCTTCATACGATTCATCGCTCGGGCTGTTCTTCGTCACAATGCACGACACATGTCAGATCTTCAATACGGGTTTGCCGGGGCAGATCGCCGGCGTGCCCGGGAACTGGAGTGTGGGAGGCCCCGGTTATGCCGCGCTGCGCGCGTTCGATCCGGCGACGGGCAGGCAGAAATGGGAATATCGGTTTCCAGCATCCAACTTCGGCTTGACCGGAGTGTCTCCCGCCCGAATCGCCCGCAGTGTTGGCCTGTCCGGAGGCATCACCACGACCGCTTCGGGCCTGCTTTTCACCGGCGACAGCGAGGGCAACTTCATCGCGTTCGACTCGCGGACCGGAAAACCGCTCTGGCACTTCCAGACGGGATCGCCGGTCTGGGGATCGGCCCCCGTTACATACATGCTCGATGGTAAGCAGCACGTGCTCATCGCCTCAGGCTTGACGTTAATCGATTTCGCTCTAAGATAAGTGAATGAAACCATTGTTTGCGGCCTTTCTTTGTGTTTTCGTGTCTTTGGGCTTCCACACCGTCGCACAGGCCCAGACACCTGCTCCGGTGAAGCTGTACATATTCGATTGCGGGCACCTGAAGAGCGGGAATCCTGACGTTTTGACCGCGCGGGGAGTCACGACGACCGACATGTCGGTAGCGGCCTATCTCATCGTTCATCCGCGTGGCACGTTACTCTGGGACAGCGGCGTGATCCCCGATGAGTTGGTCCAGCCTTCCGGGACTGTCGAGGCGCGAGCGACTGTCAAAACGACAATCAAAGGCCAGCTGGCCGAAATCGGCTATAAGCCATCCGATATTACTTACCTGGCGCTGTCGCACAATCACTACGATCACTCGGCGAATGCGAATAACTTTGCCGGATCGACCTGGCTGGTGCAGAGGCTCGAACGGGCGGCAATGTTTCCGGATATCCCTCCCGCAACTCCGAATAATGCCGCAGCGCGTTTCAGCGCGCTCAAGAACAGCAAGACCATCGTTCTCGATGGCGACTACGACGTGTTCGGTGACGGAAGTGTCGTGATCGTCGCAACGCCCGGACACACGCCCGGTCATCAGTCCCTTCTCGTGAATCTCCAGAAGACTGGTCCGATCCTGCTGAGCGGGGATCTTTATCACTACCCATCAGAACGAACGCTGAAAGACTTCACTCCCTTTGCAGCCCTGGGAAACGCCGAGCAGGAAAAGAGGTCGAAGATCAAGGTCGAAGCGCTATTGAGGGAGAAAAAAGCCACACTCTGGATTCAGCACGACATCATTCAGTTCGCCACGCTGAAAAAGTCTCCGGCGTACTACGACTGACGTTTAAGGCTGCGGTAAACTGCTTCAATTAAGGTATCGGGTGAGCGTGCGATTCCAATGGCCCCAAAAACGGCATAAGGCGGCAAGGCCGCAACCGAATAGAGCTCCCCTCCTTGGCCAAGAGGGCGCGAAGCGCGAGCCCGACAGAGCGAAGCATCAAGAAATGCTGCGCCCGCTAAGGAGGCTTCGCCGCATTTTGTTTCGCGTAGCAGCTCAAATTTCCGGAATCGTCCTCGATCCTCCGGTGATCGAGAGTGGAGGATAAGCGGGACGGAACATGCCACCGGCCTGTCGGCATCTTTGAACATTCCGCCTGGAGGTCAAATCGCCCGATTCATTGATGAGCTGTTCCCGAGCCTGCCTGCGACGTTCCTGGGAATACTTCGACTGACGGCGAACTCCGAAGTCGGGAGTAACCGGTTTGCGCGAGAGGTACAACAAACGTGTATTTTCTGATCACCATGACTCCGCCCAACGAAGCGACATCCCGACAAACCAGGAGATCATGTTTTTCCCACATCGTCAGCGATGGAGGATATACCACAGGGTTCATCCTATTTGGCACTCACCTGCAGCCGTGTCCGGCAATCTTTGGATCACCACCCAGGATGGCACGCAGGTATCCCCTAGGAATCTGAGAGACGAAAGCCTTAAACGAATTCGGGTCCAGACGTATTAAGATCCCATGGTGGCATTGCGTCTTGAAACGGAGCTCCTCGTTGCGTGCGCGGGAACTGATCTAGGCCCCGAAACATCGGAGCGCATTGCAAGGTTGGCTCGAGGGGCTATTGAGTGGACTTATGTAGTCGGTAAAGCGGAGGACCATGGAATACGGCCACTTCTCTTCCGCAGCTTAAACACCGTCTGCCCAGAGATCATTCCCTCCCTCATCTTGAAAAACCTTCGTACTTTTGTGCTGGCCAATGCTACCCGCAATCTGTGGCTGGGTGCGGAACTGATCAAATTGTTGAATAGTTTCAAGGATCGAGGGATCTCTGCGATTCCGTTCAAGGGACCTGTCCTAGGGAGCTGGGCTTATGGCGATCCTGCGCTGCGGGAGTCAAGCGACCTCGACATCCTGATACCGAATCGAAGCCTTCAAGAGGCGAAGGCGCTCCTGGCAACTCAAGGATACCGGCAACAGTCGCCAGTGCCTAGCCAGCGAAACGCTGATGCAAATGAGAAGGATACTCAGAGATACCACATATTTATCGACAAGGACTCTGGTGCGACCGTAGACCTGCAGCCGTCGCTGGAGGCGCCGCATTTCTCGTTCGCGCTCCATAGCCAACTTTGGGATGGCGCGGTATTCCGAGAGTTCGCTGGACAGACCATATTGAGCTTTTGTCCTGAACACTTACTCATACTTCTCTGTGTACACGGCACAAAAGACGTCTGGTCTCGGATGAAGTGGATCTGCGATATCGCCGAGTTTGTTCAGCGCGATAAAGAAATCCATTGGGATCGTATCCTCGATCAAGCTAAACGTCTTTGCGCGAAGCGTAAGTTTCTTCTTGGTTGTTTTCTTGCGTACGACCTCCTGCACGCGAAATTACCCGAACATATTCTCCACAACGCTCTTAAAGAGCCACTGGTCACAACAGCCGCTGAGACGATCCGTCGAAGGCTTTTCGTCGATAATCGAACCTGTACGAATTTCGAACGAGTAACTTTGTATTTCAGAACGGATGACACCTTCCGGGAGAGGATGAAGCGTTTTCTGCGCTATCTTTCGCTCTATCTGTGCGTGCTGCTGGTTCCTTCCGACGATGACCGTCAGTTCCTACGTGGCGCAGATTGGCCTTCAAGTGCCAGTTACATTGTGCGACCCGTTCGTCTGATTGCGAAGTACGGAACAAGACCTCATCAGGCGATAAAGGCCTTCCGAGACTGGTTTAGATCGATGAGTTGACGTCGGCCTGGAATGCAGCTAGTTCTGCGCTTTTGTCAGGACATCTTTCAGAGCAAGGCATGTTGCCGGAGCTGATGCGCTTCTGAGTGTGAAGCACCTGCAAGCTTTGGCGATGGAAATTGCCTGACCGAGGCCCGCGCCCGCATGCGCGAGCGCATTCAAGGTGTTGCTGTACAACCGCGCAGCGCCTTCAGGCCGCCCGATGGGTAGGATCGAAGGCTCCATTGCCGAAGGATCATAAGTCACAAAGAAGAGCGACCGAACGGGTTGAGGAGCAGTACATGTTGCGCTTGGCATTTGCTTCACCGGGATGTGGATAGTTCCTGACGTATACAGAACGCCCTCCGGAAGCGCATAGGGTGCGGGTGGTTTCTTCTTTAAACAGATGGCGTGAGGATACGGATAAACCGTCAACGTGCTCAGATCGATCGGCGCCAACTCGTCACTGAGATATTGAAAACCGTGGTGCAGCAGAGCCCAGGCCAGAGTTGATTTTCCGGCTCCAGGTGCGCCTATCAAAAGGATCGCCTTTCCTTCGAACTCGAGCGCCGCGCCGTGGATGAAGTAAAGCGTGGGCCGCTGCCGTTGCGCTTCAAGGGTGATTGCTTTCTCGAGCGCGTAAAGGAACTCAGCGTCCGTCGCCGCAGTCTGGACGTTGCCGCAAGGACTTTCAACCAGAAAATATTCGTCCGTCTTGCTGACGATATATTTGGCATTTCGCGCGCGACCTATCTCCGCGGCGTCGAAGTTTTTCGATACCAGAGATTCGGTGACGATGTCACCGCAATCAATTTCAAATGTAAGTCCGATAAACGAAAAACAAACTTGCCTGCTCAAGATTGAAGAGTCATTCCGTATCAAC
>Ga0207646_10004193_pt1 | contig 15794 bp, 12 predicted proteins | sample KBSK5502metaG_FD_184343 | JGI IMG/M metagenome (GOLD analysis project Ga0207646, IMG submission 184343) | Corn, switchgrass and miscanthus rhizosphere microbial communities from Kellogg Biological Station, Michigan, USA - KBS K5-50-2 metaG... | ecosystem: Host-associated > Plants > Roots >... | reverse complement strand
GAATCTGCTCATCGTTGCCTGGCAACGTTTTCGCTGGACAACACTGCTTGCGATGCTGGTTGCCGAGGGCGTCGCCTTGGGGACCTATGATGGCGGCATCCTGCTATCGTTTTGCGGACCTATGCTCCTTGTCTGGTTGCGACACGGGATCGACAAGCGGCTCGTCACAGTGGCCGCGTTGTGGTGGTCCGTTTCGATCTATTTTCTGGTCCATCTGATTCTGACGCTGAGGGATCCCGCTTCGTATGCAGCCGGGCTGTTGACCACGTCCGGGCTGGGCAACACCCATTTTATGGAGATCCTGCGATCCTGGGGCTACAGCGTGACCCGTGCATATCTCCGAACTTTTCGTACCGGGTGGTTAGAGGCGTTGCGCGGGCTGGACTGGCAGGACCCGTACCTATACCTGTCGGCCGGGTTGACGGTCTTCGTAATAAGTCCCGCAATTTGGCTGCATGCTAAACGAGATGAAGAAAGCGAACCTATCGTGGATACCAACGGGTATCTGGTCCTCGCCGCTCTAGGTGTGGTGGCGGTTTTGCCAGGGTTCGCAGTGTACCTGCCGACGGTATGGCGGGACTCGAGCTGGAGGGTACTCCTCTATTCCTCCATCGGTGCCGCATTGGCGGTCGGCGTCGCGTGCTTTCTCTTCGTTCGGTTCTTCGGCCGGTGGGGGCGCATGGTATTTGTCGGGGTCACATCGCTGCTAATCGGGATCGCCACGGTCCATGCGCTGGCGCAACATCAAGCCTACTTCGACTACTCGCAGCGCCAGCAGCAGATCTTGGCCAATATCATCAATCGCGCGCCCCATTTCGAGCCAGCGACCACCGTGTTGCTCGTCGATCGTACGCCGACCCAGGCCTTCAAAGCCTGGTCGATGTGCTCTCTTGTCAGCAATTGTCTCGAATGGGCACTTCGCTACATCTATGGCGACCATACGTTACGCGCGAGATACTGCGCCCCCGGCTATCGCCCGCGCAGGGAGTTTAGTGAAGAATGCCACTTCGAAGCTCACCAGGTGACGATTTCGTACGTTCACTATGCAACGAAAGACCAGATACGCACGTCGTATCCGTACGCTTCGCTGGTCGTGTTCGAGAATTCCGTTGCTGGTCTGAATGTGTTGAACGATCTCAGCGGTTACCGGTCCGAATCAGGGGCCGATAGCTACGAACCAGGCCGACGGATCGATGCGATCAGCCCTATACCGCCGCGAGCGCATACGGTCTTTACTCGCTGGCCGTTCAAAATGAGCAAGCCCCGACTAGAAGACGACATCGGGCCAGCGACGTGCAGTCCGCTGTGCTAGGGAGCGCGCACCGGCTGTTTGGTCATAGGCTTAACAGTATGAAATGAAAATCTTAATCATCGGCGTCAAGGGCTTTCTGGGAACGTATCTGGCTGAGCTGGCGATTGCAAAAGGGTGGCAAGTTCATGGCCTGGCCCTCTCAAACTCCCGGGGCGCTAAAGATCTAAGACTAGCTTCCCTGTGCCTGGGCGACTGTTCTGCTCTGGAAACACTGAGCCAAGTTTCCGAGCTTGCGACTTTTGATGCCATGGTTCATTTGGCGGCACCTGGACGCTCCTTTGAAAGCGCTTTGGGCCAAGGGGCCGCGGACTTTGATCGATTTCTTGGCCATGTGAGCCAAGTGGGCTTTAGTGGCCATCTTCTTTTTGCATCTTCAAGTGCGGTGTATGGCGACGGAGAACGAGTGGGTCGTCAGCCCTTCACAGAAACGTCTCCGCTTCATCCGGAGACCGCGTACGGGCATTTCAAGGCCGCCTGCGAACAGCTTCTGAATGCTCGTTTCAGGGGGTCTCGACAGGCATTCACTATCCTTCGCCCCTTTAACCTCATCGGGCCCAGGCAATCTAGTGGTTTTTTTGCCTCTCACTTGATGCGTCAGCTGGTGGCTATTAAAAAAGGTTTACAAGCTTCGGTGCTAGAGCTTGGAAATACCGCGTCCTTTCGAGACTTTATCGACGTGCGGGATGCGGCTGCGGCTATCCTGAGCCTTCTTGCGCTCCCTGGACAGGGCGAAATCTACAACGTGGCCTCGGGCCAGGCCCACGACCTCGGGCATCTGATTCAGAGGGCTCAGGAAATGATGGGTCTGCGGGCGCAACTTAGTGTTGATCAAGCCCGGCCCGGCGATGTAGTTTTTCAGGTGGGTAGCTCCGTGAAGCTCGAGGGAAGAACGGGATGGCGACCCCAGGTGACCATAGACCAGTCCCTGCGCGACACGATGAACTATTGGCTCGAAAATATCGAGGGGGCGAAGTGAAAGCAGTGATCTTGGCCGGCGGTAAGGGACGCAGACTGGCTCCCTACACCACCACTCTTCCGAAGCCGCTTTTGCCGGTGGGGGAAATGCCCATCCTTGAAATCCTGCTGCTGCAGCTGAAGTTCTTCGGCATCAAGGATATTTCCATTTGCGTCGGCTATTTGGGTTCTCTGATTCAGGCCTACTTCGGCAAAGGTGAACGCTACGGCATGAACATCGAATACAGCTTCGAAAGCCAGCCCCTGGGCACGGCGGGCCCACTGAAACTGGTGGAGGGACTCAGCCAGCCCTTCTTGGTCATGAACGGAGATCTTTTGACCACGATCAACTTCCGTGAGCTCATCGACTATCATTTTCAGCACGGTCAAAAGGCCACCATTTCGCTGGCCGAGCGCAATGTGAAAATCGATTTCGGCGTGATTGAATACGACCACAATGGAAGCCTGATCGACTACAAAGAAAAGCCGGAGACACGGTTCTTCGTCAGCATGGGCGTCTACGTCTTTCATCCCGCGGTGCTCAACTTCATCGAGCGCGGGACAAGGCTCGATCTGCCGGATCTTATTCTGAGGATGAACCGAGCGGGAGAGGTCGTTAAAACGTATATTCCCGCCTGCCATTGGCTGGATATCGGTCGTCCTGAGGATTACGAAGAGGCCAATCGCATCATGGATAAAGACAAGGGTGTTTTTCTGCGAGATCGGTGAGCGGAATCTAGTATGAACTGGTCGGGTCAGAAGGTATTAGTCACCGGCGCCGGGGGCTTTATCGGCAGTCACCTGTGCGAGGAGCTTGTCCGTCAGGGCGCAACCCTCAGGGCCCTCGTTCGCTACAACAGCCGTGGAACCTACGGCTGGCTCGAAGACTCCCCGCCGGAACTGCGGCGATCCATGGAGATTGTCCAGGGCGATCTCCGCGATCAAGACACCGTGGATCGTTTTGTCAAATCTTCCCAGTATGTCTTTCACCTTGGCGCGATCATCAGCATTCCCTATTCCTACATCGCTCCCACCGAAGTGACTCAAGTGAATGTGGGCGGGACACAAAACATACTCAACGCTTGCCTGAGGCATGGCGTGCGCAGGCTCGTGCACACTTCCACCAGCGAAGTCTTCGGTACCGCTCGGTACGTGCCCATAGACGAAGAGCATCCCCTTCAGGCCCAGTCGCCGTATTCCGCCAGTAAGATCGCCGCCGACAAATTGGTCGAAAGCTACTCTCGGTCTTTCGATGTGCCCGCCGTCACTGTGCGCCCGTTTAATACGTATGGGCCCCGGCAGTCCGCACGAGCGGTGATTCCGACAATCATCGTACAGATCTTGGCCAAGATGAATCCCAAACTCGGCTCGCTCACGCCGACCCGCGATTTCACCTACGTGAGTGACACCGTCTCTGGAATGATCGCCGCCATGAATGCGCCCAAGGCCATCGGCCGCAGCCTCAACCTTGGAACGGGCACCGAGATCGCCATCGGCGACTTGATCCCCCTCATCGGCGAGCTGCTCGGCACCAAGCCGCTGGTGGATCCAGACTCTTCGCGCGTCCGCCCCGAAAAGAGTGAAGTCCAACGTCTGCTCTCTGACAACACCCAGGCGTGCGAGCTCTTGAAATGGCATCCACAAATCTCTCTCAAAGAAGGATTGCGCTCGACTATCGGTTGGTTCGAGAGCCATATGGACCTCTACCGCCGCGCCCTAGAAGGGTATGTGGTGTAAGGGGCCGTCGTTGAACGTGATACTCAGCGCCGACGACATCGGTCTCACCGAATCGATCACGGACGGAATCGCCGGGTGCGTGCAGAAGGGAACAGTTTCAAGCGTGAGTGTGGTCGCCAACGGCTACGCCTTCGAGCACGCCATTCGCAAGATCCGCGAAACCCGTCCCTGTTTGGTCTCGGTGCATTTGAACACGGTGGAATGTCCGCCGCTGGCCGACCCCAGGGACATCCCCGATCTGCTCGATCTGCGCGGACACCTGCATTTGAGGTTTTTCAAGACCCTCGTGAAGTTTGTGTTCAGCGCGAGATCTAAGCGCGATTCCCTGCGCGCTCAGTTCAAGACCGAGTACCGGGCGCAAATCACCAGGGTTCAGGATGCCCTCGGCCCGTCGACCCCCATCCGCGTGGACAGTCACCAGCATTTGCACATGATTCCGTTTCTCTTCGACATCCTGATGGAACTCAACCGGGAGTTTCACTTCGCGTACGTGCGAATTCCCCGGGAGCCCTTCCTTCTGTCCACGCAATTGATCAGAGAATGGCGAATCTATCGCCCCTCCTCAATCGTCAAGAATCTCGTGCTTAGAGGTCTGGCGTGGCGAAATGGCAAGAAGATCACGCGGCGCGGAATTCCACACTCCGACCTGTTCTTGGGCATCATGTTTCCGGGCCCCTGCCGACCCGAACTCACAGCACACCTGCTTGATTTAGTCCTGGGAAAACGCGTTGAGGCTAGCACCTGCGTCGAGATTCTCTTTCATCCCGGCCGCGCCTCGGCCGAAGAACGTGGCTTCTGGCAACGCCGGGCCCTGGCCGACTACTACCTGTCCGAAGAGCGCGACCGCGATGCCGTTCGCGTGGACCATGCGCAAGAGAGATTACGTAACTCCTCTAAGCTCAGGTCCACTACACTTGGAGCATGAAACAGAGCCTGACGATTGTCACACCGGCCTACAACGAAGAGTTCGTGATCGCCGAGTTTTGCCGAGCGCTCATCGACATCTTGGAACCGCTGAAAGAGAAGTACGACTACGATATCCTCGTCGTCGTCGACAAGTGTGCGGACAAAACCTTCCAGATCGTCCGCGATCTCGGGCGATCCAATCCGCGCATCAAGGGCCTGCAGATGTCCTCGCGCTTCGGGCATCAGCCGGCTCTGCTGGCCGGCATCGACCACACCGAATCGGATCTGCTCATCATGATGGATTGCGACTTTCAGCATCCGCCTGGTCTCATACCTCGACTTCTCGAGGAACACGAGAAAGGGGCGGATATTGTGTTTACGGTAAAATCTGACTACTCCTCCACGTCCGGGTGGCGGCGGATCTCGTCGCGGCTGTTCTATCGGATGTTGAATTCGGTTTCGCATATTCAGGTTCACGCAAACTCGTCTGACTATCGTCTGATCTCGCGGCGTGTGGCGCAGGTGTTTCGCACGCAAATTCGCGAGCGGACGCTTTTTCTGAGGGGACTGCTGAGCTGGATCGGCTTTCCCTCCGCGACCATCGAGTTTGACGTGCCCAAGCGACTTGGCGGGGACAGCAAATACTCCGTGCACCAACTGTCGGGCCTTGCCTTGTCCGGAGTACTTTCGTCCTCCAAGCGACCACTGCGTCTCGCTACTATCACGGGATTCCTTTTTTCCTTTCTGGGGTTTCTCTATGGAACCCTCATCATGCTCGATTACCTGCTTTGGAGGTCCGACCTGCCTCCGGGCTGGGCCACTTTGGCAGTGCTTGCGTCGATTTTCAGCGGGATTCAGTTGCTGTGCCTTGGGGTGATCGGTGAATATGTGGGGGCGATCTTCGATGAGGTGAAGGCCAGGCCGCACTACATCGTTGAGGAGCGGGTCAATCTGTGAGGGAGAGCCGTTAGTGTACTTGGATGAATACAAACGCAATTTTGAGCTAGAAAAGACGTATTGGTGGTTTGTCGGTGTCCGCCTGATGGCGACCAATCTCATCGCCCTGTGCAATCCCGGACGCAGCCCGCTGAGGATCCTCGATATCGGCTGCGGCACGGGCGCGCTGATGGACGACCTCGCCGGCCGGGGCCACGAGGTGTGGGGCCTCGACATCTCGGAAGAAGCCCTCAAGTTTTGTAGAATGCGCGGTCATGAGAAAGTCTGTTTGGCCGACGGCGCCAGGCTGCCGTTTGCGGACCAACGTTTCGATGTCGTGACGGCCATCGGTGTGATTGAGCACCTCGACGATGATGAGATCTTTCTGCGGGAGGTGGCGAGGATACTTAGGCCACAGGCCTGTGTCGTAATGTTGACATCATCTTTCCCGTGGCTATGGAGCATGCACGACGTGGCCAACGAGCACAGACGTCGGTACTACCTCAAGGACATCGAAAGAAAATTCGCCGCTTCGCACTTTCAAACCGTCCGGCTGTCTCATCTTAATTGTTTCGCTCTCCCCTTGCTTGCGAGCACTCTCATCTTGCATCGTTTCATTTACGGACTGAACCCAGAGCGTGCCCACCGCATACTTCCGGTTCCACCGAAACCTGTAAATCTTGTTCTGACACAAGTTCTCGCTCTTGAAGCCATGTTGATGAAGTGGATACGTCTGCCCTGGGGAGTTTCGATGATAGGAGCCTTTCGCAAACAGTCCTCGGCCACGCCTTGATGTCGCGCGTTTGGCTGGCGCGAGCGCCGGCGACCTCTCATCGACGCCGCAAGCCACTTCTTGATCTGTTCCGCAAGCCGCCTGTGGGGCATAGCGTGCCCGGCTCAGCAGCGTAGACGGGAACAAAACGCACCCAGCAGACGGAAGAAGACAAGTTCTACCGGCGAGTGATCTTCTGGAGGCCCGGCAAGCTCGCCCGACGCTCCCGCAATGGGAGGATGAATAGGATCATCGCCGTATCCACTGGGCGCTTCCCCGCAGGGCCCCAGCCGAGCCCCTGTGCGACCTCCGATCGCATCCGACCCGTTCAACAATTGCCTTGAACACTACAGGCTAGATACTGAGGACGCGTGGTCTTCTCCTCGCCGCTGTTCCTCTTCGGTTTCCTGCCTACGTTCCTCGCGGTTTACGCGGCAATCCCGACCCGCGCGCTCAACACCACAGCGCTGATCGCGAGTGTCTTCTTCTACGCATGGGGCGAGCCAATATTCGTGCTCTTCGCGGTGGCCTCGGCTGCGCTCGACCTGGTCGTCGTCCGGTTGATGGTGGCCTCGCACCGAGTTGGCGTTCGTCGCCTGCTCCTCGGCGTGGGGGTGGCTGCCAACCTCGGCCTCCTCGCGTACGTCAAGTACGCCAACTTCGCCTACGCAAATGTGGATCCAGTGGTTGGGGCATGGCTCGGCGTTCACCTTCCGCACATGCGGACGATCGCGCTGCCGATCGGCATCTCGTTCATCGTCTTCGAGAAGATCACCTACGTTGTCGACGTCCATCGCGGCGTCAGCCGGCCGGCACTCAGCGTTCAGGACTACCTGCTCTACGTGTTCCTCTTTCCGAAGCTGCTGGCCGGACCGATCATCAAGTACCACGACATCGCCCCGCAACTGATCGACCGGCCGCGACGTCTCGACGACGTCGGAGCCGGTCTCACCCGTTTCGCTATTGGGCTAGCAAAGAAAGTGCTACTGGCGGATCCGATGGGAGAGCTCGCCGACATGGTGTTCGCTCCAGGCGAGGCGATTGGCTTCCGTCTGGCCTGGCTCGGCGCCATCGCCTACGCGCTGCAGATCTTCTTCGACTTTTCGGGCTATTCCGACATGGCCATCGGTCTGGCAAGGATGATGGGATTCCGGCTAATGGAGAACTTCGTGCGACCCTATCTGGCGATCGGCTTCGGTGATTTCTGGCGGCGCTGGCACATCTCGCTGTCGACTTGGATCCGCGACTATCTCTATATTCCTTTGGGGGGCGATCGGGTCTCGACGCCACGCCTCTATCTCAACTTGTGGATCTGCTTTCTCGCCTCAGGCCTGTGGCACGGTGCGGCCTGGACCTTCGTGCTGTGGGGCGCCTATCACGGCCTGTTCCTCACGCTCGACCGGTTGTTCCTCAAGCGTCTGCTCACGGGCCTCCCGCGCGTGGCCGGCATCGGGTTCACTTTCCTCGCGGTCACCATCGGCTGGGTAGTGTTCCGCGCGCCCGATGCCGGCGTCGCGCTCACTTATCTCGCAGCGATGATCGATCCGCTGGGGTACTCGCACCGTGTCGTCCTCGTCAGTCGTGACCTGTATCTCGTGATGGCGATCGGTCTGGCCATGTGCTTTCTGCCGGCACTGGACGGCTTTGAGCGGCTGCACGAGCAGCTGCGGGGGGCGCCACAGTGGCAGACGATCTCGATGGCGTTCGCAGCCGGCCTGTTGGCGGTGTCGATCGCCAAGGCGACCACGGTCGCCTTCCACCCGTTCCTCTATTTCCGGTTCTGAGCTATGGTCGCGAGCGTCCGGGCCGTGCCGACGCGCAGCGCGCAGCCCCTCGTCCGACGGTTGTTGCTCACGGTCATGCTGGCGGCGATCGCGCTGCCGCTGCCCCTCACCTTGATGGTACAGGGCAGCCCAGCTCGGGTGCGACAGGCCCTCGCGTCACCCCTCCTGCACGACAATGCCGAGCCGCTCCGCCGGCCCCGACTACGCCCCATCACCTGGTGGCGGGGGCAGTTCCAGCGCGATTTCGAGGCATGGTTCGGGGGCGTCATCGAGCCCCATGGCTGGATCGTCCGGCTGACCAACCAGGTCTACTACACGGTCTTCGCCAAATCGTACATGAAAGACCGGCAGATCATCGTGGCCCGCGACCGCTACCTCTATGACCTCGAATATCTCGACGCCTACTGCTGGAGCGCGAACCACGATTCGGGAGGGGCCTCGGCATCGCTGGTCGCCAAGCTGAGCGATCTGCAGCATGGCCTGGTGCATCGCGATCGCTTGCTGCTCTTCCTGTTAACGCCGAGCAAGGCGGTGACGATGCCGGAATTCTTGCCGGTCGGCCTCTGCGGCCGCCCGCCGACGCCTGACCGAGAACGCGAGCGCTTTGTCGCAGCGCTTCGGCGGGCCGGAGTGGCGACAATCGACGGCCCCGAGCTGGTTCAGGCGATGAAAGCCCACGACCCACTACCGCCCTTCCCGCGCGGCGGCACCCACTGGAGCGTCCTCGCCGGCGCTCGTGTCGGTGCGCGGCTCGTGGAAGCGATCGCTCGGCTCTCGGGGCGCGACGTGGGCGAGCTGGTGATCGATCCTCCGCGGTGGGGTGCCCCGCCCACACCGGTGGTGACGCTGATCTCGCACGAATGCTAAATCTCTGGCGGCCGCCCGTCGATTACCCGACGGCCTCGGCCAGCCGCCGCTGTCGTTCGGCGGCAGCGGGACGTACCACCCGCTTGATCGCTGTCGGCGGGAGCTTTCTCGACCAGATCCTCGACCCGATCGCCGCGTGTGCCCTGTTCGGCCGCGTCGATTCGTATTTCTACTACGATCTGTGGCGGTTCGATTGGATCGCGCACCGCCGATATCCTGTTGATCGCGCGGCCATCAAGTGGCGCGACGAGCTCGACCAGCCGACGGTATTCCTCGTCGAGCTGAACGAGCGACTCCTCGGCCAGGAGGCCCCATACCTTGACCGTTTCCTTGACGACCTGCGCGCCGCGCTGCGGTAGCTGTGAAGAAGCAGGAGGGCGGGAGGCCTGGGTGAACATCCACAAGAATGCCGCGTGAGCGTGTGTCGTCGACGAGAACGGGTGGTCCGACTGGATAGCGGCGAGCCGCTGAAGCGGCTGGCGCGGATGTTCGCGGTGTCGTCTGCTCGCCGATCCAGATTACGCGTTGCGTTTAGGCAGCAACGGGAGTGCCCTGGTGGCACAGCATTGGTGGCTCAGTGGCTCAATTGATCGCGCGGCGCCGCTCGTGGCACGCAGCCGCGCGGAGGCGGCGACGCCGCTCTTGAGTTCATCCCGTGGCCGCTGCCGAGCGCGCGCGCCCTACCTGGCGCGCTCGAGCTCCGCTAGCGCCTCGGCCGGGGTAGAGAACCGGAAGCGCGAGCGGGCCGGGTGCGCGAGCAGAGCGTCTATTCTCGGACCAATCGCCTGCGCAATGTCCGGACGCGTGCGAATGGCGAAAGCGAGATACGGCTGCCGCTGGGAGGCCAGTGCCCGATCGAGCATCCGGTCGAACGTATTCGGGGCTGGCCAAGGCTCCCACATGTACAAGGGCATGTTCTGCCGACGGCCACGGACCCCGTTCGCCCTGATCCGCCCCAGGTATCGGCGCGGGCGGAAGCCGAGCCGTAGATACGCGGAGGTCAGGGGAATGATCCGAATAGTCCGCTCATCCCGCCGCCCGGCCCGACGGAAATCCCAGGGAGAAGGCGCATACGGGACGCGCGGCACTCGGCGATAGTCCGGAAGGGGCCCTGACGCGCGCTCTCCCCAGCCAGGCGTGGGGTACGGCAGAGTGCCGGGCTCCACCGATAGATCGAAGCGGATACCGAGCTGCTCGGCCAGGTTTACCGTTTCGGTATTCAGCCACCGGTCGCCATATCGCAGCGAGAGGCAGGTTCTCCCCAGTGTCTTCGCGAAGCCCTCCACCGACATCCTGAGACAATGGTCGACCCACGCCTGGTTGCCGAAGTCGTGCACCCACGATCTCTCGTTCTCGAGCCAACGGTACGCATGCGGGTGCACGCCAATTTCGTCGCCCGCGCGTTGTATCTCCTCCAGGTGGTCGGGGTAGCGATCCACGACCCACGTTGGGCTGCCGTATGGCTCGATCTGGGCGTCTATGCGGAGGAACCAGGAGTAGTGTACCGGCGCTCCGGTCGCCGCCTCGATCCGGGGGCGCAGCTCCCGAAGATAGCGCTGGGTGACCTCGTAGCCGACCCAGGGCTCGGGGGCATCATGGTTCACGAGCCGGGGATCGGGCTCCACGTCCACGCAGAAGATCAAAGGAATGGTCATGAGAGGAATCGGCAGTACGCCTTTGGCACGGCACCGGCCGCCACATGCGCGGCCAGCCCTTCCACCGGACGGAGCACATAAGGGGACCACCTGCACATCATGACCCCCACGTCCACCGCGATCTCACCCCGTCGAGAATGTGGGGCGCACAAAAGCCCGGACTTTTCGCCCACCGTCAGATCATCAGGCCCTATGCAGGCCGCTCGATGCACGTAAGAATAATCTTCTGGCAAGGAGGTCGCTGTCAAGTGGCTGTATTCGTCCAGTTCTGCCGGAGACGCCAGAAATTGACACGGCCTGAGGAAGATATGACAGAACGCGGAGAGGTCACCCGGTCCTGCCTCAGCAGATTACCACGGCATAGGGTGCCCCGAGGACAACCGTACCAAGCTACCGGCAGGCCCGTCTCGCGAGCAGTACGCTCCACGCTCGTCAGATCCTCGGTCATACCTTTCGCCATCGTGCGGAAGGGAAGGCAGCGCGAAATCGGGACCACCCTTTCCCGATCTTGAGCCACTCACCCGTATGACGAGCGGCCCGATTGCCGGAATGCCTATGCGTACTAGCTGGGGAGGCTTCCGTCCGTCTGCGACTGTGGCGGCGCTGCGCCCGGCACGGTGCCCTCCGGCCGAGGCTGATAGTGCGGCGGCGGCTGGATCCCGAATGTTGACGAGAATAGGCTTGACTCGACTCTCCACTTAGAAACTGTCAGCAGGTTATCTGTTGCATTCCGAACCATCTGGCACTGGCTCTCGTTTAGGGTGATGTATCTATGGCCCGGGAAGATGTGGTCGATCATCTCCAGGAAGAGCCGAGCATACTCGACAGCGTGCATGTAGCTCGGTTGCAGCGGCGGCACAGTCGGCATGGCGATGCCTCTCCGGTAGGGGTTCAGGCAACGGGCTCGCGTCAACTGCACTGCTGAAAGCCCGGCTTCCACACCCCGGTGGTTGTTGGTTTCAAGGGCCGGCGCGTTTGGCGCATTCGCACGCCACGCGTCCCATGTACCCATTGGCAGGACATTCTTACCCGCGACTCGACAATCTTACACCAGGAGGCCACGCCACGTGACGTTGACGACCACGATAGCCCTGCTCTCGGCCGCGGCGTCTGGGACTGGCTCGTGGAGCTTGCTACTTCGACCTGCTTTAGCACGCCTCCTCCTCGAGCCTTGTTCGGCTTCCCTTTCGCCTCGCTAATCCTTGAAATAAGTCCGACGTGACATGATCGAGATGCCCTCCAGAAGCATCGCCACCGACCCTCGCACTATTGCCGTCCAGGAGACGAACCCTCAAGAACCAAACGACGACGCAAGTGGACTTTGAAGCGACCGCGCCAAAGGCAGATCTGTACAGATCACTCGCACCGCCTTTCAGAGAATCAGAAGCGGCTTACTCGGCGTCAACAGGGACAGTTCCAACGGCAAACCCGCGTGTTAACTGCTCCCGACAAGCGATCATCACCTGCTTCTCGCCTCGGCTCCAAGTCCCGGGCGTCTCCGCTACATAGCCGCCCCGTGCGCGGGAAAGCTCCTCAGCCGTTGGGGTCCTGAGGCAGTCTGAGCTCAGGCGAGGAAAGAGACTATCCAAGGAGGGAGGAAGGAGACCATCCAATAGAGCGCAGCCTTGAGACTCGGCGCTGTGCTAAGGGACAGACGAGCCCAGGTGCGGGCGTCGATCAGGTCGGGCACACCCTTGTGAAACGCGCCCCACGATTTCTTCAGAGAGTAGGTGGCAAAACGTTGGCGTTCTCGAGCCGGCTCGAATGCCGCGTCTCGTAAGTCGGCGAGACTGTTCGAACGCCCGGACGGGACGGCCCGAAACACAAACTGATACGTGGTAGCCTCCGGATCCCGAAGAATGCGTCGGACCGCGGATCGATCAATCTCCGACGGCCTAACCGCAATTTCCGTGTCAAATAGCCCTACGCGCGTCCGGTGCAAGTTCTGGATCTCAAAGCCATTCCTATTGAACAGCTCCCGGATCGAATCGAGAGTGAAGAATCTCAGGTGAGTCGCGTCGAGCAGGCCCTCCTTCCCATACGTGAACTTCCCCTCAAGCAGACGCAGTCGGACACTTCCGTGCGCAACGTTTGGCAGTGAAACAACCAAGTGACCGGTCAAGGTAAGATGGCGCTTGAGCTTCTGAAGGACTGCCGCGGGATTCGTCATGTGCTCGAGAACGTCACCACAGAGGATCACGTCGAACACTTCGGGGAGCTCCACGTCCAGATCCAGGTTCTCGATGTTCCCGACGACCATCCGTCGACAGAGTGGCGCAGCCAGGCTGGCCAGCGCAGCGTCCATCTCGAGCCCCGTCACCTCGCAGCCTCGCCGCTTGAGCGCCTGAGTAACATGCCCCGCTGCCGGACCAACCTCAAGCACCCGGCTCCCCTCTGGAATCAGCGCCAATTCGGTCCGAAGTGTCTCGTTCTCATTAGGTACCGACCAGTATTTGGGTCTCCACTGGAAGGTGGTCGTGAACAAAGGTGCCTTATAACGATGTTTCCAGATGAATGTTCGTTTGGCATCTAGGTAAGTGCGCCGCTTCGTATCCCCTGTAACGAGTGTCGAGCGATGCTGACAGTTCATTAGGAAGGTCTTGACGCGAAAGCCTGCGCATGCTGCGGTCAAGCAGTAATCGTGAGCATACAGGTCAAAGGCAAAGCGCTCGTCGAAGTCGGTCGTGGAATAGACTGGCCGTGGGACGATCAGGCACTGCTCGTCGAGGACCACCGCGTCGGCGCCATCCACTGGAAGTCCGACGAATGTTCCGTCGGTTTGCTGGATGCGGCCGACAAAACGTCCGGACTCGTCGACACCGATTGGGCCGTAACACGTCTCGAGAGACAAACGGGCGATTCGTTCAAGCCAGTCAGCGTCGAAGACGCGGAAATTCTGATGACAGAAGACGAGCCAGTCCGCGACAGACGTAGACTTATGCTCGTTGAAGATTGCGGGGAGACTCCGCCCCTTGACGGTGTTATCGATCAGACTCACGCGTGTACGATCAAGCCCGGACGACCTTAGGAAGACGTTCTCGAGCGTGTCCGGCTCGTTATACACGACGACGACCTCGACTCGAGGAGCCATGACGTACTCCTATGTGATGCTGCCGTCGTAGCTTAGGTTCCGTGGTAAACCCTTTCGAAGAGGCAGGCACGAGACCGTTAGCACGGCTAGGTGAGGTCAAGCGCCGGGACGCCTGGCCGGGGGGTGGGTGGCGCACGATGGCGTTGGACAGCGTGCCCCATTCAGGTTCGGATCTTCGACGATCATGTAGTGCTTTGGGATCAGTGTACCGCTCCATCCGCGGATTTGGAACCTGTCTCGGGTTGAACCCCCGTGGCGGCCCAGAGCCGCCAGCGAATGTCCGATGCGGGCTCGTGAGAACGAATGAGACAGCGCGGGTCGGCGGCAGGCAGAATGCCAGAAGGGCCCTCACCGCCGCCAGCAGGCCCGCAGATTTCTCCGGAAAGGACAGAGCCAGGAAGACCATTTGAAGTAGCGGCACGGTGCGGTGTGCGCGGAGAGCTGGTTCTTCGGTCCCGCAAGGCTCAGCGCCAAGATGACTCGACACGCTGAAGCCAGTACGCGAGCAGATCCTTCAGCGTATGCTCGAATGGCAGTCGATCGTGTCTAACTGGTGATCCAGCCACACCCAAGGCTTATCCTCGGCGCGCAACCGGGGGATCGCGGAAACGGAAGCTGAGCGTATCCCGCTTCTCGACGCCGACGATCGCCGGCATATGGACAAGATCCGCCGATGCCTTGTCTATACTGTCTATACTGCAGACAGCTGGTCGACCGGTTTGTTGCGGAGCCGAGACGGGAGAATTCCCCGTCGGCGGCCTCACCCGGGCCATGAGGCGCCGCGGTCGCGCACCTCCCACTGGCGAAACAACAGGCGCGCCGGCGAAGACCCAGCGCCTGACAAACTCGGACAAACGGCCGCTGCGATCCGCGATGGACCCATCGCGCCGGACGCCTTGACCTGTGCCCACCACCTTCTCGAAGTGGGCGCTGCATGGTAATGCGCGAAAGCGCCCGGATGATCGTCGCCCGCCTCGTCGAACGTGCCTCGGCTATCGGCAAATGCTCAGTGCCAAAGACCCGCGAGGCGTTAACTGGGTGGCCGTGCCGGTGACGCCATCACACTGGCGAGGAGTCCGACGAAGGGGCTGCGGTGACCGTGGAACGGCAGGCACCGACAGCGGTGCCAACGATAACGACCGCGCTCGATCGCCCTACCGTGCTTTGTTAGCAAGGGGCCGACGCAATTCGCTGTCGCCAGTAGTCGAGAAGGTCCGTGAGTGTCCGCTCGAAGGGGATCTCGGTCTGCCACCGGAACGCCTTGTGAATCTTCGACGGGTGGTCCCCTTCCAGCACCATCACGTCGGACGGGCGCAGCCGCGCCGGGTCGACCTGGACGGAAATCCCCTTCGCGCGCGAGCGGTCGAGGTAGAAGTCGAGCACGTGCCCCCCGCTCAAGCAGCATCCAGTAGCCCCGTACTATGTCCCGCACGTCGGAATAGTCCCGTCGAGGCGTGAGATCGCCGACGAAGATGCCGCCCGAGTCCGGGTGATCGGCAGGCCGTAGCTCTTGAAGTAGTGAAAGCCGATGAGATCCTGCGCTACCTTGCTTACCGCGTACGGCGACAACAGGCGAAGCTGGTTGGTCTCTCCGATCGGGAACCTCGTCCGAGTGCACCAGCCCGTACTCCTCGCTGGCGCCGATGACAAGGAACCGAGGCGAAATGTTCAGCTCCCGGATGCTCTCGAGGAGATTGATCTGGCAGCCCGTGTTAGTGGCGAGGGTCTCGGCCGGCGTGTGCCAAGAGCTGCCCACTAAGCTCTGTGCCGCTAGGTGGAT
>Ga0207646_10004192_pt1 | contig 15795 bp, 13 predicted proteins | sample KBSK5502metaG_FD_184343 | JGI IMG/M metagenome (GOLD analysis project Ga0207646, IMG submission 184343) | Corn, switchgrass and miscanthus rhizosphere microbial communities from Kellogg Biological Station, Michigan, USA - KBS K5-50-2 metaG... | ecosystem: Host-associated > Plants > Roots >... | reverse complement strand
GGTGGCGATCAGGACTCAGGCGAGTGCGTGGACGTACGCGGATGTGGCCGCCAGCGCCAATCGCGCCGGGAACGCCTTTCGCGAGCTGGGAGTGGAGATGGAGAACCGCGTGCTGATGGCGGTCCTGGACTCGCCGGAGTTCGCAGCGACGTTCTTCGGGACAATCAAGATAGGCGCCGTGCCCGTGCCCGTCAACACCAACCTGTCCGCAGACGAGTACGCATACCTGCTCAACGACAGCCGGGCCAGGATTGCGGTCGTGAGTGAACCCCTGGCAGACGTTTTCCGGAAGGCCCGTCGCCAAACCGGCTATCTGCGGCACCTGGTCGTCATCGGGGAGAATGCCCCTGGCGAGTTGAGCTTCGAGGGGATCACGCGAGACGCCGGGAAGGAGCTGTTACCCGCGGACACGACCAGAGACGACAGCTGCTTCTGGCTCTACAGCTCGGGTGCGACGGGCCAACCGAAAGGTGTCGTACATCTCCAGCACGCTATGCGCTCTTGTGTCGAGGCCTATGCGAAACCCGTGCTCGGCATCGACGACTCGGACATCACCTTCTCAGCCTCCAAGCTCTTCTTCGCCTACGGCCTCGGCAGCGGCCTCTATTTCCCTTTCGCAGTGGGTGCGACGAGCGTGCTCGTAGCTGAACCCACCCTGCCCCGGGTGATCCTCGACGTCACGCGTCGCTTCTGTCCCACCATCTACTTCGCCGTTCCCACCAGCTTTGCCAATCTTCTGGCTGCCCCTGCCTCCACCTGGAAGTCAGCTGATTTTAGCTCTGTCCGGATCTGTGTCTCGGCAGGTGAACCCCTGCCAGGGTCTGTTCTGAAACGCTGGAAGGACAAGACGGGCATCGACATTCTCGACGGCATCGGCTCCACGGAGTCCTGCCACATCTTCATCTCGAACCGCATGCAGGACATCCGCCCGGACTGCAGCGGTACCGTGGTCGAGGGCTACGAGGCACGGATCGTCGACGAGCAGGGACAGGACGCGCCCTCCGGCCAGCCTGGCATGCTGCTGGTGAGAGGCGATTCGATCTGCACCTCCTACTGGCGCCGGCATCAGCTGACGAAGGAGACGATGCTCGGCGAGTGGCTCAAGACGGGCGACGTCTACGTCAGGGACGGGTCCGGTCACTTCTACTACCAGGGTCGTACCGACGACATGCTCAAGGTGGGAGGCATGTGGGTCAGCCCCCACGAGGTCGAGGAGGTGCTCAGCCAGGACGAGAGTGTGGTGGAGTGTGCCGTAGTGGGAGTGCCGGATCGCGACACCCTCATCAAGCCTGAGGCGTTCGTCGTCCTCGCCAACGCTGGAGGTGGGCAGGAATTGGAAGACAGGCTAAGACAGCGTGTCCGGCAGCGCCTGGGTGGGAACAAGACGCCTCGGGCATTTCACTTCGTCGAATCACTGCCCAGGACGGCAACCGGCAAGGTTCAGCGCTTCAAGCTACGCGAACTGGCCCAGCAGAACTGAAGGTTGCGGTGGCTGCATGCGCGGGCGGACGATGTACGTGCTCCCGTTCAGCATGGGGCCTGGCACCACAATGAACGTGACGTGACGTTTATCAACTCACCTACAGTGACCACATGTATTGGGCAAATCACGGGAGATTGCCTGCTCACATAAACAGCTGTTACCAACGCAAGCTAGTATTGTGATGCGGTTGTGAGGCACTCAAGTACTGGTGTGATCGAAACGAGACACCACCGGGATAGAGTTGCGCTAAGCTAGTCGATCATTCGAGATCGACCAGATAGCAGAAAGTGGAAGAGCAAGGACATGAGTACTCCCGATGAGCAAGAGAGGAACGTAGAGAGCAGTGCACCTGGGGAAATAATAGAATCCGTGAACATGCTCCCAGGCGAGGGGCCCCCATCCCTCGCAACAGCGCCCGCGCCAAAGGCCATGTTCCAGGAAACAGAGCAACTGCTTGTCGAGCTTTTGGCCACCATTGGTCATGAGTTTCGCACCCCCCTGACAGTGATCAACGGCTATACTTCGACGCTCATGCGCCAGGCACTACAGCTTTCCCTAGAGGAACAGCGCGAGTTTCTCCAGGTGATCCTGCAGGCGGGCAAGCGCCTGGAGGTCCTGACGGAGCGCTTGCTCGAGATCGCTGAGCTCGAGACAGGCGCTTTTCAGATCGAATATAGCCTGGTGGATGTTTCTTCGTTAGTGCGCGAGGCCATTACCCTGGCTCAACAGTACGTGCCTGAGCCGCTCCGGGACCGCTTTACGTTCCATCTGCAGTGCCGGGATGAGGCCGGAAACCAGACACAGGAAGTCCCCGCCGTCAAAGGCGATGCGCGGTGCTTGCGCAAGGTGCTCGAGCACCTCCTGGAAAATGCCATCCGCTTCTCCCCAGAGGGAGGGAGAATTGATGTGATCGCGCGGCCAGCCCCGCAAGGAGGAATTGCCAGCGTGCATGACCGGCCCCTCAACACGCCATCGTTCCTGGAAATCTGTGTGTGTGACTTTGGACTGGGCATTCCTGGTGAGCATTTGGAACGCATCTTTGAGCACTTCTTCCGGGTCGATACACGCCTGACTCGTGAGGTGAGTGGCCTGGGATTGGGATTCACGGTGTGTAAACACCTCGTGGCATTACACCAGGGCCATATCGGGCCGAAAGCTGCGCAGCTGGAGGCAGCGCGTTCCATGTCTCGCTTCCCCTGGATGGACCACCAGCGGTGAACTATTGATCTCAGCGTACGTTTTGAAGCAGTTGAATAATTTTCATCATTTTTTTACCATCGATCACCGCTATTTTCACGTTCCTTTCACCTGCCTCGCGCTACACTATGAGGAGATGACATGTCGTTTCTTGTTTGTTGTCTGTAACCCCCCTGGCTGACAAGGAGGTGGCCGCGTACCAACACACCATCTGACTTGTTCCTGTTATGCTCTCGACGCTCTTCTGGAAGAGAGCGCCACGCCTCCCCTGGCCGAAAGTACCTCTCGGGACTTACTTGATGAAGTTGCGCGCTCTGCTCGATCAGGCCAGCGTAGAGAAGCATCAGCGCCATGAGAGCGGAGTCAGGCAAGCACATCCCCAGACATCTCAAATGAAGGAGTGTGTCCGGTGATCGCGAGTGATATAATGACACGCAATGTCCATACTATCCATCCAGACGCCAGCGCGCAAGAAGCTGCCAGCCTTCTTGCTCGAGAACACATGAGCGGCGCACCTGTCGTCGATGCGAATGGCAAGGTCACCGGCATTGTCACAGCTGCTAGCGTCCATGCAGTCGCACAAGGCTATCTGGTCATCAGACCCTGGTAAGGGACTGACAGTGATTTGGAAGGAGAATCATCTGGTTATGAGCACCAACCTTGGTTTTGAGAACACCGACACTATTTTGGTAGAAGATCGGGTGTTTGCACCATCCAGCGACGTAGTGAACAACGCCAATATTACCGCGTACATGAAGTCCAAGGGTTTCGATACCTACGAGGACTTTTACCAGTGGTCGTTGGCGCATCGCTACGAGTATTGGGATGATCAAGCAAAGGAACTGCACTGGTTTGAACCCTGGCACACCACCTTTGAGTGGACGAACAAGCCTTTCTTCAAGTGGTTTGTAGGCGGCAAGTTTAATATTGTCTACAACTGCCTGGACCGGCATGTGCAAACGCCCACGCGCTCCAAAATCGCGTACTACTGGGAGGGCGATGATGGCGCGATCCGCCTGATCACGTACAAAGAGCTGTACGTGATGACGAACCGGCTGGCCAGGGGACTGCAAAACCTGGGCGTGAAGAAGGGTGACCGTGTGGCCATCTATTTACCCCTCATCCCCGAGATCGTGGCGGCGGTATTGGCAGTGGCACGCCTGGGAGCAGTGCATACCGTCGTGTTTGGTGGCTTTGCGGCCAGCGCTCTGCGTGACCGCATCAATGACAGTCAAGCCAAAGTGGTCATCACCGCCGATGGCAGCTATCGTGGCGGCAGAACCATCGAACTCAAGCACATAGCGGATGAGGCAGTCGCCCAGACGCCCTCGGTGGAAAAGATGATCGTCGTTCGGCGGACCGGGAAAGACCTCCCGATGAAGCAAGGGCGCGATGTGTACCTGGACGACCTGCTGAAAGCTATTCCCAGAACTACCGTCGTCCCCTGCGAGCCGATGGACAGCGAGGATATGCTCTTCATCCTGTATACCAGCGGCAGCACGGGCAAGCCAAAGGGGGTGGTACACGTCCAGGGCGGCTATGCAGTGGGAGCCTATGCCACCACCAAGTTTGTGTTTGATATCAAACCGAGCGACGTGTTCTGGTGTACCGCCGATGTGGGTTGGGTGACCGGCCATAGCTATGGCATTTACGGCCCATTGATGAACGCCGCGACCAGTGTACTGTTCGAGGGCATTCCGACCTACCCTGCCGCTGACAGGTGGTGGAGTATTATCGACAAGTACCAGGTGTCGATCCTCTACACGGCCCCGACCGCGATTCGCAGCCTGATGCGCTTTGGCGAAGCATTGCCAGCCAGGCACGACCTGACAAGCCTGCGCCTGCTCGGTTCGGTCGGCGAGCCGATCAACCCTGAAGCCTGGATCTGGTATTACAAGCACATCGGGCGCAGCGAACTGCCGATTATGGATACCTGGTGGCAGACGGAGACGGGGGCCATCATGATCAGCCCAACCCCTGTTCTGCCGCTCAAGCCGGGCAGCGCAAGTCGCCCGCTGCCGACGATCGAGTCCGATGTAGTAGACAAGAACGGCAACAGCGTTGGCCAGGGCAAAGGTGGATTTTTGATCGTACGCCAGCCGTGGCCTGCTCAGATGCGCACGATCTTTGGCGATCCAGCTCGTTACGAGACCTATTGGAACACCATCGAGGAGGTGTACTTCGCCGGTGATGCTGCGACGATGGACAGTGACGGCTATACCCGCATTCAGGGTCGCGTGGATGATGTGATCAAAGTCAGTGGTCACCGCCTGGGTTCGATGGAAATCGAATCGAGCCTGGTGAGCCATCCTGCCGTTGCAGAAGCGGCGGCCATCGGCAAGCCAGACGAGGTAAAAGGCGAGCGTGTCAAAGTGTTTGTGATCCTCAAACATGGTGTCGAGCCTTCAGACGGGTTGGCAAAAGAGCTAAAACAACACGTGCGCACGGTCGTTGGCCCGTTAGCTACACCGGACGAGCTTGAGTTCGTGCCGGGGCTGCCCAAAACGCGCTCCGGCAAGATTATGCGGCGCGTCATCCGAGCGAAGGAACTCGGTGAGCCAATCGGTGACGTCAGCACATTGGAGACGTAGGACCTTCCCTGCCTCCCTGGGCGGTACGATTGCGAAGGAAAGAAAGAAAGGGGTGATCTATGTACGTAACAGTACGGCGCAGCAAGCATGTTGGCGGTACTGATGAGATAGCACGACGGGCCAAAGAGGGCCTGGTACCCACACTAAAGACCTTGCCAGGCTTTGTCTCCTATGACATCTTGAGTCTGGAAGAGAACGTGGTGATGGGTATCACTATTTTTGACAACCAAGCGTCGGCGGAAGAGGCCAACAAATCATTTGTGCTATGGGCGCGAGAGCAGGACTTGCGATCGCTTCTTACGGGGCCGCACGAAGTTTTGTCGGGCGAAGCACTCGTACATGTAGTAGAGCACGACGCGCCCTCCCCTGAGCCTGGTGGAGGTTATGGTATGTGAGCTGCTCGTTCATGGCCTCCTCACAGAGAAGCGTTCAGTCGATACCCGAGATGAGGTTCGGTGATGATGTACTGTCTATGACTGAGATGATTACGCCTGTTCGCGTGCAACCCGGATCATGGCGTGCAGGCTGCGCTCAACATCCGCGTCGGTTGTGGCCCAAGACGACACGCTGATGCGCATGGCCGTTTGCCCTTGCCAGGTGGTTCCGCCGCACCAACAGGTGCCATCCTTTTGAATGCCTGCAATGACGCGCCGTGTCCTCTCGGCATCCCCGAACATCACCAGGACCTGATTGAACACGACCTCGTTCAGAATGGTGTACCCCGCTGTGCGCAAACCTTCCGCAAAGCGCACCGCATAGCGACAGGTGCGCTCAACGAGATCGGCGAGGCCTGACCGCCCCAGTGTATGCAACGCCGCCCAGACTTCGATCCCGCGCGCCCGGCGCGAGAGTTCTGGCGTGAAGTTTGCCGGGTCGCGTGTGGAGCTTGAGGGCAGGTACGCCGCAGAAACCGCCATCGCGGCCTGCAGCACCTCCGGAGAGCGCACAAATGCGAGGCCACTGTCATAGGGCGTGTTCAGGTATTTATGCGCATCCGTCGCCCAGGAATCAGCATCGGCATAGCCCGCCATCAGGTGCGCTTTGGAGGGGGCAGCCGCTGCCCACAACCCAAAAGCGCCATCGACATGCACCCAGGCGTTCGCTGCTTTCGCTTTGGAGATGATCTGGGGCGCGGGATCGAATGCCCCAGTATTCACATTCCCGGCCTGCAAGCAGACGATGGTGGGACCGGAGAGGGTCGGAAACACATCAGCACGCATGCGGCCCTGCTTGTCCACCGGGACGCGCATCACACGGTTGCGACCAAACCCCGCCAGCCCCAGGGACTTGAACAGCGAGGGATGGGCCTCCTCGCCAACGACAACGGCGACTTCTGGCGCGCCAAACATGCCATCAGCTTCCACATCCCATCCTGCTTGCTTCAAGACGGTATGGCGTGCCGCAGCCAGGCAGGTGAAATTCGCCATCGTCGCGCCGGTGACGAAACCCACACCCGTTTCGGACGGCAAGCCGAGCACATCGCGGAGCCAGCGTAGCGCAACGTCCTCCAGCTTCGCGGTAAGCGGTGTGACCCCTGCCAGAGCAGAATTTTGATCCCAGGCACCCGCCAGCCAATTCGCTGCCAGGGTTGCCGGCAATACCCCACCGATCACGAAGCCGAAGAAGCGCGGCCCGGCCATCGCCATCGTTGCCGCTCCATAGGAATCGAGCAGAGCCACAGTTTCCTCCGCAGGGGATGGATGAGCAGGCAGCGGGATATCAAGCTCTGCAAGACGGGCAACGACGGTGGGATCAGGGGCAACACCTCGCTCGTTAAGACCCTCCAGATAACGCATCGCCCGTTCCGCAGCAGCGATGAGCAGTTCACGCATAAGACCTCCAGTGCTGATACAATTCTTGGCCTCTTTTCCCTGTAAATCGCTAAAATCCCTGCCAGGGCGTTCCACCTACTCCACCTCTGCGATGATGTAGACCGAGGCGGCAAATCCCATAGGCGAGCTGGCAAATCCCACAGCGGTGCGGATATGTTTCCCAGCCTCTCCAAAAACGTCGACCAGAAAATCCGAAGCTCCGTTCATGACGAGAGCTTGCCCGTCCAAGTCCTGGGTGCTGTTGACCAGGCCATGGACGGCGACAATTTGCTTGAGGTGCTCGAGTGAGCCGATCACACTCTTGAGAGCCGCCAAACAGTTGATAACACAGGCTCTGGTAGCAGCGCGCCCCTCCTCAATGCTCAAAGTGGCACCGAGTTTGCCTTTGTATGCTCGTCCCTCGACAGCAGAAACCTGGCCGGCGGTGAACACGAGATTTCCGGCTCGTTTTGCTGGGACATACTTGGCTATCGGCGTCGGAAGATTGGGCAGCGTGACTTCCATCTCACCTAAGCGCTCTTCGATTCGGCTCATACGTTCTTCCTTCCCTGCAGCATCACCTGCTTGGCTTGATATTCTGATTGACACGAAAGAAATTCGCTGGATCGTACGTGTTCTTGATGGCCGCCAGGCACTCGTAGTTATCCCTATAGGAGGCTTTGACGCGCTCCTCACCCCCTTCCATTTTGAGCGCGGGCGCGAGAATCCCATAGTCTACGCCTTTTCTCGCTCGATCTTCTCCTCCCCCTGTCATTACATGACCGCCGGGAGCGCGGCAGGGATAAATATGACTATCACTCCATAAACGATCAGTGCCACGCCTGCGATCTGACTGATCTGCCTACCGAGAGGAAACGACTTCTCAGCGTAGATGAGTGCTGTTAGGAGTGCCATCACCGCGATGTTCATGATGCCGAGTGGAAAGAGGAGCACAAACAGGAACCAGCAGCATCCGAGACAGTAGGCTCCGTGAACGAACCCCATACGGAAAGCACCACCATAACCATCACGCCAGGAACCCAGGATGAATTGCAAAGGCGTCCGGCATTTCGACAGGCAAATGTGCTTGAGCGGTGATAGTTGATAGAGGCCAGCTACCACCAAGAAGGCGCCGCCAATGCGAGGGGCATTATTCATGAGCCACATCGACTGTCCAGCCAATCTCTCAGCCCCCAGGGCAAGAGGATAGGCCACGAGGCCGAACAGCGTCCAGATGAGGAGATAAGCACTGACGAAGACCCAGGTTGGGACAAAGGCCTGAGACTTTTGCCTCTTGCCAACGTACACCGTCGTAAACATGAGGATCATCGGGGCTGCTGTCGGGAACATCATCGCGATCATCATCACCACCCAGATCGCAATGAAAAGTCCTGTGCTCATTCCCATCGTCAGGCCCATTCCCATGGCTTGACTGTTCATTGTGGCTGATTGCCAGATGAGCAGCGCCCATGAAGCGGCAGCCAGGATGAGGAGCAAACCCAAAATCAGCTTGCGTTCCCGCGGGAATGGATAAGAGTTAGCGGTAGTCATGTAGGGTCTCCCTCCCTTCCAGGTAGAACCAGGTGATGTCGCCTTTAATAGTCGCGTCGAAGGCGACATCACCTTTGTTGAGAGCGCGCAAACGCTACGCGTTGGACCACTTGATTGGCGCGTAGTGAGCATTCTTGCCAGCATTATCCCAGCGCATGCCGTAGTCCGTCCAGGTGCTCTTTTCGTCACCAACTGCCATGGCGACGCTGGGGGCAAAGGGATGCGCATTTTTCGCCCAGATCTCTTCGTCAGGATTCATGCTTGGAACCGCGTGGACCGCCATCTGCATGAGGCTGGGAATCTCGATCGAACGGTGCTTGCCCTCTTTATGGAAGGTGATAGGCACAGGTTTCACCCCAAGTACCGTGGAGATCAGAGGTGCAAGAGCAGCTACAGGGCCACCAACTGACCCGGTGAAGACGGCTTGAAGGGCTTGACGCTGCTGCTCATCTGCTCGCTCATCGAGGTACAGGGCCACAGACCAGTTGCCATCAGCCATCGCTCCCGGTGTACGCGCGATTAATGCAACATTCAGGCCATCAAGGGTTACGCCGCCATAGTCCCCTCGATCAACGTGGAAACCAAAGGCGACCTCACACGCGCCTGCGGTCGGCTTCGAGGTCAAGGGCGCGTTTGGCGAAAAGAGACAAGGACACACTACGTCACAATTACAGTTCTCGAAGTAATCTCCCGCGATCTGCCAGCGGGTTTGTGTTGAAGCCATGCGTCACCTCCATGTGTGCTTTTACTAATTGCTCATCACGAGCGCATCTCTGTAGGCCCATTCGGGTCTCTACTTATTGAACACGACCGCCGCCAAGGCATACTTCACCTCTGCGTTGGCACTCATACTGTCGGCTTGATATTCTGATTCACGTGGAACAGATTGCTCGGATCATACTTCTCTTTGATCTGTGCCAGCCGGGCGTAGTTGTCGCGGTACGCTGCCTTCACATTGTCCGCGCCCTCATCCATCATCATATTGATATAGCCGCCTCCTGCCGAATAGGGATGCAAGGCCATCCAGTAGTCCCTGGCCCACTGGATCATGCGCTCATTGTTAGCCGGGTCGGGGTCGACCCCGACGATCACCTCGGCGAAGTTGGCGTCACGGAAGCTGAACGCGGTGTCGCTCGTGCTGGCCCGATGGACAGCGCCGTTGATCGGATAGAGGTGCATCGTCGAGTGCATCGTCGGCAGTTGCGCGCTGTACTTCACATGCAGATCAATCGCCCTCTCACTCAGGTCGGTGAAGAAGTCGGCCTTCCAGTACCACTGTAGGCCGGATGGGTACAGCGCATCGAAGAGACTCTGCAGCACCGGCCACGGGATCGGCCCGGCGAAATCCACCGCAGGCGGGACGTTCGTGCGAATCGGTTGGAAGAGCGTGTCGGCCTGCCCCAGCGCGCCGCTGTAGCACCACACGATCGCACACATCTTCTGGAGGTGAAACTGCTCCGGGAAAGGCGGCGCGGGAGGCACCGTGACGAACCCGAACCAGCCGTTGATCTCCTCGGGTGCGTTCAGGATGAAGTCGCGCCAGAACTTCATCAGTTCTGCCGCCTGTTCAATCGGCCAGAGCATCGGCCCGCCATAGACTGTGCTGATCGGGTGCAGTTGGAACAGGAACGAGGTGACAACGCCGAAGTTGCCGCCACCACCGCGTACTGCCCAGAACAGGTCGGCATGCTCCTCGGCGCTGGCCGTGACAAAGCTGCCGTCGGCGAGCACCATGTCAACGCCCAGCAGGTTGTCGATCGTCAGGCCCAGTGTACGCGAGAGGTAGCCGATGCCTCCGCCCAATGTCAGTCCACCGACACCTGTAGTCGAAATGAAGCCACTAGGAGTGGCCAACCCGAAGGGATGGGTGGCATGGTCCACCTCGCCCCAGGTGCAGCCGCCTTCGACGCGAGCGGTGCGTGCGGACGGATCGACACGTATACCCTTCATGCCTGACAGGTCGATCACCAGGCCGTCATCGCAGGTGCCCAGGCCGGGGCCGCTGTGCCCGCCGCCTCGCACGGCCAACGTCAGTTCGTGCCCGCGGGCGAAGTTGACCGCCGCGATCACATCGGCCACATCCACGCAGTGGGCGATCAGGGCGGGTCGCTTATCGATCATGCCGTTGTAGACCCGAAGAGCCAGCTCATAGTCAGCATCCCCGGGACGAAGCAACTCGCCGCGCATGCGCGATGCAAGCTCCTGGACCGCCGTCTCCTCCAAAGCGATGGAGGTGTGTTGTTCCATCATTCCTTTTCTCCTTGTCTGTGCTGTTTCAAATGAAGTTGCGAACTCAGATGCCATCTTTACGTGACTGGAGCTGTTCCTCAATGATCTTGCGACAAGCCTCAGATAACAGACGGAGAAACCGTCGCATTACGCGCATCCATAGTTCACTGTTAGAATAGCATGAGTGGCGTTAGTACACCGTTTGGGAACGAAAGATGAGGAGGCGTTTTCAGGATGGACGATGACGTCCCCTGTCAGGAGCGCGTTAGTAAAGCGTTATTTCAGATCCAATGCACGCACAGGCAGCCTATAGTTGTGCGAGGAGCAGTCGTGCAGCCTGCAAGTCCGGCGTATCAAAGCCTTCCGTGAACCAGGCGTATATGTCTTCAAGCCGACCTCTCGCGTCAGCTAGTCGATTTTGCGCGATCCACAACCGCGCCAGGCTCATCGTCGCACGCAGTTCCAACGATTTGGCCTGCTGTGTTCGTGCGATCTCAACCGCGCGGAAGAGCGCCGTTTCGACATCAGGTGCGTCCGCTCCGTGCATGAGCAGTAATTCGCCTCGCAGCCGATGTAACTCCGCGTCCCACCAGCGCTCGTTGTGTACGCGTGCTTGCGCCAATGCTTCATCGATGGATGCTAGCCCCTCCTCAGCGCGTCCAGCTCGCTCGCAGACCTGCGCGAGCAGTGAGAGGTAATACGGCAGACGTAACCTGGCGCCCGGTGCTTTGAATGCGGTGATCGAGCCACGCAGATGCCCGATGTGCTCCTCATCGGGTTGCTCCAGAGCCAGCGCATAGCTGACTAAGATGCCTGCCCAGGTGCGATAGTAGGGGCCTGGTACTTGTTCGCGAGCGCGAGCGCTTGCTCAGCGTGTTCTCGGGCGACTGCCTCATTGGCGCGCAACTGCTGTAGCAAGGCAAGGTAGGCTGACACCAGCACCTGATTGAAGGGCTGATCCAGGTCCTGCACGAGCTTGACCGCATCTAGCCCGCGACTGAGTGCCTGTTGCGGATAGCCCAGGCACCAGAGCGCGTGTGCTTGCCAGGCCCGTGCGTGCGCCGCATAGTTCGATCCCTGCGACTCTTGAACATGGAGGATTTGATCAGGATCGTGCGCTGCGATGATCTCCGCAAAGTGCGCGTTTGCCTCAGTGATCCTCCCCAGGTGCAGTCGCGCCCCGGTCAGCATCATGTCGGCAACCGGCGGCACTGTGCCAAGAGAGCGCTGATAGAGCGTATGCAGCTCATCGGTGAGCATCTGCACCCGTTCGAGCCTGGCCTGTACCACGTAGACAGACTGCAATCCATAGAGCGTCTGTGCCCGTTGTGCGTCATCACCGACCGTGTCACACAACGCCAGGGCGCGATCGAGTGTGCGCTCGTTTTCCGGCGCTGCCCAGCCTTTGGTCACGAGGTAAAGTGGTGCCAATGCAAGTTGGAGGTTCAACTCCTGTTTATCACGTTTCGAACCGACAGGCAGGAACTCAAGCAACTCCAGGCTACGTGAGAGCAGGCTGATGGCATCCTCGTTCGCATACACGCGCTGCGCCACGGCTGCTGCGCGCTGATAATAGGGGAGCGCCTGCTCAATCATGCCCGCACGCTCATAATGCGACGCGATTTGACCACTGACTATGTCGAGGTCCTCAGCGTATATGGTTTCCAACGCTTGCGCGACGCGACGATGCAGCATACGGCGCTGTGGCGCACTGATCTCTCCATACGCCACCTCGCGGAGCTTATCGTGGGTGAAGTCATAGCTGTTCGCGTCGTGTTCGCGCACGATCCGTTTGTGCCAGAGCTCGTCCAGCGCACGTACGGCGCTATCGGCGTCGGCGTTACCGACTGTACTCAAGAGGTCGAGCGTGAATTCGCGGCCAATGGTCGCGGCCAGTTCAACAAACCCGCGAGCGGAGGCCGATAGTTGAAGGAGGCGACCGACGAGCACCGCATGCACACGTGGCGGGAGTCTCCGCGTATCCTCAAGGGGTAAGTGCCGGTGGGAATGGTCGGCCTCTGGCGGGCTGGCTGATACTCTTCCGAAGCCGGCTCGCACCATTTCGACCACAAACAGGGGATAGCCCCTGGTTTCCTGATACATGTGCAGCCCCTCGTCTACATCCAGCTCATGGTTTGCCACCTGCGAGGCCAGTTTCGCGGTTTCTGCGGCATCCAACGGCTGGAGCGTCAGTTCTGTGACGGGCATGCTATTGCGCAGATGCAGCAAGAGGGTGCGCAACGGATGGGTCTGTGGCAGTTCTTCCTCGCGGGAGCACCCGATGACCAGCAGTCGTGCCATAGGGTCGAAACGTAACAGAAAATGCAACCATTCCAGCGTTTCCTGATCGCACCATTGCAAGTCATCGATCAACAAGAGTAATGGTTGTGATGTGACGAGTAGTGCGCGCGCCAGCGCCTCAAAGAAGCGCTGACGCTGGCCGTACTCAGTCACCGGCTCGTAGTGGGGTAAATCTGGCCGTTCAGCTAACAGCTCCGGCAGGATGCGCGCGACCTCGGTGAGCCAGACTGCGTCGAGTTGCCTGAGGGGCGCACGCAGACCATCGCTCCTGAGCCAATCCGTCACTGGTGCGAGCGAGAGTTGGCCCTCAGCGGCATGGGAGCGCGCCTTCGCGGTGACGGCACCCTGCTGGCTCGCCCACAGCAGAAATTCCTCGGCTAGTCGGGATTTGCCAATGCCTGCTTCCCCCGTCACGAGAACGAAGCGCGGCTCGCCAGTGCTCGCAGCGTGCCAGACATCTTGCAGAGCCTCCCACTCCTGCTGTCGTCCGATGAGCGTTGGTGTAGCAGCGAGCAGCGCTTGCTGGGCTCTGGCCGGAATGACAGGCGTCTCGTGCTGCATGAGTCGCTCATAGGCTTCTCGAGTCGCTGGATCGGGGTCGACTCCCAATTCACGTTGTAAGGTGGTGACACAGGTGTGGTAGACGTGCAATGCGCTGGCGCGATCGTTATTCAGCGCGAACAAACGCATCAGAGGGCGATAGAGGTCTTCGGAGAGAGGGGCGAGTCCGAGCAAGCGCTGGGCATACCGGATGGCGGTGACGTTGTCGCCCTGCACTTCAAAGAGGCGCAGCAGGTGTTCGAGGACCTGCAGGTGGCGCTGGCGTAGCCGATCCCGCTCAGGCAAGATCCATTCATCATAGCAGTCAGGGAGTAATTCACCGCGATACAGGGAGTCTGCTTGCTCGAGAGCGTCTTGGAGGGCGTGCTGATCATGCTGTTGTGTGGCCGCGTCTGCAAGAGTGAGCGTCTGTTCGAACGCAGCGACATCGAGGTAGCATGGCGTGACGGGGTGCCAGTGCAATATATGCGCGTCAGCAAAGAGGAAGTGCTCCACATCCGGAAATGCCTGGCGCAACTGGTGGAGCAGTTGGCGCAAGTTATTGCGAGCCTGAGCCTCGGTCGCGTCGGGCCAGAAGAGGAAGGCAAGATGCTGGCGCTGTTGGGGAACATCGCGATGCAAGACGAGATAGGCGAGCAGTGAGCGCAGGCGCGTGGTATTGAGGCTGGTCACCTGCTGATCGCTGTAGAGCAGGCTAAAATCGCCGAGCAAGCGAATGTGAAGGGTTGGCATCGTCATGATCGGCTACCTTTCTCCTCTTCAGGCTCAAGCGATGGCAGAGAAGGCAGAGTGGCCAGCTCTGGGAACATGTATATGATATCACGAAAATCAGCGAAGCCATCTACTGGCGATGCGTCCGATCACCTTCAGCTTGCCACGATAGTCCTTGATGCTCTTACTCTATCATATCATTCTCTTTTTTACCACTACCCGATTTTTAACCGCCTGCAAGCGCCTCGTCTTTTCTAATCTGAGTTAGCGCGCCTCGCTTTGGAAGCCTTGTCCAAGATGATGATCGACCTGGTCAATTCGGAGGCCTATAGCCAGGCCACAAGCCAGTAGTTAGATGGCTATAACGCTGCTCATAACGCTTTCATGACACTTTCGCTCTATACTTGTGCAGAGGGAGTCAGATCCGTCAGTTGAAGAGAAGCGGAGAGGGAGAGACTTCTTCTGGAGGAGCCTTTGCATGATGAAATGCTCTCACTAGCTTTCACCTGAGCAAAGACCCCACAGCAGCTCACTCTGCAAGAAAGGAGGTAGAGCAATGAAAGAGTATGAAGATGCGGCATCGACCTGCTTGAGCCAAGCGCCTGCTTCGCGTTCGCACAGGCGCAGACGGCTCCTGCTTGGTAGCCTGGTCCTTGTCTTTGCCTTCATGTTCACCGTTGGCGTGGGTTTGTCGACTGGAGCGACCAGGGCCCAAGCCCTTGAGTCCAGAGGCGCCAGCAGTTTCCAAATGCTGGCCGTCTCCCATAAGGGCCCCCCACACAACCAGCACGGGACGAAAACAGTGGGAGCGAATGGTCAGTGCAACACGTTGACCATCACGAGCGTGAACGGCTCAACGATCGTCGCACAATCGTCATGTAGCAAGTCGATTACGGTCCACACCACAGCGAGTACTCAGTACGTGCGAGCTGGCAAAACCGTCTCCGTGAGCGCTATCACCGTTGGCACACGCGTGTACGTCACCGGATCGCACAATAGTGATGGGAGTATCACTGCCTCGCGTATCGTCATCAATTGATCATGTACCATCGTACGCCGGAGATCAGACCACTTTAAGCGGTGGTTCCCGATTACGGCACTCGACACCTGACGGGTTCAGGACTGCCCTGAATCCGTCAAGTGCCAATCTTCACAGATGTAAAGACCACCTTTCCAGGAGTATGGTCGGCGACGGGATTGCTCCCGCCACCGCCAATCCAGAACCGTGCATGACCGTTTCCGGTCACACGGCTCCTCAGTGTACGGTCACGTGTCATGGATACCAGCGGCTTTGTGCTTGGCAATCCTTGCCAAATCTTCCGCCGTTTTCTCATCGTGGCAATGCCGATGGTACACCCAT
>Ga0207646_10004191_pt1 | contig 15798 bp, 21 predicted proteins | sample KBSK5502metaG_FD_184343 | JGI IMG/M metagenome (GOLD analysis project Ga0207646, IMG submission 184343) | Corn, switchgrass and miscanthus rhizosphere microbial communities from Kellogg Biological Station, Michigan, USA - KBS K5-50-2 metaG... | ecosystem: Host-associated > Plants > Roots >... | reverse complement strand
TCGACACAGCTGGGCGGCTCGCGATCGACGAGGCGATGATGCGCGAGATTGCTGCACTGAACGCGGCGCTGCACCCCGTTGAAACGCTGTTCGTCGTCGATGCAATGCAGGGCCAGGATGCGGTCAACACGGCCAAGGCTTTCGCCGCAACGTTGCCGCTGACGGGTGTCGTGCTGACCAAACTCGACGGCGATGCGCGTGGCGGCGCGGCATTGTCGGTGCGGCAGGTGACCGGCGCGCCCATCAAATTCGCCGGCGTGTCCGAAAAGCTCGACGGCCTCGAGGTTTTCCACCCGGAACGCATGGCCTCGCGCATCCTCGGCATGGGCGATGTGCTGACGTTGATCGAGGAGGCGCACAAGCAGGTCGATCGCGATGAGGCGGTCAAACTGGCCAGGAAAGTCAAGTCAGGCAAAGGGTTCGACCTGGACGACTTCAAGGCGCAGATCGGCCAGATGCGCAAGATGGGCGGTGTGCAAGGCCTGCTCGACAAGCTTCCGGGCGAGCTCGCGCGGGCCGCGCAGGCAGCGCAGGCCGATGATCGTGCCATCCGCCGCCTGGAGGGCATCATCAACGCGATGACGCCGGCGGAGCGCTCGCGTCCCGAGTTGCTGAAGGCCGCGCGCAAGCGCCGCGTCGCGGCGGGAGCAGGCGTATCCGTGCAGGAAGTCAACCGCCTTCTTGCACAGTTCGACCAGGCCCAGAAGATGATGAAAATGGTCGCCAGAGGAGGCATGCAGAAGATGCTGCGGGCCTTTCGCGGCGGCTTTCCGGGCTTGCGCTAGGCATCGAGCGGCGTGTCCGGACCTCCGGTTGCCACCCGTCAGGATTCCATCATATAATCAACATCTTTTTCCGGCGAAAGCAGGTATTTTTCATGGTAGTGATCAGGCTGGCCCGAGGCGGCGCCAAGAAACGGCCGTTCTTCAATGTCGTCGTCGCCGATTCGCGCAACCGTCGCGACGGTCGATTCATCGAGCGCGTCGGTTTCTACAACCCGATCGCCCACGAGGGCGAAGAAGCGCTGCGTCTTTCGCTGGAACGCATCGATCACTGGAAGCACAAGGGCGCCAAGCTGTCGGATACGGTCGCGGGCTTGGTCAAGCGGGCCGGGGCAACGAAAGCCGCGGCGGGCGCACCGGCAACCGCTGGTTAAATACGAACGAGGTCAGCGAGGCGACGGACCTCGTCGTCATGGGGCGGGTGATCGGCCCCTACGGCGTACAGGGTTGGATCAAGGCGCGTACTTTCACCGCCTCCCCCGACGGTTTGCTCGCGTACCGGGCGTGGTGGCTCGCGACGAGCGAGGATCAATGGTGCGAGTTTGCGGTGCTCGAGGCGCGTGTGCATGCTAACGCGCTGGTAGCACGGCTCGAGGGAATGAACCGGCGCGAGAAAGTGGCGCCATGGCGAGGCGCGGCTATCGGTGTGCCGAGGGGTTCGCTGCCCGCGCTCACTGCGGGCGAGGTCTATCTCGCTGACCTCGTCGGCCTTGCGGTGATCAACCGCTCCGGCGTGAAGCTCGGGCGCGTCGGCAGCGTGCTGGAGACGGGGGCGCATCCGGTCCTGCGGGTGGCCGCAGAAGGGTCTGGCGATGATGGCGAACGGCTGATACCGCTGGTGCCGGCCTACGTCGATGCGATCGATGTTGCCGGAGGCCGCATCGTGGTGGACTGGCAACCGGATTATTGATTGGATGGCTGCGCGGTCGCAGGAGAAGCCGACGGGCGAGGCTTTGAAGATGCGGTGACGGGAACGCGAAGGCGATGCACATCGAGGTCGTTACGCTGTTTCCCGAGCTGGTGGAAGCTGCCGCGTCGTATGGGGTGACCGGGCGGGCGCGGGAGCGCGCATTGTGGACGCTGGCGACGACGAATCCGCGCGATTTCGCCACGGATCGCCATAAGAGCGTCGACGATCGGCCGTACGGCGGCGGGCCGGGCATGGTCATGCTGGCCGAGCCGCTGAAACAGGCGATCGACGCGGCGCGCGGGCGGCTTTCGAGCAGGGGCGTGTCGAGAGCTCGCGTGATTTACATGTCGCCGCAAGGCGAGCCACTACGGCACCGGCGAGTCGTCGAGCTGGCGGCGGAGCCGGGCTTGGTGGTCGTTACCGGACGCTACGAGGGCGTCGATGAGAGGCTGCTCGAGCGCGCCGTCGATCTGGAGCTCTCGATCGGCGATTTCGTCGTCTCGGGAGGCGAGTTGCCGGCGCTGTTGCTGATCGATGCGATCGTGCGGCAGTTGCCTGGCGTGTTGAACGATGCGCAGTCGAGCGTCGAGGATTCCTTCGTCGACGGCTTGCTCGACTGCCCGCACTACACGCGGCCGGAGGTGTACGAGGGACACGCGGTGCCGGCGGTGCTGCTGTCGGGCGACCATGCGGCAATCGCGCGCTGGCGCCTGAAGCAGGCGCTGGGGCGGACGTGGTTGCGGCGTCCGGAACTGCTCGCCGCGCGCGGCACGAGCGACGAGGAAGCGGTCCTGCTCGACGAATTCAGGCGGGAACGAGAAACCGGCAGAGGCGAGCGGTAACATAGGGCAAACGCGTGCATCGGGCGGCGACCTGCGCTCCCGTGCATGGCCGACGGCCGCAGGATCCGTAATCGAGTGGAGAGACGCTGCATGAACATCATCGAGCAACTGGAGCAAGAAGAGATTACCCGCCTGGGCAAGACGGTCCCCGAGTTCGCGCCCGGCGATACAGTCATCGTCAACGTCAACGTCGTCGAAGGGGATCGCAAGCGCGTGCAGGCGTATGAAGGCGTCGTGATCGCAAAGCGCAATCGCGGCCTCAACTCGTCGTTCGTTGTGCGCAAGATCTCGAGCGGCGAGGGCGTCGAGCGCACGTTCCAGACGTATTCGCCGCTGATTGCGAGCATCGAGGTCAAGCGCAAGGGCGACGTCCGCCGCGCCAAGCTGTACTACCTGCGCGGGCGTTCCGGAAAGTCGGCGCGCATCCGCGAGAAGCTTTCGCAACGCGAAGGCAAGCAGGGCGAGTGACGGCGAACGGGCCGCCCCGGCGGCTTATCGAAAAGGCGGCCGCGGAGCCGCCTTTTTTCTCGCCGGCGTGACGCACAGCGTCAGCGTTTGCCGCGCAGCGCCAGTCCCTTTGCGCGTTATACGCCGCGCCGAGCGCGCAGCTTGCAATGGCGGGCTAATTACCGGAATATCCCAACGTCAAAATCCGTTGCAATTTGCCCGCGGTCGCGGCCATGAAAGCAACGCTCTACGAAGCTCTGGGAATTCCGCAGGCCGCCTCGGATGAGGAGGTGCGCGCCGCGTTGCGCCGTTTGATCCGCAAGTATTATGCGAAGACGCGCGACGGACAGGGCAATGTCGAAGAGGCGCTCCGGTTCATCAATCACGCCAGCCGCATACTGAGCGACCCGGGGCAGCGCCAGCGATACGATCAGGAGCTCGCGGTCGCGACCGAGGCGACCACAGAGCAGCGCATCGCGCATTTCGTCTCGAATGTCGCTGCCGATGCCGGAACCGGCACTGCTACGCAAGCCGGCGACGACGTGATCGACATCGCCGAGGAGCGCGTGCTGACCTCATCGGGCGGCTCGCTGGAGAAGACGCTGCACCACCCGGGACTGACCGAGCGCGTCGTCGCGTCGTTCGGACGGACCGTTGCGGGGCGCCTTGCATTGTGCACACTGTTCGGCGCTTTTATCGCGGGCGCCATCGTCTTCGTCACGCCGGCCGACGCGGTGCTGGTCGCCAAGCAGGTGCTGGTCTGGCTGACACTCACGCTGCTCGTCTTAGCAATGATCTACGGCGTGGTGCATGGTATCGCGTTCATGCGGCGGCGCCGGGTCGTCCTGTTGCCTGCGCTGATGCCGCAGACCGACATCGCCATACTCAACTGGCGCCGCGAGAAAAGCGTCTTTCTGGGGACCGACGCGCCACAGGAAGACGCGAGCTGGATCTTCCAGTTACGCATGGCGGAGCTCGAGCGCGCGAAAGCCGGCCGGACGAGCGAGCCGCGGCCGTGGAACCGTCTCGCCGCGCGCCTGTTCGATTACGCTATTTGGGGCCTCATGCTGGCGCTGCTCCTGTCCGAGGTGCACGGCGCGGGTCTGATCGGCGACCAGGCAGCGTTCTGGGTCGGCCATCCGCTGGTTGCGCCTATGCTGATCACTGGGACCTGGGTGCCCGTCGAGGCGCTGCTGATCGCAGCGCTGCAACAGACCCCGGGCAAATGGCTGTTCGGCGTCTACCTCCAGTTCTCGATCAGCGATGCGTACGCAAGGCGCGACGTGCGTGCGCAATTACAGCGCGCGTTGCGCCGGGCGTTCCGGGTGTGGTGGGAGGGGATAGCCTGCGGATTCCCCTTGCTGGCACCGATCCTGATCGCTGTCGCGTATGAGACCGTCGCGCAGAACGGCGAAACCGACTGGGATTTCGCGGAGGACTGCCTGGTCACACACAGTCCGCCGGGCGTCCTCAACACGGTCACGGGCGTTGTCGGCCTGGCCGCGATGCTCTGGCTCTACGGTGTCGCCTGGCATGAGCCGATGGCCGACTCGATCGCGATGGCGAAGACGGCGATCGTATCCTGGGTCCCGTCGCCGCCATCGCTGTTGTCCTACGGATTTCAGGGCGATGTGGGCAAGATCGGCTCGATCGACCGGACACTGACCGCGCCCCTGCCCAATATTGCTACGCCGCAGAGCCGCAACCCGGCCGTCAACGACGTCGATACCACTGCATTGTTCGCCGAACGGCAGGCGCGACTCGCGCTGCTCCGCGGCGAGGGGCCGCGCATGCTGAATGCGGGAAACTGGCGGCGAGCAGGGGAGCTTTGTCAGGCGTGGTCCAACCTCGAATTCTGGAGCCCCGAGCCGTGGCGCTGCCTTGGGTACGCGATGCAGGCGCAGGGCTACCACCAGGATGCGATCACCGCATTCCGGAAGGCGGCGCAATACGACCCCGGAGACCGCAGCCTCGACACCGCGATCGAGAAGAGCCAGAAGGGGATCGTCCTCGATTTCCTGAATCGATACCGCAGATGACTATGCGGTCGCGGCGAGCCGAGAGCGGCAGCATGATGGCCGTGCCGGTGGGTCCCGGCTCCCGCCGTGACTCCCGTCAGGCGCGCGTCGCGGTGGCCGCGCTTTCCTGCGCCGACGCTTCGCGCCGCACCTCGTCCATGTCGAGCGTGTGAGCCGCGACGAGCACCTCGTCGAGCGCACCCGCGGACAGCGCTCCCGGTTCCGCAAACACGATGAAGTTGTCGCGGAAAATCATCAGCGTCGGGATCGATCGGATATGGAAGTGCGCGGCCAGCTCCTGCTGCTCTTCCGTATTCACTTTCGCGAACAGCAGGTGAGGATGCCGGCCCGCGGCCGCTGCGAAAACCGGCGCGAACGCGCGGCAGGGGCCACACCATGGCGCCCAGAAATCGACCACCGCAAAGGAGCGGCCGTCGATCGACTGCGCAAAGTTTTCCTTGGTCAGCTCTACGACGGCGGGCGTATCAGTCGCCATGCGATGCCTTTGAATCCTAGGGTGGTGATGCAGCGGCCGTGGCCAACGCGAAGCTCGCCGCGAGCGCTGCTGCGCTTGCGGCGGCTACCTGCGCCTGAGCAGGAACGAGAACACGCCGCCCTGTTCGACGTGTTGCAAAAGCTCGTTGCCGGTCTGCTTGGCAAAAGCCTGGAAGTCGCGCAGCGCCGCCGGGTCGGTGGCGAGGATGCGCAGCACCTGCCCACTCTTCATGTCGTTCAGCGCTTTCTTGGTGCGCAGGATAGGCAGCGGACAATTGAGTCCCCTGGCATCGACTTCGCGGTCGATCGAGAGCGTCTGTTCCATCGCTGTTTCCTATGCAGTGACCGGCAATCCGGCCTTAGCCCAGGCCGCGATCCCGCCGTCTAGATGATAAAGGCGCTGGAAACCGCGCTGGGCGAGATACGCGCAGCCCTGCGCCGATCGTGCGCCTGACAGGCAGTACAGGACGAACGGCGCCTCCGGATCGAGCTCGGCGGCGCGCGCCGGAAGAGCCGAAAGCTCGATGTGGGTTGCGCCCGCGATCACACCGCGCGCGATCTCGGCGGCGCTGCGCACGTCGATGAGCTGGGGCGGCGCGGCGCCCTGGAGCAACGTCTGCAATCGGACGGGATCGAGCGATTGATACATTGGAGGCCGCGGTTCAACGTCCAAGTATATCAGCGCATCGAGCGGCGGATCCTTGCCAGAAGCGCCGATGTCGAACAGTCCGGAACGACGGGAATCGCCTCGAAGCGTCCGCCCCAGGCGATCACCTCCGCCGCGCCGACCGTCGTCGCGGCCGAGTAATCCCCGCCCTTGACGATGATGTCCGGATGGCAGGCCAATATCAGTGCGAGCGGCGTGTCCTCGTCGAATGCGACGACCAGGCTGACCGCCTCGAGCGCGGCGAGAACCGCGACGCGATTGGCAAGGGCATTGACTGGCCGGTCGTCTCCCTTGCCGAGGCGGAGCACGGAAGCGTCGGTATTGACGCCGACGATGAGCGACGCCCCGAGGCTGCGGGCGCGATCGAGATAAGTCACGTGACCGCGGTGGAGGATGTCGAATACGCCATTGGTGAATACCTGCGGTCGCGGAAGCGCCTGAAGACGTCCGGCGAGCGCTGCGCGCGTCGCGATCTTGGCGGCGAAGCCGGGTTCGGGTACCGTGCTCGCGCGTGTCGTCATCCAGCAACGTATTCGAAGACCTTCACGACCCGCTGCGCGCCACTGGTCGTGCGCGCGATTTCGGCAGCGGCGTCGCCCTCGTCGCGACGCACGAGTCCCAGCAGGTACACGACGCCGCGCTCGGTCACGACCTTGACATGATTGATCTGGAACTTGTTCGCCTCGACGAATCTCGCCTTTACCTTGGAAGTGATCAGGGTGTCGTTGCTGCGCGAGCCCAGATCGGTGACCGCGCCAATGACGAGTTCGTTCTGCACGGCACGAACCTTCGGCGTTGTGCGCGCGATCTCGCCGATGTCCGCCTTCGCGCCCTCGGCCGGCACTTCGCCCGTCAGCAGGACGATGCCGTTGTAGCTGGTGGCATTAATGTGGAAGTCGCCCTTGAAGCGCTGCAGCACCGTTGCGACGATCTTGTCCTCGATGATCTCGTCGTCGAGTTGCGCTCCGGTGGAACGACGGTCAGTCGCGACCAGCGCCGTGCCGCCGGCCGCGCCCACTACCAGGGGAAGGCAGCCTTGCAGCAGCAGCGCGGGAATCGAGGCCATGAAGAAAAGGAGCGCGGTGGCGCGCCAAAGGGGATGCATGATCATGCTTCGTCTCCGAGCAAGCTCGCGTCGATAGCGTCGCAGAGGCAGTGGATGGTGAGCAGGTGCACTTCCTGGATCCGCGCGGTGACCGTGTGCGGCACGCAAAGATGGACATCGTCGACGCCTACGAGTTCGCCGACTCGCCCACCGCCCTTGCCGGTCAGCGCGACGATGCGCATGCCGCGATCGTGCGCGGCATCGACTGCGGCCACGACGTTGCCCGAATTGCCGGACGTCGAGATCGCGAGGAGGATGTCTCCGGCGTCGCCCAGTGCCCGGACCTGCCTGGCGAACACTTGGGCGAAATCATAGTCGTTGGCGATCGCGGTCAGGATCGAGGTATCGGTGGCGAGCGAGATCGCAGGCAGCTCAGGTCGCTCGCGTTCGAATCGACCGACCATCTCGGCCGCGAAATGCTGGGCGTCGGACGCCGAGCCACCGTTGCCGCAGGCGAGTATCTTGCCGTCGGCGAGCAGGCAATCGGTCATCAAGGCGGCGGCCCGCGCGATGTGGGGCGTCATGACGTCGACCGCGGCGAGTTTGAGCTGCGCGCTATCGGCAAAGTGCGCCCGGATGCGGTGTGTCGTGTCCATCGGAAACGATTGTAGCAACTTTCACCCGGAGCCCGCGTTCAGATGCCCTCGACGCCGCGCAGCCACTCGATGTTCTCGGTCTCGAGTGCGTCGAGCAACACCGCATCGAAGCGACACGGCGGCTCGCGTCCGAGTCGCGCGAGGTAATGCCGGGCCGCGAGCCGCAACCGTCGGCGCTTGGCAGCGGTGATGCTTTCGGCCGCAGTGCCGAACGCCCGATTGCGCCGCAGCCGTACTTCGACGAAGACCAGGACTTCGCCGTCGCGGGCGATGAGATCGATTTCGCCGCCGCGGCAGCGATAGTTGCGTTGAACGATCGTGAGCCCGCGCGTCGCAAGGTAGCTTGCCGCGAGCGCTTCGGCCGCGGCGCCGCGGTTCATGGCGTCGGTGCGTATGGCGTTGGCTGACCGGCCCGTATCACCATGATCTGGCCTTCGCGGACAAAGACGTGCGCGGGCGTGAGCGAGAGATGCCCGGTCGCACCCTCGAACTCGACGCGATCCGGCGGGATCGGATTGGCGAGTAGCTCGGCGATCGCGAATGCATCGAGCCCGAGCGCATACAGGCGATCGAGCACCGGATCGCCCAGGCTCGTGTGCGGCAGGCGGGCGAATATCACGTCGGCCGGATCAGCCAGCCACGGAATCTCGACGTAACGTACACCCTCGAGGTCGCGCAGCATCGGCGCGGGCAGGCCGTCTGCGATCTGGCTGCTCGCGTAGACGGGTCCCGGCGGCAGAAACGATTTCGCGAGCGGCGCCTCGTCGGCGTTGAGCGCGAGCAGCGTCGCATCGGGTGGGTGCGCGATCAGCTCTCGCCGCAGCAGGCTCAATGCCTCCGGATGGGCGTCGAATCGATAATCGCGCGTGGTCGAACCGCCGGTTCGCTCCCAGGCAGCGGAGAACGCGGCCTTGAACCTGCGTTGCAGCGGCGCATCGCTGGCGATGGTGGCCATGGTGCGCGCGCCGTCGGCATACGCGCGCCGTGCAAGAAGCTCCGCGTCGCTCTCGACGGAGAGGCTCAACGCGTACACTTCGTGGGGCAGCGCGGAACCATCTTCCTGCTGGTTCAAGGCCAGCATGCGCGGCCTCGTGAGCGCCAGGGCCAGCACCGTTTTCAGGTCGTCACGGGTGAGCGGCCCGACGACCAGCGCCGCACCGGATTCGGCCGCCACGGCGAAGGCGGGCAGCACGCCGTCGTCGCCGTGCGCGATGATGCGCGTACGCGACGCGCTTCCGGCCGCATCGGCAGCGGCGAGGAACCCGGCTTTGACCGCTGCGGCAGCAGGGCCGTACAGCGGCGATTCCAGCGGCAGAACGAGGCAGATCGTGTCCGAGGTTGGCTGCGCCACGATCGTCGGCGACGGCACGGGCGCGGCGAGTCGCGGGATCGGTACTTCGGGCGGTGGGTAGCTCGGTGCAAGGGCGGTCGAGGCCGGCGGCGGCGGCGCCGTCGTGGTTGCGGGTCCGGGGCGCGATCTGGACAATGGAACGGGACCCGCGCACGCGACCAGAAGCGAGGCTGCGAGCAGCAGCAGGAAGGTAGCGCGCACGCGCGGCAGAGTTGAATGCGTAGCGGCCATCGGAAGGAATCGTCGCCGTGACGACAGGCGAGAAAATATCGGCGATCGGAAACGTATTATATGTGGTCGCGACGCCGCTCGGAAACCTGCGCGACATCACCTTGCGCGCGCTCGACATCCTGGGTTCGGTCGACGTTATCGCGGCCGAGGATACGCGCGTGACTTCCAAGCTGCTGGCGCGCCACGGCATTGCCACGCGAATGGTGTCTCTGCACGCGCACAACGAGCGCCGCCGCGCTGCCGAGATCGTGTCGCTTCTCGGCTCGGGCAAGAGCGTCGCGCTGGTCAGCGACGCGGGAACGCCTGCCGTGAGCGATCCGGGCGCAGCGCTCGTAAGCGCGGTGGCTGAGGCCGGATACGTTGTCGTGCCGGTCCCCGGCCCGAGTGCGGTCATCGCGGCGCTGTCTGCGTCGGGGATCGCCGCGCCGCAGTGGCTGTTTTGCGGCTTCCTGCCCGCGGCTGCGACCTCGCGCCGCGCCGCGCTCACGCGCCTCTCCGACTATCCCGGTGCGCTCGTATTCTATGAGGCTCCGCACCGGATTGCAGCCACCCTCGATGCGCTGGTCGCCGTGCTGGGTCCGGAGCGCAGGCTCGTCGTCGCGCGCGAATTGACCAAGCGCTTCGAAACCATTCACCGCTGTCGCCTGGGCGAGGCGCCGGCGTGGCTCGCCGCCGATCCCGACCGCGCGCGCGGTGAATTCGTCCTTATCGTCGATGCGCCCAGTGCAACGATTCAGGCCGGAAACGATGCCGATGCCCACGACGGTATGCTCAGCACGCTGCTTGCCGAATTACCGGTCGCGCAGGCAGTCCGGCTGGCGGTGAAGCTCACCGGAGCGCCGCGAAACCGATTGTACGAGCGCGCATTGAAGCTTGCGAAGGACGATCGCCATTGAGATAACGATCGCTTTCGCCAGACCCGCACCGATGATCTCCTCACGCCCATTTCGCGCACACCGTACCGTTCCGGTGCGACGCATCAACTCGTCTGTGCCTTGCGCTACACTGCCGCGATGAACGCTGCTGCCGACCACGCGCTCCAGCGAGACGCCGTGTGCGCGGGCTGGAGCGGTGAGCTCTCGCTCGCTTACGAGCGCCGCGGCAGCCGAACCGTGCTCGCCCGGCGGTTGCATCGCGGCCCCCTGGTCGTGCAGAAGTCGCTCTACCCCGAGGACGACGTCCTCTGTCAGAACATCATCGTGCATCCGCCGGCGGGTATCGTCGGCGGAGATCGGCTCGCCCTCGACGTCACTGTCCTTGCGCTCGCGCGGGCACAGCTCACGACGCCCGGCGCGGCAAAGTGGTATCGCTCGGCCGGCGCTCCGGCGCAGCAGCGGCTGGCATTCGCGGTCGGATCGCATGCGCTCCTCGAGTGGCTGCCACAGGAATCGATCGTCTTCGACGGCGCGATCGCCGAGCTCGGCACGTGCGTCGTCCTGCAGGGAGATGCAGTGTTCATCGGGTGGGAGATTGTCTGCCTCGGTCGCCGCCATGCCGGCGAGGAGTTTCGTCACGGCCGGATGCGGCAGGAAGTCGTCATTCTGCGCGACGGAGCTCGGCAATGGATCGAACGGGCGCTCATCGCCGGCGGTGCGTCGCTGCTGAACGCGCAGGTCGGCCTGAATCGCCAGCCCGTATTTGGTACATTCCTCGCAGCCGCGCCGCAGGTGCCTGAACACCTGATCGCGGCGTGCCGGGAAGTGATCTGCGAGGACGGCGAGAGCGCTGTGACGCGGTTGCCGGGGCTGCTTATCGCGCGCTATCGCGGCGCGTCGGCGGAGGCCGCGCGGCACTATTTTGCGATGCTCTGGGGCCGCGCGCGTCCGGCTCTGGCAGGCCGCGAAGCGGTGACGCCGCGCATCTGGAACACCTGACTTGAGGGACGGTCCCGATGGAATTGACTCCGCGCGAGAAGGATAAGCTGCTGCTCTTTACCGCCGGACTCGTCGCTGAGCGACGGCTCGCGCGCGGCCTCAAGTTGAACTACCCTGAAGCGGTCGCCTACGTGAGCGCGGCGATCATGGAGGGCGCTCGCGACGGACGCACGGTCGCCGAGCTCATGAGCCACGGCGCGACGCTGCTGACTCGAGCCCAGGTGCATGACGGCGTTCCCGAAATGATTCCCGAGATCCAGATCGAAGCGACGTTTCCCGACGGAACGAAGCTCGTGACCGTGCACCATCCGATTCCATGATCCCGGGAGAGATTCTTCCCGCGAGCGGCGACATCGAGCTCAACGCCGGCCGCCCGACGCGAAAGCTCACTGTTGCGAATACGGGCGACCGTCCGATCCAGGTCGGCTCGCATTATCACTTTGCGGAAACGAACGCGGCGTTGGCATTCGACCGCGCTGCGGCGCGAGGCCATCGTCTCAACATAGCCGCGGGCACCGCGGTGCGTTTCGAACCGGGGCAGAAGCGCACGGTCGAGCTGGTCGCACTTGCTGGTGCGCGCATCGTGTACGGGTTTTGCGGCGCGGTCATGGGTCCGCTCGACAAGCCAGCGAAAAAACCAAAGACAGTGAAAGAGACGAATAGAGCAAGCAAGACTGCAAAGCGGAGGCCGCGATGAAGATCGGGCGCTCGGCTTACGCGGAGATGTTCGGGCCGACCGTCGGCGACCGGGTGCGGCTCGCAGACACCAATCTGGTCGTCGAGGTCGAGCGCGACCTTACGGTCTATGGCGAGGAAGTCAAGTTCGGCGGCGGCAAGGTGATCCGCGACGGCATGGGCCAGAGCCAGCGCACAGCGAGGGATAGCGCCGACACGGTGATCACCAACGCGCTGGTCATCGACTGGTGGGGTGTCGTGAAATGCGACATCGCCATCAAGAGCGGCCGGATCGCGAAGCTCGGCAAGGCCGGCAATCCGGACATCCAGCCCGCGGTGGATATCGTCGTCGGCGCAGCCACCGAGATCATCGCCGGCGAAGGCATGATCGTCACCGCAGGCGGTATCGATTCGCACATCCATTTCATCTGCCCGCAGCAGATCGAGGAAGCGCTGATGTCCGGCGTTACGACCATGATCGGCGGAGGCACGGGGCCTGCGACAGGAACCTTCGCGACGACCTGCACGCCCGGACCGTGGCATATTCAGCGCATGCTCGAAGCCGCCGAGGCGTTCCCGATGAACCTCGGTTTTCTTGGCAAGGGCAATGCCAGCCTCCTCCCGCCCCTGGTCGAACAAATCGAGGCAGGGGCGATCGGACTCAAGCTGCACGAGGACTGGGGCACGACGCCGGCAGCGATCGATGCGGCGCTCAAGGTCGCGGACCGGATGGATGTGCAGGTCGCGATCCACACCGATACGCTCAATGAGTCGGGCTTTGTCGAGACGACATTGCAGGCAATCGCCGGAAGGACGATCCATACCTATCACACCGAGGGCGCGGGCGGCGGGCACGCGCCGGACATCATCAAGGCCTGCGGTGAGCCCAACGTGCTGCCGTCGTCGACCAACCCGACGCGGCCGTATACGGTGAATACCATCGACGAGCATCTCGACATGCTGATGGTGTGCCACCACCTCGATCCGGCGATCGCCGAGGACGTGGCCTTTGCCGAGTCGCGCATCCGCCGCGAGACGATCGCGGCGGAGGACATCCTGCACGACCTGGGCGCGTTCTCGATGCTCTCGTCGGACTCGCAGGCGATGGGGCGCGTGGGCGAAGTGATCATCCGCACCTGGCAGACCGCGCACAAGATGAAGCAGCAGCGCGGCAAGCTCGGCGGCGATCCCGCCGCGCACGATAACCTGCGCATCAAGCGCTACATCGCCAAGTACACGATCAACCCCGCGATCGCGCACGGGATCGCACACGTCGTCGGCTCGGTGGAGCCGGGCAAGCTTGCGGACCTCGTGCTGTGGAAGCCGGCATTCTTCGGGGTGAAGCCATCGCTCATCCTCAAAGGCGGCATGATCGCCGCGGCAGCGATGGGCGACCCCAATGCTTCGATCCCGACGCCGCAGCCGGTGCATTATCGGCCGATGTTCGGCGCCTTCGGGAAAGCGCTCGCGTCGTCGGTGACGTTCGTGTCGAAAGCCGCGCTGAAGAACCCGGCTGTTCTCAAACTGAAGCTCGCCAAGAATCTCGTCGCGGTGAAGAACACGCGGAAGATCGGCAAGCGCGACATGAAGCAGAACGACGCACTGCCGAAGATCGAGGTCGATCCGGAAACCTACGTCGTCCGCGCCGACGGCGAATTGCTTGCCTGCGAGCCCGCGACAGAGCTGCCGCTCGCGCAGCGTTACTTTCTGTTCTGAAGACGATGCTCATCGTCCGGCAGCGCAGCGCAAAGCACGAGCATGCCGATGCGGAGCTCACGCTGCCGTTCGAGCTGCGCCTGAAGAGCCGTTTGCGCACCGCGCTGCAATCCGGGGAAGAAGTGGGCCTCTTTCTCGACCGCGGTGAAGTGCTGCGCGGCGGCGACTGCCTCGTCGCCGACGATGGGCGGATCGTCCGCGTCATCGCCGCTGCGGAGGCCGTGATGGAGGTGAGAAGCCCCGATCCGGGCGGCCTCGCGCGTGCGGCCTACCATCTCGGCAATCGCCACTGCCCGGTCGAGATCGGCGCGGATTGTCTGCGCTTTCCCGCCGATCGCGTGCTCTCCGAGATGCTGCTCGGCATGGGCTTCGCGGTCACGGCGGTGTCGGCGCCGTTCGAACCCGAGGCGGGGGCATACGCGGCGGGACATCATCACCACTCGAGCGAGGCGAAGCACGCGGGCATCATTCACGACTTTGGGCAGCGCCCTGCGCCGCGGCGATGAACGATTTGGCTCCGCTCGAACCGACTTTGGCGCTGGTGCGGCTGTTGCAGCTCGCGAGCCCGGCATTGCCGATCGGGGCGTACAGCTATTCGCAGGGGCTCGAGTGGGTCGTTGGGGCGGGAGGCGTCCGTGACGCCGCCGCAACGCAGGTCTGGATCGGCGACGCGCTGGAGCTCGTCATCGCTCCCGGCGAAGCCGCCGTCGTCTGGCGCCTGCTCAATGCCGTGCAAAGCGAAGACTGGTCGCAAGCCGCCGAATGGAACGACTGGTTCCGTGCTTCGCGCGAGACGGCGGAGCTGCGCGCCGAGACTGAGCAGATGGGATCGTCGCTGCTGAAGCTCGCGTCCGACCTCGGGCTCTTGGATACGCCGGCGGTCGCGGCGGCCGCCGCGATGGCGCCCGTCACGCTGCCCGGCGCCTACGCGCTCATCGTCCGAGGGTTCGACGTGCCGGCGGCGGGAGCGTTGACCGCGTACGTCTGGTCGTGGCTCGAGAACCAGGTGCTCGCCGCGATGAAGACGATTCCGCTCGGGCATTCGGCCGGTCAGCGGTTGCTCGTCGAGCTCGGGGCGCGGATTCCCGGCGCGGTCGCGCTGGCCCGCTCGATCGCCGACGAGGATGTATCGTCCTTTGCGCCCGGGCTCGCGCTGGCTTCGTCGCGGCACGAGACGCAGTACACTCGATTATTTCGTTCGTAGGGCTCACGCCCGTGACACAGCCGTTGCGAGTGGGGATCGGCGGCCCGGTCGGGTCGGGTAAGACCGCGCTCACGCTCTCGCTTTGCCGGCGCTTGCGCGAGCGCTACGAGCTGGCGGTCGTCACCAACGACATCTACACCGAAGAGGATGCGCAATTCCTCGTGCGCAACGGCGCGCTTCCGCCCGAGCGCATCATCGGCGTCGAAACCGGAGGCTGCCCGCATACGGCGATCCGCGAGGACGCATCGATCAACCTCGAAGCGGTCGATCGGCTCGCGAAGCGATTCGGCAATCTCGACATCGTTTTCGTAGAGAGCGGCGGCGACAATCTCGCCGCGACGTTCTCGCCCGAGCTTTCCGACCTCACGCTATACGTCATCGACGTCGCCGCCGGCGACAAGATTCCGCGCAAGGGAGGGCCCGGCATCACCCAGTCGGACCTGCTCGTGATCAACAAGATCGATTTGGCGCCGCTGGTCGGCGCGTCGCTCGAGGTGATGGACCGCGACGCGCGCAAGATGCGCGGTGAGCGGCCATTCGTGTTTACGAATCTCAAGACGGGGCAGGGGCTCGACGCCGTGGTGCGATTCATCGACGAGCGCGGCATGATGGCCGTCGCAAAGGCTGCTGCTCGTTGGAACGGACGTAGCCCGGGTTGAGCCCGCAGGGCGAAGCCCGGGGCGGCGCTTCGCATCGGCATGAGTCCCGGGCGTCCCCCCGACCAAGTCCGGGGTCAGCCCGGGCTACGCAAACTGCATTGCCGACCCACGCGGGCTGAAGGGCGCCTGCTACGGCGCCTGGAACTTCACGCGCCGGTGCGAGCCGTCGCAGAAAGGCTTGTTCTCTGAGGCGCCGCAGCGGCAAAGGAGCTGCCGATTGCGGACC
>Ga0207646_10004188_pt1 | contig 15799 bp, 16 predicted proteins | sample KBSK5502metaG_FD_184343 | JGI IMG/M metagenome (GOLD analysis project Ga0207646, IMG submission 184343) | Corn, switchgrass and miscanthus rhizosphere microbial communities from Kellogg Biological Station, Michigan, USA - KBS K5-50-2 metaG... | ecosystem: Host-associated > Plants > Roots >... | reverse complement strand
GGTCCGAGTTCTCCGGGCCCGGGACCGTGACCTTCGGCGACGCCTCGTCCCTCTCCACCTCGGCGAGCTTCTCCGCCTCCGGAACCTACGTGCTGCGACTGACGGCCGACGATTCCGCCCTTCAGAGCAGCGACGACCTTACGGTGACCGTGAACCCGGCATCGCAGAACCTGGTCGGAAACCCGGGGTTCGAGACAGATACCAGCGGGTGGAACACCTCCGGTTCGGACGCCGGGGTCACCTTGACCAGGGTATCGGGCGGACATTCGGGCGGCTGGTCAGGTCTCGTGGCCAACGGCGGCTCCGGCACCGCCGCGACGTGCAAGGTGCAGGATTCTCCCAACTGGGTCACAACGACTTCCGCGGGGACCTACACCGGAAGCATGTGGGTTCGCGCCGACAGCCCCGGTGCGACGCTCACGATCAAACTGAGGGAGTACAACGCCTCCACCTTGGTCGGGCTGAAGACGGCCTCCCTCAAGCTCACCACGTCCTGGCAGATGGTTAGCGTCAGCTACGTTCCAGCGATGCCCGGAACCTCCACCCTCGACTTCCTGGGGCTGGTGTCGAATGCCCCCGTGGGGACCTGTTTCTACGCGGACGACATCTCGATCGTCGTGTCCTAGGTGTAGCCCCAGGAAGGTTGTGAGCATTCATTCTGCTCGAGGCCGCGGTGTTTGAGCGGCAACAAGTGCTAGGTCCGATGCGGGAGCGGGCGTCGGGCGAGAGGCCAGAGGCGATCGGCGATCCTTGCGACTGGCGAGGGGGGTTCTCACCGGCGCCCGCCGCTACGTTGTGGAGGTGTCTCGTACGACGATGCATGGTTATCGTCGTAGCGAACTTGTCACGTTGTTGGCCTTGGCGATGTGGCAGGCTTCGAGGGTAGCCCCCGGGTAGGAGTCCCTCAAGGTGGAACGGGTGAGTTCCGCAGGACTTTCCGATGCTGGAGCATTCGCGGATGTATCCCGCCATATAGGGAGGCAGGTCGATGGAGCAGGCATCGCCGGTGCCGGTCGACGTGGCCGACGTGACCGTACTCGTCGACACGTTCGTCGACGTGCTGTTGGCAAGCACGGAGCCCGCCCGCCGAGCGCCGCTCGCCTATGAGTGGTCCGAGCAGGATCAGCTGCGGGCCGAGCACGGGTTCGCCCTGCTCCTTGCCGTGCAACGAGGGGGGGAGACCCAGTCGATCCTCTACGACGCCGGTCTCGGCCGGGACACCGCCGTGCACAACATGGATGTCCTCGAGATCCGCCCCACCGACCTGCGGGCGGTGGTCCTGTCCCATGGACACGCCGATCACCACACGGGTCTTGAGGGGATGTTCCGGCGACTGGGCCGGCCGGGCATGCCCTTGGTGCTGCACCCCGACGCCTGGCGGGATCGCCGCATCGTGTTTCCCTCCGGGACCGAGATCCACATGCCCCCACCGAGTCGAGCCGACCTCGCCGCCGAGGGTGTCGACGTGGTCGAAGAACGCGGCCCCTCGCTGCTCCTCGACGGGACGGTGCTCGTGAGCGGCCAGACGGAACGGGTGACTGATTTCGAGAAGGGATTCCCCTTCCAAGACGCTCGGACCGACGATGGGTGGGAGCCCGACCCGTGGATCTGGGACGACCAGTCGTTGATCGTCCACGTCCGAGGCAAGGGATTGGTCGTACTGTCCAGCTGTAGCCACTCCGGGGCGATCAACGTGCTCCGCAATGCCCAGCGCGTCACCGGGGTCACGAAGATCCACGCCTTCGTTGGCGGTCTCCACCTGACCGGCGGGCTCTTCGAGCCGATCATCCCCCAAACCATCACTGAACTGGTCGCCATTGGTCCTGACTGGGTAGTTCCCGGGCACTGCACCGGCTGGCGAGCTACTCACGATCTCGCCAGGGCTCTGCCAGAGGCCTATGTCCAGATCAGCGTGGGCACGACCATGCACTTCGCCGGCGTCTAAGCCTGGATCCACCGGGGTATCGACCCACCCTCGTAGATCGACCTCCACACCGAGCAGCCACTTACGCGGGAACGTCGAGCATCACCCGGAACACGACAAGATTCGGTGCCCCCGGGAGGAATCGAACCTCCGACACACGGTTTAGGAAACGACGTGCCGCTGCAGATCGTACCTCCGGCACCGTATCCCGTCACTTACGCCGACGGCCACAACCATTGCGTCGCATAGGATATCCGTGAGCTTTGCGGACGGTCGCTGCTTTCCGAACGGCGAGACGGGAGGCACGGAATCTTGCGGCCGCCCGGACTCGCCGCCTGCATGGATAGCTAGGAAAGGCCGGACGGCGAGCGCCGGGAATTGCCGCGCGCAGCACACTTCGGCTCCGCGAAACTCACGACTTGGTTCAGCGGATCCGGACCCGACGTTCTTTCCTGCATGTAGATCGAGACCGCGATCGTTCGTTCGTCCCATTGCCAGACTGTGCGTTGCGCGCGGTCCTCTCGAAGCGGTCCCGCATTACGACAAGGTCGGAGATCCGCGACGCCTACCCCGAGATACGCGACTCCGAGATTTGCTCGTTGGGAAGGATGAAGGCCCCGGCCGTCTGCCCGCGGAGCTCGGCGATCGATGTGATCACTCCGGGGACGAGTAAGTCGTTCGGGATCTCGACCATTCGGAACCGGCGGTGCGCGATCAGTGGGTCGAGCGGTGTCCCAGCCCGGATGTACACGGTGGAGACGACGACCACCGTGGAGGGCTCGGCGTGCCGACACCCACCGAGCGCGGCCACCGCGACCAGCACCACGATCCAGCGCCTCATCGCACGCCCCCGTCCGGCTGGACGCTAGCACGGGGGCGAGAGCGGAGCGTTTGGTCCGGCCATCCAGAGATTTCTTGGTCCGCCAACCTGCAGGTCAGGAGGCTGACGGCTGGCGCTGACCCTTGACAGGGGGAAAACCGATGAGACGATAAATGTAGAAGGAAGAACGCGCAGACGCGGTCACACCTCTTGAGACCCTCGATCGTTATAAGCGAGTGGACTTATCCTTTCAATCGATCGCTCCAACCCAGCCACACAGTCACAGACGCGTTGGCTCAGGAAGGGCTTGACACCGGGTTACGATAAAAGTGAAGGGAATGACCTGGAATCGCTGGCATCGGCAGCTGCCGCGATCGGGCCCCGACCCAGGGGGGTACGCGCCGCACTGTCCGCGGCGGTTCGCACGCCGGCTCCGACGGAAGACTCGACCAATGGCCGTTGTCCTTAGGCGGATCTGTGCCTATCGTCGGCTGACCTAACCACCTCGGGGGGTTCCAAGTGAGAACGAGTTCCGGCGTCATCGCGTCCGTCGCAACAGGGATCGCTCTCCTCGTCACATCGACTTCCGCGGCATCAGCAGCCGTCACGAACGGGCAGATCGCGTTCCAGAGCACGCGCTCGGGCGACGTCGCGCTCTGGCTCGCGAACGCCGACGGGACCGATCCCTACCAACTCCCGAACGCGCCGAGCGAGGCTCAGGGACCGTCGTGGTCACCCGATGGCACGCAGATCGCGTTCTCGGCCCCTGTCGACGGAAGAGGAAGCGCGATCTGGGTGATCGGTGCCGACGGGTCGAACCCGCACGTGGTGGCGGACACGCCGTCCTACGACATCGCTCCGGCCTGGTCCCCGGACGGCTCTCAGATCTCCTTCGTGGCTGACATCGGCCCGTACGTGCCCGACACCGAGGTGTTCCTCGCGGCGGCGGACGGTTCCGGCTACCGGCAGTTCACGAACTCGCCTGTCGCCTCGTCCGCCACGTGGTCGCCGGAGGGCTCCGCGCTCGCGTTCGTCAGGGACACCTCCTTGATCGTCGCCCCGTTGACGGGCGACGGGTCGGGGTCGGCGATCGTCACATTCAAGAAGGGAACGATCCTGACGTCCCCGGATTGGTCGCCCGACGGCTCGACGTTCGTCTACCTCCGGGGCGACATCCGGTCCGACACCTACGACGTCTACACGATCGCCGCCGACGGGTCGGCCGGACAGCGACTCACCAACGACAAGCTCCCCGACGGCGATCCCGCGTGGTCCGCCGACGGCGCTTCGATCCTCTGGAGCAAGTTCGTCAAACAGGATGGACGGATCTGGCGCATGGATGCGAACGGCGCCCACAAGACGGCGATAACGGATCCTGGGAGCGGAAACTATGACGCGAGCCCGGACCAGCAGGCGGTCGCCTCATAGGGCTCTCCGGTGCGGATCGGCGGGTAGGTACGAGCCGAGACGGACGGGGCGAGGAAATGGCAGAAATCTGGTCGATTTTCGGAGCCGTTCTGCGGTGAAACCCGCAGGTCAGAGACCTTCCCGGTCCCGGAAGGCGCTTGACCCCGCGTGTTACGTTAAAGATGGGGGGAGGATGCGATGGATGCATCTCACCTCGCAACCAACCATCCGCTGTCGCGTTTTTGCGCTGGGATGAGTCGAGTTCCCTGACGTCTTGCACGGCGCTCGGGAGCCAGCGGTGTCCGATCGGCCGTCGCCGAGCGCTCACAACGCCTGAGCATTCGCCCCGATAGGCCTCGACGCTCTGCCAACGCGTGATCCGTAACGGCACGCCGCCTCCCCACTGAGGCCCCGCCGCGCGGCCCCGCTAGCGACGCCCGAGCGACCCGGGCCCTACGCAAGGGCTGACCGCTCGGCGTCCAGCATCCCCCAGCCAGAACCCGCGAACGCCCGTTCGCGGGTTCTTCCATATCCAGCCCCGAGTCAAGGAGGGAACCTCATGGAACCATCAGCCTTCGACACCCCGCTCACGAGAGCCGAACGGGAACGCTTGTACCTGCGAGCGTCCGAGCGCTCCCGCAGCTGGTCCTTGCTCGAGTGGTCCAAGGCGTTCCGCCTCGAGGAGGGGGCACCGCTCGACTTCGACCTGTTCCCCTTCCAGCGGGAGCTCTACGAGACCTTCGCCGACCGGAGCCTCCCGAGCGTCGACGTGATGAAGTCGGCCCAGTGCGGGATCTCCGCCGCGGGCGTGTCGCTCTCCCTGTACGCGGGGGAGGTCTGGGGGGCGAACGTCCTGTACGTGTTGCCGACCGCCGACGAGGCGCAGGACTTCTCCGACACGCGGGTCAAACGCGCGATCGAGGACTCGCCTTGGCTCAGGATGCGTGTGGCCGCGACCGACAACAAGGGCCTCAAGCGGATCGGGGACGCGTACCTGTACCTGCGGGGCTCGAGATCGGAGTCAAAGGCGCTGTCGATCCCTGCCGACGTCCTGATCCTCGATGAGCTCGACCGGCTCGACCACGCGAACGTCCCGAAGCTCCGCCGGCGCCTCGCGGCGCCGAACTCGCTCAAGCTCGAGCGCCGGTTCTCGAACCCGACCTTCCCCGAGTTCGGGATCCACGCGCTCTACCTCGCATCGGACCAACGCGAATGGCTCGTGCGGTGCGGATGCGGGCACGAAGCCCGGCTCTCCTACGAACCGATCGGCGAGGACCACCACCTGGACGAGGAGCGACTCGTCCGCGCCTGCGGCAGGTGCGGGCGGGAGCTCGACCCCGCCCGTGTCGGTGCCGGGCGATGGGTCGCACGCTCGCCCGGTTCCCCGCGCGGCTACCACGTCTCGCGCCTCGTCGTGCCGTCCGAAGACCTCGGCTCGATCGTCGGTGCCCATCACCTGACGAGCGAGGAGGAGGTCCAGGCTCACTACAACTTCGACCTGGGCCTGCCGTACGCGCCCAAGGGCGGGTCGCTCTCGAGTGAGCTCGTCCTCGCGTGCAGGCGCGACTACGAGACGCCCGATCACTACGACGGGGCGGATCGGGTGACCGCCGGCGTCGACGTCGGCAAGGTCCTGCACGTGCGGATCAGCCGCTGGCTGAAGACCGAGCGCGCGGTGCCGCTCTTCATCGGCGAGGTCCCGGACTTCGAGGCCCTCGCGCTGCTCTGGCGTCGGTACGACGTGCGCTTCGGCGTGATCGACGAGCGGCCCGAGGAGCGCGAGGCACGTCGGTTCATGGAGGCATACCGCGGCCGCGTGCTGCTCTGCCGATGGTCCGGCGAGGAGCAGCGCGATCCGGTCGTCACCGATGAAGACCGGGGGCTCCTGATCGCGCGACGCACCGCCGCCTGCGACCGGTTGGTCGCCGCCGTGACCGAGCAGCTGCGGCTGCTCCCTCGGCACCCGCCGGAGGGGTACCTGCGTCAGATGACGGCGCCGCACCGCCTGGTGGAGACGCGCCCGAACGGTCAGAAGGTCGCGCGCTACGTCTCGACGCGCGCCGACCACTACTTCTTCGCCGAGTGTTACGACCTGCTCGCGCGTCAGGCCAGGCCGGCACCGGCGATGGCTTCGGGTGACGATCCGCTCACGATCCGCGAGCAGATCCGCCTCCGCCGCCGACTCGGCTCGACCTGAGTTATCCCGCGCCAACCCTCGTTCCACAAGCCTCGTTCGACCGTGCCCGACGTCCGTCGGGTCAGGAAGGAGTACCTCATGGAACCGCAGGAACGCCCCAAGCGAGGACGACCGCCCGGGACCGTCTCGCTCACGAAGGACCTGGAGGAGCGGATCGTGGCCTTCATCCGGGCCGGCTCGTTCGACTACGTCGCGGCCGAAGCGGTCGGGATCTCGGCGCGCACGTTCCGCGACTGGATGGCTCGCGGGGAAGGGCGGGGGGCCCGGGCCTCGACCGCGAGGCACCGTGCGTTCGCCTCGCGGATCCGCAAGGCCCAGGCCGAGGCGCGGATCGCCGCGGAGGTTCGCGTCTATCGCGAGCAGCCCACCTACTGGCTCTCGCACGCCGCGCGGACCCGAGCCGAGCGCGAAGGCTGGACCGCGGATCTCCGCGACCGCCTGCGCGACGACGCCGGGCACCTGGCCGGGCTCAGCGACGAGGAGCTGCAGCGGGAGACCGATCGGCTCGCGCACCTCGCCGCGCTCGGCGGCGCCTTCGCCTCGCCCCCGTGTTCCCGTCCGCGGTGCCGCTGTGAGCATCACGTCCGGTGGCGCGAGCGCTACCCCGGAGGGATGACGCCATGAGCAGGAGGATCCCGCGGGACCGCATCGTGGAGCTCGTCCGTGTGCGCGCGGGCGAGCTCGTGGACAACCCGAAGAACTGGCGGCGCCACCCCGAGCGGCAGCGGGCGGCGCTCCGCGGGCTGCTCCGCGAGATCGGTTACGCCGACGCCCTGCTCGCCCGCCGCGAGGGCGAGCGGCTCGTGCTGATCGACGGGCACCTCCGGAAGAGCCTCGGAGCCGATCAGGTCGTTCCGGTCCTCGTGCTCGACCTCGACGAACGCGAGGCCGACACGCTCCTCGCCACTCTCGATCCCCTCGCCGCCCTCGCCGAGGCCGATCCGGGCGCGCTCGCGGCCCTGCTCGAGGACGTCGAGACCTCGAGCGCAGCGGTGCTCGAGCTGCTCGACGGGCTCCGGCGTGCCGCGGGCCTGCCGCTCGTGCCGCTCTTCGGGGACCCCGACGACATCCCGGCGCTTCCAACCGTCCCGCGCACGCGACCCGGTGACGTGTGGCTGCTCGGGGACCATCGCCTCGTATGCGGGGACGCGGTGGATCCTTCAGCCATCGACCGGGCGATGGGTGGCGCACGCGCCGATCTCGTCTGGACCGACCCTCCCTACGGGGTCGAATACGTCGGGAAGACCCGCGACGCCCTGACGATCGCCGGCGATCGTTCCCGCGGCCTCGCGACGTTGCTCGAGGCTTCCTTCACGCAGATCGACCGGGTCAGCCGCGACGGGGCGGCGATCTACGTCGCGCACGCGGGCCAGACGGCACACGTCTTCCTCGAGGCGTTCACACAGGTCGGCTGGCGTCTCCGCCAGACGCTCGTGTGGGTGAAGGACCGACCAGTGCTCGGTCACGGGGACTACCACTATCAGCACGAGCCGATCCTCTACGGGGTGGCGCGCCCGCAGGGGCGTTGGGGGAGGGGAGGTGATGGCTGGTACGGGGGGAACGGGGAGTCCTCGGTGCTCGAGGTGCCCCGACCGGCCGCATCGCGGGAGCATCCGACGATGAAGCCGGTCGAGCTCGTCCGACGCTTGATCGCGAACAGCTCCCGGGAGGGTGACGTCGTCCTCGACCCGTTCGCAGGCTCCGGGAGCACGCTCGTCGCGGCGCACCTGTCGGGGCGTCGATGCGTCTCGGTCGAGCTCGACCCCGCTTACTGCGACGTGATCGTCGACCGCTTCGAGTCGCTCACCGGGCTCACGGCGCGCCGGGCGAGGCGCTGAGCCGGGTCGGCTCGCTCCCAATGTTCGCGGGGTGTTCGAAGAGCGCGTCGAATGCGCGTGCGGCGTCCTCCTGCATAGAGGGCAGGACGTGGGAGTAGAGGTCGAGCGTGATCCCGATGCTCGCGTGCCCGAGCCGCTCGGAGACGATCTTCGGATGCACGCCCTGGAGGAGCATCAGCGTCGCATGCGCGTGACGGAGGTCGTGGAACCGGACGTGGGGGAGACCACGCTGGCGGCAGAACCGGTACCAGGCGGAGGACACGGTATCGGGGTTCACCGGCCCGCCGTTACCCCGGTCGATCACGAGGTCGAGGTCCTGCCAGTCTGTCGAGGCATCCCGCCGCTCCGCCTGCTCGGCGCGTTGATGCTCGAGGTAAGGCCGCAGGATCTCGGGCAGCGCGACCGCGCGGCGTGACCGCCGGGTCTTCGGCTCCTCGAAAGAGAGCTTCCGGCGCGTCGTCTGGAGGCTCCGCCGGACCCGGGCCGTCTCGAGCGAATCATCGAGGTCGGACCAACGGAGCGCGAGGATCTCACCGCGTCGCATCCCGGTGCAGAGGGCGATCGCAACCGCGAGCTCGAAACGCGTGCCTCGAGCCTCCTCGAGCAGGCGGGCAGCGAGCGCACGATCGACGACGACCGGCTCGGGGCGTCGCGGCCTCGGCGGCTGCGCGCCCTGGGCGACGTTTTGCGCGACCATCCCCCAGCGCTGGGCCTGACCGAGCGCTTGGGTGAGAACGAGGTGCAGGTTCAGCACCGTCCCCGCAGCGAGCTTCCGTTCGGGTTCAAGGAGCGCCCCGTAGAGCCGCTGGAGGTCGAGGGAGGCGAGGTCTCCGAGCCCGAGGGCGCCGAGCGCAGGAAGCGCGTGGACGCGGATCAGTGTTTCGTAGCCCTGGTGGGTATTGGGCCGGACGCGCCCGCGCATGTGCGCGAGCCACTGGACGAGGTATTCCCCGACCGTAGGCGGCTCGATCGCGTCCCCCTGGCTCACGACACGACGCTAACTCTGGATGCTCCCGCCAGCAACTGAGTCGGGACATCAGAACGTCGGCAGCGTAGCGGTTCTCAAGTCGCATTCTCGGATAGCGCCGGTTGCTGAGGCCGTGACCTCGTAGGTGTAGTTCGTGGTGGCCGATCCACACACCGTAGATATGATCCGGTTCGAGCCAATCGTATGTCTGCAGCCCTGGGGTGCAGGCCGCAGGCGGCCCTGCGCGCACGTCGTTCGCGAGTCCCGGGTTGTGCGTGTGCCGGGATTTTGACGAAACGGATTTGACGCAGACTGTTAATCAACTCAGGGTCTACGTGCCCTGTAGGTCGATGCAAACTAACCGCGTGGTGATAACAGTCGGACCGAGCGAGAGCGACGTTGGGCGCCTCTTTTCCGAGGAGGGCGACAAGATCTGGCGTTCTCTGTTGCTGCACACTGCAGACCGCGAGATAGCCAGCGACGCGACCTCTGAAGCATTCGCACAACTGATCGGACGCGGCGAGGTCATAAGGGACCCAAGGGCCTGGGTTTGGCGGGCCGCGTTTCGGATAGCCGACGGGGAACTTGGGATCCGCAACCGACGGATTCCTGCAACGATGCCTTCATCCTATGAGGTGTCTGAACCCGTAATCGACCTGGTTCACGCCCTTCGAAAGCTTTCCACAAGTCAGCGGCGCGCCGTGGTCCTCCATCATCTCGCCGACTGGTCGGTCGCCGACATCGCGCACACCCTAGGCACGTCAAGGAGCGTCGTCGCGGTCCACCTGTATAGAGGACGTAAGCGACTCAGGGAGATACTGGAGGAGAACGATGACTGATCTGAGCGAGGGCTTTAACCAGGCAAAGGAGATCCCGACCCCAGACCTTTGGTCAGAGGTTCGACGCCGATCTGCCGACGGCGCCGAGAGCCGATCAACCTTGAGGTTGGCTCGGACGCGTTCGCGTGCGAGCCGGATGACGGCAGCCATCGTGGCGGTGGGGGTGTTCCTTGCTGCGGGCGTGTTCGTATTGGAGGCATTCGGAACAGCACCAACCGCGTTGCCAGGTGCCAGCACGTCAGTTACGTCTCATCAGGCATTCGAGCTTACGTACACGGCTCCCGCCGGGTGGGAAGCGCGCTCCGACTATCAATCCTTGACGTTAGGTCCGGTTCTCGAAGCCGCTAACTACAATGTCTGGGCGGGACAGGCTGGACTGACGGACGACTTCTATTCGAAAGTCGTCACCGACATCCCCCCGGACGGCATCGCTCTTCGGGTCCAAGAACTTGTCGGGATCTGCGGCTGCGAAGGATTTCGAGACGCTGGATTTCCTCTTGCCATCGCGGCATCGGATGTTCAGGCTTGGGGTACCGAGGCCTATAGCTCCCAGGGTGTCCGGGTTGGCGATTCCTTCCTTCTCTTCGACGTGGAATTCGGTAAGCAGCCAGGCGATCAACAGATAGCAGAGGCGAACGCCGCCCTGGCCAATGTAGGTTTGGGGTCCGAGGTGCGGCCCTCCCCTTCAACAACCACTAGCGGTGCCCCATCGTTTGACGTCGATCCTGGCTGGAACACGGGCTCGATGACGTCAAGCGCCGAGAGCAACCCTTCGGTCGCCTGGGCTGCGAATGTGCCTTTCGAGGTTGGCGACTTGCTTCCGAGCGCTCGCCAATCAACGCTGATGTTTAGCCCACAAGACACGATGAAGAATCTACCCCCGAACGGCGTCGTCGTGGTGGCGTCGATGTGGGTTCCGAAAGAGCCTGTCTCTACCCCAACGTCAACTCTCCCGCTGCAGTTGGAGAGCGCCCGGGTCGAATCGAATTGGGAAGGTCAGGTTGCGCAGAATGTTCCCCAGTACACCATCTTGTCGACGATCGGCGACGCCCGATTGGATGTGCGAATCTATTTCGGGGCGCAGCAACCAGACAGTGCCACCCTCGCTAGCGCTCAGGGCGAACTCAATCGGCTCTCATTTGCTGGCGTAGCGGCCAACGCTTCACCAGCCTAGGCTCAAGGCGATCTAGGAGAAGACCGGCATGTCGCTTGGAATGTCCAGAGAGTCCAGCAGTTGCTGTGCTTGGCTTTGCACCTTGACAGGCGGGACGTCGGTTCCAAAAACCACATCGATGGTCACGTAGCGATCGTTAATCGCTCGCAAGAATCTGAAACGAAACAACCCCTCGCGTGGAGATCCCTCCCAAAGAGTCTCTAGCTTACCTTTCGACAGGAGGATTGGCCCAGGCTGGAAGTTGGGATTGTCGGGAGCGACCAATTTGCCCGCGTTCGGCATCATGACCTGAACCACGCACCCCGATCTCGTTAGGTTCCGCATGGTGGTCGCTGGCACGATCGCGCGAGCGAGTTTTCCGTCGACGAGAGCATCGCCAAACTCTTCGGAGAAGGGCTCATTCGAAGCGATCAAAGTGGGAAAGCTTTCGTCGTCTAAGAGCGATGGGTCTGTGGTGAGCACCGTCCAACCACCTGGCACGATTTCTACAGTTGGACCGGGCACGTTAGCCATGACATTCATTCCTTTCTTCACCGGACTACGAGGATGGCAATCGCAACACCCACGAGAGCAGCGCGATTGAACCAGTGAACAGGGCGCTCGAGCCTCTGGAGTCGAACCTCGAGGCTCATCACCGAATCCCAATCGTCATTCCCAAATGCAAGGAGCAGACTCATCCCCCGGAGGAGGCCAAAGAGGCCACCGAGCAATGCTCCGGCTAAGGCTCCTCCCGACAGGGCGCATGCCAGAAGTACGAGGTAGATGGCCGTTGACTTGACGATCGTTAGTACGCCGGCGCCGAGTTGAATACCGAAGCCGAAACCATAAGCCCAGCCACGGTATTTGTTCACCCAAACGTCGTTAACTTGGCGGTGAGTCGACGGCAGCCTCACTTGGACTAAGCCGGCATCCCAGACCACTCCCAGGAATATGGCAATGGCCAAGATCCAGGGTAATTCCCGCGGGCCCACGATGATACTCCCAGCGAGTCCGAACACTGCTCCTATCGTCACCCCACCGACGATCGTCCCTCCCACGTAGAAGATTGTCGTGACGTGCCAACTGTTTCCTCGTGCCCGTTCACCTAACGGGCTAATGGTGCCAAGCACCGATACTCCTCAATTCGACCAGATGGAGTCAACGGCGGCGACGGCAGCCAGAGCTGCCCCGTAGGTGAACGCAGCGTCAATCATTTGTGGTTTTCACCTCCTTCGTCTGCGATTACTTGATCCTCGCTCCACCTGTCGTCGTACAAGCTAGGGTGACCCGGTGGGACTCCGGAGGCCGCAAGGACGGCGGTAACTTCTTCCTCCTTCCAGGAAGGAGGCGCGACCCCCGTTTGCCCGCCGACCCGGACCATGCGAGCCTGTGTGTCCGCGATGGCATCGGAAGCAAGCGATAGCACTTGTTTCCAACTCTCAGCAGCACATTCCCCAACAACGGTCCCGAACGACCCGTCCACGAGAGAGAAGAAGGGACTGACCTCCGCGCTGTACGCCACCCATGCCGCCGACGACATCACGACCGGCACTTCTATCCCCCCGCCAAGCTCGCGCAACCGAGCAAGATTCTCTTCGTCTGGGTTCTTGGTAACGATCACAAGCCGAGGGTCACCAGGCAAGACCGGCGGTCCGTCATCCCGGATCGATTTCCAGAACCCTTCGCATGTCAGGCAGCCAGACGAGAGGAATGCAAGAAGGAACTTGGTGTGAGGCGATGAGACATCAACCTCGACCGGTACCCCATAGAGGTCGACACCGACGAGGTCTTGAGCTTCGATCACGACCTCCGAATCTCGATTGAGCGACGGCCCGGCCTGGTCCTCGTGCGATTTGCTGCCGAGCTGGCGCAAGATTTCGGCGTTGCTGCGAAGGAGCCCCGCGACGAGAACCGTGAGAAGCGCGAGCAACAATGTCTCCATTCCGACCAGGATGTTCATATCCCGTCTTTCCCCTCATGCACATGCACAGGTGGCATTGCAGTTGCAGCCCTCTCCGCCAGATTCCGCGCCGCCAGCTGTGTCGCAATCGTTCCAGATCTGCCCGGGGTTCTTGCACCTGGCGATCCGACACTTGATCCGTCCGAGGCTGACGTTGTCGTTGCAGTTGAACCACTCTCGGCAGAATCGACACGAAGGATGCCCGTTGCACCCGTTGGGGCAAGAGCAAGGACATTGCCCTGGCCCGGGGGTGGGATTGCAGTCGACGTAGAACCTATACCCACTCGCACAGACGGACGTAGATATGGCGCACTTCCACCAACCAGATCTGTACGTGCCGGAAGGACACACATTCCCGGAGCTCCCGGGAATCGAGCAACAGAAGATGCTGACCCCGAACCCGAAACAAGTATCGTCGCAATAGCAGCCAGGGCAATCGATGGGTCCGTGGCAGTCGTCGAAATTGCTACACGCATACGCCGGTTGGGCTCGGACCAGGTTGAGGAGCCCACCGGAGGCAAGCACCGCTCCCATCTTCGAGGCTTTGCTGATGAACCCTCGCCTCGACGTATGACGTTGAAGAGCACCACCAACACGCGTCGAGAGTTTCGCGGAGATCTCCTCTGGCGATGTGCTCACCGCCTAGCCCCCTTCTCTTGCAAGTTGAACCTGATCAACCGGAATCAATTCCGGCCGGGCCTGCGAGTGGTCGTGACCCAATGTAAGAGGAGCATCTCCCGAATAGGCATGGAGTGCTTCTGCGCCCTGCGAAATCACCAGGTTGAAGAGGATGGTTCCAGTGATCAAGCCGAAGACCAGGACACATCCCGTGAATGGCGAAGAATGGGCGAGCAGTACAGGGAAAGGAGGGGCAACGAACAGTATTCCGAGACCAACGGCTGCCACTATCGCGGCGTTCATTCCGACGTGGAGCCAGGAAGGTGGCACGTCCTTGGAGGTTAGACAGCCGCAGGATGCGGACTCCGGCCGCGCTATGAGCAGGTAGGCAATGTAGATGGAAAAGACGAGGAACGCGAAAGAGACGCCGACGCTGCGCCACTCGCCTGTTCCAAGAAGGGCCCAGATGCCAAGAGCAAGTTCCGTCGCCCCCACCAGTCGGGAATGTGCGCGATCCCACGAATCAAGCCCGGCGCTTCTGAGTGAGCGAGTCAGTGAATCCGGAAACCGCACCTTGTCAAGTCCGGAGAAGCACAAGAGGAACGCGCTCAAGTAGAGGAACGGCGATAAGAACTCGCTCACTAAGCCCCCCACCTTCGGCCGTTACACTGACCGACGCGAACTGACGACAACGTTTGACGCTAACCCTCGAGCTTTGCGATTTCCCTAGGCATGTGCCTAGGATGTGAGTGGTCCGTAGGACCGCGAGATTCCGTACACGAACCTGGTCAGCCAGCGGCGTTGTCGCTCCAGGGTCCGGTCCCACGGGGCAGCGACAAGCACCCGCAATCGTCTGAGCTCCCAACTCCCCTGGGTCTTCTAATGAACGTCGGGAACCGCCCCCACGACTGGAGGCAACAAACAGGCAGGGGGTGGTGAACATCCAGAAGGCTCCCGGCCGTCAAGACAGAAAGCTTCGTCGCGTAGGAGGTTCGCCTTCGTTGGACGACGGCCTTCGCGGACCCCTTGCCGGCGACGTGGTTCCGCCCACTCCAGCCCAGTTGCGGGTCCTGGAGCTTGTCGCGCTCGGCTTGTCCAGCCGTGAGATCGGGGCTCGTCTGTGGGTAAGTCGACAGACGGTGACGTATCACATCGGCAACCTGCTAGTAGGTATGGGCGCTTCGACCAGAGCTGGGCTCGTCGCACGTGCATACGCAAGCGGGGTACTCGAGCCTGGTCGTTGGCCACCGAGTGCCTGCGGTGACGCGGCGATTGAGGGCTATCCGCAGGAAGGGTTGCACGAGCGGAGACGCGTGCGGACCTCGCACGCGAAGCAGGATCCGCTGCCCGGTCCTGGAGATGGCGATAAATTTCAGGACCCCGAACCCACGAGGGGATAACGCGGGTTCAAATGACCTTGAACATTGTTGAATCGGGCACGTCTCCCATCATCTTCCGGGCAATCGCGACGTTCAACGGGGATTCCACTGCCTTTAGCCCGGTTGCTTCGGGGGCCGTAAGAGCCGTATGCGGCTTGTCATCCGGAACCAGAGGAACGCGCTTGCAACGACGAGGGTCATGAGCATCAAGTCCATCACAAGAAGACCTGCTTTGATCGTGGGGAACGGACCAGCGAGACTGAACGAAGCCAGCGCGCTCCTCGAAAGAGGCGTCAGGACAACCACGACCAGCACGGCGAGGAGGAACAAACCCACCATGAGCAAACGGAAGGACGCGATCTTGGTCGCTAGGTCGGCGCGATCTTCTTCGACATCTGGCCGCGGAGACTCAAGCAGCGAGAGGACGACCGGGAGGAGTGCGGCAAAATAGCCGAACACGAAGACGAGAAGGAGTCCGATGAGTCCGGACGTTTCCACGATCTCCCGATCAGTCGTCACCCTTAGCCCTTGGCTCGAGTCCGAATGAGGAGCGCACGGCTTGGTACGTCTCATCCGAGAAGCGCCACACCGATCCACCCGTCCTCGTCGGATCGGGGAAAGGGAGGGGGTCAGCGGCTCCGAGGATGCGCTCCCGGAGGAACGACGAGGACATCCTCATCTCCCATCTCTTCCCCTC
>Ga0207646_10004186_pt1 | contig 15802 bp, 16 predicted proteins | sample KBSK5502metaG_FD_184343 | JGI IMG/M metagenome (GOLD analysis project Ga0207646, IMG submission 184343) | Corn, switchgrass and miscanthus rhizosphere microbial communities from Kellogg Biological Station, Michigan, USA - KBS K5-50-2 metaG... | ecosystem: Host-associated > Plants > Roots >... | reverse complement strand
GCCTTCCGCGGTTCCTCAACGGCTGCGCGCCCCGTCGACGGCGGCCGCGGGCCCGGAGTACGATGCCCGCCGATGGGGAGGCGCGGCATGAGACCAAGCCGACGTCGGTTCTTCCAGGCGATGGGCACGGGGGCTGCCGGCCTGACTCTCGGCCGCGGGGCCCTGGCGTCCGTGGACGGGCATCCCGTGAAGTCCGCGAACGAGGATGGGCCGGTGCTCCTCGTCGGCGAGGACATCGCGGCGGCGGACACGCAGTGCGGCAAGGTCCGCGGCTACGTCCTTCGCGGGATCCACTACTTCCTCGGTATCCCCTACGGCGCGGACACGTCTGGGGCCAACCGGTTCATGCCTCCGCAGAAGCCCAAGGCCTGGACGGGCGTGCGTCCGGCCCTCTGGTGGGGCAACAGCGCGCCCCAGAGCATGGACAACCGCTACGCGAACGTCTTCCCCTCATTCCGCGACCATTGGAACTACGACGACGTCAGTGAGGACTGTCTCCGGCTGAACGTCTTCACTCCCGCGGTCAAGGACGGCAAGAAGCGGCCGGTCCTCTTCTGGATCCACGGCGGCGGGTTCGTGAACGGAAACGCGATCGAACAGGACGGCTACAACGGCGAGAACCTCGCACGCCTCGGCGACGCCGTGTTCGTCTCGATCAACCACCGGCTGGGCCCGCTCGGCTATTGCCACCTGGCCGGCGTGGGCGGCGAGAAGTACGCCGCCTCCGGCAACGTGGGCATGCTCGACATCGTGGCCGCGCTTTCGTGGGTGCGCGACAACATCGCGGGCTTCGGCGGCGATCCGGGCAACGTCACCGTCATGGGCCAGTCCGGCGGCGGGGCGAAGGTGTGCACGCTGACCGCCATGCCGTCGGCCAAAGGGCTGTTCCACAAGGCGGTCGTGGAGAGCGGGGCTGCGCTGCGCATGGGCGACAAGGCGACGAGCGAGAGGCTCGGCACCTACGTCCTGAGCGAGGCCGGACTGGCGGCGGCCGACATCGACAAGTTGCAGGAGATGCCGTGGAAGGCGTATCTGGCCGCGGCGACCAAGGCGCTACAGCGGCTCAACCAGGAGCTGGGTCCGGGCGGCGGAGGACTGCGCCGCGGGTTCAATCCCGTGGTCGACGGCGTGATCCTGCCCCAGGACCCGTATCACCCCGAGCCCGCGCCCACCGCGGCCTCCGTTCCCATGCTCATCTGCTCCACCTTCGACGAGCAGTCGCCGAGCTGGGCGGACGCGTCGCTCGAGAACGTCACGATGGCGGACGTCGTGGAGAAGGTGAAGGTGCGCGCCGGCTTCGGCCCCGGTTTCGGTGACAAGGCCAAGGACGTCGTCGAGGCCTACGTCAAGGCTTTCCCCGGCCGGAAGCCCGTCGAGATCTGGTCCCTCGTCAGCGCGAACCGCCAGAGCGCGGTCGCCCTCGCCGACGCGAAGGCGAAGCAGGCGGCACCCGTCTACGTCGCCTGGTTCGGCTGGCAGCCGCCGCTCTTCGACGGCCGTGCCCGCGCGTTCCACTGCCTCGACATCTGCTTCTGGTTCGACAACACGGACCTCATGCTGACTCACACCGGGGGTGGCGCGCGGCCGCGGAGACTCGCCCGCCGGATGGCTGGCTCGCTCCTCCAGTTCATGCGCACGGGCAGTCCGAACGGGGGTGGGCTCCCCAGCTGGCCGCGCTACACGAGCGCGAAGGGCGAGACCATGGTCCTCGACGACACGTCCGAGGTCAGGAACGACCCGGACGGGGAGGCGAGGCGAGCGCTGCCCGCGCTCTGAAGATCGGCCCGGGTGTCTCTTCGCGCTCCGGAGCGCCGTCGCGTGGCTTCGACGCCGACACTGTGGATTGGTGGACCGCGGGGGGCTCGAACCCCCGACCTCCTGATTGCGAACCACCCTGGAGGCCTGGGGCCGACTCGACGGTGAGGACGTGCCGTTGGCCGCGATCGAACGGCCGGCGAGTCCAGAGGATCACGCTCTGCGGATCCGGGTCGCCCGAGGCGACGCCTTCCGGAAGAGGGCGCGTCGCTCGCGCCAGCGCGACCGCGAGGCCCCTTCGGCGCCCGCCCAGGCGCGCGAGGCGCCCATCGCTGCCGCCACGTGTATGAAGTCACGGCGGCTGATCGTCATGATCGAGTCTCCTTCCCCGCCTATTGTGGGGGAGGGAGGCTTCCCACTTCTATCCAGATCCGTGAACGACCCACGCCGTCACGAGTGTTGGGATGAGCTGCCGGTCAGCTCCGGAGCTTCCTGAACAGGTCCAGGTTTGCCTTCAGCGATTCGAGGGGCGGCACTCCCTCCTTCTCGTACTCGATGATGTACCACTCGATGCCGCCCACCGTCTCCGCCGCCGTCATGATGGCGCGCCAGTCCAGATCGTCGGCCCCGAGGAAGGCGTTTGGATCCTTCTTCGAGAAGGGCTTCACGTGAATCGAGATGGTGCGGCCGGCGTTGCGCCGGATGAGCGCCTGGGGCGTGACCCCCTCCATCTCGGAGGCGTTGCCGGTGTCGAACTGGAGCATGACGTCTTTGGCCGTCTGATCCGCGAAGCGGTTCCACCAATACTCGCCATCGATCCGGTTGAAGTCCGTCGTGTGGTTGTGGTACCCGACGCGCATCCCCTGCGGCCGGAGGCGCTCGGCCACCTCGTTGACGGCGGCCGCGGTCGTCTTCAGCAGCTCGGCCGATTCGTACACCGCCGGGGCCAGCGAGCGGATGACCAGGTTGCGATTGCCGATCGCCCGGTTGAACTCGACGCTCGCGGCCAGCTGGTCGCCCTGCAGCTCGGAGAGGCGGTGATGGAACCCGCACGCTTTTACCCCGGCCGCATCGAGGTGCTTTCTCCACTCGGCGCCCGACTTGCCGAAGGCGTTCTCGAGCTCGACCGCCTCGTAGCCCATGGCGCCGAGGGCCGACAGCGTACCGGGGATGTCGGTGGCCAGTTGCTTGCGGACGCACCAGAGCTGCGTCGCGATGGGGATCTTCTTCCAGGCGGCCGCGCGCGCCGCCGGAGCCAGAAGAACCGAAGCGGCGGCCGCGCCGCCGAGCCGGAGGAGGTCGCGACGGCTGACATTGCTCATGAGCCTGGATCCTACTTTCGCGCGGTCCGAACTCGCAACAGCCGTCGCGGCAACGCGTGAGCTGACTTCACCGCTCGCCGTAAGTGGTTGGACCACCGGAGATGCGCCCCTCGATGCGCCCAATCCGGGCGGCCGGCGAGGGCCTGAGCCGTAGATTCCGGAACCCTGGCCGCCCCCTCCTGCGTATTGGATACCGAGGGCTGGCATGTCCAAAAAGATCAAGTGGTCTCTGGTCGGGGCCGGCGTCGTGATCCTGGCGGGAGGGGGCTTCGTCTACGCTTCCCGCACCAGGGACACGCCCAACGGGGCCGATCAGCTGCCGTTTCGCCTCGGCAAGGTGCAGGCCGAGGACCTCCAGGTGAGCGTCCGCGAGGTCGGAGTGGTTGAGCCGGAGACCAAGGTGGACGTCAAGTCGGTCGTCTCTGGGCGCGTCGTCGCCATGAGGGTGCGCGACGGGGCCGTCGTCAAGGCGGGCGACGTCCTGGCCGAGGTCGAGCCCGATGTGACCCAGGCGCAGTCGCTGTCGGACGTGCGCGCGGGGGTCACGCAGGCCGAGGTGTCGCTCAAGGACGCCGAGCGCCAGCTCGCCTCCCAGCAGCATCTTTTCCACGAAGGGCTCATCGCGAGCGAGACCCTGAAGGACTTCGTGGCCCGGCGCGACATCGCCGCCGAAAACGTCAAGGCTGCCCGCCAGCGGTACGCGATCGTCGAGGGCCACGGCATCCCGATCTCGGCCGACAGCGTCCAGCGGGCCCGGGTGACCGCCCCCATGGCGGGCGTCATCATTACTAAAGGCGTCGAGCTCGGCGAGACCGTCACCTCCGGCGTCTCCTCCTTCAACGCGGGCACGGTGCTCTTCACGCTGGCCGACCTCCGCACGCTGCTCATCAAGGTCAACCTCAACGAGGTCGACATCGCCAAGGTGAAGGTCGGCCAGCCGGTGAGGATCACGCTCGACGCCTACCCGCAGAAGACGTTCACGGGCAAAGTGCGCTTCGTGGCGCCGGCGGCCAAGCTCCTCGAGAAGATCAAGGTGTTTCCCATCGAGATCGCGCTCGACGAGCTCGGCGACGTCTACCGCACGGGCATGAGTGCGAACGTGGAGATCCTCGGCGAGAAGAAGGACAAGGCAGTCTCCGTCCCCCTGGAGGCGCTCCAGCGCCGGGACGGCAACACCGTCGTCTACCGGCTCAAGGACGGTCTCGCGCCCAAGCTCATCAAGGACGCGAAGGAGGGGCTTGGCGGCCGCGGCAAGTTCATCTGGCTCTCGGACCACTGGAAGGACTACTACGACGCCGTCCCTGTCACCGCGGGCATCGCCACCCTCGAGCGGGTCGAGATCCTGTCCGGCCTCAAGGGCGCCGAGAAGGTCGCCCTCGAGGACCCGACGAAGAAGAAGGTCGAGAAGGACGATGACAACTGAGCGCCCGATCATCCAGACGCGAGGCCTCACCAAGGTGTTCGGGTCCAACGGCACGGCGGTGCACGCGCTGCGCGGCATCGATCTCACGGTGCAGCGCGGCGAGTTCGTTGCCCTGATGGGGCCGTCGGGCTCCGGCAAGTCGACGCTGATGGCGATCATCGGCTGCCTGGACTCGCCGACCGCGGGGACGTACGAGCTCGACGGCGCTGCCGTCCAGGGCCTCTCCGGCGCTGCCCTGGCGCGCGTGCGGAACGAGAAGCTGGGCTTCGTCTTCCAGACCTACAACCTGCTCCCCCGAGCTTCGATCGCCCGCAACGTCGAGCTGCCGCTGCTCTACGCGGGAATCGGGCGGAAGGAGCGGCGCCGGCGCGCTCTCGAGCTGCTCGATCAGGTCGGGATTGCCGAGAAGGCGAACGCCCTGCCCGCCCAGCTCTCCGGCGGGCAGCGCCAGAGGGTGGCCATCGCACGCGCCCTGGCCAACGGCCCCGCGCTCCTGCTCGCCGACGAGCCCACGGGTGCTCTCGACTCGCGGACGGGCGAGGAGGTCCTCGGGCTCTTCAAGGAGCTGCACCGCCGGGGCAACAGCGTCGTTCTCGTGACCCACGACCCGCACATCGCCTCGTTCGCCGAGCGACGGGTGGAACTCCGGGACGGCCTCGTGGTCGAGTCCGACGCGCAGGCGGCGTGAAGGCCACGGGCGCCTTCCGCGAGCGGTTCGTCGAGGCCTGGATGGAGATACGAGAGAACGTCGGCCGCTCCAGCCTGCAGGCCATCGGCGTCGTGCTGGGGGTGGCCTCGGTTCTCGGCGGGTTCTCGATCTCCGACAGCCAGCGCCGGCGCTCCGAGGAGCGCTGGACGAAGCTCGGCGGCATGGACCGCCTGGTGGTGCAGCAGGCGACGGCCGTGAAAGACGGCACTCCGACGGCGCTCGAAGCGGCGAACCTCGGCCTCCGCGGCGAGGACCGCGAGGAGGCGGAGCGGCTCGACGCCCGGGCCCTGGAGGGGGCGACGCAGGAGAAAGTCGCCCGCGGACGGATCCGCTCGCCCTATGCCGACCAGGATCGCCAGGTGCGCGGCATCGACGGCGACTACCTTCCGCTCAACGGGTACAGCATCGAAAGCGGGCGGTCGTTCTCCGGCCAGGAGCTGGCCGAGGGGCGCCCGGTCGCGTTGCTCGGGGCCGAGGCCCGGGCCGTGTTCTTCCCGACCGGAGACGTCATCGGCCAGACGATCCGCGTCGGCGACATCCCGGTGGTGGTGGTGGGCATCCTCGAGGAGAAGGTGTTCCGCTGGCGGGACAGCGACCCCAACTGGTTCGCCTGGCGCAACCGCGTCATCCTCGTGCCTTCGGTGCTGGTCGCGCGGAGGATGAACGGGGACCGTTGGAACCGCGTGGAGCGCGTGTCCTTCCGCATCCGCGATCTCTCCCTCATGAAGAAGTTCGGCGAGGGCCTCGAGACCCTGCTGCGCGGTAACCACCGCCAGCAAGGCGACTTCCGCATCGACGACGTCGCCGCCCGCGTCCGACGGCAGCAGGACCAGGGACAGATCTACAACCTCATCTTCATGCTCTCCGGCGTCCTCTCCCTCCTCGGCGGCGGGATCGTGAACGTGAACATCCAGATGGCCGCCCTCAAGGACCGGGTGCGGGAAGTGGGTGTCAAGATGGCGATCGGCGCCTCCGGCGGCGAGGTCTTCAAGGGGTTCATGACGGAGGCCCTCATGCTCACCGCCCTCGGGAGCCTCGTCGGCCTCGTCGGGGGAGTCGCCTTCTCGGCGGCCATCACGGCCTTCTTGAAGATGCCGCTCTTCATGCATCCGAAGAGCTTCGCGTGGGCCATCCTCCTCGCCGCGGCTTTCGGCTTCGTCTTTGCCCTCTACCCGGCGTGGAAGGCCAGCCGTCTCTCCCCGATGGAGGCCCTGCGTTATGAGTAGCGGGCTCTCCTGGGGCGCCCGCGTGAACCTCGTGTTCGAGGTGGTCACGGGCGGCCTCGTGGAGCTGTGGTCGCACAAGCTGCGATCGGTGCTCACCCTGACCCTGCTCACGTTGGGTGTCTTCGCGCTCGTCGTGCTGACATCCGTGCTGGACGGCGTACTCGACAAGGTGGGGACGGGGTTCGAGGGGATGGCCTGGGACGGCACCGTCGTCATCAAGCCCAAGGAGCCGGAGACGACGGAGGAGCAGAAGCGGTTCGCCATGAGCCCCGGGCTTCGCTACGAAGACCTCGCCCGTATCACCGCTCCCTACGAAGGCGCTCGCGCCTTCCTGCCGCGGGCGACGAAGTCGACCCGGGTGCGGGTCGCCGGAGGCACCGAGCGCATCTTCGTCACCGGCCTCACGCCGGAGTATGCGCTGCTCATGAACCGGCCGATCGGCAGCGGCCGCGGCCTCACGGAAGACGACCGGCGGCGGCGCAGCTCGGTCGCCGTCGTCGGCGCCACCCTCGGGTCGAAACTCTTCGGGGGCGTCGACCCCGTCGGACGCGACGTGGTGGTGGACGGCGTTCCCTTCCGCATCGTGGGCATGCAGGCTCCCGTCCAGATCTTCAACGAGGAGCTCTACCTCGACGCCAACGGCCTCATGATCCCGCTGGAGACGTACATGGACCGGATGGACCCCAGCCACCAGCTCACGCACGTCGCCGTGAAGCTTCGGCGCAAGAGCGACCTCGCCGAGGTCTCGGCGCTCGTGCTCGGCCGGACGAAGCAGGCCCACCACGGCATCGAGGACGTCGAGATCAAGGACCTCGAGGCGGACGCGGCGCGGAGCTATGCCGGCTTCATGGACGAGATGCGGGGCTGGCGCGTCGTCCTCTCGAGCCTGTCCGCGACCGTCCTGCTCGTCGGCGGCGTCGGAGTCCTCTCCGTGATGCTGATCTCGTTCGCGGATCGCAAGTACGAGATCGGCCTCCGCAAGTCGCTCGGCGCCTCGGACGGGCAGATCCTGGTCCAGTTCCTGCTCGAGGCCCTCGTGCTCGCCGCCCTCGGCGCCTCGGCCGGCACCGCCGGAGGCGCGGCGCTCTGCCGCGCCCTCTCGCCCATGTTCCCGTGGGGGCTGATCGTCAACCCTTACGGCCTGGCCATCGCCTGGGCCGTCGCCTTGTCGCTCGCGCTCGTGTTCGGCCTCTACCCGGCCATCCGTGCCTCGCGTCTGTCGCCCATGGAGGCCATGCGCTGAGCCGCCGATCACCTTCTCCCAGCGCCGTTGGTGTGCAGCGTCGGGCGGGGCCGCCTCAGCCGCGGGGAAAATAGACAAGAAATAGACAAATCGACGCGCGAGCAGGAACGTCTACGCGCTAAGTCATTGAAGGATTGGTGGACCGCGGGGGGCTCGAACCCCCGACCTCCTGATTGCGAACCAGTTATTGGCGTGTCTTTCTGCGACGTCGTGAAACCTGCTGGGATGCGTTAACCCTCAGCAAACCCTTGTCTTTAGCGGTCGAAAGGTAGCTCGCTCGGTTGCGTGACGTTTCCCTCGATCTCGTGCAGCGAGCTTACCCCTGGCTTACCCCGCGGGAAACCAGTGTGTCCGTGTCTTGGACCTGTTCCGGGGGAAGCGTGGGGTAAGTAGGTCGTGTGCCGGTGGTGAAGCTCAACGCGCGGAGCATCACGACGCTGCCCGCGATCGGCGGTGTGCGCACGGACTACCGCGACGAGCTGCTGCCCGGCTTCTTCCTGCGCGTGACGCCACAGGGCACGCGGACCTTCGGCATCGTCTACACGACGCGTGAGGGCCGGCTGCGCCGGTGCACGCTTGGTCCGGTGGGGCCGCTCGGCCTGTCGGACGCGCGAGCGCGGGCCAGGCGGCTTCGCGGAGCCGTCGCTCAAGGTGAAGACCCGCACGGCGACCGGATGATCGCCCGCCGGCAGCCGCGCACGGCCGCGACCGTCGCCACCCTGGTCGAGGCGTTCCTGTCGTCGAAGGAAGCGATGGCGTGGCGCCCGAAGACGCGGCAGGAGTTCGAACGGATACTTCGGATCGAGGTCATTCCGGCCCTGGGCCGCCTGAAGCCGGATGAGGTGAAGCGTGGGGAAGTGCGCGCCCTCGTCGATCGCCTCTCCGATCGCGCTCCGATCATGGCCAACCGCGTTTTCGAGGTCACGCGGCGGCTCTATACCTGGGCGATCGGCAAGGACTTGGTCGAGAGGAGCCCCTGCGTGGGCCTGTCGAAGCCGGGCGCCGAGATCCAGCGCGATCGCGTCCTGAGCGAGGACGAGATCCGCGCCATCTGGTCCGCCTGCGATGCCGAGCCGGGCATCATCGCGGATGCGTTCCGGTTGATGCTCGTGACGGCGCAGCGCCGGGGCGAGGTCCTGTCCATGCGCTGGCAGGACGTTAACGGCGCCTGGTGGACGATCCCGGCCGAGGTCGCCAAGAATGGCCGGTCACATCGCGTCCCCCTCAGCCCGCAGGCTCTCGCGATCCTCGAGCGACGTCGTGAGAGCGCGAATGGCCCTTGGGTGTTCCCGTCGCCGACGACGGACCACGCGATCGAGAACCCGCAGAAGGCGGCGGAACGCCTTCGCGAGCGATCACGGGTGGCTGACCTGCGCCTCCACGACTTCCGGCGAACGGCGGCCTCGCTCATGACCGGCATGGGGATCTCCAGGCTCACAGTCAAGAAGATCCTGAACCACGCCGAGCGCGACGTGACGGCCATTTACGACCGCCATTCCTACGATCCGGAGAAGCGCGCCGCCTTGGAGGCCTGGGGCCGGCGGCTCGAGCAAATCGTCAACCTGGACTCCCGTGAGGTGCCCCGTACGCAGGCCGCCTCGCGCGAAGCGGCCGGCCGAGGCGCGGCGGTACAATAGGGACCAGAGGACAGAGTCATGACGATCGACGTGGATGCGGTGTACGAGGACGGCGTCTTGAAACCTGAGCGTCCGCTCGCGCTCAAGGAGAAGGCCAAGGTCCACGTGACCATCCAGGCCGAGGCCGATCAGACACCGGCAGCCAAGGACGACGACGACCCCACGGGCTGGAAAGCCGCGCGGGAGTTCATCGGCATGTGGAAGGGCGGCACGCCCGGCGAGAACGTCGGCGAAGAGCACGACAAGTACATCTACGGACGGAAGTGATCTTCGTCGACACGAGCTTCTTCTTCCCGCTGCTCTCGGCGCATGACCGTGACCACGCGCGGGTGCGCGAGGTCTTCGAGAACTTGGGCAACCGGCGGCTGCCGGATGTCCTCCTCACGACCAACCACGTCGTGGGCGAGACCATCACGCTCGCCCGCGTTCGCGGCGGCCACGAACTCGCCGTCCAGGTGGGCCGCCATCTCTACAGCGAAAGAATGGCCCGTATCCACTGGGCGAGCCCGAACGACGAGAGAGCCGCTTTCGAATACCTGGCCAAGCACAAGGACAAGGAGTACAGCTTCACGGACTGCCTGAGCTTTGTCGTCATGGATGCATTCGGCATCACCGAGGCGTGGGCCGTAGATTCCGACTTCACCCATCGCTTCGTCGTAAAGCCCGGGCCGTCGAGAACGGCCTCATGACGATCGAAGTGGACGCGATGTACGAGGACGGCGTCCGAAGCCCGAGCATCCGCTCGCGCTCAAGGAGAGGGCGAAGGTCCATGTCACGATCGAGGCCAAGAGGGACGAGTTGATGGATCCAAGGAACCCGGACGATCCGACGGGCTGGAAGGCGATCGACGCGTTGCGGGGGATGGTCAAGGACGCGCCTCCGGACATGGCCGAGAACCACGACAAATACCTCTACGGCAGCGCGGACGAGTCCTTCGACCGCGCCTCCTCTTCGCGCACGTCAGCGAGAAAAAGCTCCGAAGGGTAGAACGCGTGGCGGCCCACCTTCCCACTTGAGCAGGGACCGGCGGAAAGGGAGGGTCGATGCGGAAGACCAAGGCACACGTCGTGGAGGTCGTTCCGGACGCGGATCTCCGAAAGAAGGAAGCGAAAGCGCGCGCGGTCGTGAAGCGCTTCTTCCCGAATGCGGGACCGGTACGACTCTACCGGACGACCGACGGCAGGATTGGTTGCCAGCTCGACGTGACGATCACCGCTGGGGAACGAAAGCGGCTCGACCAGGCCTACGGAGCGATCATAGAGGTCGTAGGCGAACGGAGAGGGCGTCGCGCGGTGTCAAGAAGGTCCAGGCCAAGCTGATGCTCCCGGAGCCCGCGTACCTGGCCCTGAAGTGCGCGGCAGCGGCCTCCCACGAAACGATGTCGGGCCTGGCTCAACTGGCTGAGGAGCTGGCGCGAACGGGTACGCGCTGAGCCCTCATGGCGTCATGAGGATCCACTACCAAGGGCTGAAGTCCTTGCCCTCCTGTTCGCTAACCGCCTCGGAGTAGAGCTCACGTACGGCACCGTCCCGCAAGCCGATCGTGATCAGGCGGGCCCGTTTTCCTTCCTCGGTGCTGTCGGTCGCCAGCATGCGGTCGCCGAACCGAACCCATTCGCCGAGTGCCCCCTTCTCCCAGTAACGCTCACCGGTCTTCCGGTCGAAGGAAGCCGTGTCGTAAATCCCGGCGGTGAGGACGAAATCGCCCTGCAGCCAGAAGCGGAGGATCTCCTTGGCGACGAGCTTCAGCGTCCGCGTGTCCTTCAGGTCGGGCACGGTCGCGAAGTGCAGGACGACGTCGGAACTCTCTTCTCCGCTGTCGAGGTACACGACCTCGGAGCCATCCACCGCGACCTCGAGGAAGTTTCGTCCGCTGGAGTCGTCGCCACCGGCCAGACTGGAAAGAATCCTGCCGTCACGTGGGTCAAGGCAGAACAGGCGACCGCCAGAGAAGGGATCGTCGATGACGACCAGCAAGGAACCGGCTCGGGCAGTGCTTACGGAGCTGGCCTGGTCGTTGAGCAGTGGAACCTTCCACCGGAGCGCGCCGCTGCGCCGATCCAGGCCGACCAGGGTAGCGTTCGATAGGCTGTAACCCTGGCCACCTTTCTCGTAGCTGCGCTTGGCCCTGACGCCCACGAGAGTGTCCTGGACGATATCGACCACGGATTCAAGGTCGTCCGTCTTCCAGATGAGCGCGAGCGACTTTGGATCGAGCATTCGAAAGGACCGGACTTCGAAGCGATCGTCGATGGAGGTGGCCAATCCCTCCGACGGAAGCCACCCGAGGAGCTGATGGGCCGGCAGAGTGCCGAGCGGCGAGAGTATGCCTGCCGACAGGCTTACTTTGAGGAGGGCAGTTCCGTCCTGAACGTAGAGCGATTCCTTGTCGTACTCGCCCACGACGATTCGCTGTTGGAATTGCCTTTCCCAGAGCTTCTTCCCATCGGAGGACAGGCAGACGAGGCGACGCCCATCGACGGAGGTCAACAGGATCCGATCGCCCATCACGCTGAGGTTCTGAAAGTGGGGATCGATGCGCACGGTCGAGGCGGAAGGCCTCGACCAGAGGAAGACTGCAGCCGCCGCGGTGAGGCATGCGATCCACCGTCTCACGGAGCAATTCTCTGTGATCCGAGCGCTGTGTGCTCGCCTTTACGGGGTCTGCACGGCTATTTGGGTTTTGCGGACTGTCGCTCCGGCCATATTGTGTTGCCAGTAAACATCGCGCATTCGCAATTCTCGGTCGGGTTCAGGGCGATCGTGCTAGCGGGAGGCTCGCCTGAGCGAGAGAGCGTTACCGCGTAGCATCTATCCTCCATGGTCGGGACATCGACGCGCACCGGTTGATACAAGGCGTGTTCGAGGAGGAGCGGCACGCTCTTTTCGTCCGCCGAGATGATCCACGTGACGCCGAGGCACCCTGCAGCATCGGTGACCTGGGACCATGCATCCGGCGGCCGCGTGGACCGACGAACCGACACGAGCTCGACAGGTGCGCCATCACTGGCTCTTAGCTTGAAGCGAGCCGCCATTGTTGGTGAGTATCCTGAGGCGTCCGAGCATGGGCACTCGTCCGGCGTCCGTGATTCAACCGAGGTTTCGCCCTTAGCATCACGCGAGGCGAGACGTACGACGAAGCAACTCCTTCCCAGGCCGAGCTTCAGCGGCTGAGTTTCATAGCCTTCCTTCTCGATCACCGCCGCGACCTTGCCAGCGGGGGCGACGACCCCTCCGAAATCGGCGCATCCCTTTTCGTCGGTGAAGCGCGCGAGGTCGTTCTCGCGACGCGGAATATGGATGAGAGCGTCTGGTATCGGCTCGCCATGCTGAGACACGACCTTGATCCTTGATCTCAGGTACCCGTCACACGCGGCGGCCGCGAAAGACGCGGCGATGGCGATGGCCGCTACGGCCAGACGTCGGAATCGCATGACCGATTATCGCAATGAAGTGTGATGCGCCGAGCCCCGACCAAGGGACTCTGCCATGACCCTCCCGGAACGCTGGCGCCGCCGTCGCGCTTGGGGCTAGGTAGACGCCCGGGCGAGATGTTCCTGTAGGCGTTTCCGGAGGAGGGAGTCAGGTTCGTCAGCCATCGCGGTCTCGGCCAGGCCCCTTGCCGTCTCCGGGTCGAGATCGCTCGGCAGGGCTGCGCCTCCGCGGCGGAGCGACGGCGAATCGTCGGCAAGGGCGCATTTGGTGATGTCGGCGCGTACGGGGGCGGGAACCTCTCCACCGAGGTAGGCCGCGATCCGAACCGCAGAACGCAGCCACGGCTTGTTGATTCATCGGCAAGTGGGAAGTTCGGTCGGGAACGAGAAGGAACCCTCCAACCACCGCCCCCCGCAGGCTCCTCACAGCAAGGGAGCCTGCGGGGTGAGAAGGCGAGCGTTAGCCAGGGCGCCACGTACGGCTTGCGGGCACCGTGACAGCGGCGCAGCCAACCCCGTGTCGCTGGCGCGGACCCTGCGGTACGTGAGCTCCGCGTAATAATGCCCGTGGATGCTGCTCACGCCTATGGCGACGCTGATGGCCGTTTTCAAGCGGGTCGACCCGCACGGCCGCCTGAACGAGGGGGCCGTCGATGTCTAACGGTGCGATTTCCGAGGAGTCCGAACGCGGCTACTTGTCCGCTGACTCCAAGCGACGCTTCACCATCATCGCCGGTGTGCTTGGCGCTGTGTTCTTCCTCGGCCAGTTCCTATTGCCCATGGCCATCATGTTCCTCGTCATGATGCCCGCCATGTTCATGCGCGACATGAAGAGCCTCGACCTCGATGGCGCGGCGTTGGTCGGCGACGAGCTGTGGGTGGTCGAGCGGACCGTCAAGCTCAACATGCGAGGTGCGGAGAGTCCCAGTACTGCGCTCGCGTTGACGCGAGTCCGTCTCGCGGACCTTTCGGAGGTCGGTCCTGCCATTCCATTGGAGGGTGTCGCCACCGATGCAACCCCAGACCTGCTGGTCGCCGGCGAGCGCCTTTGGGTCTTTGGATCCGCTGCGATTGCCTACTACGAGAACGGGTTGCTCAAAGCGGTGCCCGGGACGAAGCGGCCGGCACGAGCGAGCCGGCCGTTCGCCTACAAGGGACGCCCCGCGGTCATCACCCTCGGCGCCACACCGGCGCTGGCGATGCTCGAGAGCGACCGTGACGCGAAGTGGGTGACGCGAGAGCTTTCTCTAGGCCAGCCGGGAGGGGTTGGCTCCCTCACCGCGGTGCAAGCCGTGGAAGCGGGCGGTTCCCTGTATCTCTTTGGTCAGCTCTGCTCGGATGCGCCCGAGCATTGTTCCCTTAGCTATCGTGACCTGGAACATGCCGAATGGCTTCCGCTCGTGGACGAAGTCTGCTCGTGCGCTGGTTGGACGGCCCTCGCGCTCGCGTCGCGTCCTGCCGTGTTCCTGTCCGAGCGTGAGAAGGGAGGTAAGGCTCAGTTGTCGGTCGTCACCGTCACGGCAAACGGCCCGCAGCGGAGGCCGATCGAGACGGTCGCGGGCACTCAGGCGTGGAGCCATTGGCAGCCACTCGCGTCGCGGAGCCGCTTGGTTCTGGTTTCGGAGGGGATGCCGGGCGGCTTGCGCGTCGCGGAGGTCGAGGATGGCCGAGTTGCGCGGACCTCGAAGAGGCCCGGTTCCTTCCCATTCGGACCCAACATGATGCTCTTCATGATGGTTCCTCAACTACTGCCCATCCTGCTCTCGCTGATCCTCGCGTTCCTGCTCACGATTCAGATGCGTCGGCACCGCGTGCCTGACTACGTGTTCGGAGCAGAGCGTCGGGCTTTTGCTTCGTTGTGGCAGCGCGCCCTTGCGCAGCTCGTGGACCTGGTTCCGTTGGTGGTTGGATTCGCGCTCCCGATGATCTGGATGTGGCGGATGTTCTCCGACCCGGAGAGCCTGTTCGAGAACGGCCCCACCTTCCCGTTCAAGATGTTCGGCCTGTTCATCGGAGCTTCCTTGTGGATGTTGATCGTCTTCCTAGCGTACAGCTACCTCGAAGGCCGCTTCGGCAAGACGCCCGGTAAGTGGCTCGTAGGGATCCGCGTCCTTGGCACCGACCTGCAGCCCTGCGGTTTCGGCCGTGCGTTCCTGCGGAACCTGCTGACTCTCGTCGATGGCTTCTTCAGCTTCCTGGTGGGCGCTCTGCTCGTGGCGCTTACGGAGAACTGGCAGCGCCTCGGCGACATGGCCGCTCGCACCATCGTGGTGGTCGACCAGAAGCCGGCGTGAAGATCACCATCGTGCCACGTCAATCCGGCCGTTATCCTGACGCTCACTCGGCGGCGACTTACCGATCCCGACTGGCTGCCGGGGATTTGAACCAGGGAAGACGGTCCCCAAAGCAGCAGCCGCGCTTCGGGCTTACCCCTGGCTTACCCCGCGTGGAACACACGTGCGCTAGGTGAGTGGAAGTAGTTGTGGGGATTGGTGGACCGCGGGGGGCTCGAACCCCCGACCTCCTGATTGCGAACCAGGCGCTCTCCCAGCTGAGCTAGCGGCCCGAAGGCAAGACCCGTATCCTAGCAAAGCACGCAGCGACCAATCAAACGGGTGGGCCTGACCGCGCGTCCGCGAACCGTAGTACCGCGGTCCGGTCTCGGGAGCCGCCGCGGCTGTCTCGGCGTCTGTCTGGCTCTGGGTGCTACCGCGAGCTTCCGGCCCCGCGTGCACGCAGCGCGACAACCCGTGCTGAAGGCTATCAGCCATGAGTACGCGAACGTGGACAATTGGGGGATGCCGACATGTGGAAATCCTGCGCCGCCGCACTTGGCCTGTGCCTGCTGGGTGTTGCCGGCACGAACGAAGCTGCGGCTCCTAAACCCGTCAATAGCGTGAAGGCCGGCGAGCTGGTGATCGACCCCCCGACGCTGATCAACCTCGGCTTCGAGTGGGTGATCGGCGGCGACGACAACCGCAATGCCAGCGTCGAAGTCTCCTACCGCAAGAAGGGCGACACCGCATGGAGGGCCGCCATGCCGCTGCTTCGGCT